>Ga0335074_10014582_pt1 | contig 11018 bp, 11 predicted proteins | sample Lox_Sample_23_FD_206715 | JGI IMG/M metagenome (GOLD analysis project Ga0335074, IMG submission 206715) | Soil microbial communities from Loxahatchee National Wildlife Refuge, Florida, United States - Lox_Sample_2.3 | ecosystem: Environmental > Terrestrial > Soil > Wetlands | place: USA... | reverse complement strand
TACCGAGTACCAACCCAAGGTTCTCTTTCGACATTGCGCACACTCCTGCCACACGCATTTAAGCGTTGACGGATTTGGCATGGTGCGCGACACTCGAATCAGGCACCCCATGCCGACTCGCTCTGTATCTCCGGTCAAGGAAAACAACCAGAACGAGGATTTCGTTTTCACAAAGCAAGATTTCTCTACGCTTCTAAAGCGGGCCTGCGAGACGCCATCTCACTCACCTGCTCCAAAAGCGCGGAAAAAATCAAATTCCCGGAATCGCGGCGGTTGTACCGGAAAGAGTACTCGTCCAGATAGCCCTGCAGGTACTTCGCGCTGACCGAGTGGTACACGCCGCCGATTCCGCGTTTCACTAAACTCCAAAAGCCTTCGATTGTGTTGGTGTGGACTTCACCTGCTACGTAGACTTTCTGTGAGTGATTGATGCGGCGATGCTCGTAGTCCATCATTTCAATATGCTGCAGACTGCTGTAGCTCCCGGCTTCATCGGTAAATATCATCGTCTTTGGCAGCACGTACTCTTTAACGAGTGCATTTGTGGCCGTGATCGTCAGTTCCGGAGCCACGCGTGCCACGATCCGGCCCTTGCGCTCGACTACGCCCATGACGGTCGTGAGGTGGCCGCGATTTCCGCGCAGCATTCGCCCGGATTCATTCTTACGGCGGCCGCCGTGGTACATCTCGTCCATCTCGACTCCACTACTCTCCGCTCCGCCAAGCCGCACATCTTCGTGCATCAGTTTACGAATCTGGGTGAACATCCGCCACGCGGTTTTGTAGGTGACCCCAGTTTCGCGCTGAATCTGCTTTGCGCTGATACCGCATCGGGTACTCCCCATTAAGTACATGGCATGGAACCAGATACGCAATGAAGTGCTTGATTTCTCAAAGATGGTTCCGGCCAAGGGGTAGATATGATTTCCGCAGGTTTCGCAAGCGTAGGCAGTACGGCCCTTCACGCGGTAGTGTTTGCGTGGGCGCTCGCATTTTTCGCAAGCCGTTATTCCGCCCTGAAAGCGTTGTTCTTTGATCTGTTCAAGGCAGGCATCGTCGTTTGGGAAATCGCGATCGAAGTCGTTGAAGGTATAGCGCAGTTCTTTTGGAATGGTCTGGCGGCGATTCATGCAACTAATTTGCCATATGTTCTACTTGTTGTCAAGGGATAATTACCCAATCTTCGCTTCCTGTGGATGCTTGTGAACGGCGGGCGCCAGATCTGCAGTTGTCGCTCGTGTAAGCTGAAGCGGGTAGACCTGCTGGAACGTCAGATTGCCGGTCCATGCTTCCTGCTGAGCGCTCCAGGCGCCGTCATAGCTCAGGTTTAGTTTGGTGACGATGAAGTGCAGATGGGAGCCGTCGGAGACCACCTCGTCAAGGTTCGTCTGATTACCGCTGGGATTTGTTAGATAGCCGGTAAATCCAGAGCCCGCCCTGGCGATGTGAATTCGTACTTTGAAGCCTCCGTTGAGTTGCCCCACCCAGTCTCCTGCGGCGTCTTCGGCATGGACGGGAAGACAAAACAGGACGACGAGCACGGTCAGAAGACCGCTCATGGACCCCTTTGCTTTCATGCATACAGTGTACGATGGCGCTTCCGATGCGGTTCGTGTACAGAACAGTGAGTTGAGATCGCGTGGACGCATGAAGCGCCCGGAACAGCAACGAGAAGTCGGCCGCGAGGTAGTGATGCACCGCTCAGGTGCCGTTTGGATCGAGCCCGATCGCATCGTTCACCGCATTTTGCAAGCGCTGCTTACAGTCCGATACCGTTTGGTGGTTTCGATGGAAACATGTCCCAGGAGAAACTGAATCTGCTCGAGTTCACCTCCCGCCTGATCCGAGTTTTAGCCCGCCAGATTCTCCTGAGTTGCTCCGAATTTCCGTTTACCGACCGAGCCCGACCGCCTCGATCATGACTTTCTTTTCCCAGTTCCCATGCGGACAGCCGTGCACGCAATGTCTGGCCTAGAATAGGTTTATGCCGCTGATTCGAAATTGCGCTTCCTGTGGCAGATCCAACCGCGTACCCGCAAAGCACCTCTCCGATGTTGGGAAATGCGGTGCGTGCAAGGCGGAGTGCCCGCCATCGGCGAGCCCCTCGAAGTCAACGAAGAGGAATTCAACGAGATCGTTCGCGACAGCAAGGTCCCTGTATTAACGGACTTCTGGGCTTCATGGTGCGGACCATGCCGGGTGGCTGCGCCTCACGTGGCGCAAGCCGCACGAGATCTGGTAGGGCATGCAGTCGTTGTGAAGGTCGATACCGAACGGTTCCCGAGTCTGGCGGCACGATACAACGTACGCAGCATTCCTAACTTCGCGGTGTTCTCGCGGGGTCAGCTTCAGTTCCAGCAGGCGGGCCTCGTGGACGCAGCGACCCTGGAGAGTTGGCTTACACGCGCGGCATGAGTGAGAGAAAAACAAGAAAAGCACGGAAGAACAAGTCTCTTGAGCTTCTCATCCCCAACGAGGCTGCTCATCGAGGCTGATGCCGAGGGCGGTCTTCCCCACAACTTCGTGGGTGAGAAAAGCATTAGCCGGATGAATTCGCCCAAGCCGCGCGTCGCGTAGCAGGCGTTCGTATCCGGCAGAGCGAAAGATGCCGGCGCCCCCGGTGATCTCGAGTCCGAGGTCGACAACGCGCCACGCTCCCTCGACCGCATGGTACTTCGCGGCAAAGAGCTTGGAAGGCCATTCGGCGCCGTAGTTCACGCCTCTCGACCAATCATCGGCGATCCGGTCGAGATGAGGGCCGATTGATTCCAACTCGAGGACCATTTGTGCAACCGCGTGCTGGATTTCAGGGTGATAGGCCATAGAACGCGAGAGCGCGAGAGAATGTTTGCTCTTTACGGCCGCGATACATTTATCCAACGCACGCTTGGCTAGTCCGTAATAGATGTTGCCAAAACCCAACAGAGCCCAGGCAAATACAGAGAGCACGAAAGCATCGATTCCGGCTGCCCCCGCTGGCACAACGCGGGCGATGTAACGATCGGGAATGAAAGCGTTCTCCAAGAGAGTGTCGTCGCTGCGGGTGGCGCGCATCCCCAGAACGTCCCATGTCTCCTTAATGACATAGCCGGCATTGTCGCGCGCCAGGAATGCGTGGACAACCTTCGGATGACTAGGGTCACTGGCGTCCATCCCGTGAAGGCCAAAACGAGTCCAGACGGGAGTCAAGCTCCCAAACTGCTTACGACCGGTGAAGCGATAACCACCCTCCACTCGTTCTGCTTTCGAACTGGAAAGCAGCACCGGAATGTCATTGCCGCTCTCGGCGTGACCGGCAGCAAAAATTTCTCCCGCGGCCGCATCGCGCAGCATCCACCCCAACGAGGTATCGCCTTGTCGCCAAAGATCAGCGGCAACGCCAACCCAGTAAAGATGCATGTTCACCGCCAGGGCAGTTGCCGGGGCATAGTAGGCCAACCGGCGCTGCTCGCGACACACGTCTCGAAGAGTCAAGCCGGCGCCTCCGAATTGAGATGGGACCGGCATGACAAGATAATTCGCGGCGCGGAGTTCCTCGAAGTCCTGATCGAAGAAGCGATTCTCCCGATCGTAAGTCGCGGAGCGAGAGTCAAACCGCGCCAACATCTCCTCGGTGAGGGGGCTAGACGAATGGGGCTTGGTTTCCCTGGCGCGTTGCATTTTTTCGGAGCTTTGGCCATTTTTGGAATTCGTTCTGCCAGCGGGTTTGCTCTTGACGCCCTTCATGGGAATTTGCCTCGCACAGGAAGTGATCCGCGTATTCTACCCCTGAACGCTGAGCGGCCGTATTGATGCGGCTGCCCAGTTGCGATCAGAGATTTACGGCCGGGCTTCATAGATGATGTTGAAAGGAGTCTCATTCGCGCGACGGAAACGACTGAAGCCAGCCGCAGTCACCACCTCTCGAATGCGCTTCTCCCCAGCCTGAGCCCCGAGGCAAAGTCCAACTTCTTGCGACCGAGAACAGGGAGTGCACAGAAGCGTCGAAAAGGAATAGTAAACGCGGCCAACCGGATTCAAATTATCCTTCAGTTCGTCATTGGCGAACGGTTCGACGATCATCCACGTCCCGTCTTTGGCCAGCGAGCTGCGAACGTGCGTGGCCGCGCCAACTGGATCGCCCATATCGTGCAGGCAATCGAAGACAGCGACGAGATCGTAACCTTTTCCCGGGAAGTCTTTCGCCTTCGATACCTGAAAGCTGACGCGGTCGTTTATTCCTTGCCGTTTGGCAGAATCGCGTGCTGCTTCGATCGACTTGTCGTGATAATCGAAGCCGAAGAACTGTGATTTCGGGTAAGCCTTTGCCAGGAGCAGCGTCGATGCACCTTTGCCGCAGCCGACGTCGGCGACACGAGCTCCGGCCTCGAGCTTTTGTTTCACGTCATCGAGTGAAGGTATCCACGAGCTGACCAGATTCGCGGCATAGCCTGGCCGGAAGAATTTCTCACAGCCGTGGAATACTCCGTCGTGATGCTCGTGCCAGCCCATGCCGGCGCCCGTACGAAAAGACTCAGCGATCCGGGGAACAGCGGCCAGGGAACCGAGCGCCAGCTCAAACGCGCCGGGCAAGTAAGCCGGGCTGTCCTCCTGCGCCAACGTGAAAGCCTGTTCTTCTGTGAGGCTGAACTCGCGGGTTCGTTCGTCATAAGTAATGTAGCCGCCGGCAGCTTGCGAGGCCAACCATTCGCGCAAGTAGCGCTCGTCCGTGCCCGTCTTGGCCGCTAGTTCTGACGAACTGGTAGGCCCTTGTGCGAGTGCCTTGTAAAGTCCAAGCTTTTCCCCGATCACTACCATACCGGCGTGAACCGAGGCACCCAGATCTGTTACGAATTGCCCAATAAAGGCATTCAGTTTATTCATATCCAATGTGGGAACCTGTGCGGTGCTCATTGCAATATCTCCTTTTTTCCGGAGCGGATCTGGTCCGTTCCTGCAATCTTGACTCGGCTTCTTTCGGTCGTGGCAGCTTTGCTAAAATCCGAGTAATCAGTGTTCGCTTCTGGCTGGGTTCGCCGAAGCTTGTCGAAACCCTTGCGTTTCGGCCGCCAATGCCAAAGTAGCTACTTGGGGTGGTCGGTGTAACGAAACAACGCCGAAGAAATACCGAAATCCAAGAAAGACGACGATCGGGTTGTGCGGGAGATGCACGCACTTGGCAAGGGATCCATCCATCTACCGTTTTGGCGCGTTCACGCTCGATATGCAGCGGGGATGCTTGCTCAAGTCTGGGGAAGAAGTCAGGCTTCGTCCGAAGGTTTACGATGCGCTGAAATACTTGGTCCAGAACGCAGGTCGCCTGATCGGCAAACAGGAACTCATACAAGCCATTTGGCCGAACAGTTTCGTCACCGATGATTCCCTGGTGCAATGCACGATCGAGTTGCGCCGGGCTCTCGACGATCGCGATCAGCAGTTGCTGAAAACTGTGCCCCGGCGCGGGTACCTCTTCACTGCACAAGTCGGGCAATCCGTGGAACCGGCGGATTACTCGACTTCTTCTCAAGAGCGGAAGGAATATCAAAAGTCGGCGGTTTCGCGAGTCACGAGAAAGCTTGTTGACTTGCCCACTCCACGAACTTCGCTGATCGGGCGCGAAGGAGAGGTGGCGAGCGCAGCCGATCTGTTGCAACAAGCAGATGTCCGTCTTCTCAGCCTTACCGGAGCCGGCGGAGCAGGCAAAACGCGCTTGGCCATCGCAGTTGCCGCAGCAGCTGCCAAGAAGTTCAGCGGTGGAGTTCAGTTCGTCGGGCTGGCGTCCATCACACACGCAGATCTAGTTGCGACGGCACTCGCCAAGTCGCTCAGTCTGCAGCAAGTTCCACCTCGCAGCATTCCTGAGCTCCTCAGCAATTACCTCGTGGATGCAGGTCCGTTTCTGTTCGTGCTGGATAATTTCGAGCAGGTGCTGCCGGCTGCCACTCTAGTGGCTGATATTCTCAGTGCGTGTCCCACCTTAAAAGTGCTCGTGACCAGCCGGGCCTGTCTGCATGTCTACGGTGAACACGAATTTCCGGTTGCTCCTTTGGAGCAGGATTCAGCGGTTCAGCTGTTCGTGCAACGCGCAACCGCCGTCAGACCTAATTTTGCCGTTACGGCGGAGAATTCTGGCGCGATCCGCGACATCTGTTCGCGGCTGGATGGATTGCCGTTAGCAATCGAACTCGCGGCAGCTCGGACCAAGCTGCTGTCGCCGAGAGCCATTCTCGACAGGCTTCAGAGCCGCTTACAACTATTGACGGGTGGCGCTCTCGACCTTCCCGAACGACAGCAAACCCTGCGCAATGCCATTGACTGGAGCCATAGTCTCTTAAATGAAGCAGAGCAGAAACTATTTCGTCGCTTCGCTGTATTCGCAGGCAGCTGCACGATGGATGCGGCAGAAGCGGTCTGCAATACCAGCTACGATCTCGGCATCGACTTGGTGGATGGTCTTTCGTCGCTTGTTGACAAGAATCTGATCCAGCGATCGGAGCGGGACGATTCGGATGCGCGCTTCACGATGTTGGAAACCATTCGGGAGTACGCAATCGAGCGTCTAGATTCCAGCGGGGAGGGAAAGGCGACCAGACGAGCTCACGCTGCCTACTGCCTGGTTCTGGCCGAAGAAGGAAATCCTGAACTGATCCCTGCGGAGCGCGTGCTCTGGCTATCTCAATGTGATGTGGAAATCGATAACTTCCGTTCCGCCCTAGACTGGCTCTTCGAAACCCGCGATCTCGATTGGGCGCTTCGTTTGTGCATGGCGCTGTTTCGGTTCTGGGATATGCGGGAACATCTTGCGGAGGGCCGCTCTCGGCTGGAAACGGTACTTCGCTTGGCCGGGGACGGGTATAAGCAAGAGCGAGCAAGAGTGGGGATTTTTCTCGGAGCTTTATCGACAGCGCTGGGGGATTTTTCAACCGCTCAGCTCTACTCTCAACGGAGTCTCGTTTTGTACCAGGAATTGAAGGACGATTGGGGAATTGCGGCATCTTTGAACGCGCTGGGAATTGAAGCCCGTGATTCCGGGGACTACGAGACGGCACAGAGCTACTTCGAGCGCACCTTGGAATACTGGAGGCGTCTCCCGAATCCGATCGAAACAGCACGCTGCCTGCACAATCTGGCGAATGTCGCGAAAGCTCGTGGCGACTATCCGCGTGCCCAGCTAGCCTTGCGGGAAGCTACAGAAATTTTTGAGAGGGCAAACGACTGCAGCGGGGCCGCATGGTCGATCAACCAACTGGGGGACATCATGCGGGAACAGGGCGACCTGGATGCTGCTGCGGCCCACTACAGCCGTGCGCTGGCGGAATTCCGGCGGGCCACTGATCGATGGGGATGTGCTCGTTCCTTGGCAGATTTAGGTTACGTCCATTGCGAAAGGAAGCATTACGACGCCGCACATCAGGCTTATCGAGAAGCGCTCGAAATCTTCGCGGAGTTAGGGCACAAGCGCGGAATGGCGCGAGCGCTCGAGGGCTCGGCATGTTTAGCTTCAGCACAGGGCCAAGCCGCTCGTGCTTTAAAGCTGGCCGCAGCAGCCGAACACCTACGGCGTCTGATCAGCGCATATTTGCCTGATGCTGAACGGTCCAAGCTTGACGAAAATCTCTCGCTGGCCTGGAAATCAATCGGTGAAAGTGAAGGAAAACGGGCGTGGGCAGAAGGCAGCACGATGAGTATCGATCACGTGATTCGGTACTCATTGCAGGAGCCTTCGTGATTATTGCAGTTTGGCGGGATCGATAAGGCGACGAACCGCGGATACACGGTCAGCTGGAATGCCTGAACGCCGGGCATGCTCTCGTATGGTGTTCTCGTCAGGAGCGAGGTACACGCAATACACCTTATCCTCAGTCACGTAACTGTGCAGCCACTGAATCTGAGGGCCCATGGCGTGCAAGGTTTCCAGAGAGCGCAAGGACACTTCGCGGATTTCAGCTTCAGAAAGAGATCCCGCGCCCTTAATTTCACGTTCGATTACAAACTGAGCCATGGTGCCATCAGTCTACCACTATCACGCCCGACGCTTGAAACCGTCAATGAACTTGACTGAGCTTCAATTGCAATCACAAGCATTCAGAGGACAAACTATGTTCGCGTACGCCATCCTCGTGATACCCGAGTGACGGGCAAACCGGAGAAGTCAAGTGTTGAGATGGAACCGCAGGTCGATAATCAGGTTGCAGCACCGGCTGAAACGAGAACGCCCAACCTGCACCGAGCGAAAGAATCGCTCGAGGGTGCGAATGGAAGCATGGCGACAGTGGCTACTCGGCGGAAGAAAAAACTTGTCCGACGAACAGCAAATCTCTTGACTCCGACCGGCCTTCTCATGGAAGGCCATAACGCTCAGAACCCCTGCCGGAGGGATTCTGAGTGTAAACCCGATTTTTCGCCAATTACCTGGTCACCGCTGGGCTAAGATTATCGGGGCTTAAGACAAAGCCCTGAAAATTTCCGATTTGAGAGCGTATGCATAGCTGGCTTGATCGGTGGCAAAAACGTCAGCGTGAACTGGCGGAAGGCGTTGACGCCGACCTTATACAAGCTAACCGACGGCGATCAGCACTTGCCTTGGGCGTGTTCGTCTTCGGTTTCTTGCTTGTCGTGATCGACGCAAAGTTGCACCTACCGACTGTGCTGAGGACTGTACTGGGGACAGTTGCCGTCGTTTGCTTACTGGTTGGCGGTCTAGTTGGCAAGTGGGCGCAAGCCGAGCACTCGTTCTTGACCCGTCCCGATTCGGAGAGTCCAGCGGAAATATTCAAGAACAAACCGTAAAGAGCTTGGATGAGTGCTATCGCGATTTAACAACAACTAAACATCAACAGATCCCAAGGCCCAATTTCGCGGCAACGCAAACGAGGTAAGGAATGACGGTCAGAAGCCACAGCGCGCCGTTGCCGCTCACTGGCGATACACAGTTAATCTGCACAAATCTTCTTGACATCACCTACACTCGTAGGTAGCATTGCCTACATGCGTAGGTGAATAATCATGGACGCCGATACTGCTCATCCCTCGAAATCGAAACTTACTCCTGCACAACTGGAGATCATGAATCTCTTTTGGGAGCAAGGTGAACTTGGCGTCGCGCAGGTTTGGAAGCTGCTCAGCGCACGGCGAAAGGTTGCGCGCAATACGGTGCAGACGATGTTGACTCGGCTGGTGGAGAGGGGATGGCTGCTGGCCCGACCCGAAGGCAAAGCGTTCTTCTTCCGCGCTTCACGTCCGCGCAAGTCCACCTTACGAAGGATGGTGAGTCAGCTTCTCGACACTGCCTTCGATGGCTCAGCCAGTGGCATGGTGATGGCACTCCTTGAAGCGCGACGACTCTCTGCCGAGGAAGCGCAACACATCCGGGCGCTGATCGACCGCAGTCAGGAGGCCAAGAAATGACTAGCGTGTTCAGCGCTCTCGGAGCTGCCTCGCCTTCCGTCATAATCCTTCTGGCTGTAGTGACTCTACTTTTGCTGGTAGCCATCGCGGTTCATCGCTCGATCAGGCAGTCTCCGGCAGCGAGGCACGCTGTGATGCTGATAACCCTGGTGACGATTGGCTTCTGTCCGACGATGGTGGTGGTGGCTCGTCTTGCCTGGGTAAGAGGAGAGATTCGATTACCGAATCGAATGCCCTTCGATTATTCTGCCGCATTCTTCCACAGTGCTGAGCAAGTTGGGTCTTCAGCGCATTTTCCATTCGCAGGAGTGCTGCTTGGTTTGTGGGCGGCGGGATCGCTCATAGGCCTGGTGCGTTTAATCATCGGTTTGCATGCCATGAGGCTCGTGCGTCGCAGCGCAAAACCACCAGCACCAGAGAGCATGGCTGCATTGCGGAATCGTCTGGCAACAGCCTTGGGCTGTAATCTGCCCGAGATCCTCGTGTCGGAACAAGTAGAAGTTCCTGTGGCTTTGGGTTGCCTGCAATCGATAGTTCTGCTCCCAGCATGCTTCCTGGAACGCTTCAACGACTCCCAGCTCTTCCAGATGCTTGTCCACGAATGTGCCCATGCGCTGCGCCGGGATACGCTGGCTGGCTTTTATCAAAGATTGTTGGCCAGCGTGCTATGGTTCCATCCACTGATCTATATTGCTAACCGTTTCTTGGATCGTGCACGCGAGGAAGTGTGCGACAACTACGTGCTGCAATTCGTGCCTTCCTGCGAGTACTCCCGGACGCTCTTGCTGGTAGCCCAATCACTTTCTCCGTTGCCGAATCGATGGTTCGCCCCGACCGTGATTCGATCGGCATACCAACTAGAGGACAGGGTTGCGGGGCTACTTAATCCACGGAGATCCATCATGACTAGACTCACATCGAAGAAAATGGCTGTTATTGCGGCTGGCTTTATCGGCAGCGCCCTGGTTCTTAGCTGTTTGTCAGCGACGCTGGGGCTAGCATTGACCCCTTCAGCCGCAGCACAAGCTCAAGGCCAGACTGCTGAGCCTTCGTCCAGCAAAGATAAAGAGTCTTCTGTCGAAAACAAGCGCGTGCGGGAGATCAATTTCGTCGGCATCAACTCAATTTCAAGCACTGAGGTTCTCAATCGTTTCAAGGAGGACAAGGTCTCCCTTTCGGTGGAATCGGAATATGACCCGACCAAAACCAAGAAGGTCGAAGTTGTCCTCAAGCAGCTGGAGGCTGAACACGGACATCGGTTTGCGACCGTGCGAACCAAGGTCCGGAACATTTCGCCAGGAGCAGTTGGAATCACGTTTGTGGTGAGCGAAGGTCCGAAGGTATTTTGAATGGTGAGTGACCTTTAGCTTGTCAGGGGCAAGTAACCCAACCTCACCAAGGCCTGGTTTACGTAATCAGAGTCGAAAATCACTGTGCCGGGGTGGGTTGCGGATTGGGTGATTCGATTCGATAGCCGAGACTTCGGAGTTGCCGAATCATTCTCCATGTGCGCTGATACCTGGATCGTTCGTTGACTGCTGGGCCCGGTTCTTCGTAACGGGCTCCCTGATGGAGAATCAGCCAGATCAGACGACACTGACGATGGGCAATGACCCCGATGGCTTGATTAT
>Ga0335074_10014581_pt1 | contig 11018 bp, 8 predicted proteins | sample Lox_Sample_23_FD_206715 | JGI IMG/M metagenome (GOLD analysis project Ga0335074, IMG submission 206715) | Soil microbial communities from Loxahatchee National Wildlife Refuge, Florida, United States - Lox_Sample_2.3 | ecosystem: Environmental > Terrestrial > Soil > Wetlands | place: USA: Florida... | reverse complement strand
GCCTCGATCACCTCGCCCTCGAATTCGACCTTGTCCTCCTTCGCCACGCCGCATCCCATCTGGCCGCCCTTACCCGACTTGCGGGGACGTTCGAGCCGCCGTCGTCATTGCCGTGCAGCGTTCAAAGCTACCAGCGCGCCGGTCGCGGAGCGATCACGGCGAGGCGGCGCCGCCCGGGTTGCCGGTGCCGCCGGCGGCCGACGGTTCGCCCTGCGCGGGCGCCGCGGGCTGGCGCGTGGCGGGAGCAGGTTCGGGCGTGGCCGGTTCGGGCGCCTGCGCCGGCGTCGTCGGCGTTTCGGCCTTGGGCGCGGGCGCTTCCTGCACTTCGATGACGGCGCGTTCGCTATGACGGGCGCCCCTTCGGGGGCCGCGCTGCGCGCCGTTGGGTTTGAGGGCCGGCCGTTCGCCCGTCGGCCCCGTTTCGAACTGCGGCAGGGCCTGTGCCTGCCCGGTGGTCGCGTACTTTCCGTAGAACGGGCGGTAGCTGATGCCGGCGCTCGATTCGTGCAGCGGCGCGCAGGGCTTGCCTTCGATGACGGCGCCCATGTACGTTTTCCAGATCACGGCCGGCAGCGCCCCCCCCTGCTGGGCTTCGCCGTGGACGTCGGTCATCGGCACGCGCCTGTTGGGGTAGCCCATCCACACGACCGTCGCGTACTGCGAGTTGTAGCCGTCGAGCCAGGCGTCCACGAGTTCGCTGGTCGTGCCCGTCTTGGCGGCGGTGGGGCAGGAGATCACCGATTTGACGGCGGTGCCGCCGAGCACGTTCTGGTGCAGGATGCTCGTCTCCTCGCCCGTGATCGCTTCGCCGAGGACCTTGACACGGTGCGGCTGGCCCCAGTTTTCGTCGACCTGCCCGTCGGGGAAGACGACCTTGGTGATGGCGATCGGGCTGTTGCGCCAGCCGCCGTCGGCGAGCGTGGCGTAGACGTCGGCCATTTCCAGCGGCGTGACGCCGAGCGTGAGCCCGCCGAGCGCTTCCGCGGGATAGCTGGAGAGATGGGTTTTGACGCCCATCTCGTAGGCCATGTGCGTGATCGTTTCCTCGCCCAGGTCGGCGGCGAGCTGGGCGTAGACGGTGTTGTCGGAGGTGAGCGTGGCCTGCACGAGGTTGATCGAGCGGTTCAGCGAGGTGCCCTCGAAGGTCTTGACTTCATAGGTCGGATAGGCGGGCAGCCAGCCGGGGGGGAGCGTGTGCGAGAGGTAGTAGGTGCTGTTGGGGTCCACCCCGCGCGAGAGGGCGTCGGCGAGGTCGATCGCCTTGAAGGTCGAGCCGGGCTGGCGGTGGCCGTCGGCGGCGAGGTTGAACTGCGACTGCTCGTAGCTCTCGGACTCGGCCATCGCCTCGATGTCGCCGTTGGCGGGGTCGAGCGTGACGATCGCCGCGGCGGGGTCTTCGGGCTCGTCGAGCACTTCGGCGATCGCTTTGCGCGCGAGCCGCTGCATGTTCAGGTCGATCGTCGTGTAGACCTTCAGGCCGCCCTGTTCGACGGTCTTGCGCCCGTAGCGTTCGATCAGCTGTTGGCGGACGTATTCGAAGAAGAACAGCTCTTTGCGTTCGGAGTAGTAGCCGCCGCGGCGCACCTCCAGCGGCGCGCGCTCGGTGGCGGCGGCCTCGGCGGCCGTGATGTAGTGCAGTTCGGCCATCTTGGCGAGCACCTCGTTGCGCCGTTCGCGGGCGGCTGTCGGGTACAGGATCGGGTTGTACTGCGAGGGCGCCTGCGGCAGGCCGGCGAGCAGCGCGGACTGCTCGAGGTCCAGCTGCGAGACGGGTTTGTCGAAGAAGATGCGCGCGGCCGCCTGCACGCCGACCATCGTCTGCCCGCCGAGCGTGCCGTAGTCGACGTCGTTGAGGTAGCTGCCGAGGATCGAGCGCTTGCTGTGGCGCTTGTTGTATTCGATCGCGAGCTTGGCCTCGGAGATCTTCTGCCTGAGCGTGCGCTCGTCGCCGCCGAGGTAGAGGTTGCGCACGAGCTGCATCGTGATCGTCGAGGCGCCCTGCAGCGCCTCGCCGCGCAGCGCGTCCTTGACGGCGGCGCGGAAGATGCCCGTGAGGTCGACGCCGTCGTCTTTGTAGAAGCGCTGGTCCTCGATCGCGACGGTCGCGTTCTTGAGGTCGGTGGGGATTTCGCTCCAGCCGACGGGCGTGCGCAGTTCGTCTGACTGGATGAAGCCCAGCGGCGTCCCGTCGGCGGCGAACACCTGCGATGTGCCGCCGCCCACGTTGGCGTGCAGCGAGGCGAGCGCGGGCGTGCTCTGGACGGCGTGCACGACGTACACCACAGCGGCGATCGCGCCGATCGAGAGCGCGACGGTGACCGCCCCCCCGCCGATGAGCAGCAGCCGCGCCGGCCCCCCGCGGCTGTGCCTGCGCCGGCGCTGTCGTGCTTGCCGCGACATGTCGAGAGCTTCGAGATTACCGTGCTGCGTCATGAACCCCGACACCCCGGAGCTGGCGATCGCCGAGAGCGCGGCCGAGCTGGCCGCTCCGTTCGCGCCCGCCCGGCCGGGCTGGTGGGCGCGGCTGCGGGCCGACCCCGTGCGCATGACGGCGGTGCGCGAGTGCTGGCGGGCGCTGTGGCTCTCGCGCGCGCTGGTGTGGGTGGCGGGGGTGGGCACGGTGCTGGCCTTCGGCTTCGGGCCGGTGCGAAACGCCTTGAACCCGCCCGGCGTGACGAGGGGCTTCGGCTGGCTGGGGAGCCTGCTGGCGGCGCCGGCTGCGCGCTGGGACGCGGCCTGGTACCTGGTGATCGCCCGCTACGGCTACCGCCCGGAACTGGGTGTCTTCACCTCCTCGCGCACCGCCTTCTTCCCGCTGTATCCGCTCGGCCTGCGCGCGATCTGCTCGCTTGGCCTGCCGCCCGTGCTGGCGGGCGTGCTGCTGTCGCTGGCGGCGCTGTCGCTGGCGCTGTACGGCATCCACCGCCTGACCACGCTCGAGCTCGCCCGCGTCGCGGGCGCCGGGCGCGTGGCCTCGGCGGCACGTCTGGCGGTGATGGCGACGGCGCTGGCGCCGATGGCGTTCTTCTTCTCGGCGGTGTACTCGGAGTCGCTGTACCTGGCGCTGTCGGTGGGCCTCTTCTGGAGCGCGCGCCAGGGCCGCTGGATGTGGGTGGGCGCGCTCGGCGCGCTGGCGGGCGCGACGCGCAGCACCGGGCTGGTGCTGGCGCTGCCCGCGCTGATGCTCTACCTGTACGGGCCGCGCGAGGATCGCCCGCCGGATGGCCGCGCACACGCGCGGCGGCTGGAGGGCGGCGGGCAGGAGCTCGGCCCGGCCCGTGCGCTCTCGGCCGGGGCGGCGATCGCGGCGCTGCGGCCGCGCTATCGGCTGCGCCGCGACGTGCTGTGGCTGGCGCTGCTGCCGGCCGGCGTGATCCTCTACTGCGCCTTCCTGGGGCTCGCCGGCGGCAATCCGCTGGCGCCGCTTCACGCCCAGGAAATCTGGGGCAGGCACTTCGTGGGGCCGTATCTCGGCGTGTGGGACGGCGCCAAGGCGGCGCTCGACGGTGCGCGCCAACTGCTGTCCTTCCAGCGCCGTCACGTGTACTTCGCGATCGCCGCGGGCAGCCCGTTCGTGAACGCCGGCCACAACCTGATGCTGCTCGCCTTCCTGCTGGCGGCGATCCCGGCGATCGTGGGCGTGCTGCGCAGGCTGCCGCTGGCCTACGGCGCGTACGTGATCGCGGCGCTGGCGCTGCCGCTGTCCTATCCGGTGCGCGCGCAGCCGTTGATGTCGCTGCCGCGCTTCCTGGTGGTGCTGTTCCCGCTGACCATCTGGCTGGCGGCGTGGCTGGCGGAGCGACCCCGCGCGCAGGTCCCCGCGCTGGCGCTGTCGGGCGCGCTGATGGCCTTCTTCGCGGCGCAGTTCGCCACCTGGCACTGGGTGGCATAGCGATGGACGGCGACGGCCGGCGCTCGCCGGAGACCTCCTGGCCGGCGTGGGCGGCGGCGCTGGCGCTGCTCGGGGGGCTCGTGCTGGCGGCGGTGGCGGGCCTGGTGGTGGACATCCCCGCGATCGCGCTGGGGACGAAGATCACGAGCTCGCACACCCCGGCGGGGATCACGATCCTGGACACCTTCGTGCAGGACGTCGTGTTCGTGCTGGTGGCCGTGTACTGCGCGCGCCTGGGAGGCAGGGCGGTGCGCTCCTGGCAGTTCGGGCTGCGCGCGCCGGGGATCGGCTGGGCCTCGGCCGGCGGGCTGATCCTGCTGCTGCTGCTGGTCTTCATCGTGCTCAGCGCGGTGTGGACGGAAGCGGTGAACCCCGGCCGGGAGAAGCTGCTGGAACAGCTGGGCTCCAACGAAGGCGCCGCGCTGCTGGCGCTGAGCGCGGGGCTGACGTGCGTGGTGGCGCCGATCTGCGAGGAGTTCCTGTTCCGCGGCTTCATCTTCACGGCGCTGCGCAACTGGCGCGGGACGCTGCCGGCGGCGCTGATCACGGGGCTGGTCTTCGGCGGGGTGCACGCGGGCTCGGCGCCGACGCTGGACATCGTGCCGCTGGCGGCGCTCGGCTTCGGGCTGTGCCTGCTGTACCGCTACTCGGGCTCGCTGTATCCCTCGATCGTGGCCCACTCGCTCAACAACTCGCTGGCGTTCGCGAGCCTGGAGAACTGGAGCTGGCAGCTGCCCGTGCTGCTGGTGGGCGCGCTGCTGGCGATCGCGGCGCTCGGGCTCGTGTGCAGGCGCATCGGCCTGATCGAATCCCCGGGGGCCGTCGGCCGCTCGGCTGCGTAGGATCCGCCCGCATGAGCGGGACGGCTCGAACGGTTGCGGCCTGCGCGACGCTCGCCTGCCTGGGCGCGGCGCCGGCGCACGCCGCGCAGCCGCCCTCGCCGCCGGTCATGGGCCAGCCAGGCTCCGCGCAGCCGTCGCCGGCGGCGGGCACGCTCGCGCTCAGCCTGCGCGGCGCCGGAGGGAGCCCCCCGTTCGCGCTGGCGGGCGCGCGGCTCGTGCTGCGCGGCGTCGTCTCGCCCTACGTGGGCGGCCAGACGGTCCAGGTGAGCGTCTATCGCGACGGGCGCGAGGTGGGTGCGCGCACGGTGGCCGTGCAGGCGACCGGCAACGGCCAGGGACGCTTTCAGCTCGACTACGCAAGCGCCCAGGCGGGCCTCGTGCAGGCGCGCGCGGCCCACCCCGCGACCGCCCAGCAGGGCGCGTTCGCGGCCCGCTGGCGGGCCGTGCGCTTCGTGCACGCGAACCTCGGCCCGGGGGCGCAGGGGCAGTCGGTGCGCCTGCTGCAGTCGGAGCTGCACACGCTGCGCTACGCCGTCCCGTTGACGGGCTCCTTCGAAGAAGCGACCGGGCGCGCGTTGGTCGCCTACCGCAAGATGACCGGCCTGGAACGTGTGCCCTACGCGGGCAGGCGCGTGTTCGAGCTGCTCGCGCGCGGGGCAGGGCGCTTTCACGTGCGCTACCCGGGCGACGGACGCCACGTCGAGGCCGACCTGACCAGGCAGGTGCTCGCCGAGATCGAAGCGGGGGGCCGTGTGCGCAGCATCTACACGATGAGCTCCGGCAAGCCCTCGACGCCGACGGTGCTGGGGCGCTTCCAGGTGTACCTGAAGACGCCGGGGGTCAACAGCGAGGGGATGGTCGACTCCAACTACTTCATCCGCGGCTACGCCATCCACGGCTATGCGGAAGTGCCCACGTACGCGGCCAGCCATGGCTGCCTGCGGGTGCCGATCCCGGACGCGCCGGCGATCTACGCCTGGGTGGGGCTGGGCACGCGCGTGGACGTGTACGACTGAAGCGCGCGAGCCCTACACGCGCACGCGCAGCACGCGCGCGAGATAACTGAGGCCGAAGCCGTAGACGATCAGGGCGAGCAGCAGCTTGACGCCGCGGATCGCCCATTCGCTGCTCGATCCCGACACGAGGCCGGCGAACGGGGAGGTCAGTTCGTCGGAGGCTTCGTCGAGCGCTTTGTGCACGCTGCCCTCCGGCGCGGGCGTGGTGGGAGCCGCGTGTTTGGTCGCGCCGGGGAGCGCTTCCTGCTGGTGGCCGGAGGCGGTTTTGGTCTGCTGGACGGCGAAGGTCGCGAAGGACGCGATCACGATCGCGCAGATCACGAACGACGCGAGCCGGAGCAATCGGGCGAAGGGAGAGATCACGACAGCCCGATCGGAACGATCACGCCGCTAGATTACGTTGGCGGGTGGACGGCCTGGACGAATATACGAGCCAGTTGTCGCTCGCTCGCGCGCGCCTGGTCGAGGAGCTGCGCGAGCACGCCCTGGTGATCGGCGAGGTGACGCTGAGCAGTGGCGCGTCGGCGCAGTACTACGTGGACGCCAAGCGCGCGATCCTGCGCCAGCCGGGCTTCGCGGCGCTCGGCGCGCTGGTGGCCGCGCAGGTGTCCGAGTGGGCGGGCACGGCGGTCGGCGGCATGACGATGGGCGCCGATCCGGTGGCCTGCGCGGCGCTCGCGGGCGGGGCGCGCGTGAAGGCCTTCTTCGTGCGCAAGGACGCCAAGGCGCACGGCCTGCAGCGTCGCATCGAGGGGCCGCCGCTCGCGCCCGAGGATCGTTGCGTGGTGGTGGAGGACGTGGTGACCACCGGCGGCTCGACGCTCGCGGCGATCGAGGCGCTGGCGCAGGAGGGGCACGAGATCTGCGGCGTGATCAGCGTGCTCGACCGCCTCGCCGGCGGCGGCGCGGCGATCGAGCGGGCCGCCGGGGCGCCGTACGTGGCGCTGAGCACGATCGACGACGTCTACCCGGAGCGCCCCGGCGACCGGACGGCCGCGTGAGCGGCGAGACGGCGGGCGAGCGTTTGCAGCCGGCGATCGTCCGCGCGGCCACCCCCGCGGATGTGCCGCTGCTGCTCGCGCTGTTTCGCGAGCTGGCCGAGTACGAGCACCTGGAGGACGAGCTGAGCGCCACCGCCGAGCTGCTGCGCGAGGCGCTGTTCGGGGGGCGCCCGGCGGCCGAGGCGCTGATCGCCGAGCGCGGCGCCGAGCCGCTCGGCTACGCCCTCTTCTTCCCGACCTTCTCCACCTTCCTGGCCAAGCAGGGCGTGTGGCTCGAGGACCTGTTCGTGCGCCCCGCCCACCGCGGGCAGGGCGTGGGCAGGGAGCTGCTGGCGGCGGTCGCGGCGCGCACCCGCGAGCGCGGAGGCGAGCGCCTGGAATGGGCCGCGCTGGACTGGAACGAGCTCGCGCTCGGCTTCTACCGCAGCATCGGCGCGCAGACGATGGGCGAATGGATCACGCACAGGCTGGTCGGGCAGGAGCTCGAACGGCTGGCCGGCGAGGGCGCGGGCGCCGCGGGCGCGTGACCACGCGCGAGCGGGGAGCCCGCGGCGTCGGGGGCGACGCTAGCCTTAGCTCGGCCCCGACGGCAGCACGGCGCCAGCGCCCTCGTAGTCCAATGGATAAGACGACCGCCTCCTAAGCGGTAAATCCAGGTTCGACTCCTGGCGGGGGCATCCAGGGGAAGAAAGCGGCTTGTTCATGCGGGATTGAGCACATGCCGGTCGCCGAATGAGAACCAGCTCGCGTCGGCTGGATCCTCGCTGCTGCCCATTGCTGCCCAATCAGCTCCGACGAGCACATCGAGGGTCCTCCTTCCCGGCGCCGTCACGACCCCTCCACTCCCGAGCGTGATTGGATGATGGTGTGCTCGCGGGTCGGCCAACCGTGTTCTTGAGTTGCTCCGAAAAGTTCAAGGAGCGTGTTGCAATGCCTGTTGGGATCGCGCCGAGGTAGCGCCGGCTGACGTGCCGCTCGGCCTCCCAAAGCTGACCAGGCTCGATGCGTCAGCACGCGAGCAGTTCATCGCGCACCTGGCGTGGCACGAGTGGGGTCACGCGCTCAGCATCGAGCGCTGCTCGGAGGAAGACGTGGCCAACGGAGCTACGCTGTTGAGGATGGCGCCGGCTGGCGTACGCGAGGTCATCCGCACCGCGGGTACGGTCCCAGGGAATACACGCACGAGGTCATCGCTGAGACTTATGCCCTGCTGATGGCCCGGCGCCTGCGGGGGGAGGCTGGACAACCACCATGGCTAGACGACCGGATATACAACCTCATGACGAGAGTGGTCGAGTGGGGCGCATAGAGATCCCCAAGGGGTACGTGCTCGGTGAGAACCAGACCGTCGAGGATGTTCTCGCAGTCGAGGCTGAGCTGCTGCGCAGCGAGGGTATCGACCCCGCATGGCCGGGGTTCGATGAGGAGCGCGGCGCCCGGTCGAAGACACCTTGACCGGGTAGCGGATTTGGGCAGCAGCCCGATTCTGCTGCCCAAACCCCACCGGATCGCGCCCAATGGCGGGGGCATCCAGGGGAAGAACCGGCAGGAGTCGAACGCGGTGCGCGGCGGAGCCGACGTGGTCTGGCGGGGCGCTTCGTCGTTCCGCGCCGGCTGCGTCCCGGCAGGCTAGACTCGTCGTCCGTGGACGAACTGAGCGATTGGCCCAGCGCCCGTGCCTGCCGAGACGCGCTGGATGTGGTCCCCCGGCTTCCCGCCGCGCGGCGCCGGCGTTCTGTCCGGGCGCGCGAGCATGATCGGCGAAGGCTGATCGAGTTGCCGTGCATGGCAGCGCTTTGCGGGGAAGGTAGACCTCGATAATGAGCAGCGTCCCAGGAGATCGGGCATACCGCGATGCGGGAGTTGACTACGCCATCCTGGACGAGGGCAAGCGTCGCGCCGTCAAAGCTGCTGTAGCGACCTCTCGGCAGCTGGAAAAGCGGGGGGGGAGCGTGGAGGAGGCCTCCCGGGGCGAGTCCGCCTTCGTGTTCACGGTTGGCGGGCAAACGCTTGCGATCGTCCTCGAGGGCCTGGGCACGAAGTCGATCATCGCCAGGGCCGTAGCGGAAGAAGGCGCGAGCCATTTCGACGACGTCGCGTATGACACCGTGGCCGCGATCATCAACGATCTCTGCTGCGTCGGCGCGCGACCGCTCGTAGTCAATGCGTATTTTGCGACTGGACGACCCGGCTGGTTCAGTCAGGAGGACTGGCATCAGCAGTTGATCGACGGCTGGTTCCAGGCATGTATCGATGCTGGTTGCACCTGGGGAGGCGGTGAGTCGCCGTCCCTGTCGGATCTCGTCGGCGCCGCTGAGATCGAGCTGGCGGGCAGTGCCGTCGGGGAGATCGCCGATGGCCGCGAGCCCATTCTCGGGCAGCGACTGGAGGACGGCGATGAGATCGTTCTCGTCGCCAGCAACGGCCTTCACGCAAATGGGGCATCCCTCGCTCGCTTGATCGCCGGGGGTCTCGATGCCGGCTACGCCACGGTGCTACCCGACGGCAGCACCCTTGGCGAGGCGCTCTTGCGCCGCTCCTACATGTATTCAGAGCTTGTCGAGTCGATTCTTGACGCGGAGCTGCCAGTCCACTACCTCAGTCACGTGACCGGCCATGGTTTCCTGAAGTTGATGCGGCCGGCCTACAACCACACCTACCGCATCGATCGGCTGCTCCCGGTCCCCGAGGTTCTCGAGTTTCTCGTGGCGCAGGCCGGAATGACGCCGAGAGTCGCCTATTCGACCTTCAATATGGGCCACGGGTTCGCGATCTACTGCGGCGAGGGCTCGGGCGCGAAGGTCGTCGAGGCGGCGAGCGAGAAGGGCCTCGAGGCGATCGTCGCTGGGCATGTGGAGCCTGGCGAGCGTCGCGTTCTGATCGAGCCGCTCGGGATCGAGTACGGAAGCGACGAGCTGCGCCTTGGTCCCGAATAGCGCCGTGGCCTGACGGCAGGGCGTCCATGACGCTGCCCGCATCGACTCCGAGCGCGGAGCAGGACAATCGCGCCGGCCCCTCGAACCCCAAGAGGTCCGGAGATGTCGACCGCACCCGCACAGCTGGCGCCGCGCCTGCACACGCCTCGCGGCGCAGCGGCGTGCCCGCGGCGCGCGCTGGTGGCCGGCGCCCTGCTGTCGCTGCTGCTGGGAGGAACGTGGATCTCGCAAGCGAGGCCGGGCGGCGGCTCGGGGGTGGCCTCCAGGGCGCGAACCGGCGGCTTCTCGCGAACCGCCGGCTTCTCGCGAACCGGCGGCTTCTCGGCTACCAGCGCCTCGCGCCTGCCCCTGGCTGCGAGCGGGCCGGTGTCCGCGGCGCTGGGCGCCGACGATCCCTCCTACCGCGTCGGCGCTGCTCGGGGCGGCTTCGCGGCGGCGAACCCGGCTCAGCGTCTGAGCCTGCGCTTCGGTCGCGCGGGGGTGTCGCTGAGCTCGGGAGCGACGCGCGTGGGCTTGAGCTTGCGGGCCGTGGGCTATGGCGCGTCGCTGCAGGCGCTCGCGGCCGTCGCGCCGCGCGTGCGGAACAACCGCGTCCTGTACCCGCGTGGCGAGGTGAGCGAGTGGTATGCGAACGGCCCGCTGGGCCTCGAGCAGGGCTTCACGGTCGTACGGGCGCCGTCCGGGCGCGAGGCTGGGCCGCTGACGCTCGCGCTCGACCTCTCGGGCGACGCACGCGCCTCGCTGGCTGCCGGTGGCCAGGGCGTCACCCTTGGCCACGCCGCCGGGCCCGTGCTGAGCTACGGCGGGCTGAGCGCGACCGACGCCCGCGGCCGACCGCTGCACAGCTGGCTGGCGCTGCAGGGTGGGCGCCTGCTGCTGCGCGTGGACGCGCGCGGCGCGCGCTATCCGCTGCGGATCGATCCGTTCATCCACCAGGGCGAAAAGCTGACCGTGAGCGGGCTCAGCGGGCCCTATGGCTACGTCGGCATGAGCGTGGCGCTGTCCGCCGACGGCGACACCGCGCTGGTCGGCGCCCCGGCCGACGACGAATACCGCGGGGCGGCGTGGGTGTTCACGCGCTCGGGCTCGACCTGGACGCAGCAGGGCGACAAGCTCACGGGCGGCGGCGCGGTCGGCGAGGCCTGGTTCGGCCAGGGCGTGGCGCTGTCCGCCGACGGCGACACCGCGCTGGTGGGGGCGCCCAACGACGACGGCGAAGTCGGCGCGGCGTGGGTGTTCACGCGCTCGGGCTCGACCTGGACGCAGCAGGGCGGCAAGCTCACGGGCGCTGGCGAGGTCGGCGAAGGCTACTTCGGCCGCGGCGTCGCGCT
>Ga0335074_10014579_pt1 | contig 11018 bp, 8 predicted proteins | sample Lox_Sample_23_FD_206715 | JGI IMG/M metagenome (GOLD analysis project Ga0335074, IMG submission 206715) | Soil microbial communities from Loxahatchee National Wildlife Refuge, Florida, United States - Lox_Sample_2.3 | ecosystem: Environmental > Terrestrial > Soil > Wetlands | place: USA: Florida... | reverse complement strand
AGCAGCCCGGCGGCGAGGAGGAAGGTGCCGAGGGCGCCGAGTTGGAACTGCTTTGCGGCGCGGTTGCCAATCCGCACAGGCCCGCTTCCGCGGTAACCTGCAAGCGGCGGGTTGAACTCGCCTGGAGTGGGACGTCCGTCCACGGTGACGACGGCGTCGAGCGGATTGCGAGTCCTGGTCTCTCGCGATTGAGCAAACAGCCGCAGAAATGAATCGCCCTCTCGCGTACGCCGCGTGGTGCGCAACAGCGCTCGCACGACCAGCGCCGTATCGCGCAGCCAGCAATAACGATAGTCGTAGTTGCGTTTGCCACCGATCACTTCGGGCAAGCCGGCGGTGACTGCGGCCGCGACGCCGCCGGTTGGCTCGAAGACGAGAAGACGCAGCTGGCGCAGCGACGCTGCGACCTCCGGCGCAAAAGGGCCGGCATAGGTCGTCGTCTCGTCGAGCTCGTCCCAGCGCGCGAGCGTAGCCGCCTTCCACCCGCGAATAGCCTCCCCATCGGGCATCGCGGTTGGACCGTCGGCGATGATCGTCCAGCCTACGTTGCCTTTCGGCACCACGCATTGCAGCGATCCGCCTTCCAGCCGCATCGGATGTGAGGCGAAGACGTGGAGCCCGTCCTCGAACACGGCGGCGCCGCCGCAGAGCACGGGCAGCGCTCGGCGGCCCCCGTACTCCTCCCAGGCGTCCAGCGCGATTGTGATCGCGACGGGTGCGGGCGAGAGCATCCGGCAGAAGACGCCGGGGTGTGCATCCTCGCCCATTGTCATCCAGTCCTCGATGACAAGCGTGCCGCTGCTGCCGGCGAGACGGGTTTCGAGAACGGCGCTCGAGCCGATGTAGCGTCGCGCCGCTGGTGACGCGCCGGGAAAAATGATGCGCCAGCTGCCCTTCGCGGGATCGAGCAGCCCGTTGAAGATGCTCGGGCGATCGAAGCGACGGGGCGCAAACCAGTAAACCGTGCCATCCCTTCCGACTGCTGCACTGGTGCGGCGATCACCAATGAAGCCAAGATCGGCTATCGTCGGGTACATCGGCGGCAACGTTTCAGTGTCTTGCGCGCATCCGGCGCGGCACCAGGCCGCCGGCCGCAATAAGCGCCAATATGCCGAGCGCGAGTACAACAGCGTCGCGGTTCCGCGTCAGCAGCAGCTCGAGGCTACGCGATTTTGCCCGCTGATCGAAACGACCGTGCGCGGCGTGATCGCCGGGGACGGCGTCGAAGAGATTATCGGGCCGACCGGGCGGCTCCGCATCACCCGTGAGCTGGCCCGAATATCCCTTTTTCGCGAGAAGGCGGTCGAGCAGGCCGGGAGCGATCATATTGGCGAATACGGCCTGGACGGTCGGGCCGCCCACATAGATCTCTCGCCGCCGCGCCGATGCCGCGAAAACGATCGCGCGCGCTGCGACCTCAGGCTGGAAAATCGGCGGAAGCGGCTGAGGGCGCCATCTGAGCTTGTTACGCGCCCAGTCGAATTGGGGCGTGTTCAGTGCCGGCATCTGCACCATGGTGATGTGCACTTTGCTCCGGTCGTGGATCAGCTCGGAACGGATGCTGTCGGTAAAGGCGCGGATGGCTGCCTTGGCGCCGCAATATGCAGCTTGCAGCGGCACCGAGCGATAAGCGAGCGCCGAGCCGACTTGCACGATCGTGCCGCTGTCACGCGTCCGCATGCGTTTCAGCGCGGCCATGGTGCCATGGACGAAGCCGAGATAGGTGACCTCAGTAGCGCGCCGATATTCATCGGGGGCGATCAGGTGAAAAGGAGCGAAGATCGTCGCCATGGCGGCGTTCACCCAGACATCGATGGGGCCAAACGAGCGCTCGACCCGCTCTGCAGCGCGCTCGACCGCTTCGGCATCGGCGACATCGGCCGGCGCCACGAGCGCTTCCCCACCCGCCGCCTTGACCTCCCGCGCTGCGGCCTCGAGGCGGTCGACCCCGCGCGCGATCAGCCCGATTCTCGCGCCGGATGCCGCGAATGCCCGTGCGGTGGCGCGACCCACGCCGGCGCTGGCACCGGTGATTACAACCACGTTTTTCGACATCTTATGGGACCTCGATGTGCTCCGTCGGGCCGGTGAACTCTGGCGCTTCCCAGTTAGAACCACCATAGGTATGGCTGCGTTCCCCAACACTGATGCCTCGCGATCCGCCGCGCGTACTAGCGCGTTAGGCAGTTCCGACGGTCGACCGGCTTAATCGCGCGGGTAGCGGTACCGACCGCAAGCTCCCCGCGAAGATTGCAGAAACGCCAGTCAGCTTTCTCGACGACCTCGATGAGCCAGGTGCGACGGCGCCGCTCGTCGCTGAACCCGCGTTGCAGAGCCGTGCGCATTTGAGTGGTCGCATCCCTGGTGCTGCAGGGTGCGCTCGTGGTGGTGTTTGTATCGTCCCCATTCGTTTTCGCCGCCTGCGGCACGGCCTGGTCACCGTCATATCTGTTTTCTTCGGCTCTGTTTTTTTCGGCGGCTACTTCCCGAGTCGGGAGCTCTTCAATATGCCGCAGATGATCCCCTTTGAATTCGGCCATAGTCGACCGAAAGTTCGCGTCCTTGAGGCGATCAATCGCCGCTTGATATCCATCTACGGCATCACGGTCGAGGTGTATGAGATCCTCAATTCTGTGTTCCGTGCCTATCGTTGTGAGGCTGCCACTGCCAACGATCCGGGGCTCCTGGTCAATCTCGTTCGCGCGCACGACAATTGGGGCAGAAGGCGCTTGCACTCTTTTTAATGAGTTAATGAGCACGAAGATTCGCGGCGACGACCGTTCTTCCTGCGGAGTTGACCGCCTCGCCCGTGCAGCCGGAGCCGAGCACCATTGCCGGGTATCAGCCAACCTTCCGCGGTTTATTAAAATCTCTTTATCTGCGGCGCGCGCGGTGGCCGGTGGGCGTTTTAGAGCTAGGACGAGCGCAGTTTCCTGTGCCCTAACCTCTGATATTTTTGAGGTGATCGATGAACGCCAAAGTGATTCCCGTTGCCTTCGTTTCCGTGTTGCTGCTGTCGCCGATGGCGGCTGTCGCGGCGAGCAACGACCAGCCGACCGCCCAGACGCAGCAAGCCAGCAACGAGTATCAGCTGGTTCAGCACGCGAAGAACGCCGTCGACCGCGCCAAGTCCGACAGCCATTTCCGCGATCTGATGAAGCAGGCTAAGGGCGTGTTCATTGTGCCCAACATGGTGAAGGGCGCGCTGATAGTCGGCGGCGAGGGTGGGCAGGGAGTGCTGTTGACGCGCCAGGGCAGCACCTGGAGCGATCCGGCCTTCTACAGCATCGGCTCGATCTCGGTCGGCGCTCAGGCGGGCGGCGAGGCGGGCCCGCTGGTCATGCTGCTGATGACCGACAAGGCGCTCAACGATTTCGACTCTGCCAACAACTTCTCGCTTAATGCCAATGCGGGCTTGACCATCGTCAACTACGCGGCGCGCGGAGAGGGCGGCTTCGGCAAGGGCGACGTCATTGTCTGGTCGGGTGCCAAAGGCGCGCTCGCCAGCGCCGCCGTCAGCGGGACCGACATCAGCCAGAGTAAGCAGGCGGACCAGCGCTTCTACGGCCGTTCGGTGACCACCAAGGAGATCATCAACGGCCAGATCACGAACGCGTCCGCCACCGGGTTGCGCAACGCAATGCCGAGCTGAGTGCCGGCAAAATTTTCGCCGCTCTCCATCCGTCAGGGATGGGGAGCGGACGCATTCGCAGAGCAATAACCGCAGCCGCCGCCGACGTGATTGATAAACCGTTCAAACTCGCGCGGCGCTCCCGGGGGTGGGCGATTATCGATGATCGCCCGTCGCAAGCGTCACTTTTTTGGACCACGGCTCCAGCCGGAACCCGCGGGCGCAAGGCTCGCGATGAAGGAACAGCATCTGGCAGAGCCGGCACACGCATCGGCAAAGCTCGATTGCGAGAAGCGGCGTTCCGATCCGCGCCTTCGTCCGGAGAAGGGCCCGCCCAACGGGCGCTCCCCGGCGCTTAGAAACGCGTCAACAGACTCGGGGCCCGAATGCTTCCGGCGACGTTAGCAGAAAGGGAAGCCCGGCGATCCAAACCGTCGGCGACGCTGGCCCATGCAGCGCGAGGAAGGAAGCCCGTGAATTCTCACCCCACCATCGCACAGGTGACGGCGACAGCCTATGACATCCCGACTGACGCGCCCGAAGCCGACGGCACGCTGAGCTGGGATAAGACGACGCTGGTGGTGGCGGAGGTCGCCGCAGGCGGGCAGCGCGGCATCGGATATACCTATGGCGCTGGGGCCGCGGCCGCGCTGATTGCCGGCAAGCTGGCCGAGACCATCCGCGAGCGCGATGCGCTTGCGATACCCGCGGGGCATCAGGCGATGCTGCGGGCCATCCGCAATCTTGGCCGGCCCGGCGTGGTGGCGAACGCCATCTCGGCCGTCGACGCCGCGCTATGGGATCTCAAGGGCAAGCTCCTGGGACAGCCCGTTGCCGCGCTGCTCGGCGCCGCGCGCGACGAGGTGCCGGTCTATGGCAGCGGCGGCTTCACCAGTTATTCGCTTAAGCGGCTCCAGCAGCAGCTTGGCGGGTGGGCGGCCAACGGCATGCGCTGGGTCAAGATGAAGGTGGGCAGCGATTCCGCCGCCGATCCGGAGCGGGTCCGGGTGGCGCGCGAGGCAATCGGCGACACGCCGCTCTTCGTCGACGGCAATGGCGCCTACGACGTACCTCAGGCGCTTGGGATGGCCGAGATGCTTGCGGCGCAGGGCGTCACCTATTTCGAGGAGCCGGTATCGAGCGACGATCTTGCCGGGCTCCGATGGGTGCGGCGGCGCGCTCCCGCCGGAATGCGCATCGCCGCCGGTGAGTACGGCTACGATCCCCTCTACTTCCATCGCATGCTGGAGGCCGAGGCAGTCGATGTCCTGCAAGCGGATGCGACGCGCTGTCTCGGTATCACCGGCTTCATGAAGGTCGATGCGCTGTGCGACGCGCGCTCGCTGCCGCTGTCGGCCCATTGCGCCCCAGCCCTGCACCGTCACCCGGCGATGGCAGCGACCCGGCTGTGGAACATCGAGTGGTTTCACGACCATGTGCGCATCGAGCAAATGCTGTTCGATGGTGCGCCGCGGCCCGAGAAGGGCGTTATCTCCGTAGATTGGACGCGGCCGGGTCTCGGCATCGAGCTGAAGCGCGCCGATGCCGCGCGGTTCAAAGTGTGACGGTCAGGTTAGATGGGTGAGTCATGAGCAAGACGGTGGGCGATTATTTCTGGGAGCGCATGTCGGAATGGGGCGTGAAGCGGATTTTCGGCTATCCCGGCGACGGCATAAACGGACTGATCGGCGCGCTCGAGCGCGCGCGCGACCGCTTCCACTTCGTGCAGGTGCGCCACGAGGAAATGGCCGCCTTCATGGCGTGCGCCCATGCCAAGTACACCGGGGAACTCGGCGTCTGCCTCGCGACGTCCGGACCCGGCGCCATCCACCTGCTGAACGGGCTCTATGACGCGCGCATGGATCATCAGCCGGTGCTGGCCATCGTCGGACAGCAGGCGCGCACCGCGCTTGGAGGGCAGTATCAGCAGGAAGTCGATCTCATGTCGCTGTACAAGGACGTCGCCGGCGAGTTCGTGCATATGGCGACGAGTCCGGCGCAGGTGCGCCAGCTCATCGACCGGGCGGTCCGCATCGCCAAGGCGGAGCGCACCGTCACCTGCATTATCATGCCGAAGGACCTGCAGGAGATGAGCGCGGTGGAGACACCGCCGCACAAGCATGGCGCCGTGCTCACCGGAACCGGCTATGCCGCGCCGCATATCGCCCCCGCGAAGGCCGATCTCGAACGAGCCGCGCGCGTCCTGAACGAGGGCAAGAAAGTGGCGATGCTGGTCGGAGCCGGCGCGCTGAAAGCGACCGACGAAGTGATCGAGGCGGCCGACAAGCTCGGCGCGGGGGTCGCGAAGGCGCTCCTCGGCAAAGCCGCGATGCCGGACGATCTCCCTTTCGTCACCGGCTCCATCGGCCTGCTCGGCACGCGCCCGAGCTATGAGCTGATGATGGGCTGCGACACTCTGTTCATGATCGGCTCGCGTTTCCCTTATGTCGAGTTCCTGCCCGAGGAGGGCAAGGCGCGCGGGGTTCAGATCGACCTCGATCCGCGCATGGTGAGCATCCGCTATCCGATGGAGGTCAATCTCATCGGCGACGGCGCGGCGACCTTGCGGGCGCTGATGCCGTTGCTCGAGCGTAAGCAGGACCGCTCCTGGCGCAAGCAGATCGAGGACAGCGTCAAAAAGTGGTGGCGCGTGCTCGAGACGCGGGCCATGAACGAAGCGAAGCCGCTCAATCCGCAGCGCGTCTTCTGGGAGCTGTCACCGCTGTTGCCGGAGAGCTGCGTGATCGCCTGCGACACCGGCTCCGGGACCAATTGGTTCGCCCGCGATCTCAAGATCCGCCGCGGCATGATGGCTTCGGTCTCGGGCTCGCTCGCGACCATGGGGCCAGGGATGCCCTATGCGATCGCCGCGAAATTCGCCTATCCCGATCGCACCGTGCTGGCCCTCGTCGGCGATGGCGCGATGCAGATGAACGGCATGAACGCCCTCCTCACCGTGGCGAAATACTGGCGCGATTGGGCGGATCCGCGGTTCGTCGTGCTCGTGCTCAACAACCGCGATCTCAACCAGGTGACCTGGGAGCTGCGTGCTCAAACGGGCGATCCGAAATTCGAGGCGTCGCAGGAGATCCCCGACTTCCGCTATTCGCAATATGCCGAGCAGCTCGGCCTCAAAGGAATCTTTGTCGATCGTCCGGACCAGGTGAAAGGCGCCTGGGAGGCGGCTTTTGCCGCCGATCGCCCGGTCGTGCTGGAAGCCTATACCGATCCGGAGGTTCCGCCGCTGCCGCCGCATATCACGCTGAAGCAGGCGAAGGCTTTCGCGTCGACGCTCTGGCAAGGTGATCCGAGCGAGTTCCAGGTGATCAAGCAGTCGGCCAAGGAGATCGTGAAGGACTTCCTCCCCCATGGCCGCTGAGGCGGAGGTCCTTGCTCCAGCGCCGCCGCCGCGCCGTGCCGCGCTGAGCCGGCCGCCGCAGCCGGCACCGCGCCGCCCGACGCGGGCGCGACAGCTCGGTGCCGGCGCGCTCGGCCTCACTCTGCTCGGGCTGGGCGCGCTTGCTGTGGCTCGTCTGCGGCCGCGACCAGCGGCGGCGGCCGCGAAACCGCATCACCTTCGCGCCGCGCGTCGGCTCGCGGGCGGCGCGGCCATTCTGTCCACGAGCGTGTTGCTCGACAGCGCTACCGAGCATTACCGCGGCGGCTATATCAATCCAGGCATGTACGTCGCCCCTGCCGTGGGCGCGGCCTCGCTCGCCAACAGCTTGGCGATGCTGGCGGAGCCCGACCGACCGGGCCCAGCACGGAGCGGGATTTGCGGCTTCGCGTTTTTCGCCGGCATCGCGGGAACCGGCTTTCACCTCTACAACCTCGCCAAGCGCGAAGGCGGCGTCGGCCTTCTCAATCTCTTCTATGGCGCGCCGCTGGGGGCGCCCGTGGCGGTCGCGCTCGCTGGACTCGCCGGGCTTGCGGCCGAACGGCTTGTCGTCGAAAGCGGCGAAGAGGCCACCTTGCTGGGACGGGCGGCCGGCCCCGTACTCGCGCTCGGGACGGCCGGCGGACTTCTCGGCACCGTTGCCGAAGCGGCGCTCCTCCACTTCCGCGGCGCCTTTCACGACCCCTTCATGTTTCTGCCCGTCACCGTGCCGCCGCTCGCCGCGCTTGCCCTCATTGCAGCGGCGTTCCGGCCGGAACTCTCAGGCTTCGCCCGCAGACTCGTCATCGCCACAGCCGGCCTCGGCGCGATCGGCGTCGGCTTCCATGTCTACGGCGTGCAGCGGAACATGGGCGGTTTCGCCAATTGGAGCCAGAATGTGCTGCAGGGACCGCCAATCCCCACGCCACCCGCCTTCACTGGTCTCGCGCTTGCCGGGCTGGCCGCGCTCTCGCTGTTGGAGCCCGCATGAGCCGGCAGCCGCGCACGCGATTTCCGGGCTATGACGTGCTCGAGAAATGGCAAAGCCCGTCGTGGAACGAGCCGACGCGGGCCGTGGTCGCGCGCCGCCTCAAGGAGGTGCCGCCACGGCGCTTTTTCGACGAAGCCGAGTGGGCGATTTTGGCCGCGGTGGCAGACCGCCTGATCCCGCAGCCGGATCGGCAGGACGCGCCGGTGCCGATCGTCCCGTTCATCGACAAGAAGCTGCACGAGAACCAGGGCAACGGCTATCGCTATGACGGCATGCCGCCGATGCGGGAGGCTTGGCGCCGCGGCATCCGCGCCATCGACGCCGAGGCAGAGCAGCGCTGGGGGGCCGGCTTCTGCACCCTGCCGGCAAATCAGCAGGATGCGGTGCTGCGCGCGATTCAGCATGGGGATGTGCTGAGCTCCGCCTGGCAGGGCCTCGCGCCGAAGCGGTTTTTCAGCAGTTTGCTTCTGCACGAGGTGACCAGCATCTACTACGCCCATCCCGCCGCCTGGAACGAGATCGGGTTCGGCGGTCCGGCGGCGCCGCGCGGCTATGTACGACTCGGCTTTGACCGCCGCGATCCCTGGGAAGCGGAGCAGGCCGATGACCGGTGAGCCTCGCGCCAAGAACGGGCGCGCTCCCGACGTCTTCCGTCCCGGCGGCTGGCTGCCGATGCGTTGCCATCGCGACGAGGACGAGGTGGATTTCGCCATCATCGGCACCGGCGCGGGCGGCGGCACGCTCGCCTGCAAGCTCGCCGAGGCGGGCTTCTCGGTGGTCGCCTTCGATGCCGGCCCGTTCTGGCGTCCGCTCGAGGATTTCGCCTCGGACGAATACGCGCAGCAGAAGCTCTATTGGCTGGGCGAGCGCATCTCCGCCGGTGCGGACGCGATCGAGCTCGGCAGCAACAACAGCGGCCAGAGCGTCGGCGGCAGCACGGTGCATTTCACCATGGTCTCGCTGCGCATCGGGCCGAACCGGTTCAAGGCACGCTCGCGCCTCGGTTACGCCGTTGACTGGCCGATCGAGCCCGAGGAGATGTGGCGTTACTATACCGAAGTCGAGGACGCGCTGAAGATCGCCGGGCCCGTCAATTACCCGTGGGGACCGAAGCGGCCGCGCTATCCCTACCGGGCGCATGAGGTGAACGCGGCGGGGCTGGTGCTAGCGCGCGCTTGCGAGGCGATGGGGATCGACTGGGCGCCGACACCGCTTGCCACTTTATCGGCCCCGCGCGGCGCGGCGCACCCCTGCGTCTATCGCGGCTTCTGCCACATCGGCTGCTCGACCAATGCCAAGCAGAGCGTGCTCGTCACCTGGATTCCCCGCGCCATCCGCGCCGGCGCCGAGATCCGCGATCTCGCCATGGTGGGCCGCATCGAGATCGGCAAGGATGGGCGCGCGAGCGGCGTTCACTATCATCGCGAGGGAAAGTGGCGCCTTCAGCGCGCGCGCAACGTCGTGGTCGCAGGCTATGCGATCGAGACGCCGCGGTTGCTGCTCAACTCCGTCTGCCCGCAATTCCCGGACGGTCTCGCCAACGGCAGCGGGCTCGTCGGCAAGTATTTCATGCCGCAGTCGAACCACGCGGTATGGGGCGTCATGGAGGAGGAGATTCGCTGGTACAAGGGTCCGCCCACCATGGCGATCAGCGAGCATTGGAACTACAGCGACGCCCGCAAGGACTTTCCCGGCGGCTACAGCTTCATGAGCCAGGGGCCGCTGCCGATCAACTGGGCGCACAGCCTCGCCGGGAAGCGCGGGCTCTGGGGCATGGCGCTGCGCGAGGAGATGGCGAAATACATCCACCAGGCGGGGTTGAAGATCGTCGGCGAGGTGCTGCCGCACGCGGAGAACCGGATCGAGCTGGCGGAGGAGAAGGACGAATACGGAATGCGCATTCCGCGCGTGGTCTTCTCCTATGGGGAGGAGGACAAGAAGCTCTACCAGCACGCGCTCGCCTTCATGGGCGAAGCGCTGGCGCGCGCCGGCGGGCAGGATCTCTGGCACGAGAGCGGCACGGCGCATCTTCTGGGCGGCTGTCGCATGGGCGCCGATCCCGCCAGCAGCGTGACGGATGCGGACGGCAGGACCTGGGACATTCCCAATCTCTGGATCTGCGACGGCTCGCTGTTCCCGACGAGCGCCGGCGTCAATCCGTCGCTGACCATCCAGGCGCTCGCCTGCCGCATCGGCGACCGCATACGCGACATGGCGCGGCGGGGCGAGCTGGTGCGCCCGGCGGCGAGAGACGCCATGCAGGCCCGTGCCGCGGTCTGAGCGGCCTGCCCAAGCGCGGCTCTTCCATTTCCTCAATCATGCGCCCGAATGATGACCGGAGCGCCGTCCTCATTGCGATCGACGCCCGACAAAGCCGATACCTTCCTCGATCGGCTGTCGCCGGAGCGCCCATGAAGCGCAACGGCGACTCTCCCCGCGCCAGTTCATGCTGTGTCAAACGAGTTTTCATTTCGCTGGAGCAGAGACACGGTGCTGAGACTGGTTGGGCTGCTCGCAGTTGACGCTGCGGTGCTGATATCTCGTGCAGCGAGCAGTGGCGCTGGATCAGCGAAGCGCGATCGTAACGTGTGAGTTTGAATGGGGCGGAGGAGAAGTTCTCCTCCGCCCTCCTTCTCAGAGAAACGCAGAAAATGCGCGGAGGGTATCGATGGCAGGCATAAAAGCATCGGGTCGCGCTAACGGGAAACAGACATGGTGGGGACCGCAAGCGCGGTCCCCACCGCCGCCCGACGTCTTCTAGAAATCCATATCGCCCATCCCGCCGCCCGGCGGCATGGCAGGCGACGTCTTCTTCTCCGGTTTCTCCGCGACCATCGCCTCCGTCGTGACGAGCAGTCCGGCCACAGACGTCGCATCCTGGAGCGCGAGCCGAACGACCTTGGTCGGATCGATGATGCCTGTTTTCAGCATGTCGACGTAGTCGCCGCTCTGCGCATCGTAGCCGCGATTGGTATCGGTACTCTCGAGCAGCTTGCCGACGACGATCGAGCCGTCGACGC
>Ga0335074_10014578_pt1 | contig 11019 bp, 10 predicted proteins | sample Lox_Sample_23_FD_206715 | JGI IMG/M metagenome (GOLD analysis project Ga0335074, IMG submission 206715) | Soil microbial communities from Loxahatchee National Wildlife Refuge, Florida, United States - Lox_Sample_2.3 | ecosystem: Environmental > Terrestrial > Soil > Wetlands | place: USA... | reverse complement strand
CCCGAGCCCCTGGAATTTCCTCGCGACCAGGGGCCGCATCGCAACTTCCGCCAGGAATGGTGGTATCTGACCGGCAATCTGGACTCCGCCGGCGGCGAGCGCTTCGGCTTCGAGCTCACCATTTTCCGGCTTGCGCTCGCGCCAACAGCCGACGGGCCGACACCCGCGGCTTCCGGGCCAAGCGTCCAAGGCTCCGCATGGCGCACACGGCAGATCTACCTCGCGCACTTCGCCATCACCGATGTCGCCCGGCACAGGTTCCGGTTCGCTGTGAAGCGCTCACGCGCGGCCCTTGGACTCGCGGGCGCGCAGGCGGATCCGTTTCGCGTATGGGTCGGCAATTGGCGGATCGGCCAGGAACGGAAGCGCGGCGCGACTGCGGGCGCATGGCGGCTGCAGGCCGCCGAGCGGGGCTACGTCCTCTCGCTTACGGCCCGGCCGCTGATGCCGCCGGTACCTAACGGCGAGCAGGGGCTGAGTCGCAAGTCGGGAGAGCCGGGGGATGCAACCTACTACTACTCCATTCCTCGCATCGCCGTTCAAGGGACGCTGGTCCGCGACGGTCGGCCGCTGCGGGTGCGCGGGCTTGCGTGGCTCGACCGGGAGTGGGGCAGCGGCAGCCTCGGACCGCAGGAAGCGGGCTGGGACTGGTTCGGGCTGCAGCTCGACGACGGCTCGAGCCTCATGTTCTATTCCCTTCGCGACCGCAACGGCGCGCAGGACCCCTACAGCGCCGGCACCTGGGTCGATGCGCGCGACCAGGCGCGCCGGCTCGCCCGCAGCGACGTGCGCATCGAGGTTCTCGCCCACTGGACCGATCGGAGCGGCACGCGCTATCCCTCGCGCTGGCGACTGCTCGCGCCGGCGTTGGGTCTCGACCTCACGGTGCACCCGATATTGGCCGACCAGGAGCTCCTGAGCTCGCTGCGATACTGGGAAGGAGCCGTGGAGGTGGCCGGAACCCGGGCGGGGCGGGCGGTGAGGGGGCGGGGGTACGTGGAGTTGGTCGGGTACGCCGGAGCGAGCGCCGGAGCCGCTGGAATCAGATGACGGCGGCCCGCGATTGCGCAATCATTCGTGCCCGTGCACGAGACCAGGAGTCGATCCATGCGACGCTCATTCGCATCCGCGATTTTTGCCACGCTGTCGGCCGTGCTCCTTGGCGCCCCCGGCGCCCGCGCCGCGCTCCCCGACGGCTCCATGGCTCCGGACTTCACGGCGGAGGCCTCCCTCGGAGGCAACACCTACACCTTCTCGCTCGCCGCTGCCCTGAAAAAGGGACCGGTGGTGCTCTACTTCTATCCCGCCGCGTTCACGCCCGGATGCACCATCGAAGCCCACGACTTCGCCCAGGCGATGGGTAAGTTCAAGGCCCTGGGCGCCACCGTGATCGGTGTCTCCCACGATCCCATCGCGAAGCTGCAGCGCTTCTCGGTGAGCGAGTGCCGCAAGAAGTTTCCGGTGGCTTCCGATGCCACCGGCGAGATCATGAAGGAATATGACGCCGTCCTTCCCAAGTATCCCGAGTACGCCAACCGCACCTCCTACGTCATCGCCCCCGACGGCAAGATCCTCTACTCCTACACCAATCTCAACCCGGCCGATCACGTCGCCAACACGATGGCGGTCGTGCGGCGCTGGGACGAGGCGCACAAGAAGGCCTGAGCTCGTCCGGTCCTAGAAACTCGCACGGACTCCGACCCAGACACCGCGTGGCGCTCCGGGAACGACGCCGTTCTCGTTGGTCCAGTCGTTCGGATCGGTGCGGAATGTGCCGTTCGGGTTGTAGGCATCCTGCGTGAGGAAGCCCGCGGTGTAATATTGCTTGTCGAGCGCATTGTCCAGGCGCACGAAGACGTCGCAGGCCTTGTCCAGGTGATATGTGGCGGTCAGATTGAGCAGCGCGTAGCTCGGAATCCAGCCCGTGCCGGTCGGAGAGATATATGCGCCCGAGGCGGGATCGGTCGTACCGGCGACGTTGGCATTGTTCTCGTTCCCGTGCAGATACGAACCGGAGACGACGATCAGATTGGCGCCGAGATCGACGCGCCCGCCGAGGTCGTAGGCGAGAATCAGCCGGCCGGTTTGCTGCGGTACCAGGGGGAAATGGTCACCCGGTCGCACCACGATGAGACCGTTCGCATCGGCGGTGCTGTTGGAGGCTGCGGCGACCGTGAAGCTCGACTGGAAGATCGCATCCACATAGCTGTAGGCGAGCTTCCAGGTCAACGGGCCCCTCCTGCCGCCGAAGGCGAGATCCAGACCCTGGCGCCGCGTGTTGCCGACGTTCTTGAAATAGCCGCCGTTGGTGGCGGTGGCGATGAACTGGATATCATCGCTGTTGACGGTGTGGAAGACATCCGCCGACCAGTTGAGGCTCTGATCGGCCAGGTCCCCACGCAAGCCGATCTCGAGGGTCCGCGCGACGACCTGCTTGAGCGCAGGATCGCTGGCGAAGTCATCCGGCAGCCCGCAGGGCACGGCCGGATTGGCGCAGCCGAGCTCGAGGACGGTCGGCGCGCGGCTCGCTTGGTCATAGCTCGCGTAGTAGGTCGCGTGGCTCGACGGCGTGATCGTGAGGCCGACCGATGGATTGACGCTGGCGAAGACGTGGTCCCCCGCGACCGAGGTCGAGCTCAGGAACCCCACGCCGTAATCGGCCGGATCGGTATCGATGGAAAAGCCGTTGATCGTCTCGCGGTTGCTGTTGTAGCGCACGGCGGCCGTGAGGTGCAGCAGCTCGCCGGGTGAGAGCGTGTCGGTGACGTAGGCTCCGAAGATTCTGTTGCCGCCACTGACGCTGATGACGTTGGCGTTGTTATAGGGACTCGGCTGGTAGATCAGAAGATGATCCGGAGCGATGCCGCCGTACTGGTAGGCCTGGGCGAAGCCATCGTTCGAGTCATCGTCGTCGATACCGACAATCGCCTGGTTCTTGCGGCCGAACACACTCTGCGAATCGGTGAGCTGCAGGCCGAATCCGGCCGAGCGCTGGCTCGTAGTGGAGGTGGCATCCTGGCCCGGCTCGCAGTAGGCGAGGGTCGCCGGGTTCGCCTCCGGGTCGGCGCAATCGGTCGGCGGACCCGCGTAGTTGCTCTCGAGGTAGTAGTCGTTGATATTGCCGTTGGAGACGTACGTGTTCAGGTTGCGGTAGAACGCATTGCCCGTGAGCAGCAGCTGCCCCGTCAGCGACTGCGTGCCCGTCAGATTCACGAAGTTCATGATGTTCTGCGTGTAGTCGGGCGTGTAAGTCTGGTCGCGACGGTAGTAAAGCATGCTCAGCGGCGTGGCGCCGTCGCCGTAGAGAAAGTTGTCGGCGTACGTATAGCTGAGGTCGATGCGGCTGGTGTCGATTTGCCAGCCGAGCTTGCCGAAGCCCTGCATGACGCGCGTGGTGGAGACATCGCGCCAGCCGTTCTCATCGAAGTAATTGCCGGTGAGGAAGTAGTCGACGGCGCCGAAGCTGCCGCCGGTCTCGGCCTGCACCGAGCGGCGCCCGAACGAGCCGCCATAGGCCTCGACCTCGGTACCCGGATTGGTACGACCGCTCTTGGTCTGGATCGAGAGCGCGCCGCCGAGGGTATTGAGCCCGAATACGGGGTTGGAGCCCGAGATCAGCGACACGGTGTTGATCGCCGACTCGGGAATCAGGTCCCAGTTGACGGTGTCGCCGAAGGATTCATTGACACGCACGCCATCGACGTACACCGACAGGCCCTCGGGCGTCCCGAGCAAGGGGGAAGCGGTGAAGCCGTGATAGTAGATGTCGACCTGGAAGGGGCTGCCGGCGCTGTCACTGGCGCTGACGCCGCTGAAGTTGTTGTTGATGTAGTCGGTGATATCCGTGGTCTGCTGTCGCTCCATCTCGGCGCTGTCGGCGGTCTGCACGTTGGAGGGGATCTCATTGAGCGGCAGCCCGAAACCCGCGAGCGGCGTATTGCCGATGATGATCACCTGCGGCAGCTCCCGGAGGGTCCCCGGGGCCGCGGCCACCGCGGTGGCGTCGGTCGCGACTTCCTCCAGGCCTTGAGCGTCCGGTTGCGCCGGCGGTGCGTTTTGCCCGTGCGCGAGCCCGCCGGTCGCAAGTGCGCCGGTCAGCATCAAGATCAGGGAAGGGCATCCCGGAGCTTTCCACAGCATTGGCCGGATGATTGCGGGACCCGCTCGCACGGCACAAGGGAGTTTTTCCCGAGTTGTCGTTCGCGCGCTCGGTCGGGGCCGCTGCCCCGACCCCGGAACAGATCCCGGGGTCGCTGATCCGCCTTCCTACGCCGAGGAACCCCGCGGCGAGCGGCTCGATGGCATCGCACGGCGCCGACGCGCCGGTCTGGAGGACTTGCGCACCCACGCCGCCTCGAGCGCTCTTTTCACGAGCTCGGGGCTTGCAAGCTTCAGACGCACGTTCGTGCTCCCCTTTGACCCCCATCCGCCCTTGACCGGCACGAATGCTCCGGATCCCTCCTTGACGAACTCCGCCTGCTGCGTCGGAGTCAGCATGATCGCCGCGAACTCAGCACCCGGATAGCCGAGGGTGGCGAAGATCCGGCCGTGTACCCGAAAATCGGGGTGGTTCATGTGCGCGCCTTCGACGACGTCGGCAAGTTGCAACGCGATGCTTCTGAAAGCGTCGGGTGTCACGTGAGTCTCCTCTTCAGGAACGGGCTGTCTGCGCGCGCCTCGCGAGCTCCTCGGGCGAGAGATCCTCGATGTGTGACGCGAGCCACCATTGATTGCCTTGCGAGTCCTCGACGCCCGCGCTTCGATCGCCATACCACTCATCCGTCGGCTCGCGCAACGACTTCGCAGCTCCGGGCGCCGCCATCGCGCGGCGGTACACCGCATCCACGTCCGGGACGTACATGTAGGTCGTGTTGGGACGGCTCGACGGGCTCCGTCCCATCATCAGCACGCAGTCGCCGATCTTCGCCTCGGCGTGATGAATGATGCCGTCGGGGCTTCTCATCGTGAGTCCCGGCTCGGCACCGAATGCCGCGACGATGAACTCCAGCAGCGCGCCCGGCTCGGCAACGGCGAAATACGGGATGACGGACTGGTAGCCTTCGGGTACGGCCTTGGGCTTGCTGCTCATGACGATATGACCTCCGCGCGCGGGTAATGACTCTGTGCGCAATCAAACCCCATCCGGTGCGCAAACGATTGTAAAAAACGGACCCTGGCGGTTGCCGCTAAGCCTCGTCGGGCAGGGGGACGTGATTGCGGTGCTCGCTCTTGAGAGCCAGGTAGGCGGTCGGCGTGAAGCCGGAGAACGCGTGGAAATCATGAACGAAGTGGGCCTGATCGAAATAGCCGCAGTCGGCGGCGATCCCGGCCCAGTTGACCTCCCCGAGCGTGTGCACCGTCCCGATCACCGCCTGAAAGCGCTGCACGCGCGCAAAGAGCTTCGGCGCCATGCCGACCTCGCTGCGAAAGCGATCGAGAAACCGCCGCTGCGACATGCCGATCATGCCGGTGAGCTGCGCCACGCCGCCTCCGCCGCTCACGTCCGACAGCTCGCGCAGAGCGAGCGTGACCGCACGGTGCCGGCTCAGCGTGCGCGCCGTGGCGAGCAACACCCGCTCCAGCACGTCGAATTTCGCGTCGGGCGTCGGAGCCGCGAAAATCTCCTCGACGACGGTCCGGGCTTTGGCGCCCCAGAGTGCCTCGAGAGAGATGCACACGTTGTGCAGCTCACTCACGGGAAAATCGAAGAACGGGAACGCGCCGCCGGCGCGGAAATGCACGCCGATGACCGAGGCCGCATCGGCAGTGTCGAGCAGCCAGTGCTCCGAGTGAGGACCGGCGACCGTTGCCGCGTGCGCGACCGGCGTGCCGGCCCGCAGATCGATCACGAGCTCCGTGGTGGGCATCGGCAGCAACCGCTCGCGGGCGTGGGGCTGCGCATAGCCGTCAAACAGCCAGAGGATCTCGATGAAGTCCTTGAGGATTCCACGGGGGGTTCGGTAGCGACGTACGGCAGGGACACTCGCACCCATGTTCACCATTATGGCAGCGGCATCTTCGAAGCGCAGCCCGATGCGCGGCGGAGTAGTATTTCGAGCCGGACGCACGCTCGCGGGAGATCCATGTGAGACCGCTGAAGAAGACGGCCCGCATTGCCGGCTCATGCTATCCGTGGCGCGTTTCGCCCGGAGCATTGCTCGCCTGCGCCGCGCTGCTCGGCGCCGGTGCAGTGCGCGCCGCCCCTCTGCCAACCAGCGGTAGCGTCCACACCTTGATCTCGCACCAGCTGGACAGTGTCGCCGCGCTCTCGGTCGACGAGCTGCGCGCTCTCCTCCACAGGGATTTCCCGAATCAACCGGCGCTCCAAAGCCTGATCGGCCCTCCGCTGTGCGGCGTGCGCGTATACAAATTCCGCTACGCCACGATCGGCGGCGCGGGCGAGCCGACCGACGCCTCGGGCGCGCTCATGGTACCCACGGGTCGAGCGCCCGGGTGCCGGGGGCCACGACCGCTCGTGCTGTACACGCACGGCACGGCGATCGACCACGCCGAGGACATGTCGGCCGTGAACGATCCGCACAATCCGGCCTACGGCACGGCGACTCGTGTCGCGCTCGTTTTCGCCGCACAGGGGTACGTCGCGGTGGCACCGAATTACGCCGGTTACGATATCTCGACACTGCCCTACCACCCTTACCTCAACGGCGCCCAGCAGTCACAGGATGCGATCGACAGCCTGACCGCCGGCCGGCAACTGCTGGCGCGCACCGGGCGCGCGGTCAGCGACAACGGCAAGCTGTTCGTCACCGGTTACTCGCAAGGTGGCTATGTATCAATGGCCACACTCCAGGCGCTGGATGAGCGCGGCCGCCCGGCAACCGCGGGTGCCCCGATGTCAGGTCCCTACGCCCTGCTGGCAATGAGCGACGAGATCTTCCTCGGCCATCCGGACCTCGGCGCCACGGCGTACCTGCCGATGGTCGTCAATTCCTACGCGCATCTCAGGCAAGGATCGATCCTGCCGGCGCGGATTCTCAGCCGCAGGTTCCGCAATGCGGCGCGGCTCTTCCCGGGCGATATCGGCTACGACGGCTTTTCCAAGCTGGTTTCCGCCGGTGAGATCCCGGAAAGCGCGCTCTTTCAATCGGCAGCGAGCGGCGCCGGCGTGCCGGGCTTCTCGGCGGCGCGGTATCCCGTGCTGGCCGCGTTGCCTGAAGGTGCGCCGCTCTACAAGGCGGGATTCGATCCGTCGCGGTACCTGGTCAGCACGGCCTTTCGTGCGGCTTACGTGGCCGAGCTGCGCGCGCATCCGGACGGCGGCGCGCCCGTCGACGGTTCCGCGCCGAGCCTCGCCGGCACCGTGCCGACCATGCCGGCCCATCCGCGATCACTCTTGCGCCGGGATCTCGCGCGCAACGATCTGCGCAACTACACCCCGAGCATGCCGCTGCTGATGTGCGGTGGGTACGGTGATCCGGAGGTGTTCTGGAACCAGGGGGCGGGCGCGATGACCGCGGTGTTGCAGAGTAAAGTCACAGCACATCCACGGCTCCGTTTTGTCACCTTGGACCTCGATATCAGCGCCGGAACCGCCGGCACCTATGTCGAGCACGGCCTGAGTCCGCCCCGAAATGCTCCGCTGCGGTCGATCGGCACGAGGCTGCAGGCAGCCTTCACCGCCTACCAGCACGCCGTGGCGGCCTCGAGAGGCGCGCAGGTCGGCCTCGAGGCCTACCACACGGACGAGACCCCGTACTGCATGGTGGCGGCGCGCAGCCTTTTCGGGCTCTACTGACATGTTGCGGCAGCCGATATGGAATCGCCACGCGCTGCGCCCGGTGGGCAACGGCGTTGGCCGACTCGCCGACGTGTTGGTGCGCATCGTGAGGAGAAGGGTCGGCTGATGAGCAATCCACCGCCGGGAAGCATCGCCCATGCGCCGATCGACGTGCAGTGGGTCGGCGGCCTGACCTTTGAAGCGGGTCGGCCGCAGGGTCCCAAGATCAGCATCGATGGCGATGCGCAAACGGCGCCGAGCCCGTTCGATGCGCTGCTCGCGGCGATTGCGACCTGTGCCTCGGTGGACGTCGTGACGATCCTCGGGAAGCAGCGCACTCCCGTTCACGCGCTCACGGTGCGGGTCGAGGCGAATCGTGTCGACTCGACCCCGCGCCGTCTGGCCTCGGCCGTTTTGCACTTCGCCATCACGGCGCCTGGGACGACGGTCGAGAAAGCCACGCGGGCCGTCGAGCTCGCGGTCACCAAGTACTGCAGTGTGCGCTCCTCGCTCATCGCCGATGCGCCGGTGACCTGGACGGTGGCGATCAAGCCCTGAAATCCGCGAGCTGCGCCGCGAGCGCCCGCTTGAAGGCGGGCCGTGCCGTGCAGCGCTCGAGGTAGGCGGCCAGACGCGCCTCGCGCGTGACGATGTCGGTGTTGCCGAGGATGCGCAGCACCGCCGACATCATGAGATCGCCGGCCGTGAACCGCTCGCCGTCGAGAAAGGGCTTGTCGCCGAGCGCCCTCGAGAGCGCGGACAGGCGCCGCAGCGCGAACTCCACCGCGCTCGGCCGGCGCAGCTTCGCCCAGGGCTCATTCGCATAGACAAAATCGATCACAGCGACATTCATCACGGATGGCTCGATCGAGTTGAGCGCTGCGATGAGCCACTGTATCGCCCGTGCGCGTGCGCCGACCTCCTTCGGCAGGAGCGACTCGCTGCGCTCCGCGAGGTGCAGCACGATGGCTCCGGACTCGAACAGCACAAGCCCGTCCTCCTCCATGATCGGCACCTGGCCGAAGGGCTGCAGCGCCCGGTAGTCGCCTTTGTCCTGATCCCCCTGTTCGAGCAGCCGGGTCTCGTACGGCAGGCCGGCCTCCTCGAGCGCCCAGCGGACGCGCAGATCGCGCACCTGGCCTCTGGCGAGCTCGGGAACCCATCTGAAGGCGGAAATCGTGATCACTCGGCGTCCTCCTCGCGATAAGGGTACCGCCGACGCGGGCGCGCGGCGTCTACCCTCGTAGACGAACTCCGCATTGCCCTTTCGACACCCTGAACTTACTTCGGGCCTTCGCCGCCGTGGCGCTGGCGCTCGCGGCGGGCGTGGCGTTCCGTGGTCATCCACACCACCACGTCCCAGGCGTTGTGGATGCCGACGAAGAGCAGCAGCAACACCACGCCGCTCACTCCGTAGAGGCAGGGCGCCGGCCGCCGCGGCAACAGCAAGCCCGTCGCCGCCAGCGCCGCATACGCCACCACCGGCAGGACGGCGCTCCAGATCCAGTCGGAGGTGAACGGTTTGTATCCCGAGAAACCGCCGAGCATGCGACGAAGGAGAATCGCGCAGTAAAGCAACCCGGCGAGGCCCGTACCCGCGAGCAGCGCTTCGAGGGTGGGCGCGGTCTGCCCGGGGATGGTCATGAGCGCCGACAGCCACAGCGCCGAACCGAAATGCACCGCGGTCGGCGTGATGAACACGCGCAGCCCCGAGAGCCGTGCCGAGGCCGACCCGGCGATATCGTTGTTGTCCGCCGCGATCGTGATGACGATGAAGGTCAAGCCCGTGAGCGCGGCCGCGGACGAGCCCACGAGGACGTAGAAACTCTGCCAGTCGGCCAGGACCACCACGTGACTCCAGAGCGCACCCGACACGGATTCATTCTAGCCCGGCCCCCGGCGGCTGACGACTCGGAACCGGTCGCTCCGAAGCAGTAGTCGGCGAGCCGGTGAACCGCCAGTGAACGGCGCCGCAGTGATAGCAACCTTTGATCATGTCATTTCTCGTGTTGCGATTGATGGCGCCCGCGCACGTCCGCGGTGCCGATGTTCAGGATTACTCGTCGCGGCGGCCGCACCGCGGTATAGAGCGTCTCATGCCCGCCCGTCCGTATGCCGCCGATCCAGACATAACCGGACTTCGAGGCGCGGATGTCGTAGCGGATCGTCTCGCCGGCGCGGCTCGATGAGCCTTCGATCCGCGCCGGCCGATCGACATAGACCAGCATCAGCGGACTGCGGGACTGCGCATCGAGCCACTGCACCGTGCCCACGGCATCGATGCCATCGCGCTGCAGGGCGATGGGTGTGAGGCGCGCGAGGCGCGCCTGCGCTGGGGTGATGTGGAGGAATCGCAGGCTGAAGTCCGTGGGCCCGAGCTCGCGCTCGAGAAGCGCATGAGTGCGGTTGAGATCGAGCACGAAGCCATCGCGGGTACGGCTCACGGGCCTGACGAAATCGCCGGTGTTGGGAGAGCCGTAGAGGTCGCCGACGATGTAAGGAAAGAGCAGTCGATAGCCGCCTGGGGGCGGCGGGCCATCGAGCGCGATTTGCGAATGGATCACCCAGCCCGGATGGTGAGGAGCCCCGCCGCAGGCCGAGAGCAGCAGCAGCGTCGACAGCAGCGTCAGCGCCGTGGCGATGCCGGGACGAGTCGGTGCCGGGTGGGTGCTGGGGATGGCGGCTTCCGCGCGTCGAATCCGCGGGCTCTGACCGGGTCTAGAGCGGCGGTGGCTGCGGAGTCGCCTGCTGCGGCGGCAGCGGAGTTGCCTGCGGCGCGCCATTGCCCGGCGGCGCCTCGCCGCCCTGCGCCGGGGCCGAGGTCCCCTGCGTGGGTTGGATCGCCTGCGGCGGATTCGCGGTGATGGCCGCCCGGAACTGCTGCAGCTTGTCCTTCACGATGGCGGCATTCTGCGGGCCCATGCGGATCAGCAGCTTCTGACCCGCGGGTAGCGCCTCGAGCTTGGGATCCGCGAACTGATAGAACACCTTGGGCCGCACGAGCGCGATCGGGCCCTGAACATCGGGGGTCGCGAGCAGGCTGTCGATGGCTTGCACCAGGCGGTCGTTGAAGTACTTCCCGGGGTAACCGAGGCTCTCATACGCCTGTTGGAAGAGCGGATAGAGCCGGAAGTAGATGGCGGCGAGCGCCTTCGGGTCGACGTTGCGCACGACATCCATGAGCGGCGCGTAGCGCGCGTAATTCTGCTCGCTGAGGAAGGTGCTGGCGCCCTGATTGTCGACCACCGTATCACCGGGTGTCGGTTGCAGCGGCCGAAGCT
>Ga0335074_10014577_pt1 | contig 11020 bp, 11 predicted proteins | sample Lox_Sample_23_FD_206715 | JGI IMG/M metagenome (GOLD analysis project Ga0335074, IMG submission 206715) | Soil microbial communities from Loxahatchee National Wildlife Refuge, Florida, United States - Lox_Sample_2.3 | ecosystem: Environmental > Terrestrial > Soil > Wetlands | place: USA... | reverse complement strand
AACATCCACGGCGCCACCGGCATAACCCGCGACGGTGGCTATGCCACCCACATGCTCGCGCTCGCCTCGGCGCTGGCGCATGTGCCGGAGGCGCTGGACTCTGTTGAGTCCGCGCCGCTTCTCTGCGCCGGCATTACCACCTTCAACGCCCTTCGCAATTGCGGCGCAGGGCCAGGCGATCGGGTGGCGATCCATGGTGTCGGCGGGCTTGGCCATCTCGGCATCCAATTCGCCGCCCGGTCGGGATTCCGGACCGTGGCGATCAATCGGGGGCGCGACAAGGAAGCCCTGGCGCGATCCCTCGGTGCGCATGACTACATCGACAGCGAAGCGGGTGACGTGGCCCAAGCGCTGCAGGCCATGGGCGGCGCCAAGGCCATCCTTGCCACCGTCACAAATGCCGGCGCCATGCAGGCGATCTCGGGCGGCCTCGGTGTCAACGGAACCCTGATGGTGATCGGCGCGGTCGGCGCTCTCACCGTCAATTCCATGGACCTCCTCTTGAAGCGCGCTTCGGTGCGGGGCTGGTATTCGGGCACTGCGGCCGACTCGGAAGATACGCTCTGGTTCAGTCAGCTCAATAAGGTCGCCTCGATGAACGAGATTTATCCGCTCGAAGAAGCCCAGGCCGCCTATGACCGGATGATGAGCGGCAAGGCCCGCTTTCGTGTTGTTCTCAAGATCGACTCGTAGAAATGTCAGCTCGGCTCTCCACGAAGGCTGTGTGAAACCACTGCTAGCGGCCGGCTCAGGGTCTGGCGGGCGACGGTTTCCGAACCAATATTGAGTTGCGGCACGTCCGGCGCGGTGAATTCTTCCCAACAAGTGCAAGACGCTGTGTAGAATTTCAAAAATTACGCACCGCGCCTATCAGCGCTCCGGCAGAGGCGAGGAGCACAACCACGATCCACGGCGGGGCCTTCCAGACGGTCAGCAGCAGAAATCCCGCCAGCGCGAGTGCGAAATCTCGCGGCGTCAGCACGGCGCTCGTCCAGACCGGGCTATAAAGAGCCGCCCCAAGAATTCCGACGACCGCCGCATTCGCGCCGCGCATGGCGGCTTGAGCGGATTGGTGCGCGCGCAGCGTGTCCCAGAACGGCAGCATCCCATAGACGAGCAACAAGCCCGGCAAAAATATTGCGACGAGCGCGATGACGGCACCCGCGAGATTGTTTGGTGCTGGGCCCATCACTGCGCCGAGATAGGCGGCGAAGGTGAAGAGCGGTCCCGGCACGGCCTGCGCCATCCCGTAGCCCGCTAGAAATACTTCGTTTGTCACCCAGCCGGGGGCGACAACGGCAGCTTGGAGCAATGGCAGTACGACGTGACCACCGCCGAAGACGAGCGCGCCAGACCGGTAGAAAGCGTTGAAAAGCGCGATAGCATGGTGGCCATCTCCACCAGCGATGATTGGCGGAGCGAGGAAGAGCACAGCAAACAGGATGAGGGCCGCGGTTCCGCTGCGCCGAGAGACCGGGAAAGTCAGATGCCCCGATACTGGCGCGCCTTCTCCACGGCAAAGACGAAACCCGGCGGACGCACCGAGTGCAATCGCAGCGATCTGTCCGAGCGATCCGCCGGATATGACGATGACGCCAACTGCCGCCAGCGCAATCCCGGCGCGCGCCCGATCCGGCGTCAGTGTTCGAGTCATGCCCCAGATGGCTTGCGCCACCACAGCAACGGCAACGAGCTTCAATCCGTGCAAGAATCCTTCAGCAAGAGGGCCGCTGAACGCCGCCGCTCCGAGCGCGAAGGCGAGCAGGATCAAGGCTGATGGCATGGTGAAAGCAAACCATGCCGCCAAACCGCCCAGAAGTCCGTTGCCGCGAAGCACGCCGAGCGAAAATCCCACTTGGCTGGACGCCGGTCCCGGCAAGAACTGAGACAAGGCAACGAGATCGCCGTAGCCCGGTTCGTCGATCCATTTTCGCCGCACCACCAGCTCGTCATGGAAATAGCCGAGATGGGCAATCGGCCCGCCGAACGACGTGACGCCGAGCTTGAGGAAGACACGAAACACTTCATTGGGTGAGCCGCGCGAGGCGGCTTGCTCTGACTGATTGGCGCCTTGGTTGGATGTTCTCAAGATTGCGTTCCAGTGGACCGGAAATTTTCTCTCGTCTAAAGCGACGGACCTCGCCAACTTTTGTGCAGATCATGCTATCTTTGTTTGCTGCATGATCTCATCCAAAAAGTCTGCAACTTTTCAGGATCACGATTCAACCCGGGCAGGGCACGCCCCGATGATAGCCAAACACCCGCTCATAGCGGGCGATCTCGTCCGGCGGTCCTAAAAACTTGCTCGGATTGTCGGAGAGTTTCACGGCGGGGCGGCCTTCGACCTCGGTGACCTTGCAGACGAGAGAAGGCGGCGCGAGATCAGTGCCCGCGCCATGCGGCACGCAGCCCGAAAAATCATTGGTGAGATTGGTGCCCCAGCCGATCGAGATTTGCGCCTTTCCGCGCAAATGCCGCACCGAGGCTTCGATTGAATCGATCGTCATGGCGTCGGAAAGAACGATCAGTTTTTCTGTTGGATCCTGGCCCTTCTGCTTCCACCAGGCGATGAGCTCATCCGCTCCTTCGATGGGCGGCTTGGAATCCGGGCGCGCCCCGGTCCAACAAGCGGCCCAATCGGGCGCCGCCGCGAGAAAATTCGTGGTCCCGAAAGTATCCGGCAAAAGAATGCGAAGATTGCCTTCATAAAGTTTCGCCCAATCCTCGAGCACCTTGAAGGGGGCCTGGCGCAGCGCTTCGTCGGTGGTGGCGAGCGCCGCATAGACCATCGGCAATTCATGGGCGTTGGTGCCAATGGCCTCAAGGCCGAGATCCATGGCCAGTTTGACATTCGACGTGCCGATGAAATTGTGCGCAAGCCCTTCCTGCAAGGCTTCGACGCACCAGCGCTGCCACAAGAAGCCATGCCTGCGGCGGGTACCGAAATCGGAAAGCTTGAGCGGCCCTTCGCGCGCCAGCACCCGCAGCCGTTCGACCTTGCTCCAGAGCTTCGCCTTGGCGCGCGCATAAAGAATATCGAGCTCGAAGCGGCCCATGTTTCGCATCGCGGCCCGCGCCCGCAATTCATTCAGGATCGCGAGGGCCGGAATTTCCCACAGGGTCGTTTCGCGCCAGGGACCCGGAAAGCGCAATGTGAACTCGCCGTCGCGCAGGCAAAGTTCGTAGGGCGGCAGCCGGAAGGCGGCAAGATAGTCGAGGAAACCGGGATCGAAGATTCTTGTCTTGCCATAAAAGCTGTTGCCCGCGAGCCAGATCAACTCATTCTTCCGGAACCGCAGACCACGGGCATGATCGAGCTGCGCAACAACTTCGCTTTCCGCGATGGTCTTGGCGAGCCTGATCGAAGGCGAGCGGTTTGTTAAACCGAAGGTGACGCGCGTTTCTGGCTGCAGACGCCAGATCATCTGCAGCATGAGAAGCTTGTAGAAATCCGTATCGAGCAGGCTGCGCACGATCGGATCAATGCGAAAAGAATGATTGTAAACCCGGGCCGGCAGATCGGGGATCATGCGGCGAGGGTCCGGCACCCGTGACGCGCAGCCGTTCCGGCACCCGCCATGGGGCTTGCCGTGCTCATCGGGCACTCTCCAAAAGGCGCGAGGCGGCCGCCCGCGCTTCATCGGTGACCGTCGCGCCGGCCAGCATCCGGGCAATTTCCTCGCGGCGCGCCTCTTTTTCAAGATGGAAGACGCGCGTCGCGACGCGCTGACCTTGGTCGGCGGCATCCTTCACGATCCGGAAATGACCGCCCGCCCTTGCCGCGACTTGCGGGGCGTGGGTGACGGCCAGCACTTGCACGCGGGAGGCGAGCCGGGCAAGCCGCTGGCCCATCGCATCGGCGACCGCGCCGCCAGCGCCGGTGTCGATTTCGTCAAAGACAAGGGTCGGCGCCGAGCCCCGGTCGGCGAGAACCACTTTGAGAGCCAGCATGAAGCGGGCAAGCTCGCCGCCCGAGGCGATTTTCATCAAGGGGCCGGGCTTGGTGCCAGGGTTGGTCCTCACCCAAAACTCCACTTGATCGCAGCCATCCGGGCCTTCCGCCTCGGCCCGGATTTCGGTCATGAAGCGGGCTCCTTCGAGTTTTAGCGGAGCGAGCTCGGCGGTCACGGCGGCATCGAGCGAAGCGGCGGCTTTCTTGCGCGCCGTCGACAGAGACCGCGCCGCCGCCCGATAGGCGGACTCCGCGGCCTCGGCCTCGCGCGTTAATGCGGCGAGCCGTGCCTCGCAGGCATCAAGATCGGCAAGCTCCGCCTGGAATTTTTCGGCAAGCGCGGAAAGCCCGTCGGCGGGAACCGCATATTTGCGTCCCGCGGCCCGCAAGGCAAACAGCCTTTCCTCGATCCGCTCCAATTCGCGCGGGTCAAAATCGGCGTCCCGCAACGCTTGATCGAGGGCCTGTCCGGCGAAATCGAGAGCCCGCAAGGCGGCATCGAGCGCCTCGGCGACGGGCGCGATCAAGCCGGGGGCCTGAAGCTGCCGCCGTTCGAGCCGGCGCAACGCGGCCGAAAGGGCAGGCAGCGGCGAATGCTCGCCGGTGACCGTCGCGTGCACATCGCGGAGTTCTCCGGCGACCTTCTCGGCTTGCATCATGGTGGCGCGGCGTTCGGCAAGCGCGAGCTCCTCGCCAGGCTGGGCGGCAAGCTTGGTTAGCTCGGCGAAGGCATGGCGGAGGTAATCGGCCTCGGCGCGCGCCTTGTCGATGCGCTCCCGCTCCCGCGCACTCTCCGCCTTGAGGCCGCGCATGCGCGAAAATGCGGCACGCACCGCGGCGGTCTCGGACGACAAGCCGCCATAGGCATCGATCAATTGCCGGTGCGTGCCGGAATTGACAAGAGCACGATCATCATGCTGTCCGTGGATTTCAACGAGTTCCCGGGTAATGATTCGCAACGCTTGCGTGGTCACCCGCTGATCATTGACAAAAGCGCGGCTGCGGCCATCCACGAGTTGCACCCGGCGCAGAATGAGGCCGCCATCGGCAACAATATCCTGGGCCTTCGCCGCCGCGAGGGCGGGATGACCGGGGGCAAGCTCGAAGCTTGCGCTGACTTGGCCCTGCTCTTGGCCCTGGCGGACGAGATCGCCGTCGCCCCTGGCCCCCAGCGCGAGGGAAAAGGCATCAAGCAGGATCGATTTGCCAGCGCCGGTCTCGCCGGTCAAAATGGTAAGGCCACGGCCGAATTCGAGATCGAGCTTGTCGATCAGAACAATATCGCGGATCGAAAGCGAAACGAGCATGGAGTCGAGGGGCTCCCCGAGGCGCCACCGTCAGGCGCGGCCTGTGCTCCTTATATCTTTTCCTGAAACGGGAAAAAGTTGCAAATTGCCGGCCCGCCGCCTCGCGCGCCGGTGCTTCTTCAACGAAAAGGGACGGGTCGCCCGCCCGCTAACCGAGGTGAAACACCTTCGAGATCCAGGATCCCTGATCCTCATGCGGCTCCAACCCGCCTCCCTGGAGCAGCGCATAGGCATCCTTGTACCAGCTGGACTCCGGGAAATTATGGCCGAGAACGGCGGCAGCGGTCTGTGCCTCGTTGGGAACGCCGAGCGCGAGGTAAGCCTCGGTCAGACGCTCCAAGGCCTCCTCCGCGTGACGGGTCGTCTGATATTTGAACAGAACTTCGCGGAAGCGGTTGATCGCCGCCACATAATTATGCTGGTTGAGATAGTAGCGGCCAATCTGCATTTCCTTGCCGGCGAGCTGGTCGCGGGCCACCTGCATTTTGTAGCGGGCATCCGCCGCATATTCCGAATTGGGGTATTTTTCGGTGATCACGGTGAACATTTCGACAGCCTTGGCCGCGCGGCCCTGATCGCGGCTGATGTCCGGGATTTGATTGTAGTTGGACATCCCCTCAAGATAATAGGCGTAATCGACGTCCGGGGAAGTAGGATAGAGCGTGATATAGCGCTTCGCCGATGCAATTGCATCATCGTAGCTGCCGTTTTGAAATTGGCTGAAGGTGGTCATCAAAACCGCCTTTCTCTGCCATTGCGAATAGGGATATTGCTTCTCTATCTCGGCGAATTTCTTGGCGGCGCCTTCGTAGTCCTTGGATTGCAGCCGGGCGAGCCCTTGATTGTAGAGATCTTCCGCCGGAACGTCGGGCACGATCTTGGTTTCGTATTTTTCCCCCTTGAACAGATTCATGGGGTTGATTGAATCCAGCCAGGAATCCGCAAGGGCCGGCAAGGATCCGGCCATCACCGCCGCCGCCGCGGCACCGCGGAGCAGCAGTCTCAACGCGGCCTTTTGCCGGGGCTTTTGTGTCTTCTGAATGGCAATATCCATAGGCTCTGCCCATTCGTCCCAAAGGGAAAACGAACCGCGACCGCGACGGTTTCCCATCACCGCAACGTTAACCATTGTTTCTTTCGGTCCATAAAAAAGCATTAATGTGGCAGGAAAGGGTTAATTTGCCCTCGCACCGCTGATTCCGGTCTTCCAAGCCGCACCCCGTTGTTGATCCCCGCGAGCCCGTCCCCATCCTTGACGCATGCCGTTCATGAGCCTAACTAAATCGAAACCTAGGGGATCCCCGGCAGGGGGCTGAGAGGCTGGCGGCGCTGACAAGCGGCCCGGCGACCCTTCGAACCTGATCCAGCTCGTACTGGCGTAGGGATGGTGGCCGTGTGTTTTCCGGTAAGAGAATCCTCCGCTCAAGGCCCGCCTCTTCGCGCCTTTTTTGCCCGTGGACGGGGAAAGGCTCGCGCCCATGGGTAGGGACATGCATATTCGCGTCATCGGCGCCGGAATAGCGGGCCTTGCCGTCGCTTTCGAATGCGGCCAGGCGGGGCTTTCCGTCGAACTGCTGGAACGGCGGGAAGGCCCGGGCCTTGGCTGTTCTCATCTCGCGGGGGGCATGCTGGCCCCCTGGTGCGAGGCCGAAAGCACGGAAGCGCTCATTCTCGATCTTGGCCTCGAATCGCTCCGGTTCTGGACGGAGACCGTGCCCGTCGCCAGACAGCGCGGATCGCTGGTTGTCGCGCCCGCCCGCGACCGGCCGGAGCTCACCCGTCTTGCCCGGCGCGCGAGCGGTTTCACGGCGATCGACGCGGCGGCCATCGCGGCGCTTGAACCCGATCTCGAAGGGCGCTTCGAGGGTGCCTTGTTTTTCCCGTCAGAGGCGCATCTTGATCCGCGCGCGGCGATGGCGGATCTCGTCATGCGGCTTGCCGCCTTCGACAATGTCAGCCTGCGCTTTGGCGTGGATGCGGCGCAAGGGATGGGACGCGCCGATTGGACCGTCGATTGCCGCGGCCTCGCGGCGCAAGACGGCCTGCGCAATCTGCGGGGCGTCAAGGGCGAAATGCTGGTGCTTTCCACAAGCGACATCGCCCTGACCCGGCCGGTCCGGCTCCTGCATCCGCGCCAGCCTGTCTATATCGTGCCGCGCGGCGAGGGACACTTCATGATCGGCGCGACGATGATCGAGAACGAGACGCCGGGCCGGATCACCGCGCGCGCCATGCTCGAATTGCTGGGCGCCGCCTATTGCGTGCATCCGGCTTTCGCCGAGGCGGAAATCGTCGAGACAGGCGCCGGCGTGCGGCCAGCGTTTCCAGACAATCTTCCAAGAATCCGCCGCGAGGGGCGCACAATTTCCGTCAACGGCCTTTACCGCCACGGCTTTTTGCTGGCCCCGGCACTGGCCCGGCGGGTCGCGCAAATCGTGCTCGAAGACGCTTATTTTCCGGAGGTCATGGATGCACATCCACGTGAACGGCAAAGCGCTTGACGTCGCGGCGGCAACCCTTGCCGCGCTGCTGGCCGAACTCGACTATGAAGACGCCGCCGTGGCGACCGCGCTCAATCAGATGTTCGTCCGCCGGCGCGATCGCGGCGACACGCCCTTGAAAGAGGGCGACGCGGTCGAGATCCTCACGCCGCGCCAAGGAGGCTGACATGAAGGCTGACTTGGCGGCGGACAGAGAGTCCGGCAAGGACGCGGTCTTCGGCGGTGACCCTCTTACCCTCTATGGCGTTGCATTAGCGTCAAGGCTTCTGGCTGGAACCGCGCAATATCCCTCGCCCGCGATCCTGTCGCGGGCGATTGCGGCGGCCAAGGTGGAGATCGTGACGGTCTCGCTCCGGCGTGAATCCGGCGGCAACCAGGCGGGCGCACGGTTCTGGGCGCTGATCCGCGATCTTGGCGTGCGGGTTTTGCCGAATACCGCCGGGTGCCGCGGCGTCAAGGAAGCCGTGACCACGGCACAGATGGCGCGCGAGATTTTTGACACCGCCTGGATCAAGCTCGAGGTCATTGGGGAGGAAGACACGCTGCAGCCCGATGTCTTTGGCCTCGTCGAGGCGGCGGCGATTCTGACACGCGACGGATTTCAGGTCTTTCCCTACACCACCGAGGATCTTGTCGCGGCGGAAAAGCTTCTCGGCGTGGGCTGCGAAGTCCTCATGCCCTGGGGCTCGCCGATCGGTTCGGGGAGGGGTCTCAACAATCCCTATGCGCTGAGATCATTGCGCGCGCATTTCCCGCAGGTGCCGCTGATCATCGATGCGGGAATCGGCGCCCCCTCGCATGCGGCGGCGGCAATGGAAATGGGGTTTGACGCGGTCCTTTCCAACACGGCGATTGCCAAGGCTGGCGATCCGGTGGCGATGGCCCGCGCCTTCGCGCTTGCCGTCGAGGCCGGACGGACCGGCTATCGCGCCGATTTGATGCAGGCCCGCGACATGGCGGCACCCTCGACCCCGGTGATCGGGCGCGCCTTTAACGATCTCGCGAACGATCGCGCGCGTGCTTGACCCCTTCTATGTGATCGTTGACAGCGCGGCCTGGATCGCGCGGCTCTTGCCCTGCGGCGTGCGGCTCGTGCAATTGCGGATCAAGGATCAGCCGGAGGCCGTCGTCCGCGCGGAAATCGAAGAGTCCAAGGCGCTGTGTGATCGTTATGGCGCGCAGCTTGTCGTCAATGATTATTGGCAACAGGCGATCGATGCCGACTGCACTTTCATCCATCTCGGCCAAGGCGATCTCACCAGGGCCGATTTGCCCGCGATCCGCCGCGCCGGTTTGAGACTCGGCATCTCGACCCATGACGAGGCCGAGCTTGCCCGCGCCCTCGAAACCGGGCCGGACTACATCGCGCTTGGTCCCATCTATCCGACGGTCTTGAAAGCCATGGCTTTCGCGCCGCAGGGCCTGCCGCGCATCAAGGAGTGGAAGCGTAAAATCGGCACGATCCCGCTGGTCGGCATTGGCGGAATCACGCTCGAGCGTGCAGCAGGAGTCCTTGAGGCTGGAGCGGACAGCGCGGCGGTCGTCACTGATATTACCCGCAGCGCCGATCCGGAGCGCCGCGCGCGGGATTGGGTGAAGGTGACGCGGCGGTTTGCCACGCCATGAGCTCGAATGAGATCAATCTGGTCCCCACCAGAGCTTAATAATTTGATTGTCCGTCGACACATAAATGACATGCTGCGTGCCTTGGGCCTCGAAGGCATAGCCGCTCAGGCTTTGATTGACGGCCGGCGGTGGCGCACCGGCCGCGGCGGTGAGATTGTTGTGGTGCCAGCCCATGAGAGCTCTCCTTTTGAAGACATAAAGTTATAGATTTTGTTCTGAATATCTCAACCTTACGCCGCTCGCGACCTTCGCTCAAACATGTTAGGAGGCGTTTGGGAGCGAGCTTGCTTTCAGAAAAACGCAGATTGAAACGCCACCCCTTTTGCCGGCTTATAAGCCTTCCGGCGCGCGGGGCTGAGCTGCGGCAGCATACGCCGGACGATCGCGCAGGTGTGTCTTGGCTGGCGTTGCACAAGATCCCGCTAGAGGCCGGTGTTACGTCGGGTCCTCGCGGTGCAGATCATGCACTGTCACGCCGCGGGTGATCGACGAGCGCTCCAGCCATTCGGGATGGCGGAGCGTGCGCAGGGTATCCTCATAGCCTTTTCGGGCCGGTTGCCGGCGATGATCGCGGAATTGACCGCCCCGATCGACACGCCCGAGATCCAATTGGGCTCGCAGCCGGCTTCAGCCAGTGCCTGGTAGACGCCCGCTTGATAGGCGCCAAGCGCGCCGCCGCCTTGCAGCACCAGGGCGACACGGTCGTAGCTCCCGGCGATTGTCGAAAGATCGTTGCGGCGGGCCTTGGCTTGCGGCGGGTGCATGAGGTTCATTGGGCTGGCTCCTCTTGGAGAGAAGGGCTTTGAACTGGCGCTTTTTGTCCATCCGCCAAATAATCATGCACGACCTCGCCAAGCCCGAGCGTCACATCGGCGATAAAATGCGTGCCGGAAAGCACGTCCAAAACCGGAAGTTTCGCGACATTTCCGATCGCATGGGCAAAAAGCTGAAGCGCCGCCGGGCTTCCCCACGCGCCTTTGAGCGAAACATCCTGCCAGCGATAGCGCACGAGCTCGCAAATGCGTGGCCTGCCATCGACACCCGGGATGATCTTGATGAGAAAATTCGGCTCGCCGAGATCGCCCGAGATGGGGGCGGGATCGAGCTCCTTATGCTTATACCCCATGCTGCCCACGGCGCAGAGCACCGAGCCGACATGCAGGGTGCCGACAAGCACTTCGCTCTCATGGTTGAGCTTGGGCCGCGCCAGTTTCTGCGGAAATCCCCAAATTTCGCGGCCGCCCGCGATCGGCGCCTCACTGTCGAGATACATCGAATGAACGTAGATTCCCTTCTCACCCCGGAAGCGAACCGGAATCATCTGGCCGCATTCGGTGAAATCCCCGAAGCCGGTGGTATCCGGCAGGCGGATGAATTCAAATTTGACGATTGGGTCGGTTATTTCGAGCGGCTCCGGCACGACGGCGCGCAAGGCATCGGGATCGGTGAGATATTCGATCACGAAATATTCGCGATCATAGAAATGATAAGGACCAGGCGGGTAGGAGGGATTGTTGAGCGGCATAGCGAAAGCGCGCGCACGCACATCGGCGATTTTCATCTGAAGGCTCCTTCAGGCGGCAGGAAACCTAGTAATCTTACATCATGACAGATTTAAAACCTGTCTCAACCTG
>Ga0335074_10014576_pt1 | contig 11020 bp, 13 predicted proteins | sample Lox_Sample_23_FD_206715 | JGI IMG/M metagenome (GOLD analysis project Ga0335074, IMG submission 206715) | Soil microbial communities from Loxahatchee National Wildlife Refuge, Florida, United States - Lox_Sample_2.3 | ecosystem: Environmental > Terrestrial > Soil > Wetlands | place: USA... | reverse complement strand
CGTCACTCGCGCAGCGCCAGCTGATGTGATAAGCGCGGCCTCAGATTTGCCGCCGCACCACTGGCGCAGCCACGGCTGGCGATGGCGATGACGGGCCGTTCGTCGGGCAGCGCTAGCCTCGTGCGCGGGCCGCTGTCGCGCACCGGCATCTGCTGGCCCCCTCGATGCTTCTCACGCGGCATCAGGCGTGCATCTGGTCGTGGTCGCGGACGCCGTCGAGTCTGGGGCCGTGCCGAGCCGAGGGCGTCCTCCCTGACGGGGAATAGCACGTTGCCTGCTTCCGCGGCGGGCGCGCTACTGCACTCATCTTGCCGCTGCCTTCCGTTCAGCCGACGGTGCGCAGGTCAGGTAGGCGGAGACGAGCCCGATCGGCTTGTTCGTCAGGTACGGCGGATCCCGCTCTGCTAACAGGATCAGGCAGTCCAGTGTGTTTTTAAATGACCGTTATGGAGCCATCGTAGGCCGAAGTGCTCTATATCATCGCCTGGCTGGCACAGCCAGAATCCGCGAATGAGCGCCTGCCGCCGGGATTGCTCGCTCTGGCGAATGCATCGACAGATCAAGGTCGCGAACCCAGAAGAGGCTGGGTAGTGCAGCGGCGGTCGCCACGCCATCCAGCGCGGTCTGGAGCCGTGAGGCTGGTGGAGCCGACTCGCATCGGGCCGGCCGGACCGACCACCCGAACAGAACTTGGCATGTTTACCTCCCGTTGCCGCTGTTCCTCAGGGCTCAGCCTCGTTGCAGTTGCGTCATTGCACGTCATCAGGCTGAGTGGTGTCGCGGCCACCTGGCGTGCTGACTAGCCGGATTGAGGATGTGCTCGCTGAGCCTGCTCAGCGAGCGTGGGAGGCAGCGTCCCCAGCCCCAGGAGGCCAGCCATGGTGATGCTCCCGACCCGCCGCAGCCCTCGGAACCGCTCCCTCACCGACCCGACCCAAGAGTTCGAAGACATCTACCAGCGCATGGGTCAGCTCATGAACCTCGCGTTCGGTGATGTCGCCCTCGCCCTGCCCAGTGACGTCCCATGGATTCCCGCCGCTGAGGAGACCGAGACCGAGGACGCGTACGTAGTCAACGTGGAAGTTCCCGGCGCGCGCAAGGATCAGCTCGACGTGCAGGTCACCGACCGGGAGCTGGTGATCACCGGCGAGATCTCCGAGACCGGGAACGGCCACAGGCGGCGGCGCAGCTCCCGCCGGACCGGGCAGTTCGAGTACCGGACGCTGCTGCCCGGTGACATCAAGGCCAGCCAGGTGAAGGCGGACCTGCACGACGGCGTGCTGACCATCACCATGCCGAAGGCTGAGGAAGCCAAGCCGAGCCGGGTTCAGATCAGCGGCTAGCCTGCCCGGCCAGGGTGGGCCGGTCGCCGCAGTGGTGCAGGTTGCAGTAGAGCAGGAGGTAAGGATGGCCGCCGTAGTTGGCATCCATCTGGGAACTACCAACTCTGTCATCGCCACGACCGAGCAAGGTAAGCCCACGGTCATACCGAACGCCGAGGGGTCCCGGACGACGCCGTCGGTGGTGGCCTTCACCCCGCAGGGTGAGCGGCCCGCCTGTCGGCGGGGATACCGGTATTCGGCCCACAATTCCGCCGCCCAGGAGGAATCAGAAATGGCTGAAACCGGATACTCTTCATTTAATACTACCGTGGATAAGACGAACCGAGTCCTCAAGGACATCGAGCAGGCATACAGCTGGCCGAAAGAGCGCCGGAACCAGTCTTACGCGGCACTCCGGGCGGTCTTGCACGCACTGCGTGATCGTCTCACTGTCGATGAAACGGCCCAGCTTGCCGCTGAACTCCCAATGCTGATCCGCGGTCTCTACTACGAGAGTTGGCACCCGAGCCGGGTGCCGGTAAAGATGAAGAGGCAGGAGTTTCTTGCGCGGGTGCGGCAAGAGTTTCCCTTTGAGATCGAAGGTGGCGTCGAGCCGCTGGTTCAGACCGTAATCCGGAGCCTAAGACGCTACCTCACTGAGGGCGAGTGGGAAGACGTCAAATCCGCTATGCCGAAGGATCTAGCAACAATCCTCCCATAGCGCCGCTCACCAGGCAGCCCGGCGTATTCGCCGTTGGAGACGTCCGGAGCGGCTCGGCCAAGCAGGTCGCGACCGCAGTCAGCGAGGGAGCGATGGCCATCCGGCTGGCGTCTCAGCGAATGCAGTCCGGGTAGGAGGGCGGGCGGTACCTTGACTTCATGGCCGACGCCATTCGGCGGGAGCGCGTGTCCCGCCTGGTCACGGCTCTCATCTCAGGTCTACTGCGCCTGGGAACATCCTCAGATCGGTGCGCCGGTGAGTGACCCACAGCAAGGACAGGTGCCTGGCTCGGTTCAGCGCGGTCGCCTGGCGAGCGGTGCTCCGAAGATGTTGCCCACGAAGACCGAGTAGTTCGACCAGTTCATGCCGAACTGGAATTCCTGGACGATGCCGGTCACGACCCCGATGGCGAAGTTGATCAGGAACAATGTCCCGAAGAACCGGCTGAGCCGCTCCCAGGCATCGTCGTGCCGCCGGTAGGCAAGGGTCTGCATGACGGCAACGAGCAGCCCCAGACCGATTGTCAGGGGCACGAACAGCAAGTGGTAGGTGATCGTGACGCCGAACCGCCAGCGGGAAAGCAGGACGCTCATCCCCTTATGCCCGCTTCCCGCGGGCAGCTGCACCGCCATTCCCCGTCACGTAGACCTCCATGATTCTCGTCGGCTTGTCGCCCCGGCGCGCCGCCCACCTATCAACATGCATCTGGCCGGCCGCAGTCGTATCCCCCGCCCGGGTAGCCGCCGGTCTTCGAGACGACTGGCCTGCTTCCCGGCCGTCCGGGTTGACGGCACGTGCAACCGCTGGGCGACGTGATGAGAGCGCCGCTGGCTGGTGGCGGCTAGGACGGCCGACCGCCATCGATGGGGGTCACAGGAGCCGCACTGGGGGTAACCGTGGAGCACGCCGAGCTCAGCCTGATCACCATGGATCCGGCTCGGCGGATTGAGTCGGTCAGTTACATCGAGGTCGAGCTTCGCCCGCTGGTCGAGAGCGAGCCCGGCAATCTGGGCATGTCACTGCATACCAACTCCCACCTCGGTGTGACCGTGCTCGAGGCATCCTAGGAATCCCAGGCATCTGACGACGCAATTCGAGAAGGAGAGTACATCGTCGCGTCCAGCCGGGACGCGGAGGTGCGCCGAGGTGCTGGGACCCTGACCGTGGAGCGTTATGCCGTCCCGGTATTCGAGCGGGAGGGTCCAGTGCGCGCCGACGAGGGAGTCCGGCTGACCCGGATGGACGTCGAGCCGTCCGGGGTCGATGATGCGGTCGAGGTCTTCGGTGACACAGCCGTACCGTCGCAATCCACGCGGCGATCGGCTGGCCAGTTGCGAGTTAGAGCATCTCTAGGGGCCGGGCGTGCAGCGGCGGCGGAAACTGGGCGTCCAGGGCGACGAAGTCATCGTGATCCAGTACGACCCCGAGCGCGGCGGCATTCTCGTCCACGTGCTGAGGCGAGCCTGCCCGCGGGATCGCGCAGATGTTGTCCTGCCGCAGCACCCAGGCCAGTGCCACCTGGGCTGGGGTCGCGTTGTGCCTCGCCGCTACGTCGCGCAAGACAGGGTCGGCGAGCATGCGTCCCTGCTCTATCGGCGAGTAGGCCATCACTGGGATGCCTGCCTCACGGCAGAGCGGCAGCAACTCCCATTCCGGCGCCCTCCTGCTCAGGTTGTAAAGCACCTGGTCGGTCTGGACGCCCTTGCCACCAGACAAGGACCTCAGCTCTTCCATGTCGCCCACGTCGAAATTGCTGACGCCCCAGCTCCTGATCTGCCCGGCGGCCTCGAGGCCGAGGAAAGCATCTATCGTCTCGGTGAGCGGCATCGGCCCGCGCCAGTGCAGCAGATACAGGTCGAGCCGGTCGGTGTTCAGGCGCCGCAGGCTTCCGTGGCATGCCCGCACGGTGCCCTCCCGAGTCGCGTGGTGCGGCAGCACCTTACTGACGAGGAAGGCCTCGTCGCGCCTGCCTGCGATGGCCGCACCAACCAGCAGTTCAGTATCTCCATCTGCGTACATCTCCGCTGTGTCGATTAGCGTCATGCCGATATCGAGACCTCGACGCAGCGCTGCGATCTCTGGCTTCCTGAGAGCCCGGTTCTCGCCGAAATGCCAGGTCCCCTGCCCGAGGACGGGGATCCGATCGCCGGAGGGCAGCGCGATGGTCTGCATGACCGCCACTATCGCCGCGGAACGCGGCCCGGCACATCGTCAGGCTGCGCAGTCCTCAGCGTTCCGGCATCCTGTGTCGGTGACCCTGCCCCTACTGGTCAGAGTGATTCCAGCCGCTTCGTCCTTATGGATGCCGGGCGCAGCGACGTCAAGGGATTGAACGGGGATGGGGGGGATCCCGGCCGCCTGCGGAGCAAGTGCCCGTTCCCCTCTAGGCCCGTCGCAACCGTAACAAGCAGCGCGAAACAGCACGGTCCGTCCGGTGCGCCTGGGGTGAGCGCCGCCAGCGTGTCGGCTCGTGCGACGCTGGGATGCAGGGGCTCATGTTGACAGCAGAATGCGCAGCAGGGTAGCCGGGACATTCACCATTGATCGCGGCACGATGCCCCAGCTGAGCTGCGCAGCAGCGCGACCGCGATCGTCGACCGCAATGAGCTCGGCCGGGAAGCTGATCTGCCGCTCGCGCGCTCGATGGGGGTCTGCGGACATGGCTAGTCACGACGGTGATGTAGCGGACCTGCTGGTGATCTTTGGGATTACCGGTGATCTCGCCCAGAAGATGACATTCCGCTCGTTGTACCGGCTGGAGCAGCGCCGACTGCTTGACTTCCCGATCATCGGAGTCGCGCGCGGAACGATGCCGAGCGACGAACTGGTAAAGCGCGCCCGCGAAGCCATCATCAACTCCGGCGAGCACCCTGACGAGTCGGTTTTCGACCGCTTGGCCCGGCGGCTAAGGTACGTATCCGGCGAGGCCAGCGACAACGCGCTGTACCACAAGCTCGGCAGCGAGATCGGCCTGAGCCAGCGCCCGCTGTATTACCTGGAGGTGCCGCCGTCTCTGTTCGGCCCCATCGTAACGCGGCTTGGCCGGGCAGGCCTGGTGCGTGACGGCCGCGTTGCGGTCGAGAAGCCATTCGGATACGACCTGGACTCGGCTCGGGTCCTGAATGCTGAGTTGCACAAGGTGCTGCGCGAGGACCAGATTCTGCGGGTCGACCACTTCCTGGGCAAGGAGCCCGTCATCGGGCTGGAATGCCTGCGATTCGCTAACTTCTCGCTCGCCGAGCTCTGGGATCGCAAGAGCGTCTCGTGCGTTCAGATCACGATGGCCGAGGACTTCGGCGTGGAGGGCCGCGGCAAGTTCTACGATGCCGTCGGCGCGTTGCGCGACGTCGTGCAAAACCACCTGATGCAAGTGCTCGCCCTGGCCGCGATGGACCCGCCGGCGGGCGGCAGCGCCAATGACACCCGGGACAAGAAGGCCGAGGTGTTCCGGGCGATGCCGCCGGTCAGCCCCCAGCGCTGCGTGCGCGGCCAGTACGAGGGGTACGCCGACGTGCGCGGCGTCGCGCCGGGGTCTGGCACCGAGACCTACGTCGCGCTGCGCCTGGGGATCGAGAACTGGCGATGGGCTGACGTGCCGATCTTCCTGCGGGCCGGCAAAGGTCTACCACATCTCGTCACCGAGATCAGGCTGCTGCTCCGGCGCACGCCCGGCCTGGCCTTCTTGCCGATGCCGGGGAAGGCCGAACCGAACCAGATCGTGCTGCGTATCGACCCGGCTCCTGGCATGCGGCTGCAGCTCACGGCACTAGCCGAGGACTCATCGCGCACGGTCCACCTGGGCACCTCGTTTACCCGCGAGCTCGGCGAGCCGCTCGAACCGTATGAGCGGCTGCTGCACGCCGCGATCGTCAGCGACCACCGGCTCTTCACTAGGCAGGACAGCATCGAGGAGACCTGGCGGATCCTCCAGCCGGTCCTGACGGACCCGCCTGCAGTCCGCCCTTATCAGCGGGGCTCATGGGGACCGCCCGAGGCGGCAGCCCTGGTTCGCGGCCATCCGCGGTGGCAGCGGCCATGGCTTGCGGAAGACACCTGATGCGTCCTCGGCAGGCCGGCCGCCGGGTTAGCGACTCATGCGGACTGGCTGATCAATGCCATGTCGGAATGGCTGGCAGTGGCCGGCCGCGGCACGTGGCGGCCAGCGAGATGCCGATCCCCCCTCCGAGGAACTGAAGCCGGGCCCCGCACAGAACCCTTTGGTCTCCGCCAGCCACGAGACCGCGGTGTCTCCATAGGCTTCCATCACGTCACCGACTCCGGACGGCTCATGTCCATCCGCGTCAGCCGGAGACCGGCCCCGGCACTCAGCGGCGCCTCCTGTTCGAAAACGGGAACCCGGTAGCGCTCAACGGCGACCGTTCCCGCGGCACGCCGCACCGCCTCATCGCGGCTCGGCGAGACCATCTGCCCGCTTTGCACCACCGCAGCCACTGATGGAGACATGATTTCGTGAGCTACGGCGGAATTATCACGCCGCGTTCATGTCGGAGTACCTGGTCGCCCAGATCGCGCGGGTCGCCAACATGAGTGTCCTGCTTGGCACCCAGGTGCAGGAGCCACTCGGCAATCAGGCGCTGGAAGCCGTGGCCGTGGCCGACAAACAGACCGGCGCGCCTGGCGTCATCCGGGCCCTGTTCGTTTTCATCGGCGTCTCATCCTGCGCTGGCTGGCTTGGCGACCTTCTTGACCTCGACGACCACCGCTTCGCGATGTCCGCAGCGGCTCGACCAAGCGGGGTGGCCGCAGCCGTCGGCGAGGGTGCGATGGCGATCCGGCTCGCCGTGGACCGAATGCAGTCAAAGTGAAGATGCTGGCTGGGAGACGACCGTGCCAGTGATGGGCTCCGCGAGGTTCGAGCGTCTCTTCCGCGTCGCGGGCAGCGTTCGTGCCGACCGGGACGACGTTAAGCACTACCTCGACTTCGTCAACACCTCGACTTCGTCAACAACTCCAACTCGTCAGCGACTCAATCTACGACCTGCTGATAATGGGCCGGGCCGCGGCAAGGCGAACGCCCGCGATGTCATCGAGCCATGCGGATCAGAAGAGGATTGCAGGACAGCATTCACGGCTTCGAGAGACAGGCGAGGAGATCGAGCGCCGAAGGCTACTCGATCAACTGGCGGCCCGGCCGCCGCTGGACCCTGGCGTTGGGCGCGGACGCCAAGGCTCGCCTGCCGCTGATCTTCGGCGGCATCAGCGCGCTGGCCAGGACCTTCAAAATCGTCAGCGCAGAGCTGAAGCCGTGCACAGCCGCGATTGGGAACGTGCGTTCAGAATCTTCCGGCTGCTGATCTAGCAGATACGGGCGGCCCGCCGGGAGCCTGCGCGGGAGAACTACCGCGGTTTGACGAGTGCCGCGTCATAAGGTCCGCGACCGGGGAATACCGTTAGTGACGGCGAGCCCGATACGGGGGAGGACAGAAAGCGGCAATTTGCCAACGCGAACTGTCCAGGTGTCGATAATGACCGTAAGTCTTACGGCCTGCCAAGGCGGGACAAGGCCCGCAATGACTGATCTGCCTCTCCGGCGGCGAGGCGGGACAGGTCGCCCTATGGTCCCGCCGGGGAGCCGGGCCATGCGCGGGCGTGAGCCCGAGCTGCGTGCCGTCCTCGACCTGGTACGGGGCGCCGCGAACCGCCGCGGCGACGTGCTGCTCATCGAGGGAGACCTAGGAGCGGGCAAGTCACTGCTCCTTTCGCAGGCCGCCAGCGCTGCGGAGGCAGCGGACACATCGGTGGCCGCCGCCGCCGCCGATGAGCTCAGCCGGTTCATGCCGCTGGGCCCGGTGCTCATGGCTCTTGGTGAATCGCCATCCGAGCTGGCCAATGAGGCAGGCGCGTCCGGCCAGGTCAGTACGCCGATTTGGCTGGTCGAAGCGGCGCGGACACGCCTCGAGAAGCGGGCTGCGGTCGGCCCGCTTCTGGTCAGCTTGGACGACCTGCACTGGGCCGACCCCGCCACACTGCATGCCCTCCGTACCCTGCCGTGGCAGCTCGCATCGCATCGGCTGGCCTGGATCCTGGCCCGGCACTCCCCGGACCAGGGCAATGATGCTGGTCTGCTCTTCGACCTGCTGGAGAGCGAAGGTGCGCGCCGTATCAGCCTGCAGCCGCTCGGCGACGGCGCGGTAGCAGAACTGCTTACCGACGCCCTCGGCGCGGTGCCTGATCCGGGCCTGCTGACGCTTGCGGCCGGCGCCACCGGTAACCCGCTGCTGCTCGCCGAACTCGTCGCCGGCCTGCTGGAGGAGGACGCCGTCGACGTCACCGCCGGCCGGGCCAGCCTGAGGTCGGCCCACGTGCCCCGCAGGATCCAGGCGGCGGCACGTGGCACGCTTGGCAGGCTCAGCGCCGTCACCAGGCCGTTTCTGGAGACGGCCGCCGTACTCGGTCGGTCATTCCGGCTGGAGGACACGGCCGAGATGCTGGGCACATCTCCGGCCGCACTGCTGCCTGCCGTCGATGAGGCGCTCGCCGCCGGAGTGCTGGTCACGGCCCAGGACGCGCTGGCCTTCCGGCATCAGCTGGTGTGGCAGGCCGTCTCGGAAACCCTGCCGCCGCCGGTTGCCCAGGCCCTGCACCGTCAGATCGGGGAGATCCTGCTGGCGCGTGGCGGCTCCGCGGCGTCGGCGGCCGCCCATCTGCTCAGCTCGGCCAGCCGTGGTGACGCCGCTGCGGCGTCCGGGCTCGATCGCGGCGCCGCGGAGATTCTCCCGTCATCGCCAGCCATTGCCGCCGATCTCGCGTCCCGGGCGCTTGAGCTGACGCCACCGGGGGATCCGGAACTGATCCACCGCTCGGTGGCCGCCGCCGAGGCGCTGACGGCCGCGGGCCGGCTCGCGGCGGCGACCGAGCTGACCTGCTCGGCACTGGCGCAGCCGCTGCCGCCCGCCGCCAGCGCGCGGCTACGGTGCGCGCTGTCCTCGGCACTGTGGATGAACGGCCAGGCCACCGAGGCGCAGATCGAGGCCGAGCGGGTACTGGCGGAGCCGCAGTTGCCGAGCGGAATCCGCGCGGAAGCCAAGATCGCTATGGTCCAGGGCCTGACCGGGCTGGGCGACAGCCGGAGGGCAAACAGGCTGGTTGAGTCGATCCTGGCAGCACCCGGAGCCGAACGCCGGGACGTGGTGATTGCGGCCCTGGTCGCCCGAGCCGTCACAATGTGGGACCAGGGCCGGCTGGCCGAGGCGCTGGACCTGTCGGCCGAGGCTGTCCGCAAGGCGGTCGGCCAGGTGCCCGACGCGCGCCAGTCTCACCCGCATCTCTTCCTGGCATCGCGGCTCGTGGACCTGCGGCGATTCGACGAGGCGCGAAGCGTCATGCGGACTGCCGCCGATCACGCCAGCCCGCTCGGCCAGCCCGGATGGTCGGCCACCCCGGCCACGCTGCGCGCGCGCATGGCCCTGGCCGAGGGCCGACTCGATGACGCCACCGAGGAGGCCGAGGCCGACCTCAGCGTGGCCGCCGCCCTCGGAAGCCACCTGCACGGCTCGGGAGCGGAGGCCGTCCTCGCCACGGTGGCCCTGCGCCGTGGCGACCTGAGTGCCGCCGCACAGCACATGCGGGGTCCGCAGGCGCGGCGCCGACTCGGGGCCGCCTACGCTGGCACCTGGGACATGGTCGTGGCGGCCCAGGTGGAGGAGGCCCGCAACGGCCCCGAGGCGGCGCTGAGGCGGCTGGGCGATGTCTATACCGGCCTTCGCACGCACCGGTTCCTGCTAATGTGCGACCCGACATGCGCAGCCTGGCTGGTCCGCGTAGCCCTGTCGGCGGGCGACTCGGACCGCGCGGGGGTCGCCGCTGTAGCCGCAGCCCAGATCTCACACGGCACCCCCGAGCTCGGAGCTGCCGCTGCCTCCGCCGCGCACGCCCGCGGCATAATGAACCAGGATCCGGCACGACTGGAGCAGGCGGCCACCAGGCACGCTGACCCATGGGCCCGCGCCTCCGCCGCAGAGGATCTCGGGGAACTGCACGCCGCGACGGGCAGCCACCGCGACGCTATCGCCCGCCTCGGCCAGGCCATCGAGGGCTACGAGGCAATCGGGGCAGCGCGGGACGTGGCCAGGGTGCGCAAGCGGCTTCGCAAGCTGGGCGTCAGGAGACGGCACTGGGCGGTCGAGACCAGGCCGATCACCGGCTGGCTCAGTCTCACCGACACTGAGCGCAAGGTGTCCGAGCTGGTCTCGCAAGGCCTGACCAACCAGAAGGTGGCTGACCAAATGTTCATCAGCGTGCACACGGTTGCCTTCCACCTGCGCCAGGTCTTCCGCAAGCTGGCCATCTCCTCACGAGTCGAGCTAGCCCGCATCGCCGCCGACGAGGGAACGGCGCCGTGACGGAGCCGGCCCAGCCCCGGTCTCCCCTAGAGCGTCGGCTTCGCCCCCCGATGCCGTACCTGCCCACTGCGCCAGTGCCGCAGCGACAACTCAGGGCATTCGGCACGGACCGGGCACGCCGCGTACAGGGCGAGCGCGGACGCTGCCTCGGCCCAGGCGGTGTCGCCGTCGTGGCCACCGGGAAGCACTCGTCGGGGTCGATAGCGGTCACCGCGCCAGCGGACTCATCACGCAGCCGGTCGGCTGCTCATCGGTGAGACTGGCCGGCTTGGCCAGTTCCGGGCGGCCAGCCTGCTGACCTGTGCCTTGCCGTGCTGGCGGCGGAATGGCCATGGCTGGTCCTCCTCCCTGCCTCAGTACGGCACTTCGCACTCGCGGCGGATGCCCCGGCCCCGCGTGACCAAGGGCCGCGGAACCAGGGTGCGGTGTTTCGGTGCGCTAGCTCGCATGACGCCCATATCGAGCCTGGCCTCGTCGCCGTTTCCGCGCTTCACCAAGGGGTAGTCCGTTATGCGCGCCTACCCCCGCGTCCACGGGCGAGCGCTGTGGGCTCTGGGCTCTACCCGAATGTGCGATGTGCCTCCCCGGCTCCCGGCGCAGCCTGGGAGACGTCA
>Ga0335074_10014575_pt1 | contig 11020 bp, 9 predicted proteins | sample Lox_Sample_23_FD_206715 | JGI IMG/M metagenome (GOLD analysis project Ga0335074, IMG submission 206715) | Soil microbial communities from Loxahatchee National Wildlife Refuge, Florida, United States - Lox_Sample_2.3 | ecosystem: Environmental > Terrestrial > Soil > Wetlands | place: USA: Florida... | reverse complement strand
CTCGATTCCGTTAGGCGCCGGCATCTCGATGTCAAGAACAGCCACGTCAGGCTGATGCTTGCGAGCCATCGCCAGCGCCTCCTCGCCATCGGCGGCCTCGGCCACGACCTCGATGTCGGGTTCTAGCTCGAGCAGCGCGACGAGCGCCTGCCGGACCATGGTCTGGTCCTCGGCAATCATGATCCGCACGGGCACCCGTCTATTCTCATGCCTGCTGGCCTACTGGCATACCTGCTAGCGCAGCGGGACGACGACCCGGAGCAGGAAGCCATGCGGCTCGATGCGGCCGGCCGCGAGCTCCCCGCCGAGGCTGCGGACGCGCTCCGTCAGCCCGGCCAGTCCTGAGCCACCGAATGCAGGCCACGCCCGGGCAACGGGAGCCTGACCGTTTGCCGCCCTGGCCAGCTGGGCGGGCTGTGTTGTCTGGGCGGGCTGTGTTGTCTGGGCGGGCTGTGTTGTCTGGGCGGGCTGTGTTGTCTGGGCGGGCTGTGTTGTCTGGGCGGGCTGCGCAGACCGTGCGGCCTGCGCCGGCGAGCGTCCTGGCTCGTCGGGTGCGCGCCCGTTGTCGCTGATCTCGGCAGTCGCCTCGGACGGACTCGTGCCGACGCTGATGGTCACCCTGGTGGCGCGAGAGTGGCGGACTACGTTGGTGGCGCCCTCTCGGACGGCCCAGGCTAGGGCCGCGTCCACGTCCTGTGGCAATACGTAGTGCTCTGGCGAATTGATCTGGCAGCTGATGCCGGCAGCGTCCAGCAGCTCTCTGGCCGCCTCTAGTTCCCCGGACAGATCCGGCTGCCTGAAGCCTGCTACGGCCGCCCTGACGTCCGAGAGCGACTGTCTGGCAACGGACTCCAATTCACCGATTTCCCTGGCCGCTCGATCCGGGTCGGTGCCGACGACGCGGCCGGCCAGCTGGGCCTTGAGTGTGATGAGTGACAGCGAGTGGCCGAGCAGGTCGTGCAGGTCACGCGCGATCCGCAGCCGCTCCTCGGCCACGGCAGCCCTGGCCAGCTCAGCCCTGGTCTTGCGCAGCGAGTCGACGGCTTCCAGCCGACGCGTAGTGGAATAGGACAGGAAGCTGGCCAGCGGTCCGATCAGTGCCACCGACAGGGTGTTGCCACCGCCGTAGCTGTAGTGGACTGCTACTGCGATACCGGCGGCCGCGCAGGCCACTGCGGCAATGACCGCCGGGATCGGCGTCCGCCACCCTCGGCCACCCAGTGCCGCAGCGATGGCCAGCGCGCCGATCCAGTCGCCATCCTTGCCCGCCGCGACGAACAAGGCGATGCCGAGCGGCAGAATCACCCCCATGCCAAGCGCACGCCCAGAACGGGAGCCAGTCGGCGGGGTACGGAAGATGACGCCGATCGCCAGTGCAGCGAACAGGATGGTGCCGAAGAACTGGAACCAGCCCAGTCCGGTTAGCGGCTGGCCAAGCAAGTGGAGGGTCGGGCCGCCCAGCGCCAGCAGGATCATGATCACGATCGCTGTGCGGCGGGTATCGCGCGTGTAGTCGTGCTCGGGGGCTGGGCCAGCCAGTTCGCGGGTCACGCTTTCAGGTTAGGCAACCCTCGCACTCAGGTCATGTTGAGCCAGTCCTTCCCTGGCCATGACAGATGTCACGACCAGGGAAGCCAGGGCCAGCGTGACATGAACGGGAAAGGACGATTTAGACGATTCGCCCGTTCACATCCTGGCTGGTGCTCGTCTCGTCGTAGTCATAGCCACTGCCGGAATTCGGCAGGTCAGACGACCCGACGTCGGCAGGGCCCTGGTCCTGCTCTGGCGGGGCGACGGGCATGCCGTCGCCGTTCTGCCGGTGGAGCATGGCATAGATGGCTGCAGCGCCGGCGCCAGCGGCCGCGGTCAGCAGTACGGTGCCGGCCACGATCCCGGTGCGGGAGTTGCGCGACTTCCGCTTCGGCGCGTCAACCTTCTGCGCCGCGGTGAGCAGCGCGGCAGAGATCATCGGCGCGATACTGTCGCTGATGGCGCGGGCAGACTGCTCGAGCTGGGGAGCGGCCCACGAGCGGGCTGCATCGACCTTCGGCGTAGCCCACGCGACTACGGTGCCAGTGCCCTGCTGCACCGATGCGCCGGCGTTGCGCGCAAGTGGCGCCGCCTGCTGGGCAGCCTGCTGCGCCAGCGGACCTACCTGGCGGTAGGTAGCGACGGCCTGGTCGCGCAGGTCGCTCATGCTCATGTTCTTAACGGGTTGATTTCTGGTCAAGACAGACACGCAGACCTCCCAGGTGTAATTCACTGAGGCCCTTCCCCGCAGGCGCAGGGTCAATCGCGGGTCTCCCGGCACAGCTGTTAGCGGCGCGGCTCACACGTGGGAGGATTCCTGTTATGACGAACCAGCTGACCGCAACGCTGCGGACGAGCCGGGGGCCGGTAGTAATCCGGCTGTACCCCGACCATGCACCCAAGACCGTGCGCAACTTCGTCGAGCTTGCCGAGGGGTCGAAGGAATGGACGAACCCCAAGACCCGGCAGACCAGCAATGACCGGCTCTACGACGGCACCGTTTTCCACCGGGTCATTCCCGACTTCATGATCCAGGGCGGTGACCCCCTCGGAACCGGCACTGGCGGGCCCGGCTACCGGTTTGCCGACGAGTTCCACCCGGACCTCTCCTTCGACCGGCCGTACCTGCTCGCGATGGCAAACGCCGGGCCGGGCACGAACGGCTCGCAGTTTTTCATCACGACCGTGCCGACGCCGTGGCTGAACGGGAAGCACACCATCTTCGGCGAGGTCGTAGACGGATCCGGCATCGTGGACGAGATCAGCCGTGTACAGACCAGTCGCGGCGACCGGCCGGTGACGGACGTAGTGCTCGAGTCCGTCGAGATCGAGCGCGACTAGACGGTGCTGAGTACCCGCCGGGCCGACTAGGCTCGGCAGCCGGGTACCAGCACGACGAGTAGGACGGTCAAGACCGATGGCCCTGCCCCCAGATCAAGGCCAGGTCCCCGCGGACCAGGGCCAGGCCGCGCCGCCAGTGTGCTACCGGCATCCAGGTCGCCAGACGTACGTGTCGTGCGTGCGATGCGGCCGGCCGGCCTGCCCGGACTGCCTGCGGCCCGCCTCCGTGGGCTTCCAGTGCCTCGACTGCATCCGGGGCGGCAACCAGGGCGTCCGGCGGGCGACCGGAAGGTTCGGCGGGGCAGTGCCGTCGCAGGCCAAGGTCACCTACACGCTGATGGCGCTGAACGTCGTGCTGTACGTGATCGAGCTAGCCCACTCCCAGCTCGGCTACGACTGGGAGATGATCGGCGGCGGCGTCTTCTACCGCGGCGGGCCGCTGGTCGGAGTGGCCGCCGGTCAGTGGTACCGGCTCATCACCAGCGCGTTCATTCCGCCGCCTGGGGACGGCTACCTCAGCTTGATCGATATCGCGTTCAACATGTGGGCGCTGTACATCGTCGGGCCGGCCGTCGAGCGGGCCCTTGGATCCGTCCGGTATATCGCTGTCTACCTAGTCAGCGCGGTGGGCGGATCGATCCTGATCTACTGCCTGGTGCCGTTCGAGCAGGCCGCAGGCGCATCTGGCGCGATCTTCGGGCTGTTCGGTGCCTGGTTCGTGCTGGCCAAGCGGCTGAATGCCGATGTCCGGCCAGTGCTGATGCTGATCGTTCTGAACCTGGTGCTCAGCTTCACGATCAGCGGGATCGCCTGGCAGGCGCATGTCGGCGGGCTGATCGCGGGCGGCCTGCTGACCGCTGCCTATGCCTACGCCCCGCGGAAGTACCGGGCTCCGGTCCAGCTCGGTGCGACGGCCGTCATGATTGCGATCTTCGTGGTGACCGTACTAATCCGGAACCACATGCTGCTCGGCACGTACACGTTCTACCAGGGAAAACTCTTCTAGCGGCGCACCTGCGGGCTAACGCCACCTGGTGGACAGCACCACGCCGCCGATGAGAAACACGAAGCCGACCACCAGGTTCCACGCGCCGAGAGCACTGATCGGGTAACTCTGCTGGCTAACGTAGAACACCACAATCCAGACCAGCCCGATGATCAGGCAGCCCAGCATGGTCGGCACCAGCCAGGGCGGGCTCACCTTCGCCTTGGCAGAGCGCGGTGGCGGTGTGTAGACCGCTTTGGTTCGGACGCGGGACTTTGGCACGGGGTCAGTGTAGTTGACCGGCCGGGCTGATGGGTACGCCTGGAATGCGCGGACGGTGGCCTGGTTTGCTCGGTCCTGCCCCAGGCGGGCCGCTTAGCGGCAAAGCGCCCGCCTGAGGATAAACCACGCTAGTCGCGTCGGCCCGCGACGTGACCCTGCTGGCCGGCCGAGGTCGTGCTGGACGACGGCGAGGGCGATGGCGAGTTAGACGGGCTCGGGCTCGAGCTCTGCGGGCTGGTGGCCACGTAGATCGTGATCGGCGAGCCTGGCTGCAGCGGGCTGCCAACCGACGGGTTGGTGGCATACACCTGGCCGGGCTGGTACTGACTGCCGGCCGGAGCAGGGCCAGGCGTAACAGTGACCGTGTAGTTGTATGGTGCGCTGTCAAGCGTGCTCGTGGCCTGCGACTGTGACTCGCCGAGGATGCTGCTCGGCACAGTGACCTGCCTGGCGGTTACCGTGATGGTGACCGTGCTCCCCTTCGACTCCAGGGTATTGGGCTGTGGCGTCTGGCTAACGACCGTGTTCGACGCCTGCCCGTCCGTCGGCTGCACTGTCTGCACGCTGACCTGGAAGCCCTTCGCACGGAGCTGGCTGATCGCCTCGCGTCTGGGATCGCCGATCACACTTGGCACCGGAACCTTGGCAGGCGGCTTGGGCCCGGTCGACACCCAGATGGCCACGCTCTTGCCCTTGGCCAGGGTCGTGCCGCCCGCGGGGTTGGTCTTGATGACGTCGTTCCTGGGCACCGAGGCGGACGCCTCGGGGGTGATAGTGCCCACCTTCAAGCCCTGCACCACGATGTTGTGCTTGGCCGTTGCGAGCGGCTCGTTGGTCACGGTCGGCACCGTGACGCTGCCGCTGTTGTTGTTGGCGGTCCCGTTGATGAACTTCACCAGCACGATCGCTGCGATCAGCAGCACCACGACGGTCGCCAGGACCACCCAGGGCCACGCCCGGCGCTGCCGTTGTGGCGGTCCTTCAGGGCCGCCGTCCTCCGGTCCGTACTGGTACGGCGGGATGGCCGTGGTCCGGCCAGCCACCTGGGTCCCGGCCGCCCCCATGCGGCGGGTGCCCGCATAGGCTGCGCCGAGCGCTGGTGCGGCGATCGGCGCGCCGGACAGGGCCCGCTGGATGTCGTTCCGCATCTCGCCGGCCGACTGGTACCTGAGGGCCGGGTCTTTCTGCATGGCCTTGAGCACGATCGCGTCGGCCCAGGGCGGGACGTCCGGGTCAATCCGCGACGGCGGAACAGGCTCCTCCTTGACGTGCTGGTAGGCAATCGCCACCGGGGAGTCGCCGGTGAACGGCGGCCGGCCGGTCAGCAGTTCGTAGAGCAGGCAGCCGGTGGAGTAGAGGTCGCTGCGGGCGTCCACCCGCTCGCCCCTGGCCTGCTCCGGAGACAGGTACTGAGCGGTGCCGATGACTTGCGCGGTCTGCGTCATCGTCAGCTGCGAATCGGCAACCGCGCGCGCGATGCCGAAGTCCATCACCTTGACCTCGCCGGAGCGGGTCAGCATGACGTTGCCCGGCTTGATGTCGCGGTGCACGATGCCGTTGCGGTGGCTGTAATCCAGCGCCCGCAGCACACCATCGGTGATCTCGGCGGCCCGTTCCGGGAGCAGCCTGCGGTCGTCCCTGAGCAGGTCGCGGAGCGTGCGGCCGTCGACGAACTCCATCACGATGTAGGGCACCGGGAGGTTGCCGACCATATCCTCGCCGGTGTCGTACACCGCGACGATCGACGGGTGGTTCAGCGAGGCGGCCGACTGCGCCTCGCGCCGGAACCTGGCCTGGAAGGTCTGGTCCCTGGCCAGGTCGTCGCGCAGGGTCTTAACCCCGACGACACGGTCGAGGCGGATGTCGCGGGCTCGGAAGACCTCGGCCATTCCGCCTCGCCCGACGATACCGTCGAGTTCGTAGCGGCCGCCGAGCAGCCGAGGCTGAGTCATGTCGCGCACTTACCTTACCGTCCTGCTCATCGAGGGCTGCCACCAGCATGGCAGGCCGGGGCCGCAGCCGGGCGCCCGGCTTGTCAGCTTATGCTGCGATCCGGTACGCCCGGTACAGCCGTGGTTACAGGCGATCACGAGTGTGCCGCCAGGTAGGCCTTGATCACTTTGACTGCGAGCGGTGCCGCGGCGTCCGCGCCGTACCCTCCGCCCTGCACCATCACGCCGACCGCGATGGGCGATGACTGGCCGTTCACGCCGGGCACGAAGCAGGTGAAGACCGCGTCGTTCAGGCCGGTGTTGTTGACGCCGTTCTGCGCCGTGCCGGTCTTGCCATCGATCGTGATGCTGGTGGCCGGCGGACCCGCCGTCAGGTAGGCGGTCCCAGCTGGGTTGTGGGTGACCTGGAACATCATCTGCTGGATGTAGCCGGCGTATCGGGACGGGATACCGGTGTTGGGCATCGCCGTGGGCGTGTGCGACTCGATCACCGACAGGCCGGGGCCCAGCACCTGCGAGACCAGGTAGGGCTCCATCAGCTTGCCGTGGTTGGCGATCGTGGCGGCGAACATCGCCTCTTGCAGCGGGGTCACCGCGTCGTTGAACTGGCCGATGGCCGTGAAGGCGGTGAGCGACGGATCCAGCCAGTCCTTCCCCTCAGGCAGGACGCTCGGAGTGACCGGAACCGGCACCGACAGGGGCCGGTTCATGCCGAACAGGCTGGAGTAATGGCGCAGCACGGGCGAGGTGAGCCTGATGCCGAGATGGCCGAAGGCCGTATCGCAGGACAGCAGGAACGCCTCGATGATCGACGGGTTGCCGTTGGCGCAGGCTTCGCCGTCGTCGTTGTGCAGCAGGTTGCCGTTCGGCAGGGTGAGGACTGTCGGCGCCGGGATGGTGGAGTTCGGGTTGGCGACCTTGCCGGTGCCGTAGGCGGCCGCACTGGTGACGATCTTGAACGTCGAGCCGGGTGGCAGCGTCATCTGGGTCGCGCGGTTCAGCAGCGGCTGCGAGGAGTCGTGCAGCAGCCGGTTGTCATTGCGGTCAAGCGTGCCGCCGTTCAGGCTGGTCAGCTCGTTCGGGTTGAAGGTCGGGTAGGAGGCCATGGCCAGGATGGCGCCGGTCGACGGGTTGAGCGCCACCAGTGCGGCGGCGTGCCCGGCTGTACTGGTGGAGAGGGCGTTGTAAGCCGCTTCCTGAGCGGCCGGGCTGATGGTCAGCTCGACCGTCGCGCCCTGCTTCTGCTTGCCGGTGAGCAGCGCAGTGAAGTTGTGCACGGTGAGCTGCGAACTGGTCCCGGAGAGCAGGCTGTTCTCGGCCTCCTCGATGCCGGAGTTGCCGTAAATCGAGTTGTAGCCGGTGACAGCCGCGTAGACCTTGCCGTACGGGTAGTAGCGGCGGTAGGTGTCGGTGCCCTTGATCAGCCGCGACTCGGCGATCGTGGCGTCCTTGCTGTCGCCGGCCGCAATAATCGAGCCGCGCTGGTAGGTGAACTGCTGGTCGAATACCCGGATGTTGCCTGGCTCGCCGGCCAGCTTGCTGGACTCGAACGCCTGGACGTAGTTGACGTTGATCAGCAGCAGTACGAACATCGCCAGGCAGGCCAGCGAGATCCTCAGGATGGCGCGGTTCATGCTGCCCGCACCACCTGCGTCATGCCCTCATCCTGGATTGGCTGAGGCGCCGGCCCTCTGGCCGAGTCACTGACCCGGATCAGCAGGCCGATGAGTATCCAGCTGGCCACGAGCGATGACCCCCCTTCGGACAGGAACGGGGTCGTCACCCCAGTCAGCGGGATCAGGCCGCTGACCCCGCCGACGATCACGAACACCTGGAGCGCTAGCACGAACGACAGTCCGCCGATCAGCAGCTTGGCGAACGGGTCCTTCACTGCCAGCGCCGCCCGCAGGCCGCGCTGCACCAGCAAGCCGAAGACCAGCAGAATCGCCATCAGGCCGACGAGGCCGAGCTCCTCGCCGAACGCGCTGATGATGAAGTCGCTCTGAACCAGCGGCGTGTGGTAGGGCTGGCCTTGCCCGAGGCCGGTGCCGAACAGGCCGCCGAATGCCATGCCCTCCAGCGCCTGTACGGGCTGATAGGCGATGCCGGTGGGATTGCTGCCCGCGAACGGGTGCAGCCAGATGGTGAACCGCTCCATGACATGCGACGAGAGGTTCGCCGTGATGAAGGTGCCGAAGAGGAAGAGCAGCGTTCCGATCAGCAGCCACGAGGTGCGCTGGGTGGCGAGGTAGAGCATCACGACGAACATGCCGAAGAACAGCGCGGCCGTACCGATGTCGGTCTCGAAGATCAGGATCAGCAGGCTCGCGCCCCAGGCGATCAGCACCGGCCCGAGGTCGCGGACCCGCGGCAGATCGATGCCGAGGAATCGGCGGCCGGCCAGCGACAGCACATCGCGCTTGGCGACCAGGTAGCCGGCGAAGAACACGGCGAGGGCCAGGCGGGCAAACTCGCCAGGCTGGATGGAGAACCGGCCGATGATGATCCAGACTTTCGCGCCGTTGACGTAGCTCATCGAGTCAGGGAGCATCGCCGGGATGGCCAGCAGCACGAGACCGATCGCGCCCAGGGTGTAGGTGTACCGCTGCAGCACGCGCGCCTCGGAGATGAGCACCAGCACCGCGATGAGGGCGAGGACGCCGATCGCGCTGTACATGACCTGGAAGCTCGTTGCCGACGTGCTCATCAGCGTGACCTGCAGGCCGGGATTGCCGTTTCGGCCGGACTCCTGCAGCCGGTAGATCATCACGATGCCGAGGCCGTTCAGCAGCGCTGCCAGCGGCAGGATCAGCGGGTCGGCGTAGGGCGCGTACCGGCGGATCGCGAGGTGCGCAGCCAGCATCGCCACAGCGAACACGATGAGGTCGACCGGCAGGCCCGACGGCACCGCGCCCTTGAGGCCCAGGCCGACCGCGGCGTACGCGAAGAACGAGATGACCAGCGCGAACAGCAGCATGATCAGTTCGCTCCGGCGCCGACTCTGCGGCATCGGCACCGGCTGGCTGACGTCGGCGGCGAGACTCACCCTGCCGCCTGCGGGCAGTACGAGGGAAGGACCGGTTCCTTCGGGATCCTGGGAGCCGGCGCGGTCTTATGCTTCCCGGACTTCTTGCTTGTCTTGGCCGGTTTCGAGGTGGACTTGCTGCCGTACTTCGACTGCCAGGTCGCCTGTGCCTCCTGGGCAAGCTTGCAGGTGTAGTCGCGCTCGATGGACGTCACGGTCGCATTGGTCTTGGCCAGCGTGGTCGGGTCGGTCGGCAGGCTGAGGTCGGCCGGGACGTGCGAGACCGGAACACCGGTCTGCTTGTACACGCTGGAGAGACTGATAAAGCCGATCTTGTCGTTGATGCCGCGATAGATGGTCAGCTGCTGGCCGTCAGCGGCGAGGTAGTAGTTGCCCTGAGTGGACCGGTAGCCGACGTAGAGCCCGGCGATGATCAGCAGTACCAGGACGGCAAGGATCGAGGTCACGACCGGCCAGCGCCGCCGCGGCTCGTCGAAGTCCGCATCGTGGTCGTCGTCCTCGTCAGCCTCGAGGGTGGCGAGCCCGCCCTGGCCGTTGAGGCGCTGGACCCGGCTAGCGACGGTCAGCCCGCCGTTCGCCGCCCGGTTCGCCGCTCCGCCGGTTCCGCCGCCGCTTGCCGGACCGCCGTTAGCCGGACCGCCGTTAGCAGCTGCCCCGGCGGCCCGGCCAGTTGCAGCCTGCAGCAGCGAACTGACGTCGCCGTTAGCGATGGCGCCCGCGAGGACGGTGCCCCTGGTCGGCGCGACCGGGCCGGCCGTCGGGTCCACGACGTCGGCGACGATGCAGGTGATGTTGTCCGGGCCACCGTTGCGGATCGCGAGCGCTATCAGTGCGCTGACGGCCTTGTCCGCGTCCGGCACCGTTGACAGCACCTTGTGCACGGCCTCATCGCCCACAACGTCGGTCAGCCCGTCCGAGCACAGCAGGTACCGGTCGTCAATGAACGCCTCGTGCATCGCGAGATCGGGGTCGGCGTCGGTGCTGCCCTGCAGCGCCCGGATGATCAGCGACCGCTGGGGATGATTCTGGGCCGCTGCCGGGCTGAGCCTGCCCTCGTCGACGAGCGACTGGATGAGGGTGTGATCCCTGGTGATCTGGTAAAGGTCGCCGTCGCGCAGCAGGTAGGCACGCGAGTCGCCGATGTGGCAGACCGCGACCTGGGCGCCGGACCAGAGCAGGGCGGTCAGCGTGGTGCCCATTCCCTCGACCGCCGGATCGGACACGCTCATGTCGTGCAGCGTGTCTCTGGCCGACGCCACCGCCTCGGCAAGAGCGTCCAGCATATCCTCGCTGCTGGTCAGGTTCTCCTCGTCCAGCGGGGCGATCGCAGAGATCGCCACGGCGCTGGCGACCTCGCCCGCCGCGTGGCCGCCCATACCGTCCGCGATGGCGAGCAGCCTGGGGCCGGCGTAGGCCGAGTCCTCGTTCCCCTCGCGGAGCAGCCCTACGTCCGAGCGGAGCGCGAAGTGCAGTGCGAGGGTCATCTGCGCAGCTCCAGAACGGTCTTGCCGATACGGATCGGGACGCCGATGGGCACTGGTGTCGGTGCGGTCACTTTCTGGCGATCCAGGTAGGTCCCGTTGGTGGAGCCAAGGTCCTCGACCAGCCACTGGCCATTTTGCGGAAACAACCGGGCATGCCGGGTCGAAGCGTAGTCGTCACTGAGCACCAGCGTGGCGTCATCCGCGCGGCCGATCGTGATCTGCTCGTCAGTGAGGCCCAGCGTGGTGCCAGCCAGCGAGCCGGAGGTGACCAGCAGGTGCTGTGGTGTGGCTCGATGGTTCGTCCTCGCCGGACGGGGCTTCGGCTGGGGCGGCAGGCCTACTCGCTGCCGGGCGGCTATTGACCGCCGCCGCCGCTGGCTTGCGGGGCCGAACAGGTCAG
>Ga0335074_10014574_pt1 | contig 11020 bp, 10 predicted proteins | sample Lox_Sample_23_FD_206715 | JGI IMG/M metagenome (GOLD analysis project Ga0335074, IMG submission 206715) | Soil microbial communities from Loxahatchee National Wildlife Refuge, Florida, United States - Lox_Sample_2.3 | ecosystem: Environmental > Terrestrial > Soil > Wetlands | place: USA... | reverse complement strand
CCAGAACGTGCAGCCCGGATAGTCCACCGTAGAGCCGTAACCGTTGAAGAGCCCCTCCCAGTCGGGATGCCCCTCTGCCGCGCGCACCCAGAGCGATCCATGCGATGCGTTCATGAAGACCTCGACCATGTGATAACAGGGTCCGAGTCCGAGCTGTTCGAGCGCCAGTTTGATCGACAGCGTTCCGGTGCGCCCCAAGCCCGCACCGATCAGTTTCAGCCCCATGGATCACCCCCAAAGACGCCGATGTCGCCAGCGTATACTGCTCATCGTACCGCGTCTGAATCGCGAGGAATGTACATGGGGATGCTGATCGACGGTAAGTGGGACGAGCACGCCACGGACACGCAGGGGAAGGCCGGCTCCTTCGACCGGACCGCGTCCACGTTTCGCCGCAAGATCACGGCCGATGGCAGTTCCGGCTTCCAGGCGCAAGCCGGCCGCTATCACTTGTACCTCGCGTTCGGCTGTCCGTGGTGTCATCGCGTGATGATCTTCCTGAAGCTCAAGAAGCTCGCCGGGGTGATCTCGACGAGCTACTTGCACCATGCGCTGGGGGAGGGTGGCTGGGCCTTTGGGACACCTGATCCGCTGCTCGGTGCCCGATTCGCGTACGAGGTCTACCGCGAGGCGGTTGCTGATTTCACCGGCCGCTGCACGGTACCGATCCTGTGGGACAGGAAGACGGCATCCATCGTGAACAATGAGTCCTCCGACATCATTCGCATGCTGAATCGCGAATTCGCGGCCTTCACCGACGACCGCACGGACTATTGCCCCGCAGAGCTCGCCCCGCGCATCGATGCGGTCAACGAGCGCATCTATCGCGACATCAACAACGGCGTCTATCGCTGCGGGTTCGCCGTTCGCCAGGAGCCTTACGAGGAAGCCGTGCGCGGCCTGTTCGCAAGCCTCGACTGGATCGAGGCGACGCTTGCACAACAGCCCCATCTCATCGGCGATCGCCAGACGGAGGCCGATTGGCGGCTCTTTCCGACGCTCGTGCGGTTCGATTGCGCCTATTATCCGCTGTTCAAATGCAACCTGCGGCACCTCTACGAGTACCCGGCGATCTGGCGCTACACGAAGCGGCTCTATGCGACACCAGGCATCGCCGAGACGGTCGATGTGCAGAAGTACAAGGAGAATTACTACGCCATCCGTTCCGTCAACCCGAGCGGCGTCGTACCACTCGGTCCCACGATCAGCTTCATATGACCCGGTGCGCAAGGCGACCGACGCGGTCGACATGTGACGATGCGCATTGAGCTCGATCCGCTCGAGGCGCGCGTCATCGGCTGCCTGATCGAGAAGCAGATCACGACACCCGATCAATATCCGCTGTCCCTCAATGCATTGCTGAGCGCCTGCAACCAGAAGAGCAACCGCGATCCCGTGCTGAGCCTCGATGAGCCGACCGTCCAGCGCACGCTCGATGCGCTCTCGCGCAAGCACATGGTGCTCGAGCGCTCAGGGTTCGGCAGTCGTGTGCCCAAGTACCAGCACCTGTTCTGCAATACCGAGTACGGGAGCCTGAAGCTCTCGGCGCAGGAGCTCGCGATCGTGTGCGAGCTGCTGCTGCGCGGCCCGCAGACACCGGGTGAGTTGCGGGCGCGCGCGAGCCGCATGGCCTCCTTCACCGACGTCTCGGAGATCGAGTCGGCGCTGCTGAGGCTGCTCGAGCGCGAAACCGGAGCGCTGGTCGCGCGGCTGCCGCGCGAGCCCGGGAGGCGCGAGTCACGCTACCGGCACCTGTTCGGCGGAGAGCCTTCGCCGGAGGCCGTCGCCGAAGATGCAGCGCCGGACAGATCGGCCGCGACGACCGAGCTGGAAACGCTCGCGAGCCGCGTGGCCGGGCTCGAAGATGAGGTGCGCCTGCTTCGGGCCGAGCTCGAAGAGCTCAGGTCGCGCGCCGAGCTCGCGAAATCGTAGCAGCGCCCACAGGAACGTGATCGGCTCCCGCGCGCGGTCGCAGGCCGGGGGTCTAATCTCCCGCGAGCGCTCGCCACGGGGCGGCCGGGGAGGCCGCCGGGGGAAGGCCGATGAACGGAAATTCCGTGACCTCCGCAGTTCCGGTCGCGACGTCACTTTGGATCACGCTGCGCTTCGAACGCGGCACCCATTACTTCCGTCTACACCTGGAGCAGGATCTGTGGGGCGCGTGGTGTCTCACGCGCGTGAAGGGTCGGCGCGGTGCGCGCCCCGGCAGATGGCTCACGACCTGGCCCGGTTCGTATGACCAGGGGCTCGCTCGGATGGCGGATGCGGCCCGACACCGCCGGACACGCGACTATCGGCTGGTCCGATAGGTTAGGGCAGCAAGGCGCTGATCTGCGCCATGGGGACACCCCGCCCGGCCGATGAGAGATCGCCCGCTCGCAGGGTCCGAGCAGCCTCGACCAGCGCGGCCATCGCCCCGCGGTACAGGGCGCCGCCGAGGCTCACGCGCCGGACGCCGGCTTCTGCGAGCTTCGCGAGCGGCACAGCGCCCGAGCTTGGGCCGATCAGAACATTGACGGCCTTCGGCGTAACCGCGCGCACCACGGCGCGGATGGCGTCCATATCGGGAAGCGCTGGCGCATAGAGCACATCGGCACCGACCTCGGCAAAGGCGGTGAGCCGCTTGACGGTGTCGTCGAGATCGGTTCGACCGTGCAGGAAATTGTCGGTGCGCGCCGTGAGCAGGATACGTCCACGGGCCGCCTCTGCGGCGCGCCGCACGCGGGCGACGGCATGATCGAAGCCGTGAATGGGTCGCTCGGGGTCCGCCGTGGTGTCCTCGATACCGAGGCCAGCGAGACCCGCGTCGATGGCCGCCTGAACCGTCACCGCACAGTCCTCGGGGTCGGGGCCGAACCCGTCCTCCAGGTCCCCGTTGATCGGCAGGCCGCTCACGCGCGCGAGCAGCTCGGCGTTCGCGATGGCCTCCGCGCGGCTCACCTGATGCCGTCCGTCGTGTCGGCCCATCGCAAAGGCGATTGCGAGTGAGGAGCTGCCGAGCGCCTCGAACCCCGCGCGCTTCAGGAGCGCGGCCGATGCGCCGTCCCAGGCATTGGGCATGACGAATGCGCCCGGGCGCTCGTGCAGTGCGCGGAAAGCGTCATAGGCTTGCGGATTTCTCATGGGATCGGCGCGCGCGATTCGCAGATTGCGGTTACCTCGGTGCGCTGCGAAGGCCGACGGAGGCGACGTTCGCTTCGCGGGTCGCAATGGCCGCGACCCAGGCGTCGGCGCGCTGCGGCTCCCCGCCGCTGCGCAGCCACGAGAACAACAGGCTGTGCCAGAGGACGTGCTCGACGTATCCCCGGGTCTCGTTGTAGGGGATATTCTCGATCCAGATGTCGCTGTCGATGGGTCGCGAGGGAAGCCAGCGTGAGGCTGCATTGACGCCCGCATCGTAGCCGGCGAGCGCAACGGGCAGCTGGCCTTGAAAGCGATCGAGCAGCATGCGCAGCCGCGCCGCACCGAGGGAGGTATTGACGTACGGGTCGAACAGATCACTCACGCGCGGCCGCCGCAGCCCCCAGTAGCGCGCCGTGATCCGCGCCGTCTCGGGCTCGAGCTGCATGAGACCCCGCGCGCCTGCGCTCGACACGGCATCGGAGCGGTACAGGCTCTCCTGGCGAACAACGCCGTAGATCACATCCGGCGAGAGTCCCGAAAGCTGCGCCGCCGCGTGGACGGGCGCATCGTAGGGGCGAGCGTAAAGCAGAGCGTAGTCGTTGAACACGTGCTGGTCGGTGGCCGCGGCGACGGACTGGTCGTACCAGCCCCAGGACGCCGCGAGCCGTATTGCCTGCAAGCGCTCGGGCGCCGCCAGCGACCCGTAGCCGAGCTCCCATTCGGCGGCCGCCTCCCCGCGCAGATCGCAGAGAAACAGCTCGCGTGCCCGCACGAACGCGGGCGCTCGCTCGAGCGCTGCGAGGATCTGGCGCTCGACCGGCAGCACCCGAGGATGGGGCACGACGGCGCGGTGCAGTCGCGCCGCCGCCATCGCGGAATAATAGTCGTCGTCGGTCAGCACCGACTCGTACAGCTCCCGCGCCTGCGTGGAGTGACCCAGTTGCTCGGCGCTGCGCGCCGCCCAGTAACGCCAGCGCGCGAGCTGCTGCTCCTTGTCCGACAGCGCCGCGAGCCACTCGGCTGCCTGCCCCCAATCCCCCGACCACAGTGCCGCGCGCACCCGCCAGGCGATCGCCTCATCATCGAGATCGGCCGGGCGCACGCGCTTGAAATAGTCGAGCGCGGCCGGGTCGCGATCCTGGGCAAGGGCAAGGGCGAGCGCCAGGGCGTAGGGGCTCGCGCCGTCGTCATTGAAGCCGCGTGCGCGCACCAGGGGCTCATAGCGCGCCACGGCCGCCTCGGGCTCTGCGCGTGCGAGTCGCGACCAGCCCGCGAGCAACGCCGCCGGCTCGACTGGCGTGCCGGGGGAAGCGATCAGGGCGTCGATGCTGGGCCCGGGTGACTCGAGCAACGCGATCCACTGCGACAGTGGCGCGGCTCGGGTGGGCGGGAGCTGCGCCACGATTGCGCGCGCAAGCGTCGAATGACCACCGGCGAGCGCGCGACGGGCGCGCTGCTCGATCAGCTCGACCGTCAGCAGTCCCGTTCGTCTGAGCCATGCGAAAGCAGGCTCGCATTCCGGCAGGTCGCGCGGATTGAGCCAGAGCCTCTCGATGTCACGCGCCAAGCGGACACTGCGCGGGCTCGGCGCCTCGAGCGGTGCGCGGGCGAGGCGCGCATCGAGGCTCTCGCACCGCAGGGCGTCGTTCGCTTCCGATTCGTCATAGGCTTGGAGGAACAGATCCCAGCGCTCCCGGCGCGCCAGGCTGTCGAGCCATGCGCGGCGCAGGCCGCGCGCGACGGGCTCGCGCGAATGCGCGGCGATGAAGCTGGCCGCGCGCTCATCCGCCGGCGCGAGCGTGTCCGGGGCACCGCGCAGCGCCTCACGGATACGTGCCGCGACGAGATAGGGGTAGAGCGGGTACGCCTTCAGGCTCGCGCTGTCGTCACGCGACTCGGTGTCGCCGGCCGTCGCACGCGCATACGCTGCGCGGAACTCCCGACGGACGGCGGCATAGGCGTCCGCGTTCTGCGAGTCGGCTCCGAGCGACTCCTCGGGCGGCTCGGCAGAAACGGTCGCGGTCGCCGAGGTGGGGAGGTGGGCAGGGGTGGGCAGCGCGGCGCCATCCGCTCGGTGCGCCCCGAGCGCACCGGCCAGCGCGATCGCAAAGCATGAGAGGAGCACGACGCTCCGACCCAGGATCCCCATCCGATGAGGTTAGCGGTTGCCCGGCGTGTGCGCCAGTGAGCAACGCTCGGGCTACAATGAAGATGGTCTTGCGGCTCGAGGGGAGGCGCAAACCGTCACCTGATCCAAGGCCACGAACAATGACTTGCCTGCGCAGTGCCTTCGGTGCCTTCGGGTTCTCCTTCCTGCTCCAGGCGGCGGGCGCCGTTGCGCCCGCAGAGCCATGCGCGAACCTGCTGAGCCTCCAGATCCCCGGGACCCACCTGCGGATTACCAGGGCCGAGGCTCTTCCCACGACGCCGGCGGGGACCTTGCGTATGTCTGCGCTTCAACCGGCCACGATTCCGGTTCCGATTCCACCGTATTGCCGCGTCGACGGCATACTCGATCCGCGCATCGGCGTCGACAGCAAGCCTTACGCGATCGGGTTCGAGATCGCACTGCCCGACGCCTGGAACGGCCGCTTCCTGTTCCAGGGTGGCGGGGGACTCAACGGCTCCATCACTCCGCCGCTCGGCCTGGCCGGTGCGGGCGACAAGCCGGCACTCGCCCGAGGCTTTGCGGTCGTCTCGACGGATACGGGGCACAAGGGGGCCGTGTTCGATGCCTCCTTCATGCAGGATCAATTGGCGAGCCTCGATTTCGCCTACATCGCCGTCGGACGCGTGGCGGTGCTATCCAAGGAGATCATTGCGCGGTACTACGGACGTCCGGCGCAGCATTCGTACTTTGCCGGCTGCTCAACCGGAGGGCGCGAGGCGATGCTCATGTCGCAGCGCTACCCGACCTACTTCGATGGAATCATCGCGGGTGATCCGGCGATGCGCACCGGATACTCGAACATCGCGCTCGCCTATGCGCGCGCGGCATTCACCCGGATCGCGCCCAGGGACGCCGCGGGCAAGCCGGATCCCGTCGCGGATTTCTCCGCCGGCGACAAACAGCTGCTCGCGGATTCGATCATGACGGCCTGCGATGCGCTCGATGGAATCAAGGACGGCATGATCTTCGATACGCGCGGCTGTCACTACGATCCGAAAGTGCTCGAGTGCCGAGGCGCGAAAACGCCCTCGTGCCTCACGGCCAAGCAGGTGAGTGCGCTCGAGCAAGCGTTTGGCGGACCCAAGGATTCCCGCGGCCGCGATGTGTATGCAGCCTTCCCCTGGGACACCGGTCACCTGCAGGGAGCGGGTGGTCCGTTCGCGAGCTTCCTGCCGAATCGCGGTCCGAACATCCTGGCGAGTGTCGAGCAGCCGATCGACGTGGACATCGATACGCTCGTCGCGCGCGTTCGCGACAACGAGAACGAGACACTCACCGACACGACCTGGACGAACCTCAGCTCGTTCTTCGGGCATGGCGGCAAGATCGTCTTCTACCACGGCACGAGCGATCCCGTGTTCAGCGCATTCGACACGCTCGCGTATTACCAAAAGATGGCCGCCGCAAATGGCGGGCTCGAGGAGGTCCTGAGCTCGAGCCGCTTCTATTTCGTGCCCGGGATGCAGCACTGCGCCGGCGGCCCCGCGACGCTCGACCGGTTCGATCTGCTCGGTGCCGTTGTCGACTGGGTCGAGAAAGGCAAGGCACCCGCTGCGGTGATCGCAACCGGCCGGGACTTTCCCGGCCGTAGCCGGCCGCTGTGTGCTTTCCCGAAGCACGCGCAGTACCGGGGAGCGGGAAACCCGCAGGACGCGGCGAGTTTCGCGTGCGTGAAGTAGTGCGAGAGCTACCGCCGCGTATGGTGGCGCGGCGAAGGTAACCGGTTAGAGGCAGATGGCCACCTTCTTATTGATTCACGGATCCTTCCATGGCGCCTGGTGCTGGCAGCGATTCGCGCCGCTCCTCACCGAGCGCGGCCATCGGGTCGTGACGCCCAACCTGCCCGGCAGCGGAGACGATCCTGCCTCGCTCGAGCATGCAGGACTTCGAAGTTATGCGACGCGCATCGCCTCGCACATCGACGAGATCTCCGGTCCCGTGATCCTGGTCGGGCACAGCATGGGCGGGATCGTCGCATCCCAGGTCGCGGAATGGCGCGCCGATCGGCTGACGGCCGTGGTTTACATTTGCGGTCTGCTGTTGCGGTCGGGCGAGACACTCGCCACGTTTCTCGACGCCCACGCGGATCTCGGCATCGAGGACCTGGTGCTGGCGAACATGGAGGTCTCGGCTGACGGGAGGCTTGCGACGTTCCCGCAAGCGATGGCGGCCGAGGTGTTCTACAACTGCTGTGCCGCACCGGACGCAGCGTGGGCCGCGAGCCGTTTGCGTCCGCAGGCAACGCGAGTCTATGCCGACCGCCTCGCCCTCACGGAGGAGCGCTTCGGCACGGTGCGGAAGTTCTACGTCGAGGCGCTGCAGGACCGGGCAGTGTCACCGCTCTACCAGCGACGGATGACCGAGCGCACGCCGTGTGAGGTCGTATACAGCCTCGATACCGATCATTCGCCATTTCTGTCACAACCCGCGCCGCTGCGCGACCTGCTGATTGCCGTCTCGGACGAGGTCGGTTAGGGGCCCGAGGGAGGCGGCTTGCTTCGAGCGGCGCCTGTGCCTAGTATTCACGTTTGGATCCCAAAGTGAATCCAGATGAAGCCCCGTGCCCGACTGACCACGCCCCGGGCCCGATTGGCCACGCCCCGGGCCCGACTGACCACAGCGCCCCACGCCTATTTGGCACATGCGGGCAGCCGCGCCGGCGAAAAGGGCGGCACGCTTGCAGAGGATGTGTACCGGCGTCTGAAGGACGACATCTTTGAATTCCGGATGCCGCCCGGTCAGCGCTACTGTGAGCAGGAGCTGGCCACGGCGCTCGGCGTGTCCCGCACGCCGCTGCGCTTTGCACTGCATGTGCTCGCGCACGAGGGCTATCTGAATCGTATCGAGGGTCATTCGAGCTGGCAGGTCAAGCCGCTCGACCTTGACTACTATGAGGACCTCTACGATTTCCGCGTGAGCCTGGAGGTCCTCGCCGTGCATCGCCTGTGCAGCCTGGACGTGACGGCTGAATTGCTCGCGCTCGGCCTATTCTGGCGCGTACCGAAATCCCAGCGCGTGCACGCTGGCAGGAGGGTCGCCTGCGAGGATGAGCTGTTTCACCGCACGCTCGTCAGGCTCGCGGGCAACCGCGAGATGCTGCGTGCGTACAACGATCTGACCGAGCGCATCCGGATCATCCGCCGGCTCGACTTCATCAACACCGGCAGAATCGCCGCCGCCTTCGATGAGCACGCAAAGATCCTCGAGATGCTTCTGGCACGCAAGGCCGAGAGCGCCGCGATGCTGATCCGGGCGCACATCGAGGCATCGCGCACCGAGATTCGACACATCACGCTGCACCGCCTCGTCCTTGCGGCGCCCCCGCAGCCTCAGGCGCTGCGTGGTTGACTCACCCGATACCGTCCGCATCGACCGGGAGCACCTCGATGGAACGCAGCCATACGGTTTCGATTCTCCCCGAAGCCTGCCGGGACCCGGCATTGCTCAATGACTGGCACGTCGTCGCCCTCTCCAGCGATGTCACCCGCGGATCCCTGTTCCCGCTGCGGCTGCTCGAGCGTGAGCTCGTTGCCTGGCGCGACTCCGGCGACGAGGTGCACGTGTGGGAAGATCTGTGCATTCATCGGGGCGCACGGCTATCGAAGGGATTCCTTCGCGACGACAAGGTCATATGTCCGTACCATGGCTGGCATTACGACGGCTCGGCGCAGTGCGTGCTGATGCCGGCGGCTCCCTCCGAGCCTCCGCTCAAGAAAGCGCGTGCGATCGCGCACCACAGCACCGAGAAATACGGCTTCGTGTGGGCGTGCCTCGGAACACCGCAACAGGAGGTGCCCGAGTTTCCCGAGTGGACCGACGCGAGCTACAAGAAGGTGCTCTGCGGACCGTATAAATTTCGGTCGGGATTCCGTGCGGTCGAGAATTTCGTCGATCCGACGCACTTCCCGTTCGTGCATGCGGGCGTCAATGGCATTCTCGAGCAGCCGGACCCCATTGCCCCTTACGAGGTCCGGGAGGACGCCGCCGGCTTGTCCACCTCGGAGATACGCGTCACGCAGCCCTACGGCGACCCGCGCAACATCCCCGTCATTGCCTATTACGCCTACAAATGCCTGCGCCCGCTGGTGGCCTACTTCAAGAAGCGCGTCGTCATATCCGACCCCGAGCGCGCCGCCGAAGGCGATCCGAACGACCGCTTCTGTACCTACCTGACGGCTCAGCCATTGAGTCCCGTTGAAAGTGTCGTGCGCATCTGGTGCGCGATGAACTTCTCACCGGCCCCCTCCGACGAGGAAGTGCGCGTGCGGCAGGATCTGGTCTACGCGCAGGACAGCGCCATCGTGGACACGCAGCGCCCGGAGCGCATTCCGCTCGAGCTGCGTCATGAGCTGCATCACCGTACGGATCTGCTGAGTCAACGCTACCGCACCTGGCTGCGCCAGCTGGGTATCACGTATGGGACCCTCTGAGTCGCGACCCGCGTCCTCGCGGCTCACGGTGCGGGTGAGCCGCATCGCGCCGATCGGTCTCGATACCCGCCTGTTCGAGCTCGCGGCCCTCGGGGCCGAACCGCTGCCGGCGGTCGCTCCGGGTGCGCACATCGATGTGCACCTGGCAGAGGGTGTGGTTCGTCAATACTCCGTGCTCACGCCGCTGTCCGCGCCGACAAGCTACGTGATCGCCGTGCAGCGCGAATCGGCAGGACGCGGCGGATCGCGCCGCCTGCACGATGAATGCCGGGTCGGATCCACCATACAGATCGGCGGGCCCCGCAACAATTTTGCGCTCAACGAAGCCGCCCCCGACACGCTGCTGCTCGCAGGCGGCATCGGCATCACCCCGATATTGGGAATGCTCGAGCGGTTGCGGGAGCTCGATCGCAAGGTGCACCTGCACTACTTCAGTCGCTCTCCCGAACGCGCGCTGTTTCGCGACCGGCTCGAGCAGCGCGCGGATTGCACGATCCACTATCCGGCGGCGGAGCGGCCGACTCTTCGGTCCGTAGTGCAGGGGGCCGACGCCGAATGCGAGCTGTACTGCTGCGGCCCGGCGAGCATGCTGCAGGAGTTCGCGGCGGCCACGAAGTCGAGGCCGCCGCACCGCTTGCACCTCGAGCGCTTCTCGCTATTGCCGATCGAGGAGCCGAGCGGCGAATTTACCGTCGTGTTGGTGAAGTCCCGGACCGAGGTCCGCGTGCGCGACGGCGAGACGATACTCGGAGTGCTGCGTGCGGCCTGCATCGACGTCGCCTATTCGTGCGAGGAAGGGGTGTGCGGTGCCTGCGAGGTCAGGTACCTGGCCGGCGTTCCGCTGCACCGGGACGCCGTGCGCACGGCAGCCGAACACGAGCGGCTCTCCACCGTCATGATCTGCTGTGCCCGCAGCCGATCAAAGCGTCTGACGCTCGACCTTTGAAGCGGCCCGACGACGCCGACGCATTGCCACGGCCCTCGAGGGTGGTCAAGTCAATGTCGTCGACGGGAATGGATTTGTGATCCTGACGATTCAAGATCGCTCGCATGGGCGCTCGATGGTCATCAGTCCGAGCGGTATCGTGGCGACGAGCCACTACCTGGCCTCCCAGGCGGGAGCCGCGATTCTGGCCAAAGGCGGCTCGGCAGTGGACGCGGCCATCTCGGCCAATGCGGTTCTCTCGGTGACCGAACCGATGATGAACGGCATCGGCGGCGACCTGTTTGCCCTCCACTGGGCCGCCCAGACGGGCACGCTTTCCGGCATCAATGCCAGCGGCTGGGCACCGCGCGC
>Ga0335074_10014573_pt1 | contig 11021 bp, 9 predicted proteins | sample Lox_Sample_23_FD_206715 | JGI IMG/M metagenome (GOLD analysis project Ga0335074, IMG submission 206715) | Soil microbial communities from Loxahatchee National Wildlife Refuge, Florida, United States - Lox_Sample_2.3 | ecosystem: Environmental > Terrestrial > Soil > Wetlands | place: USA: Florida... | reverse complement strand
TTTTTCAATTCCTGAACTTCCCCGGAAGGCCACCGGATCTCCACGGATTCGGCAGACCGGCTGGCTCCCAGCCCTAAATGTGCCGGCCCGGAGCTCGCCGAAGCATGCCCCGCCGCGAAGACAACCTGGTTATACTGCGCCTTCCCCCGCCACTATTTTGATCCGCGCGCCAATCGCGTCGCGATTGCTCCTGTGCGGCTCCGGACTCCGCGCAAAACGCGGCCATGCTACACTCCCCCTATGCCTCGGCCGCGCGCAATGCCTGACGAACCGCCGCCCTTTCTCGGCACGTGGCCGCGCATCTACGCCGCGGTGATCATTTATCTTGTGCTGCTGATCGCGGTCTGTTATCTGTTTACGCGCGCCTTTTCATGAGACCTCTCGATTGGGTGGTGCTGACCGGCTCGCTGGCGACCATCGTCGCTTACGGCCTGTATCGCGGGCGCGGCAGCAACACGGTGGATCGCTATCTGCTGGCCGGCAAGAGCATGCCCTGGTACGCCATGGCGCTCTCCATCATGGCCACCCAGGCGAGCGCCATCACCTTCATTTCCACCACCGGCCAATCTTACGTGGACGGCATGCGCTTCGTGCAATTCTATTTCGGCCTACCGCTGGCCATGGTGATTCTCTCGGCTACGGCCGTTCCCATTTTTCATCGCGCCAAGGTGTACACGGCTTACGAATATCTGGAAAACCGCTTCGATGCCAAGACCCGCGCCCTGGCCAGCTTCATTTTTCTGATGCAGCGCGGCCTTTCCGTGGGATTGACCTTCTACGCGCCCGCCATCGTGCTTTCGGTGATCTTTGGCTGGCCGGATCATGTGACCACGTTGATCATGGGCGTCACCGTAGTCATTTACACCGTGACGGGCGGGATTCGCACCGTCACCTGGACCGATGTGCAGCAGATGATGATTATCATGTTCGGATTAGTGGTGGCGCTGATCATGATCTTCGTGTTATTGCCGCGGGAGGTTTCCATCCTGGATGCCATCCACCTGGCGGGCGCGGCCGGTAAGTTGAATGCCGTGACTTTTAAGTTCGATTGGAACGACCGCTATAACTTGTGGAGCGGACTTATCGGCGGCATGTTTCTGGCGCTGTCTTACTTTGGTTGCGACCAATCGCAGGTGCAGCGCTATCTTACCGGTAAGTCCATCGCACAAAGTAAGCTAAGTCTGTTGTTTCCGGCCGTGGCGAAGATACCCATGCAGTTCTTCATTCTGTTCATCGGAGCCATGGTTTTTGTTTTTTACATCTTCACGCCCGCGCCCATGGTCTTTCAGCGCGCGGAATACAGCCGTATCCAGCAGCCGCAGTGGCGCCAGCAGTACGATCCCATCGCCGCGCGTTATCAGACCGCCATTGAGCAACGTAAAGCGGCGGCGATGGCGATCGTCGATGCGCGGCATCGCCATGATGCGCAGGCGGAAGCCGAGGCTGTCACCCGGTATCGGGGCGCGCAAAAGGGAGTCGATGCGGCCCGCATGGAAGGCGCACGCCTGGTATCATCGGCGGGCGGCGAAAAAGGCTTCCGGGATACCAATTATATCTTCCTCTCGTTTGTGACTAAGTATCTCCCGGCAGGGGTGGTCGGCCTGGTAATTGCCGTCATACTCGCGGCTACTATGTCGTCCAGTTCCGGCGAGATAAATTCATTGGCCACGGTCTCGGTGGTGGATATTTACAAGCGCCATTTCCGGAAACAGGCTTCCGACCGGCATTACCTGACGGCATCGCGCGTGGCAACGGCATTCTGGGGCGCATACGCCGTAGCCTTTTCGGGATTCGGCAAACACTTGGGATCGCTCATTGAAGCCGTGAATATTGTAGGATCGCTCTTCTACGGGTCGCTTTTGGGGGTGTTTGTGCTGGCTTTTTTCTTCCGGCGCGTGAATGGCACAGGCGCATTCGTAGGCATGTTAGCGGGTGAGGCCGCCATCTTCGCGGCATTTATTTTCACGAATATCTCGTTTCTGTGGTTCAACGTGATTGGCTGTGTGGTGGTAATTACGACCGCGTTGGCCGTTGAGCTACTTTCTCCGCAGCTTGCGCCACACTAAGTAAATCACGATAAGTCCGCCGGCCACTAACGATGCAATCACCAATTGATGGTGGACCCGCGCCGAAACCACCTGCCACCTATCGCCCAAAAAGTAACCCAGCGACACAAATGCCGTAGCCCACAGGAACGCGCCCAGATACGCGAACAGCGCGAATATGTACGGCTGGACATACGAGCAACCCGCGGCGTATGCCGTGAGATGGCGCACCCCCGGCACAAAGTAACCGAACGTCAGGCTCCAGTGGCCTACACGCTCGAAGAACTGGTGGGCCTTGGCCAGCCGCTCCTCGGTCAAATGAATGTATTTGCCGAAGCGATGAATCAACGCCAGACCGAACGTGCGGCCGAGAGTGTAGCTCACCGTAATACCGCACATGGTTCCCATCAGTACCGTGAGAAACGCGGGTACGGGTTTGAAATGGTGTGAAAAAATCAGGTAGCCGGTGAAAGTGAGGAGGGTCTCATCGGGAACCGGCAGGCCCACGATGCCCAGCATCAGCAGGCAAAAAATGGCCGGATAGCCATAGTGCGAGATCCAGGTGAAGACTTGCTGTTCCACTACACAACCAGCGTGGAAACATCTACCTGCGAACGGTTGCCCGCCACCACTACGATGCCCGAATCGGTGACGTGATACAAGCGGCGGTCCTGATCGAGATCGTAGCCGATGGTGCTGTCGGCGGGCACGCGCACGTTCTTATCCAGGATGGCGCGGCGCACGCGGGAGCGGCGTCCGATATCGCAGTTATCCAGAATGAGGCAGTCTTCGACCAGCGCTCCGGCATGTACTTTCACGCCGCGGAACAGCACCGAATTTTTCACGGCGCCGCCCGACAAAATACAACCTCCCGACACGATGGAGTCGATGGCTTCGCCGCGGCGGTTTTCGTCATCGAAGGTAAACTTGGCGGGCGGCTCGGGATAACTGGCCGTGCGCAGGGGCCATTTCCGGTTATATAAATTCAGCGCGGGCTTCACCGTGCGCAAGTCCATATTGGCGTCATAATAGGCTTCGATGGTTCCGACGTCGCGCCAGTAGGCCGCGCCATCGATATCCTCACCGGGAATGCGGTTGCTCTGGAAATCATAAGCGAACATTTCGGATTTGCCGGCCAGTTTGGGCAGGATGTCGTGGCCGAAATCGTGCGAGCTGGCCTCGTTGGAGGCGTCTTCGTACAGTTCGCGCAACAGTGTGCGCGTGGAAAACACGTAATTGCCCATGGACGCGTAAACGTGCTCGGGATCGCCCGGAATGGTAGGCGCATCGGCCCGCTTTTCGTGAAAGGCAATGATGTGGCCGTCCGGCGCGGTTTCGATCACGCCGAACTCCGAGGCGTATTTCTTTTCCACGGGGATGGCGGCCACCGTGACGGTGGCGCTCTTCTGCTCGTGAAATTCGATCATGCTGGTGATGTTCATGCGATAAATATGATCGCCGCCGAAAATCGCCACCACGTGCGGATCGGCCTGCTCCACCAGGTTGATGTTTTGATAGATGGCGTCGGCCGTGCCTTGATACCAGGTCTCGGTAACCGAACGCATCTGCGCGGGCACCGGGATAACGAACTGGGTCTTCAGCAGTCCGCCGAACTGCCATCCTTCGCTCAAGTGCTGCAGCAGCGACTGGCTCTTGAACTGTGTCAGCACATAGACCGAATAGATGCCCGAGTTGATAAAGTTGCTCAGGACAAAATCGATGATGCGATATTTGCCGCCAAAGGGCACGGCCGGTTTGGCGCGCTCCTTGGTCAGCGGGTACAGCCTGGTACCCTTTCCACCGGCCAGCACGATTCCCAATACGCGTAGTCGCATAGGTTTTAAGTGATATCCTACCAAGCGCGGGGGCAGTTTAGTAGGGCAGACCCGGGCAGACCATGGTTTTGTCTGGTCTGGCATTTTTCAACCGTGGGCAGGAGGCTAAAAACGATCGTCTGCCCCCACGGCGTGATAGACTTGAGATCACCCGCCCGGAATCCGCATGCGGCGCCATCCTCTCGCCATCGACTGCGGCATCGTCGCGCTGCTCATCGCCCTCAACCTGCTGGTCATAGCGCCGTTCTTCACCATGAATTTCTCTGACCAGCCGTGGAATAACGATTACACCTACATCGGCATGTCGCGCATGTTTCGGGACCGTCCCTGGACATGGAACTCGCTGCAGTATGGCGGCGCGCCATTTCATTACTTGTACCCGCCGCTGTTTCACTTGCTGGTGCTGCTGGTTCCAGTGCGCTCGCTCGGGCGCGCGTATCACATCGTGAGCGGCATCAGTTATGCCATGGCGCCCGCGGCCTTCTACATCGCGGCGCTGCAACTGTTCCGCTCGCGACGGCTGGCGGCGGCGCTGGCGGCTCTCGAAAGCTTTTCTCCGACGGTGCTTTATTTTCTGCTTCCCAGCTTCAGCGCGTTTGCCAGCAGGTACCTTCACGGCCCTTGGAACTTCGTGACCTTGATCGCTTCGAATGAGTCCGCGCACACGCTTTCGCTGGCGCTGATCCTGCTGGTACTGGCCGCCGCGTGGCGCGACCGCTGGCTGGTTGCCGCGCTCCTTTCCGCAGCCATCTTTCTGACCAACTGGGCGGGCATCATCGGCTTGCTAATGGTGCTGGCGGCGGCCGCCGCGGCTCGCTCGCGCGACTTAGGCTTGGCGCCAGCGGCGTTGCGGGTGGTGGGCGTGGCGGGTATCGGGTACGGTCTGGCGGCCTTCTGGATTTCGCCCGATTGCGTGTACACCACCAAATTGCTCGACCGCGTAGTATTGCGGAATATCCAGCCTTCCACGCCATGGAACGGCATCACCTGGATGGTCCTGGCGGGTGCGGCCGTGGTGCTGGCCATCAGCCTGTGGCCGCGCATCGATCGACGCGCGGCCTTCGCCCTGGCGCTCGCCGCGATCTCAGGCGCGGTGGTGGTCTCTTACAGCCTGACCGGCAACTATCTGCTGCCGCTGCCGCACCGGTACATCCAGGAGTTCAACGTGGCGCTGATTCTGGCCATCGGATGCCTGGCGGCCGCGGCTTGGCAGTGGCGCAAACCGCTGGGGGGGGTGGTGCTGGCGCTGAGCGCGCTTCCCGCACTGCCGTTTTTGCCGGGCGCCTGGACGGTCCAGCAGCCGAGCGCCGACCCGCACGCAACCCTCGCCTTTCAAATCTCGGATTGGCTGGCGCGCCACGCGGATTCTTCACGCGTGCTGGTTTCGGGCGAATTGGAAGGCGCGCTCAACATTTGGGCAAACGTGCCGCAGCCCGGAGGCAGCGCGCAAGGCGTGTCGAATTATCTGATTCCGGCGGCCGCGCGGCAGGTGGCCCTGGAATGCGGCCCGGACGCGCGGCACATCGCGGAACTGTGGCTGCGCGCCTTGGATGTACGCTACATCGTGGTCCACGGCGCGGCATCGGCGGAACACTTTCACTGGTTCACCGATCCCGAGCGGTTCGCGGCATGGCCAGCCGTCTGGACGAATGGCCGCGGAGATACGATCTATCAGGTTCCCGGGCAGGATGAGCCGCAGGCCGTCATCGTGGATCTGGCGCGCATGCGGCAACTGCGGCCATTGCGCGCGACGGACTATGTGCCATTCCTCGAGTCGTACGTGGCTTGGGCGCAGGGCGGCCGCGCGGCCGCGATTCGATGGTTGACGCCGGGCCACGCCGAGTTACAAACCGAGGTTGGACCAAACGAGGCCGTACTAATCAAAGTGAATCACGATGCCGGATGGCGCGCTTCGGCGGGAACGATCGGCCGCGATCCGATCGGCTTCCTGCTGGTGAAGGGCCCGCTGAAAGGCCGCGTGACGTTGCGATTCACGGCTTCCGGGAGCCAATGGCTGGGCCGTGCGATCACGCTGGCAACCATCCTGCTGCTATTATGGCGCGCGCCGATGTGGGCAACGGCAAGCATCGCGCTGGTGCCGTCCGTCTCGGCTTATGCGATCCTGCTGCTGCACACGCCATCCACCGTCGCCGTGGCGGAGCAGGCTTACCGCCGCCTGCAGCCGCCGCTTATCAGTCCCGCCGGCATTATCGACGGAACCACATACGCGCAGCCGCCTTTCACGCGTGGCGAGGCGATCAGCATTTTCGGAACGAATTTCGGCTCCGCGCAGGATGACGTGCACGTTTGGATTGGCGGCCGGCCAGCCAAAATTCTCTATCGCGGCGCGAATCAGATCAATGTGCGGTTGCCCGCGGATGCTCCGCCGCTGGCGGATGTGAATGTGGAAGTGAACGGGTGCCGCGGAAACTCGTTTGCGGTAGCCACGAATGCGCCGTAGTGCGGCTCCGCGGGTCACTGCGCGACCGGCTGATCGACCCGCAACGATGCCAGCGTTCCCCGCATGCGCATTTCCTTGGTTCCGCTGGTCAATTGGAATAACAGTCCGCCGTCGGGCTGCGTGCTGCCCTGCCCCGTGTAAGTGTCGTCGCCGGAAACCAGTTGCAGATCGGTAAACCGCAGCACCGGCGCCGTTTGCGCCCAGGTCAAGGCATAGGATCCGGAGACACTCTCGAGATCGGGCAACGCATCCATTTCCACGCCGCGCGCCGTGAAAGTTCCCTTGGAATGCAGATGCGCCAGCAACTCGAGCCCCACGCCGCTCGATTCCAGAACCGTGTCCGCGTCCACTTTGCCGGATTTCCATTCGACGCCGGCCGCGTGCGCTTGCAAGCGATAAGTGGGATGGGCGCCGCGCAAGCCCACTGCCAGCGCGCCCGTCACATGGCCGCCATCCAGATTGGCCTGGAAATTCGAAAACTCAGCTTTGGCGGAATCCCAGACGAGATGCGTGCGAATATCGCGCACGTCTTCGCCGCCCACATGCAATAGATCGATTTGCAGATTGGCATCCAGGTGACGGCCGGTCAGCCACTCGGGTAGTGTGGGCCGGCCCAGGCTCAAGGCGCGCGCCAGCAATCCACGGCTGTGATGCAGCGCCGGCATCAGCAGCCGTTCGATTTCCACCGCGTCGGCTTCGGCGATGTGCACGCGCAAACGATGCGGACGGGCCATCTGCGGCTCATAACGGTAATCGCCTTGGATAGCGATCTGGCCGGCGTGCGCACGCATGTGATCGAGCGTGACGCGCGCGCCATCGATGTGCGCCGAAGCCGTTTTCACGGCCAGCGGTTCCGCCAATCCGGGCAGCCGGAAGCTGGCATCGGCCAGATCGATGGCGCCGCTCCACCCGGATTTCGCCGGCACCAGCGTGGGCGGAATCTGTGCCACGCGCGGCTGCGGTCCAATCTGATATTGCAACTGGCCTTTCCAGATACCGCTGGCTACCTGATCGAGCCAGGGAATCGCGGCCAGCGCAGACTGCGCGCGCAATGATGCGACATGCATGCCCTCGGTCGAGATGCCGATGTCTAGCGATCCATCTTTCAAGTTGTAATCCGCCTGGAGTTGCGCCACTTCATCCTTGGCCGTCAGCACCTGCGCGGGCTGCAGCACGGCGTGACCGTTGCCAAAAACCAGATGCGCTTCGCGGGCGCGGATGGGCGGCGAATCGGGCATGGCGGCCGAAGCGTCGTGAAACACCAGGTTGCCCTGCACGCTGCCTTCTCCGCTGTAGCCGAGCACGCCATCGAGCGAGCCGGTCATGTTCAGCCGGCGGGGCACATCCGCGCCCATATTGCGCGCGAGTTCCAATACCGGACCGGCGGGAAAACGATTCCAGTTGAGCGAAACTCCCCAATGCGGCTGCGAAAGGTAATCGGAACAACGGAACCGCACGGCTAGCGGCAGCGTTTCGCCGCCCGCGGTGGTCGATTCCAGTTCGATGATTTGCGCCGGCACATTCAGCTTGCCCGAAAGACGCAACGGCCAACTCTGTCCATAGGGCGGCATGCGGTCCCAGCGGTGCACGCCTTCGATATCCATATTGCCGGCGATGCCGATGTTATCGAGCGGCCCGGCCAGATGCATGCGCGCGCTCACCACTCCGTGGACGCCCGCGTCGAAACCATGCACCAGCGCCACGATCTCGCTCAGCGGGCTCTGTTCCAGCCGCACATCCAGATTCAAGCGGCCGCCGTGCGATTGGTTCCAGTGTCCGTGCGCGCTGAATTCGCCCAGGCCGCGCGCCGGTTTATCCGTGCGGGCAGGTTCGCCGGTGAAGTTCACTTCCCAGATCGCCGAACTGCGGGAGGGCGGCGAGATATCCAGATCCGTGTTGGTGAGATAAAAAACCGATTTCGTATCGCCGAATTTGAAATTGATGCGCCCGGAGCGCACATGCACTTCGGGAATGGCGCGAATTACCGAGCGCGTCAGCAGCGCCTCGAAGTTCCAGCGGCCCGGCTCGGAAGGACCGCCCGTCTTGGCGATGTTGATGCTGGCATCGTCCAGCCGGATAGACGCGAATTCGAGCGGACCGCCGAACAGCGATGAGAGCCTGGGCACGGCCTCAAGCGATCCCACGTAAGCAATCGGCTCGATGCCGATGGCGGGATTTTCGTGGATGGTAACGTTATCAATGGAGAAGCCCGGTCCGGCAAACAGGCTGAAATGAATGGCGCCCATCTCGACCTTGCGGCCCAAGGCGTTTTCGAGCGCGGTGCGGATGCGCGGCGCAAAACGATTGCCGCTCATATAAGGCGCGGCGATGCCGATCGCCAGAAGCACGGCCAGCGCGATGGAGAGCCATTTGAGCGCACGCTTCATGCCGCGCTCTCCTGGATCAGCTGGGCGTAAGCCGCCGGATCGTCAACATCGGCGAGCACGCCCGGATCGTCGACATCCAGATATGCGATGCGGCTTTCATAACGCGCGATCACTTCGCGCGCCGACGATTCGTGCGGTAAAGCCAGAAACTCGGGCAGGAGAGATTGCGCGATCAGAATGGGATGTCCGCGGCGTCCTGAGCGCAAAGGGCGCGCCTCCCGCGCCGCGCTAAAGGGAGGAACCTCTGAAAACTCCGGCGGCGCGGGGCGCCCGTCTTGCGCGGTTCTTGGAGAGAAGCGCGCAATCGCAAGGGGCGCGCCTGGGGCATCCAGCAGAGCATCAATGGTTGCCGGAGTGATCGCGGGATGATCCACCAAGGTGAACAAAACGCTCTCGGCTTCCGCGGGCACGACGCGCAAGCCGCATTGCATCGAAGAAAGCTGGCCGCGCGCAAAATCCGGATTCTCCACGATCACGGCCTCGCCGGCGCGGCGCAATCCGGCGCGCACGGTTTCGCGATGCGCGCCCAGAACCACGATCACGGGCGAGCAGCGGCGCGAAAACAGGCCAATCAGGCGATCCAGAAAAGTCTCTCCTTGAAACTGCAACAGCGGCTTGGGCGATCCCATGCGCCGCGATTCGCCCGCCGCCAGAATCAATCCGCAGGTCACTTGAGGGCCAGCGCGCGCGGGGTGGCGAGAATCGACTTGGATAGCTCGCGCCAGCGCGAATCCGCATTGCGCCGCACCGCGATCATTTCCGCCACCACCGACACAGCGATCTCTTCCGGCGACACCGCGCCGATCTCCAGCCCCATGGGCGCAAAGACGCGCGCGAAGCTATCGGCCGCAACGCCTTCCTTTTCCAACTCGCGGATCACGTTAATAACTTTGCGCTTGCTGCCGATCATGGCGATGTAGCGCGCGGTGGTGGAGACCGCCCAGCGCAGCACCCGCATATCGTCGCGATGGCCGCGCGTCACGATGATGATGTAGCTGGTTTCGTTGACCGGCAGCTTGTCGAAAACTTCCTCGTATTCGGCGGCGTGTATTTCGGCGGCTTCGGGAAAACGTTCCGGATTGGCGAAGGCTTCGCGATTATCGATGATGACGGTGGAAAATCCGGCCAGGTCCGCGATTTTCGAGATGCTTTTTGAGATATGCCCCGCGCCGAAAATAAATGCGGAAGGGATGGGCAGGACCGGTTCGACGAAAACATCCAGTTGGCCGCCGCAAATCAGGCCGTTATCGTACGCGGCATCCTGGCCCAGGTTGAAGCTGAGGTGGCGCGGCTGCTCCTTCTCGATCACCTCCCGCGCGGCGTTCCAGACTTCCGCTTCCACGCAGCCGCCGCCGATGGTGCCGACCATGGAGCCGTCTTCGCGCACCAGCAGCTTGGCGCTTTCGTAACTCGGAATGGATCCGCGGACCTGGACAATGGTGGCAATGGCGCACTTCTGGCCCAGCTTGCGCAGGCGCAGAAGTTCCTCGTAGACATCCATTCCAGAGCAATTATAACGCGAGCGCAACGGGCCTTCGCCATGGTTCAGTTGATACACTGTGGAAAACGATGCTGGAGAAACTGCGCGGTACGGTGCGCCGGATCCCAAAAGGGCGCGTGGCCACCTACGGCGACGTAGCGCACGCCGCGGGCTACCCCGGCGCGGCGCGTCAGGTGGTCTGGGCCTTACATAATGCTCAGGGCGGACTTCCATGGCATCGCGTATTGGGCGCCGGCGGACACATCCGCTTGCCGGGTCAATTGGGCCTCGAACAGCGCATGCGATTGCAAGCTGAAGGCGTGACCTTTCGCGGCAGCCGCGTGGATATGGAACGGCATGCGTTCGATTTCAGCGGGAAACGCAAGCGCGGGTAGATGCGCGGCGGCGGCCTTCGGGCGTAACATAATACTCATGCGCACCGCACGACATCCCCGAGCCACGGAACTCAGGGGTAAGAGCCGCGCGGTCTTGACAGTGACTCCGAAGGCTTATCGCCAATCAGATTCCCGCGCCGTGGGAATGAGCGTCAGCGGCGATGTCCGCCGCCAACAAGCATGCGAAGCCATTATTGAAGCGGCGCCCGACTGTCAGCCGAGTTGCCAAGCGTTCCTGGCAGATTGGGAAGGTGAGGATATCCCTTGGTATCTGGCGATGGGACAGCTCACGCACTACTATATCGTTTCACTAAAATGTATACATATAGCTACGCTACTTCTGAGGTGGTTTCCAGCAGTTCGAAAGCCTTCCAGCGATGAACGACCGGCATCTCATTGATTTCGGCGATCCCCAGCA
>Ga0335074_10014572_pt1 | contig 11021 bp, 10 predicted proteins | sample Lox_Sample_23_FD_206715 | JGI IMG/M metagenome (GOLD analysis project Ga0335074, IMG submission 206715) | Soil microbial communities from Loxahatchee National Wildlife Refuge, Florida, United States - Lox_Sample_2.3 | ecosystem: Environmental > Terrestrial > Soil > Wetlands | place: USA... | reverse complement strand
CCGTCATGAGTCATGAGAACGCATCGCGCACCGCCGCCCGCGTGCTGAGTATCGCGGCCGCACTGCAGTGCGCGCTTCTTTCGACGCCGCCCAGCGCCGAGGTGGTTCCGGTGCGAGGCGCCGCCGACAGCCGCATTCGCGCGGCACCCTATGACAGCGAGCAGGTGTATCGGGTGCACGGCTTCGTCGGTTATCAGATCGACTTCGAGTTCGAACCGGGAGAGACCTTCGTCGGCCTGGGCGCCGGAGACATGGAGGGGCTTGCCTACTTCGGCCAGGACAATCACCTGTTCCTGAAGCCGAAGGCGGCGAAGGTGGCGACCAATCTCACCGTGCTCACCAATCGGCGCCGCTATCAGATCGACTACTCGGCCTCGCCGCGGCGCCCGGATCCGGACGACCCGGACGTCATCTTCGCGGTGCGCTTCACCTATCCGCCGCGTCCCGCGCAGACCGCCGCGGAGCAGGCCGCCAGGCGCATCGACGTCGCGCTCACCGATGCCTCGGCGAAGCGCAGTAAGAACGTCGATTACTGGTATTGCGGCAGCCCGTCCCTGCGGCCCATCGCGGCCTCGGACGACGGCGTGCACACCCGCTTGCGCTTCGCCGCCAACGCCGACCTGCCGGCCATCTTCGTGCGCAACGCCGATGGCAGCGAGTCGCTGCTGAATTTCAGCATGGATTCGGGCGACGTCATCGTGCATCGCGTGGCACGGCAGCTGATCCTGCGCCGCGGCAAGCTCACGGGATGCATCGTCAATCAGGGATTCAGCGGCAGCGGCCTGCGGCTCGAATCGGGAACCGTGACGCCGGACGTGGAGCGCACGGTGCCGGGAGCCGTGCCATGAGCGGCGAGGAGGCGGGTCCGGACCGCGTGATCGGGGAGCGCGGAACCACGCTCGTCGACCGAGCCGTTTCCATGCAGTCGAGACTGAGCAACGTGCTCGCCATCACGCTCATGAGCGTGCTCGGACTCGGTTCGCTCGCGTGGTATTACTCGAGCAGCATCGTCCGGCAGAGCCGTGCGCGACGCAGTGTACAGAGCGCGGCGGCCACGCACGCGGCCGGCGATACGTCGCTGCCGAGTCTCGGACGGATCGATCCCCCGGCGCCTGCTGCGCCGGCCCCGCCCACGAGCAACAGCTCCGACCCGCCCACCGATCACGCCGCATTGACTGCCGCCACGTTGCCGGAGGTGCCCCTCGCCGGCGCCGTCCCGGGCAATGTGCCGCCGCCTCCGACGCCTGAGGAGATCGCGCAGCAGCGCCAGCTTTCCGGCGCGGTGTTCTCGAGCGGCACCGCCGCGCCCGCTGCGAGCCTGGTCGGCGCCGGCGGGGAAGCAGTCGCCTCCGGGGCACCTGCGCCGCCGGCGGCCGCGGGGGCAAGCGCGGATCTCCCCGCGCTGCTGCGCCCGGTGGCGGCTGCGAGCGTGCGAGCCGAGGTATTGCCCGCACAGCGGCTGCTGCTGCCGAAGGGGGCCTTCATCGACTGCACGCTCGAGACGGCCATCGATTCGACGCTGCCGGGGATGACCACCTGTGTCATGGCCACCGACGCATTCGGCGTCGACGGCAAGGTGGTGCTGCTCGAGCGCGGCACCAAGCTGATCGGCGAGACCCGCGGGCAAGTGCAGCAGGGCCAGGCCCGCGTATTCGTGCTGTGGACCGAGGCGCGTACCCCCGCCGGCGTGGTCGTGCCGCTTGCATCGCCCGGCGCGGACGAGCTCGGCCGGTCGGGCCTTCCGGGTGAGGTCAATCGTCATTTCTGGGAGCGCTTCGGTGCGGCAATGCTGATCTCCATCATCGATGGAGCCGTGGAGACCGCCTCCTCGCGGAGCGGTTCGGGAACGGTGGTCGTCGATCCCGCGGCCACGCAGGGCGTCACGACCGAAGTGCTCAAGGGAACCGTCAACATCCCGCCCACCGTCGTCAAGCAGAACGGCGATCGCATCCAGGTGCTGGTGGCGCGGGACGTGGATTTCAGGTCCGTGTATGAGCTGCGATCCGTCTCGAAGTGATCGGCCGGCAGACGCCTCTGCGCTCGCCCTGACGATCAGGGCGCTGCGCCCCCTGCTCGCCGATCCCGAGGTCACCGAGCTGTGCATCAACCGTCCCGGCGAGGCATTCATCGAGATGCGCAGCGGCTGGCAATGCCGCGCTCTGCCGTACGCGGACTTCGACTGGTGCAGCCGGTTCGCGAAACTGGTGGCGAACTCGACCCAGCAGCGCGTCGACGCCACGGCGCCGCTCCTGTCCGCCTCGTTGCCCACCGGAGAGCGCGTGCAGGTGGTCATGCCGCCCGCCACCTCGACGGGCTGCGTCGCGATCTCGATTCGCCGGCCCGCGGACGAGGTGTGGAGCATCGAGGATCTCGCACGGCGCGGCATCTTCCGGCGCACGCGGCGTGCGGCGCAGGCGCTCGATGAGACCGAAACGGAGCTGCTGCGCCTGCTGTCGGCGGCTGACCACCCCGCCTTCATGCGTCTTGCCGTCGCAAGCCGCAGGAACATCCTCGTCTCCGGACCTACCGGATCGGGCAAGACCACCTGGACCAAGGCCTTGATCCGCGAGATTCCGTCGAACGAGCGGCTGATCACCATCGAGGACGCGAGAGAGCTGGTGCTCGATCGGCACCCCAATCATGTGCGTCTCTTCTATTCGAAGGATGACCAGGGCGTGGCCCGAGTCACGCCAAAGCAATTGCTCGAGTGTTGCCTGCGCATGAAGCCCGATCGCATCCTGCTCGCGGAGCTGCGCGCGGAAGAGGCTTTCGACTACCTGCGCAACGTCAACTCCGGCCATCCGGGCTCGATCACCAGCGTTCATGCGGCGAGCGCGGATCTCGCCTTCGAGCAACTGGTGCTGCTGGTGAAGCAGAATCCAGGCGGGCGCGATCTCGCCCGCGCGGACATCAAGAGCCTGCTGTATCTGCTGATCGACGTGGTGATCCAGTTCGGGGTCGAGTCGCATGAGCGGTTCATCAAGGAGATCTGGTACGAGCCGGAGCGCAAGCGGCGGATATTCTCGGGTGCGGCCGCATGCTAGAGTCGCTGGCGCACGGCTGGGGGAGCCTCCTCTTCGGCTACGCGGCCGTGCAAGTGCCCATGCTGGTGGGTCTCGCGCGCGCGCGCCAGCCCTGGTACGCCTACCTGGCCTCTCCCGTGGTCGCGGCGCCCCTCGCCGCCCTCGTCGGAGCGGGCTCGGCGCTGGCGGGCTCGCTCTTCACCGGATTGGGCGCCGCACACGGGCTCGCCCAATTTACGCTCGCCACCTCGCTGAGCGCGCTCCTCGGCTATAGCGGCGGACGAAGGTGGGCTGAGGCATCGCCCCGAGACAGCCTGTATCTGCGCGGCGCGCTGGTGGAGGAGTCGAGCGGCAAATACCCGCAGCCGGCAGGCCGGTCCTCGGCCATCACCCTGGCCGGCCGTCCGGTGGCGGCGCGGGACGAGGCCAAGCATTTCAAGCTGATAGGGACTACCGGCACGGGCAAGAGCACGGCCATCCGGGAGATCCTCGGCACGGCGCTGGCCCGCGGCGATCGGGCCGTCATCGCCGATCCCGATGCCGGCTATCTGGATCGGTTCTTCGAGCCCGCGCGCGGCGACGTCATTCTCAATCCCTTCGACGAGCGCTCGGTGAAGTGGGACCTCTTTGCCGAGATCAAGAGCTCCTACGACGTCGAGCAGCTGGCGCGATCGCTCATTCCCGATCACGAGGGGAGCGATCGCAGCTGGCGCGCCTATGCGCGCACGTTCTTCGGCGCCGTGACGCATCAGGCCCACGAGGCCGGCATCACGGATACGGGCGAGCTGTATCGCCTGCTGGTGGTCGCGGACACTGCGGAGCTGCGAACCTTGCTGCGCGGCACGCCGGCGCAGCCCTTTGTGGATGAGCACAACAGCCGCATGTTCGACTCCATCCGCTCCGTCACGACCTCGGCGGTCGATTCGTTCGAATACGTTGCCCGGCAGAAGGGCCCGCTCTTTTCGATTCGCGCGTGGGTGGGCGAGGAGCGCCCGGGCGTGCTGTTCATGCCATACAAGGCGGGCCAGATCGCGGCCCTGCGTTCGACCATCTCCGCCTGGATGCGCCTCGCCATCTTCGAGGCCATGGATGCGCCTGCGGAGCCGGCGGATTCATCGGGCGAGGATGCCAGGCGGCTATGGTTCGTCGTCGACGAGCTCGACGCACTCGGGCAGATCGATGGACTGAAGGACGCGCTCGCCCGGCTGCGCAAATTTGGCGGCCGGTGCGTGCTGGGCTTCCAATCGGTCGCCCAGGTGTCCAGTACCTACGGTGCGGGCGCCGCACACACGATCATAGAGAATTGCGGCAACAGTCTGATCCTGCGTTGCTCCGCGAGCGAGGGCGGGGGCACGGCGCGATTCGCCTCGCAGCTGATCGGCGAGCGCGAGGTCATTCGCACCTCGGTGTCGAGGAGCCGGCGGTCGAACGAGGTGCTGGGATCGGTCTCGCGCAGCGAGCACGTGAGCATCGAGCAGGCGGTACTTCCTTCGCAGATCGAGCAGCTCCCGGACCTCGCGGGCTACTTGAAGCGTGCATCGGATCCGCAATGGCAGCGCGTGCAGTTCCAGGCGCGTGCCGCCTGGAACGGGCGCCGCACGGCATACGCGGGGGCGGCATCGCCGGTCGCGGCGGCTTCGCGTGAGGCGGCGCTGCTTTCTCGAGATGCCACCGCCTCGCGCGACGGCGCCGTCGTCTCGCCTGATGGCCGCGAATATGGCTGACCGCACGCCCCCCTTGGATGAGGCGACGATGCAGGTCGGTCTGCTCATGGAGAGCGCGCAGGCCCACCAGAAACTCGCGGAAACACAGCTCGAGCGCCTGCGCTCGCATATGCAGGATCTCGACGGTGTGGTGCGCGAGGAGATACGACGCACGCTGGTCGAGGAGCTTCAGGAGCTGACGGCGGAGAGCCGCCGCGCGGCGCAGGCCTTGAACGGCATGAAGCGCGCCGCGCAGCTGCGAGCTCTGCTCTGGAGCGCCGCAACCGCGGCTCTGTCCACGGCCATTCCGACCGCCGCGGCCTTCTGGCTCCTGCCCTCCGCCGCGAGAATCGATGCATTGACGCTGCAGCGCGATCAGCTGCGGGCGAGCATCGTGCGCCTCGAGCAGTCCGGCGGCCGCATCGACTGGCGGCACTGCGGAGAGCGGGCGAGGCTGTGCGTGCGGGTCGATCGCAGCGCGCCTGCCTTCGGCGACAAGGCCGATTTCTACATCGTCAAGGGCTATTGAATGGAAGCCTCGCCCATGGGTCTGCTCTTCGGCCGGGGTGCCGTGGCCGCCGCTGCCGCCATAACGCTCGGCATCGCGGCCTGCGCCAGGATCCTGCGCCGGCGGTCCGTCGAGACCCACAAGCGCGGTGTGGTGATTCGCGAGGCCCGGACCCGCCGCCGCAGCAGCGCGGGGCACTTCCTCGCCGCGGCACCGGTGACTCTCGCGGGCGTTCCGGTGCGCTTCTCCGACGAGACCAAGCACTTCAAGGTGATCGGTGCCACGGGCACCGGCAAGTCCACGGCAATACGCGGCCTGTTGGCGTCTGCGCTCGCGCGCGGCGACCGCGCCATCGTGGCCGACCCCGACGGGGGATACCAGGCGCGCTTCTTCGACAAGTACCGAGCCGACGCCGCGCTCAATCCGTTCGAGCCGGGCTCCCTGCAGTGGAATCCGTTTGCGGAAATCGAGCACCCGTACGACATCGAGCAGCTCGCGAGCAGTCTCATTCCGTCGACCAGCGATCCCGCCGCGGGCGAATGGCGCGCCTACGCGCGGACGTTTCTCGGTGCGCTGCTGCGGGGTTGCCGCGGCAGCCGGCGCAGTGATTGCGCCGAGCTCTGGCGGCTCCTGTCCACGGCATCGATCGAGGAGCTGCGGCCAATCGTTTCCGGGACGCCCGCGCAGCCCTTTCTCGAGGCGGACAACGCTCGCATGTTCGGGTCCATCCGCTCGGTTGCCGTGTCCGCCATGGCCGCCTTCGAGCACGTCGCGGCCCAGCGCGCGGCCCCATTCTGCATCCGCGAATGGGTGAGACGGCGCTCCTCGTGCGGTTCGCTGTTCATTCCCTACAAGGCCACGCAGATCGCGGGGCTCAGGACCCTGATCGCGACCTGGATGCGGCTCGCGATCTTCGAGGCGATGAGCGACCCGCGGAGCGCCGACCGGCGCCTGTGGTTCGTGATCGACGAGCTCGACGCCCTCGGCGCCATCGAGGGGCTCAAGGACGCGCTTGCACGACTCCGAAAATTTGGCGGCCGCTGCATCCTCGGCTTCCAGTCGATTGCCCAGGTCTCCGGCGCGTACGGCCACGCCGAGGCGCAGACCGTGGTCGAGAACTGCGGCAACACCTTGATCCTGCGCTGCTCCTCCAGCGAGAACGGCGGTACCGCGCAGTTCGCCTCGCGGCTCATCGGCGAGCGCGAGGTCCTGAGGCGGCAGATCACCCGCGGCAACGACCGCGAAGCCGCCTTGAGCGCGCGCGGCGCGCGGCGCTCGAAGAATACCAGCGAGCACCACGTCACGGAGGCGGCCGTGATGCCGTCCCAGATCGAGAAATTGGCGGATTTCAACGGCTATCTCAAGCTGGCCTCATCGAGCGAGTGGCTCAAGGTCTGCTTCGAACACTTGCGATCTCACGCGGAGTGAAATGACATGGCCCGATCGATGGACGGCGACACCCCACGCCACGGCGACACCCCACGCAGCGGCGATACCCCGCGCCACGGCGGCGATACCCCGCGCCACGGCGGCGATACCCCGCGCAGCGCCGACGGCCGTCTGCGCGCCGGCGACGGCAATGTGCGCTCGGACAGCTACTGGATTGCGCACGCACGCGGCCGGTGCGGCCGCTGCCGCGCGCCGATCGAGCTGATCGGGCTGGCGCTGCCACCGCAGCATCAGTCCCTGATGCTCGACTGTGGCCCCGGACGTGACGCGCACGTCGGCTATGTCTGGGAAAGCGCGCCCTGCAGCGCGTTTCTCTTCTACGTCGAGCATTTGCCGGATTCGGTTCGACGGCGCCTGGAGGCCTCTTCCCCCCAATATCGCTTCGCCTTCAGCGACGTCACGCTCGGCTGCTACTGGGCCAATCACTGCGCAAGCTGCGAGGCGCTGCTCGATGATCACGACCTGTTCTGCGAGCCCGACGGCGCGTTCCTGCCCACCAGCCCCTCGAGCGCCTCCGCCATCCGCCTCGTGCGCGTCGAGGAAGCCTTCGAGGCCGCCGCGGTCGGCTATGCGTGCGAGCCTCAATTCATCGAGTCGATGGTCGAGGGTTGACGGCGCATGGCGGTGTATTTCCTCAACCTCAAGACGTTCGGCCGCTCGAATGGCAGCAGCGCGCCCGGCGCCGCGGCCTATCGGGCCGGGGAGCGGATTCGCGACGAGCGCACCGGTCGAACCTACGATCACACCGATCGCCAGGACATCATGCACAAGGAGATCCTGCTGCCCGGCCGCTACGCCGATGCGGACATGAGCTGGGCGAGGGATCGGGCGAGCCTCTGGAACGCGGCCGAGGCGGCCGAAACCCGCAGAAACGCGCGCGTCGCACGGGAATATCTGGTTGCACTGCCATCCGAGCTCACGCACCAGCAGCGCCTCGGCATGGTGCGTGGCTTCGCTCAGGAGCTGTCGGAACGGTATCGATTTGCGGTGGATGTCGCCATCCACGCGCCGCGCGACTTTCCGGGCAGCGACCCGCGCAATTTCCATGCCCACTTGCTGGCCACCACGCGCGAGGTGTCGACCAGCGGACTGGCGGCCAAGACCGCGCTGGAGCTCAGCGACTCGAGCCGCCGCGAGCTCGGGTTGGGTCCCGCCGTCAACGAGCTGCTCTACGTTCGGCAGCGCTGGGCCGAGGTCGCCAACGAGGCGCTCGCAAGCGCCAACCTCCGTGAGCGCATCGATCATCGCAGCCTCGAGGCGCAGGGCGTCGCGCGCGAGCCGCGGCTGTGGATACCTCGCGTGCCGTACGAGCTGGAACGGCGCGGCTTTCGCAGCGTCGTCGCCGAGCAGATGCGCGAGGACCGTGCGCGCGAGCAGGCCCGCGACCACGCCGGCGGCCACGCAGCCGGCGGCCACGCTCCCGGCGCCGCGCGCGAGCCCGGCCCCCCGCAACGCGAGGCGTCGCAGCGCTCGGGCACGGCCGGTCTCGAGGAGGTGCGCCGTGAGGCTCGCGAGAACTGGCTGCGTATGCGGCAGGAGTCCTCCGCGCTCCGCGAGCCGAGCCCCGTGGAGCGGGCTCGAGACGACGATCTCACGCGATGACCGAGCGCTTGCCTACGATTGGATCGGTGACCTTTGCGTCATGCTACGTATACGCGCCGCTCGGCGCGGGTAGCGGCTCCGCCAGGTCCCGATCGCTGTGTGCGATGATCAAGGCGGCGGAGCCGCGCCTCATCGCAAGATATGCCCGGCGCGTGCGCGAGCTGTCGCTCGAAGCGCCTCTGGCCGCATTCTTCGATTCGATCGATCTGCTCGTGCCCGTACCGGCGAGCGAGCCCCTTGCGGCGCCCGGCGCAGTGCTCGCCGACCGACTTGCCGCCGCCCTGGTCGATGAGGGGCTCGCGAGGTCTGCATCGGCGGTTCTTCGCAGGATCGGCGCGGTGCCCAAGTCGCGCAACGCCGCGCCGGGACGCAGACCCACGGTCGAGCGGCACTACCATTCCCTCGCCGTCGAGCGGGCCCGGGCGCCGGCGGATCCGGCGCGCATCGTGCTGGTCGATGACGTGGTCACCAAGGGCAGAACCTTGCTGGCCGCCGCCGTGCGCCTGCAGGAGAGCTTCCCGAGGGCGAGCATAGGGGCCTTCGCGCTGATGCGCACCCTGGGCTTCGCCGCGGACGTGCCGCGGCTGCTGGCCCCCTGCGTCGGCACCATCGCCTGGCGGGGCGGCGACGCACGTCGAGATCCTTGAGCTGCTTGCGCACCTTGCCTGACTCGGCGCCCGGCATTCGCGGGCCCCCCGGTTGGAATCGTGCGGTCACATTCAAACCTTTTCGCTCCCGCTTGCCTCTAAGCTGGCAATGATCGAGTGTGCGGGGAACTGGGTGGGGACGGTCGAACTTCGGCAATTTCCGCAAGACAGTGATGCCGATACCGACGCCGCGATCGCGGCGGCGGTGCGCGGCGATCTGCGCGCGTTCGAGACGGTGTACCGGCATTTCGCGCCGCGCATCTACGGGCTGTGCCTGCGCCTCACCGGCCAGCGCGAGGCGGCCGAGGACTGCACCCAGGAGTCCTTCGTCGCGGCCTGGCGTGCGCTCGGGCGCTTCCAGCGCCGGAGCCTGTTCTCGACCTGGCTGCAGCGGATTGCGATCCGCACCGTGCTCGCTCGGCGCCGCGGCCTGCGCGCGGTGCGCGAGCTGGGGGAGCCCGCCGGCGGATTGCCCGACGTGGCCGATCCGGGAGGCGCTTCTCCGCCGATCGACCTGGAGCGCGCGATCGCGGCGCTTCCCGACGGAGCGCGCGATGTGCTCGTGCTGGTGGGTATCTACGGCTACAGCCATGGCGAGGCGGCCGCCGCCCTCGGCGTGGCGGAGGGAACCTGCAAAGCCCAATTGCATCGTGCCCGCGGCTTGCTCGCCGCGGCGCTCGGATTGGAGGATGCATGAAAGACCCGATGCGTGACACGCTCGATGAACGGCTCGCGCGGCTGCCGCGCGAGGTCGTGCCGCCCCGCTACCTCTGGCCGTCCATCACCCGCGAGATTGCGCGCCGGCCGCGCAGCACACCGCAGATGGTGCTCGCGGCCGCCGCCGCGGTCGCCGCAGTCAGTCTGGCTGCGGGTGTGGTGTGGACGGTCCTGCACAGCCGCGTGACGCCCGTTGCGGCGCCCGCCGCGCCGAGTCTGGCGCTCGACCTCGATGAGCCCCGCAACGCGCAGTATCTGGCCGCGCGCGCGGCGCTGCTGCAGACATTTCAGCAGCGCCTCGCACTGCTCGATCCCGGCACGCGCGCGAAGATCGAGGCCAATCTCGCCGTGATTCAAAAGGCTCGGGACGATATCCGCAAGGCGCTCGCCCAGGATCCGGACAGCCCGGTGCTCGCCCAGCTCCTGCAAAGCGCCTGGCAGGACGAATTCGATCTTTACGATGACGTGATACGGACCACACAACCCACCTTGGCGAGAATATGACCATGTACACTCCTCACGCGCTGTTGCGTCCCCTGCCTCGCGCTCTCGCGCCGGCGCTTCTGGCGCTGGCGCTCCCCTGGGGGCTCGCGCCGGCGGCCCAGCCGTATCGGCAGTCCTTTGACGCCGATCCGCAGGGCTCCGTCGAGATCATCGCGATCACCGACTCGATCGAGCTCAGCGGCTGGGATCAACCCCGTGTGGAGGTGAGCGGCAGCGAGGAGGCGGGCGATCGCGTCCGCGTCAACGCGCGTCACGGACGCACCGTCATCGAAGTTCGGCCCGGCGGCGGGAAGCAGGCGCTCTCGATTCACGTCCCGATGAAGAGCACGGTGTCGGTCACGCTGGTGAGCGGCGACATCAAGGTGAGCGGCATCAGCGGGGATGCCAACCTGCGCTCGGTCAGCGGCAACATCAGCGGCCAGGTGGGCGGCAATCTGCGCGCCGACACGGCCACCGGGACGATTCACATGGCCACGCCGGGCGCCCAGTGGATCGAGGCCAAGACCATCGACGGTGACATTCAGCTGAGGGGCGGGGGAGGGGAGGTCGACGTACAGACCGTGAGCGGCAATGCCAAGGTGGAGGTCGGCACGGTGAGCGAGGCCCGGTTCAAGACCATCTCGGGCAACGTGACCGCCACTCTGGCGCTCGCTCCCGACGGCCATCTCGAGGGCGAGTCGGTGAGCGGCGACCTGCGCTTCGATTTCGCGGCCGTCCCGGCGGCGCGCTTCGAGGTGCAAACCTTCAGCGGCTCGATCGACAACTGCTTCGGAGGCAAGCCCGAGCACACCCACTACGGTCCCGGCACGCATCTGGAATTCAAGTCCGGCGAGGGAAGTGCGCGTGTGCACATCGCGACGAAGAGCGG
>Ga0335074_10014571_pt1 | contig 11022 bp, 10 predicted proteins | sample Lox_Sample_23_FD_206715 | JGI IMG/M metagenome (GOLD analysis project Ga0335074, IMG submission 206715) | Soil microbial communities from Loxahatchee National Wildlife Refuge, Florida, United States - Lox_Sample_2.3 | ecosystem: Environmental > Terrestrial > Soil > Wetlands | place: USA... | reverse complement strand
CGGCAGCTTCGGACTGGATGCGGTCAGCGCGCTAGTGGCGAGCCCCGAGATCGCCTCCCCTGATGCGGTCGAGGCACTGTCCAGCCTCGTTACGAAATCGCTCGTCGCGGTTGAGGCCGATCACACTGCACGGCGTTACCGATTGCTCGACACAACACGAGCCTACGCCCTCGAGAAGCTCGCCGAAAGCGGCGAGCGCCAGCCGGTTGCGCGTCGGCACGCTGAATTCGCACGAGACGTCTTCGAGCGGGCCCAAAGCGAATGGGAAGGGCGAACCACGGACGAATGGCGCGCCGACTATGAGCGCCGAATCGACAATCTACGCGCGGCACTCGACTGGGCGTTTTCACCCGAAGGTGATTCATCGATCGGCGTCGCGCTTACGATCGCTTCAGAGCGCCTATGGTACAGCTTGTCCTTGATTGACGAATATCACAAGCGTGTCGCACTCGCACGCTCCACTTTGAACCCGGGCGTGTGTGGAACCACACGGCATGAGATGCAACTATGTGCAATACTCTCCGTAGTGCTGTTCAACACCAAAGGCCCAGGCCCCGAGGCTCGTGCAGCCTGGACAGAAGTTCTTAAGATTGCCGAGAGACTTGAGGATACCGAGTATCGACTGCGAGCGCTTTGGGGCTTGTGGTACAATTACATTAGTAACGCAGAGTGTCAAGCAGCTTTGACCCTGGCGGAACGATATAGCCATCCTGGAGATCAGGTAGACCCGGCCGACCTGCTTATTGGCGAGCGTATGCTTGGGACTTCCCTGTACTACGTGGGCGATCTGCCCAATGCGCGGTATCATCTCGAGCATGTGCTTTCTGGCTGTGCGGCTTCGCTGCGCCGGGTGCATATAACTCGCTTTCAATTCGACCTGCCGGTGGCGACGCGTGGCACCCTTGTAAGGGTCCTATGGCTGCAGGGATTTCCGGACCAGGCCATGCGCATGACCAAAGACAATATCGAGGATGCCCGCGCGATCGATGATGTGGTTTCCCTATTTTGGGCCCTGGACGCAGCATGTATGGTCGCGATCGCCGTCGGCGATCACGCAACAGCAGAGCGCTCGGCTGCGATGCTGCTGGAGCATTCGGCTCAGCATGCGCTAGGCTTCTGGCAGGCCCTGGGTCATAGCTATGAGGGTCAGGTATTGATTGCGCGCGGCGATGTCGTTACCGGCGTACGAGCTCTGCGCACCGGCCTCGATGAACTTCGCGAGACACGGTACGTCTTGCGGTCCCCGGCGCTTCTCGGCTCATTGGCCGAAGGCATGGCCGCTGCCGGGCAACTGCCGCCCGCCCTGCTGATGATCGACGAAGCACTCGCACGATGCGAACACACCGACGAACGCTGGAGCATCGCCGAACTGCTACGCGTCAAAGGTGAGTTGCTCCTGTTGCAGGACGCGCAATGGTCCGCCACCGAGGCGGAGCATCACTTTCGTCAAGCGCTCGGCTGGGCGCGCCGGCAAGCTGCTCTGTCGTGGGAGTTGCGTGTCGCCACGAGCCTCGCTCGACTACTGAGCAATCAGCGTCGCGCCGGCGAGGCGATTGAAACCCTCCAGCCGGTCTATGACCGGTTCACGGAGGGGTTCGATACGACTGATCTCAGATCGGCAAAAGCGCTTCTCGACGCTCTCCACTGACCTTGCTGTATGCCTGCGAAGATTGCTGTTCCCTTCCACCTCTGCCGCGCAGCCCCGATCACCAAAAAGGAGCAATCGCGTGAAAATAGAATTCATTGAAGCCTTCCAGGTCCGCTGGGCCGCCGATGACAAGCCCGCCCAACGAAGCGCCTTCATCCGCGTCCGCGCCGAAGATGGCCTGTTCGGCATCGGCGAGGCCTCACCGATGCAGGGCGGCCTCGCCTCGCTCGCGATCATCGTCCACGACATCGCACCGCGGCTGATCGGCCAGGACCCGCTCGACCACGCGGTGCTGCTCGACACGCTGTTTCACTCGCTGGTCAAGCTCGGCCCCGAGGGTGCACTGACCGGCGCCCTGGCGGCGATCGACATCGCGCTATGGGACCTCAAGGGCAAGCTCACCGGCCTGCCGCTGTACAAACTGATGGGCGGCGCCTGGCGCACGGCGCACGGCGCTGCCATTCTATGCCTCGATCGGCGGCAACGGCGACCGCAAGCTCGACGACGTGCTGCGCGTTGTCGAGCAACGTCTCGCCGACAAGCCAGCCGCCGTGAAGATCCGCTTCGACAACGACCGCACCCGGCTCGACGCCGACATTCCCGGCGACATCGCCAAGGCGCGCGCAGTTCGCAAGCTGGTCGGCGACGGCTTCCCGCTCGCCTTCGACGCCAACAACGGCTACACCACCGGCGGCGCAATCAGGGTGGGCCGGGCCCTCGAAGACCTCGGCTACTGGTGGTTCGAGGAACCGGTACAGCACTATCATCCGAAAGCAATGGGCGAAGTCGCCCGAGCCCTCGACATCACCGTCTCCGCCGGCGAGCAGACCTACACATTGCCGGCGCTGGCCGAGCTTATCGACGCCGGCGTCCGCATGGTACAGCCGGACATCGTCAAGATGGGCGGGATCACTGGCCTGATGCGCTGCAATGCGCTGGCCCATGCCCACGGCGTCGAACTTGTCCCGCACCAGACGCAGCCGACAATCGGCCACACGGCAAGCCTGCACCTGGCCGCGACCCAGCTCCACGCGACGAAACCGTGCGAATGGAACGATCCGTCGTCGCGCACCCACGCGGTCTTCGAGAATCCGCCGCGTCCGGTGGACGGCCTGTTCCGCCTGCCCAGCGGCCCGGGACTCGGATTGACGTTGGACGAGACGGAGCTACGCAAGAGACGAATAGAGATCGTTTGAGAAGAGAAGAAGCAAGAAGCGCAGAGGAATGTGCTCTGCGCCTCTGCGGTTAAACTTCTTCTCGCCTCTTCTTCTCCTAAGCCCCCCCAAGCAAACGCAACGCGTCCTCGGGCCCGGCAAGCAGTTCGACCATGCGCACTTTGTCAATCAGGCCAAGTGGCACCTTGCCGTCCTCTGCAATCTCTCGCGCCGCGCGACGCAGCATCGCATCATACGAATCGGCCCCGCCGATCCGACGCGCCTCCGTCTCGAACCGTCGCAGCTCGCGCGCTGTCGCCTCCAGCGACTTGATCGACCCCGGCTCCGAATTTGCTCGCAACGCATGCAGCGGCTCGATCAGCTCGGTGGATAGTCCGGCAGCGAACCGCTCGCGACAGTTGGCATCAGCTTCCTGCCGGGCCGCTGCAATCGCCTGCTGGCGTTGCGGACCCGCGCCCTCGCTCAGCCCGTCCAGCAGCTCGGCAAGGCGCCGGACCTGCGCCGCCGCCGGGGTAAGTCCGAGCTCGCGCATCCCCCCGCCCTTGCCCCCGGTTCCGGCAAGCTCGTCCAGGACGGTTTCGATCGTCCGCTCCGCGCCCGCGCGCAGGGCCGGTTGCAATCGAGCGGAAACCTCCCGCATCTGCCGCAGGACAATGTCCGGCTTGGGGAGACTGCGCAGCAGGACGGCGACCATCAGGTTCCATCCCTCCGCGGAATCGGCCGCCGCGTGCTCCAGCATTTCGCTGATCTGTTCGGCAGGTGGCGGAAGGCCGGACTCGATGTCGGCCAGCAGCTTCATCAGCTGGACCGCCTTGGACAACACGCAAGCCACGCCCCGCGCGACGGGCGCGAACGCGTCCGCCGGTAGCCCGGCCTCGCCCCACGCCCGATCCGTCGGCGCCGAAGCCGCTGCCTTCAGCAGGCCAGCCGCCTGCGGCCACAGCAGGCCACCCGTCCGGCGAACAGCGGCGGCATCGCTCCGCGATCGGCCGTGAAGCTCGGCCTCGATTTCCCGTGCATGCCCGGCAAGGCCGCGCTGCACGATTTCCAGCAAAGGCCCAAGCGCCGGGCGCGGCACCGAAGGCAGTCCAAGGCGCCACCCAGGTCCGCCCACGATGACCGGATCGAGCGGCAGGAACAGCAGGCGCCCGAACCGCAAGGGTCGGTCCAGCCGCAACTGCCGCAGCCGGGCGCGCAGCGGAGCAATCAGAGTGTCGGCCGTGCCACGTTCCTGCATCGAGTCGATCAGCGCAACGACCTGCGCCACTTGGGTGTCGCGCGCGGTGGCAAGCTCCCGGACCACCTCACGCATCGGCGCCGCCGGCATCATGCCGCAAGAGCTCGCAGCTTCTCGTTGCGCGCAATGCGATCGAACTGCGCACCGGTCCGCCAGTCCTGGTTCAGACTGACGGATTTGCGAAAGCGCAACACCATGTCATCGTCGATCTTTATGCCGACCCAGTCGGACGCCTCTTTCGGCAGCACGGGCACGAGCAGTGCCATTTCCGCCAGTGCGGAGCGTCGGCTGGCGTCGTCGTCGGCGCAGTGCCAGATCAGGCCAATCTGCTCCCAGCCATCCAGCAGCCATTCCGGGCGGGCCGCGCGCTGGGCGAGCTTGTCGGGAGCGTTGCCCCATTCGCGCAGCAGCGCGGCCATGTCGGCGGTCAGGCTATACGCCTCGCTCAGTGTCTTCGCCGCGCAGGCGATCGTCAGGTCAGCAACCACGGCGACCATCTGCGCCTGAGCGCCGCTCTCGTCACCATGCTCGCGGGCCCAGGCGCCGGCGTCCTCACGCATCTGGCGCAGCACCTCCAGCAGCCGGGGGATGCGTGGCGGTGGAGACTGTCCGGGCACCCCGATCCCGATGAGCATCGCCGCAATCTCCTCCAGCCCGGTGGCGATCGCCTCCACCGGCAGACCGAGCTTGGGCGCAATCCCGGCAACAGTCCGTTTGGCCCGCTGCTCCAGTTCGGCGGTACGCGCCCGATTCGCCGGTACGCTGCCGAGACCCGCGGGATCGACCTGCTCGACCAGAGCCAGCAACAGCAGGAAATTGGTCAGCAATCGGTCCTGGTATTCTGTCGTCACGGCGGTACCGGCAGCAGCGCGCGCGTCCTGTCCGGCCAGCCCCTCGGCTGCCACCTGACGGGCAGCGTGACGGATCGTCGCCGGCGTGACGCTGCGCAGGGCGGCAACGGCCTCGTTCAGCCGCGTATCATGGACCGTGGGGCGACAGAGCTGGCACACGCCTCCCCACGGCAGGATGTACACGCCTCGGCCCCCCGAGGGATTCGGAACGATCAGCTCCGTGCCGCCGCGCTCGGCTGGCCGCGCCCGCGTACCAGCGAGCAGCGGTGTGGTGAACGGCACTGCCACGCCACGTTCCAGGAATGTGGTCGGGTGGTAGGCCTGCACCATCGGCAGATTGGGTTGGTCGGCAGGCGGCATGTCCCCATACTCGCAGCCAACCGGTGAAGAATTGCTTGCTGCCGGGCGCCGGCCTCACCCGTTTCGGCTCGCGAATCGCTCCTCGGGCTGGAGCCCGAGGAGCAGGCCTGTCCGCCGAGCGGGAGGGGTGGGCGAGGCCTCTCAGCCGGTGCGGGTCAGCCGACCGCTCTTGGTGTCCATGGAGAACCGCGCGATCACGGTGTTGTCCGGTGTCGCGATGGCGAAGCTCACCTGGCCACTCCCTGGCGCCGGCGCCACCTCGATCACCTTCCAGGTATGGTTGCCGTTCCACAACAGGAACGCCTCGGCGATCTTCTGCACATCAGGCGGCGTGAGCTGGCGGTCGGCCGGGCGGAAGAACAGCGCGAAGGTGCGCATCCGCATCCAGTGGTGGCGCATCATGCCCGTGCGCCACCCCGGCCGGCGCCACTGCATCCAGGCGCCGCCCGCCGGCGGCTGAGGGGCCGTCACGGAGGGGCCGTTGGGGGCCGGGCCTGCTGCCGGCGCCGGGGCCGGCTGGCCATAAGCGATTAGGGCGCCGCCCCCGGCGACGGCCATCGAAAGCGCCATGACGGCGCCGAGAACTGATTTCCGCATGCTGGATCTCCCTTCATTGCGCGGCAGACCTATATCGCGCTGTAGCATTGCGGCTGTGCGGCGGGCGCGCGAAGAAATGCAACCGAATGCAACATGGTCTGCCGTGGCGGTCACTAATTGCCTATGATCCAGGCATGGAACTGACACCGCACATCCTGGTGGTGGACGACGATCGAGAGATCCGCGAGCTGCTCGGTCGCTTCCTGGAACGCCACCAGATACGCGTCACCGCGGTGCGCGACGCCCGCGAGGCGCGCCGCGTCTGGCCGGCCGGACACTATCACCTAGTGGTGCTCGACCTGATGCTGCCCGGTGAGAGCGGGCTCGATCTCGCCCGCTGGATGCGTACCCAGTCCGACGTGCCCATCGTGATGCTCACCGCGATGGGCGAGGAGACCGACCGCATCATCGGCCTGGAGCTGGGGGCCGACGACTACGTCCCGAAGCCGTTCAACCCGCGCGAGCTGCTGGCGCGGATTCGTGCCGTGCTGCGCCGGGCGGGCGATAGTGGCGCGCAGCGGCCGGAGCCGCACGCGCGGGCCCTGCGGTTTGCCGGCTGGACGCTGGAACCCGCCCGTCGGCGCCTGCTTAACCAGGAAGAAGCCGAGGTTGCGCTGACCGGCGGCGAGTACGACCTGTTGCTGGCGCTGGTGGAGCGTGCCAATCGCGTGCTGACCCGCGACATGCTGCTCGACCTGTTGCGGGGGCGGCAGGCCGGGCCGTTCGACCGCGCCATCGACGTCGCCATCAGCCGGTTGCGCCGCAAGCTGGAAGACGACGGCCGTAATGCCCAACTGATCAAGACCGTCCGTGGAGGCGGTTACGTGCTGGCGGCTACGGTCGAAAGGCTTTGATGCGGATAGAGCTGGTTCGTCAGCGATCCCGGAATGATCGCCGTCCGAGACCATCGACATGAGAATCCCTAGGCTGTGGCCGCGCAGCCTGGCCACGAGGACCGCACTTGTCCTGCTGGTCGGCTTGGCACTGGTGCAAGCGGCGGGGCTGACGATCCATGCCTTCGATCGAATGGACGTGCAGCGCCTGGCGCAGGCGCGCAACCTGACCGTGCGGGTCATGGCATTGTACCGCAGCGTGGTGATGACGACGCCAGACGAGCGCGAGTTGGTGTTGCGCGAGATGCGCCAGTCGCCGGGCCTGACGGCAGAGCTGAGCAAAACGGCGCCGCTTGATCCGCTGCCGGAAGCACCCCCGCTGGTGCAGCGCATCATGCGGGTGAACCTCGATCTGGTGCCGATGCCGCTCAAGCTGCGACCGGACCGCATCCTGTTGCTCGACGGCCCCAAACGGCATCGGCTTACCATCGGACTGCGGATGCCGGACGTTGGCGAGTGGCTGAACGTGGTCGCCGAGGTTCCGCCGCCTCGGCCATGGCATTCGCCGACCTTCCTCTGGGCGTTCGTGCTGATGACCCTGGCGGCCGCGGCGCTGACGGTGTGGGCGGTGCGGCGGCTCACCGCACCGGTGCGGACGCTGGCGGCGGCGGCCGAGGCGTTGGGTCGGGACGTGAACGCGCCACCGTTGCCCGAGGGCGGGCCGTACGAAGTCGCGACCGCCGCCGCGGCCTTCAACCTGATGGCCGAACGGATCCGTCGCTTCGTGCAGGACCGCACCGAGATGCTGACGGCGATCGGGCATGACCTGCGCACCCCGATCACGCGGCTGAAGCTGCGCGCCGAGTTCGTCGAGGACGACGAGCAGCGCCGGAAGATGCTGGCCGATCTGGAAGATCTGGAGGCGATGGTATCAGCGACCCTCGCCTTTGGACGGGACGCCAAGACGACCGAGCCGGTCTCCTCGCTCGACCTGCCCGAGTTGTTGCAGACCGTGCTGGACGAAGCGGCGGACGCCCGGCCGGAGGCAGCGGAGCGGCTGACCTATGAGGGACCGCCGCATCTGACCGTGCGCGCCCGGCCGTTGAGCCTGAAACGGGCGTTCGCCAATCTGGTATCGAATGCGCTGAATTACGGCGGCAGCGCCACGGTGCGGCTGGTGCCGCAGGAGCGGGGGATGCTGGTCGTCGCGGTGGAGGATGCGGGACCGGGGATCCCGCCTGGGGAGCTGGAGCGGGTGTTCGAGCCGTTCCACCGCGGCGAGCCGAGTCGGTCGCGGGAGACAGGGGGCGTCGGGCTGGGATTGCCGATTGCACGCAACATCCTGCGCGCGCACGGCGGCGACGTGACGCTGGCGAATCGGCCGACCGGTGGGGTGCGGGCGACGGCGACGCTGCCGGCTTGACCGGGCAGACTACAGGACAGACCGGTTCGATGACAGGCGATCCGCGCCCGTCCCGCGGATCACCTTGGTCACCAGGACGATGTTTCCCGCGACTCTCCGGCACTGCGGCCTCCCGTCATGGCCGGCCCACCCGTCATGGCCGGCCTCGTGCCGGCCATCTCCCGCCAGTTCCGGCACGCCGGCGACGGCGGTAGAGTGTCATTCTTCCGCCCGCCTGCTATAGTACCGGCCGGTCCGACCATCCAGCCGTTCGGGTCCTCGACCCAGGGGCCGGCCCTGACCCTTGCGAACATTCGCACCGGACTTATCCAGTTATCCAGCGCCCAAGTCACTGATTCGGCTGCCGCAGCGGGCAGGTACGAAAATCTTGGATGATGCACCAACCACCGTCCGGTTCCCGAGCGGCACTTGCCTTTCCTTCATGGGATAAATCGCTTCCTCAAGAAATACTACTTTTGGCCCGCCGGATGATTGTCCAGCATGCCGAACAGCTCGTATCCCACTGCTTCATAGAAGCCGCGCGCCTGAAAGGTTGTTAACCACACTGAGTGGCAACCCCTCGCGATGGCGTGGTTTTCGGCACGTATCATCAACTCGGTCCCAATACCTCGATGTCGCAAACCGTCGTCAACCCAAAGGCCATCAACATGGAGCCAATCACAATAGATCATTCCCGAGACTCCGCCCTTGAGACAAGCGGCGTCGTCCTGCAGTAACAGGGCGAACCGTTCGAATTCGGATGGGAATGTGCGGTGATGAAAGGCATCAATCTTCCGGATGAGGTTGTTGCTAGTCTCAACAGATGGGCTGTCGTCCCAAATGACATGAAGACCTGGTTCGATATCGGCCAACTGCATAGCTGCGGTCTCTTGGCTGGATCATCTATGATGGGAGCCGGCTTTATCCGTCGGGTCAAGACTTTCGTGGAGGCTCGACCCCGGTGTTGCGAAAATTTTGAGATTTGCACCGAACGTCGGCTGTGGGTGGAAGGCGGTCATACACCGAGCGCGCTTTAAGGTCCGCTCTGCGCCACAAACGGACCCACGGTCGATGATCCTGCGCATGAAATATTGGCAGCCGGTGGCCGTCGGAACTTTGGCGGCCGAGCGCCGCTCTTATGCTCGCTGGCGCCCGGGGCACGTGGCCCTTTCAGAGTGGAAGCAACCGAGTTGAGGTAATCGCGTCGTCACATCCCGTCGGCTCGTGAGCGGGCGATCAACCAGAGCGGAAACGGGTGTATGAAACTATTTGATCGAAGGCGTTTCCGGGGCTGGCAAAACCTCAGTTTGCAACGAACTGCGGAGGCGCGGTTACCACGCCATCAACGGTGACCGAGAGTTGTCTTATAGAGGTGATCCAGAGACTGGTGAACCGCTGGATGGTTTTGAGCACGAGCACGAGATTTGGGTTGTAGACAGAGCCAAATTTGAGCACAAACCCCACATCTGGGATGTAGACAAAGTCAAATCCCTGGTCGCTGATAAACGCCACGCGACGTCCTTCTTCTGCGGCGGGTCTAGAAATCTCCCCTGCTTTATTGATTTGTTTGACGGGGTTTTCATTCTCGACGTCGATCTCGACACGTTGAACCGGCGGCTTGCCGGGAGACCAGTAGACGAGTTCGGCGGAAAATCAAGCGAACGGGATCTGATTGCGCGATTGCATGCAACCAAGGAGGATGTTCCGAAGAATGCGGTCAGCATTGACGCCACTGCGCCGATCGCCCGCGTTGTCGATGAGATTCTCTCGAAATCCAGAGAGGCAGACCAAGGGGCCCCACTAGTGCTTCAACGAAGCCATCTGTTCTTGTCGCGGCTCGGCCGTCGCCTGGCGACGGCCGACACCGATGCGCTGCATCAGCGTGTAGAACGCCGGCGTGAAGATCAGCCCGAACGCCGTGACCCCGAGCATGCCGCCGAATACGGCCGTGCCGAGCGATTGCCGCATCTCCGCCCCCGCGCCGGTCGCCACCACCAGCGGTGCAACGCCCAGGATGAAGGCGACCGAGGTCATCAGGATGGGCCGCAGCCGCCGCCGTGCGGCCGACACCGCCGCCGCCGCGGCCGGGCTGCCGCTATCCTGCGCCTGGCGTGCGAACTCAACGATCAGGATGGCATTCTTCGCGGCGAGCCCGACCAGCACCACGAAGCCGATCTGCGCCAGAATGTCGATCGACATGCCACGAATCAGCAGTCCCGTCGCCGACGCAAGCAGGCACATCGGCACGATCAACACCACCGCCAACGGTGACTTCCAGCTTTCGTAGTTCCCTGCCAGCACCAGGAACACGAACAGCGCCGCCGCACCGAACACGAGCATCGTCGGCGTGCCCTTCTGCTCCTGCTGATAGGCGATCTCGGTCCATTCGTAACCGATGCCCGGCGGCAGCACCTGCGCGGCCAATTGCTCCATCCGGTGCAGCGCCGTGCCGGTGGCGACGCCCGGTGCCGCGACACCCTGCACCTCCGCCGCCGGATAAAGGTTGTAGCGCGGCACACGATAGGGGATCGTCGTGTCGCGCAGGTGCGCGACGGTTCCGATCGGTACCATCTCACCGGCGGCGTTCCGCGCCTTCAGGTTCATCAGGTCCGCCCGGTCGCGGCGGAAGCGCCCGTCCGCCTGGACGATCACCTCGTAGGTGCGGCCAAGGAAATTGAAGTCGTTGACGTATTGCGAGCCGAGATAGACCTGCAGCGTGTTGAACACGTCAGTCGGCGTGAGGTCGACTTTCTCCGCCTTCAGCCGGTCGATATCGGCATAGACGGACGGCGATCCGGCATTCAGCAGCGTAAACACGCCGGCGAAGCTCGGGTCCTTGTTCGCTGCGCCCACCAGCGCCTGTGCTCCGTTGACGAGCGCCTGCGTGCCGAGCCCCGCGCGATCCTCCAGCATCATCTT
>Ga0335074_10014570_pt1 | contig 11022 bp, 7 predicted proteins | sample Lox_Sample_23_FD_206715 | JGI IMG/M metagenome (GOLD analysis project Ga0335074, IMG submission 206715) | Soil microbial communities from Loxahatchee National Wildlife Refuge, Florida, United States - Lox_Sample_2.3 | ecosystem: Environmental > Terrestrial > Soil > Wetlands | place: USA: Florida... | reverse complement strand
AGCGGACGCCGGTGACACAGTGGGCTATTAGCGCCCTCGTTATTCGGTGATGTAGCGGCCGCGCTCCGTCAGCACTTCCACGCCGAACTGCCCAGTGGCGCTGAGCAGCGACTACTGCGGGAGACTCCTGTCCACGACGGAGGCGCGCATGTAGCCGCCGTTATGGGCCCCGGTGGTGAACGCTGCCGCGCCAACGCTCAGCGGGCACTGATCTGGACGTTCTGCGTCACTCAACCGCCGCGCCGGCCATCGACTGGGTGCCGCCGCCGGCGGGAAGTCGCCACGTTGGTCTGGCAGCGGTAGCCCAGCTGTCAGGTCCAGGCGGAGGGCCGCTACCGTGAGGCCGTGCAGATCGGCGCCGTAACCGAGATCCTCCGGGAAGCAGCTGAAGCCGCGATTGTGCCGCGATTCCGCGCATTGGCTGACGGTGAGGTGCGCGAGAAAACGCCCGGTGAGGTGGTCACGGTAGCCGACCGCGAGGCCGAGGAACTTATCGCGCCTAGACTGCGCAGCCTCGTCAATGCCCCCGTTGTCGGGGAGGAGGCGGCAGCCGGAGACCCGAGCCTGGTGAGCGCACTGCGCCAGGCGCCCGTGGCCTGGGTCGTCGACCCGCTGGATGGCACTGCCAATTTCGTCGCCGGACGGCCCGAGTGGGCGGTGATGGCCGCGATGGTGCGCGGTGGCCAGACCGTTGCGGCGTGGATCGTCCGGCCGACCGACGATCGCGTCTACGTCGGCGAGTTGGGATCCGGGGCCTGGCGGAACGGTGCGCGGGTACAGCGAGCGCCCGCCCCGGCTGATACGACCGAGTTGCGTGGAGCGGCGCTGACCCGGTTCCTGGATCCAGCTGCGCGGGCCCGGGTACTTGCTGCGGCGCCGATGTTCGCTGAGCTTGGAACGGGCCTGTCATGCTGTGGCTTCGACTATCCGCGGCTGGTCGATGGTGAACTGGACTTCGTCCTGTTCCGCCGTACTCTGCCCTGGGATCATGCGCCTGGCGCGCTGCTGCTGTCCGAGGCTGGCGGTACCGCCCGCCGTGCGGACGGGACCGCCTACCGGCCTGACGACGACCGGGTCGGCTTGCTCGGTGCCGCTGACGATCGGTGCTGGAACTTGGTGCGTCCGCTTCTATTTCCCTGACCGAGCGGTCACTGGCCGGGAAGCCAATGTGACCCGGCCTCGCGGCCAGCCGGCAATCGTCTTGCCGTCGCCTACTTCGCCAACACGGCCATCCTGCACCTGTGACTCACTGACCATTGGCCCACACATGCGCATCCGAACTTGCAGTTATGGCCAATCGCCGCTGCTGATCAGTGGCCCGGCCACCCCGGCACGGTCTCGTTCGGCCGCGCGGAATTCTCTGGCGGCGAGGTCTTGTTCATCGAGACGAAGTTCTGGGGCAGCGCCGTCGACTTCAGCCATGCAAGCACCTGGCCCCACCCGACCGACTGAACATGCGATAGCTAATTCACGCGCAAACTAAGCACCTAAGGGGCGAGGCTGACCTGGAGGTGCGGTGCCCCCTCTCACGCCGATAACCCCGACCACACAGAACCGGTGTTATGCGCTCGACAAGCTGGGGCGGGACAGGTCAGTCGCGTGCCACGCCGGCGGCGCGAACTCCCGTCGTCGGTCGCCGTGTCCGCGCATGCCTGATGGCAGCGCGTGGCCGGGCTGGGCGCCGGGCTAGGGGTAGGTGCGTGTGGTATAGCTGTAGCCGTCTCGGGCGGACCATCGATGGACGGCCATCCCCCCGCGCTCAATATCCCATGCGACGAATAGCGCCTGCCCGATGAGCAGCACGTACACGATCGCGTTGTCCGGCGGCTGCGCAGACCACCATGCCTCCGCCGCGTCCCCGCGAAGGCCGGAGTCGGCTTCGGCGGCGATTCCGTGCAGCTTGAGCTCCCCTTCACCGCTGTCAGGGCCGGTCACGATACTGTTCAGCGCGTACCGCGGGTCCCGGCGCAGGTCTGCTGCCTTGGCCGACCACCTCATCGCGCCTACTAGCAGGCGCCCGTTCACGATGTAGGGCTCGATGGGGCTGATGCGCGGCGATCCGTCCTGGCGCAACGTGCCCAGCATCGCGACACGCGCAGCGCTCAACCGGGCCGTGCCCAGCCGGGCAATCTCGGGCGCGCCCAGTTCCACGTCACGCCAGTCGGCCATGCCCGCTGCACCAGCCATGCCAGTCACGTTACAAGCCACCTCACCGCAGCTGCCGCGCTCGAGCCGCCGGCTGTGGGATGCGCCGACCTCGGCAAGCTCGCGCGTGGTGGGCAGGACATCCCCGGTGGCCCACTCCCCAGACGCCAGACGCTTGCGCAGGTCCGCGCTCACGCGGTCCCATGGCCTCTCGGCTGGTCTGGGCATAACCCTGTCAGCGCCGCGTGATCGCGTGTCAGCGGGCTGACGGCGGCGTGTCAGCGCCGCCGCTGACGATGGCTACGGCAAACGATCACGACAGACAGGAGGCAGCCGTGGCCATCGTCATCGAGGCCGAGGGGCTGACGAAACGATTCGGCGGCACGCAGGCGCTCGCCGGAGTTGACATCTCGGCCGAGAGCGGGCAAGTGCTAGCGCTGCTCGGGCCGAACGGAGCCGGCAAGACGACAATCGTGCGCGTCTTGTCCACCCTGCTCAAGCCGGACAGCGGCCGGGCGAGCATCTGCGGCTACGACGTGGAATCCGAAGCCGTTCAGGTCCGCCAGCTCATCGCTCTCACCGGGCAGTACGCCTCGGTGGACGATGAGCTGACCGGGACCGAGAACCTGATCATGATCTGCCGGCTGCTCGGCATGTCCCGCCCGGCCGCCCGCTCCCGTGCCCGCGAGATGCTAGCGCGATTTGATCTGGCCGACGCCGCCTCCAGGGCCGTCAAGACCTACTCCGGCGGCATGCGACGTCGCCTTGACCTGGCGGCAAGCCTGCTCGGTGAGCCGGAAGTGCTCTTCCTGGACGAACCCACGACCGGGCTGGATCCGCGGGGGCGCAGCCAGATGTGGGACACCATCCGGGAGGTACTGGCGGGCGGGGCAACAGTGCTGCTCACCACCCAGTATCTGGAGGAGGCCGATGAACTTGCCGACAAGATCGCGGTGATCGACCACGGCAACGTCGTGGCGTCCGGGACTCCGACCGATCTGAAGGCGCGGATCGGCAGCCAGACCCTGCAGGTGCGGGCAGCCGACCGGACCTACACCCAGCAAGTCGCCGACGCAGTGGCACTGGTTATCGGCGCGCAGCCGGACATCAGCGCCGACACCGGCCTGGTCACCTCGACCATCAAGGACCCGGCCCTGCTCCCGGCCGTCGTGCGGCTGCTCGACGACCTTGGCATCGTGGCGGCCGAGCTAGCGCTGCGGCTGCCCAGCCTGGACGAGGTGTTCCTGACGCTGACCGGGCACCCGGCTGACGAAATGGATGCAGAAGCACCGGCGCACGACGGGAGGGCAGCATGACATCGCAAGTGACCAACGCATACGCCGGCCCCGTTCCGGCACTCACCGGCCCGGCTGGCCGGCCGGGCCGCGAGGTCCGGCGGCGGATCGGCGTCGGCCAGGGGCTGGCCAACGGGCTGACGCTCGCCTGGCGCAACGTGACCCAGCTCAAGCACTCGCCAGAGAAGCTGATGGACGTCACGCTGATGCCCATCGTGTTCCTGGTCTTGTTCCTGTACGTGTTCGGCGGCGTGGTGGCGGGCAGCACGCACGCGTACCTGGAATTGCTCCTGCCCGGACTGGTCGGCCAGATGGCGATGTTCGCCTCGATGGGACTCGGCACCGCGCTCTGCGAGGACATCCACAAGGGAGTGTTCGACAGGTTCCGTAGCCTGCCGGTGGCTCGCTCGGCCCCGCTACTTGGCGCCGTGCTCGGCGATACGGTGCGGTTCTGCGTGGTGATGGCGGTCCTGACCGGCTTCGGCTCAGCACTCGGCTTCCGTTTCCACACCTCGCCGCTGGCGATCGTCGCGGCCTACGCCCTCGCCTACGTGTTCTACCTGGCGATGTGCTGGGTCTCTGTGCTGGTCGGCCTGGTCGCGCCGTCACCGGAGACGGTGCAAGGCATTTCGTTCATCTGGACGATGCCGCTGGTCTTCGGCAGCAGCGTGCTGCTGTCCAACACCAGCACGATGCCGGGCTGGCTGCAGGCCTGGGTCAAGGTGAATCCGGTGACGCACCTGGCCGACTCGGTCCGTGCGCTGACCATCGGCGGCCCGGTGGGCACACATGTCCTGTACACGCTGGCATGGGTGGCCGGGATCGTACTCGTGACCTTCCCGCTAGCGATGCGGATGTACCGGCGGCGTGTCTAGCGCCGTCCCCGGGCATCACGAGCCTGGTATTACCGGGTTCAGTGCCGCGGGATCCAGTGCAAGCGCCTCGGCCCGGCCCAGCCGCTGGCCGCGTGCGTAGGCCGCCTCGGCGTCCGTCCTGCCCAGGGCGGCGTCGATGGCGGCCTGCGCCCGTTGCACCTCCAGGCTGGCAGCATTGCGGAATCCCTGCAGCCGGTGTGCCAGGCCGAGCAGCTCGGCAGCCCTGCTGTGCTCGCCCCGGGCGGCTGCCAGCGCGGCGATCCCCTCCAGGACGAGCGCCAACGTCGGGTTGCTGGGCAGCATCGCCGCGAGGCCGGTCCGCAAGGTGCCGATGGCGCGACCGTGCCATTCAGCGGCCGCGGCCAGGTCGCCGGACTGTTCGCTAAGGCAGCCGAGCTTGCTGAAGGTCATGGCGGCAGCGCCGGAAATGTCTGGCCGCCTTTCGTGTGACTCGACGATCTCTAGCGCCCGGCCGAGCACGTCACGTGCACCAGGCAGGTCTCCCTCTCGTCGTGCGATGTCACTGAGGTGCACGTAGCCGCCGGCTGCGTCGCCGACCTCGCCGGCCTTCTCGGCGAGGCGTACGCCCTCCTCGAGATCGCGTCGCGCGCCGGCGATGTCGCCGGCGAGAGCCCGGACCCGGCCGAGGGGAATCCGCATTGTTGTCTCCCGCTGGCCGGTCAGCCCTTCAGCGGCGAACTTCTGCACCTGCTCGAGCGCCTGCACCGCGTCTTCCGGGCAACCGCGCGCCACCGCTACCTCAGAGAGCCCGGCCAGGCAGCCGATCCGGCCGAACCGGTCGCCGATGTCACGGAACAGCGCGTCGCCTGCCGCGAGCTCGCTCGCCGCCGACTGGATGTCGCCGTCGTTCATGGCGACGTGTCCCGCGAGAGCATGCTGCGCGGCCCGTACCCACGGGTCGGGGTGCCCGGACAGCGCCTTCAGTTCGCGCCTGGCCCGGTCCTCGTCCCCGGCGACGAAGGCGAGCATGGGCGCGATGAGCACGAGCAGCGGATCGTCGGTACCGGGCGGCGGGGTGAGCTGGCTCAGCACGCCGGGCAGCTCGCTCGGATCGGCCCCGCCGCCGGCGAACCGGCTGATCGCGGCGATGATCCGGCAGACGGTGTAGGCACCGGCGAGACCTTCTGGCGGTTGGTCCCCGGCGACTTCAATTGCCTTGGCCGCCCATTCGATTGCCTCGGAGTCGTAATCGCGCATGGCCCAGAACATGCCCAGTGCCCGGACGAACCGCAGCGCGGCAGCACCGTCTCCGGCGCTGAGGACATGGCGGATCGCGGCGGAGCAGTTGTCGTGCTCGGCGGAAAGCCGGTCCAGCCAGCTGAGCTGATCACGACTTCGGAGCTCGGGCTCGGCTCGTTCCGCCAGGGCCAGGAAGTACTCCGCGTGCGCAGCGGCAACCTGCCCGGACTCGCCCGCCTCTGCGAGGCGATCGGCGGCGTAGGCGCGCACGGTCTCGAGCAGCCGGTAGCGCACCTGATGCTCGCCGCTCGCGACGACGAGCGACTTGTCCACCAGTGCCGCGACCACTTCGACGACCCCGGCGGGGTCAGACCCGAGCGAGCACACCTGTTCGGCGCTGTCGGGCGTGGCGCCGCCACTGAACACTGACAGGCGCCGCAGGATGGCCTGCTCGCGATCATCGAGCAGGTCCCAGCTCCAGTCCACAATCGCCCGCAACGTCTGGTGCCGCGGCAGCGGGCCCCTGGTACCGACCGAGAGCAGCGCGAACCTGTCGTCGAGCCGATCCGCCACCTGCACCGGGGTCAGCGCCCGCACCCGCACCGCGGCCAGTTCGATGGCCAGCGGGATGCCGTCAAGAGCGCGGCAGATCCGAACCACGGACTCCACCGAGTCGGCGCTCACACAGAACCCGGGCCGGACGGCCGCCGCCCGGTCGGCGAATAGCCGCACCGCAGGACTGGCGGCCGCCTCGTCGACATCGGCGTCGGCTGACGGGAGCGGCAGCGACGGCACCGGGCAGAGCGTCTCCCCGGTCAGGCCGAGCGGCTCGCGGCTGGTCGCCAGGATGCGCACTTCGGGAGCGTCCGCGAGTACCCGGCTGGCCATCCCGGCCACGGCATCCAGCACGTGCTCGCAGTTGTCCAGCAGGATAAGCGCCGTCCGTGCCGTGAGCACCTCGCTGAGGCGGTCCAGCGGCTCCATGGCAGCGAGCCGGGCGGCCTCGACCGCGTCGACCGGCCAGGCAGTTTCGCGCCCGTCAATCGCCGTGAGCACCGCGTTCGGGACGTCCGCCGGGTCGCGAACGGGCGCCAGGGGAACGAACCACACTCCATCCGGCGCCTGGTCAGCCAGCCGTGAGCCGACCTCGATCGACAGCCGGGTCTTCCCGGAGCCACCCATGCCGGTCAAGGTGATCAGCCGCGACTCGCCAAGCAGCTTCGTCACCCGGCGGATCTCCTCGTCCCGCCCGACGAAACTGGTGAGCTGGGCTGGCAGATTGCCCACCCGCGACGAAGGGCGGCGTGACCCGGTCAGCGGAGGCGCTGCGACGGTGGACAGTTCGGCGCCTGGCCGCAGCGCAGCGGCGAGCGGCGGCACCGCGACCGGCAGCTCCCCCCGCACAATGGCCAGGTGCACGGCGGCGAGCGCCGGGGACGGGTCCACGCCGAGCGCAGTCGCGAGCTCCCGCCGGGTGGCTTCGAATACGCCGAGCGCATCGGCTTGCCGGCCTGCTGCGTACAGGGCCTGCATGAGCTGACCTGCAAGGCGTTCACGGAGCGGGTGCTCGGTGGCGAGTTCCTCGATCTCGGGAACAAGCTCGCCGCCGCGGCCGATAGCGAGATCGGCATCGATCCGGTCCTCAGTCGCCGCGAGCCTCAGCTCGTCGAGGCGCGTAATCGTCGGCGCGGCGAACGCCGCATCGGCCACGTCGGCAAGTGCTGGACCTCGCCACATGCCAAGCGCCCCGCGGAGGCTCGCGGCGGCGCGCGCGCTATCACCGCCGGCGAGCGTATTCCTGGCGGCCGCGACGGCGGCTTCGAAGGCCCAGGCGTCGATCTCCGCCGGCTGCAGAGTCAGGCGGTATCCGGTCGGCTCGTGGCTGACGATCTCCCGGCTGACCGCGCTGCGGAGCCGGGAGACGAGGGCCTGGAGGGCGTTGCCGGCCACGCCGGGACTGGTGTCCGCCCACAAGTCGGCTACGAGGCTGTCGACAGGCACGGCGCGGCCGGGGCTGATGGCGAGGCGGATGAGCAGGCTACGCAGGCGCGCTCCGCCGACCGGAACCGGTAGCCCTCGGCTGTCCCGCACCTCGAGCGGGCCGAGTATGCCGATGCGTATGCTCATCGCCTCGCTGGCTTGCTCTCGACAGTTCGCCCCCGCGACCGGCGGCGTCTGGCTCTCCAGCCTAACGGGGTGCAGCGACAAGCGGCCCTGCGCAGCGGCTCGGCTTAGCTGCCCTAGCGCCGCATGACCGTGAGCCGATCGCCATCGGCTACGACGCCGAGCCCGCCGGCCCGACTAGAGCAAGCAATTGGCGGCCCAGCCTGCTGTTGCGGCCAGGTGACGGCGGCTAGCCTGGTTGCTGATGGTTCTGACTGCTGCAGGGAGGTCGGTACGCTGCGCAGGATGGGTGCTGCTTCACGCGGCCGCGCCAGGTGCGCGACCGTTGCAGCGCTACCTGAGTTCAGCGTGATGGCCGTCGGATTGATCGCGGTCAGGCCGCACAGGACGGCGGGAGCTGGTTTCAGCATCAACGCAGCGGTCAATCCGGTCGTCATCGTGTCCGGCTATCTAGCTGCCCTCGTCGTCTTGATCGTCTTTGGCATCTGGGGTTTCCGCCTGGCCTCGCGGGACATCGGGAACGACGGGCGCAACCGTGGTCCGGAAGGACCTGAATCGGAGCCGCCGACGCCGACGGAAGGCCGGGAGGCGGACCTTGCAGATTCCGCACCCGATCGCCAGGAGAAGGTCCCGGCCGGGGTTCGGTGAAGTCAGCAGGTTGCCACCCTGACCGAGTCGAAGATTGCGCGGGCGCGGGTTCCGGACAGGCCAAGCAGGAAGAACGTCCCGGCGTGCCGGCGGCCTGGCAACAGAGAAGATGAGCACGCCGCTGAAGAAACCGCCCTGTCCGGTGACCGATGACAGGCAGATCCGGACGCCGTGCCGCACCCGGCAGCTCATGTAGCACAATCCAGGCCAGGCTGGCGGGCAAGCCGCAGCCCAGTCCTTTGATCTTTCCAGGCCTGACCCCCGCGAAGATCATTCCGCCCGGCCGCGAGAGACCGCACGACACCTGCTGAGGAGCCTCGACCAGCCACGATCCCGGCACTGACGGCTGCGCCCTCCGGTACGGGACCGGCGCCCAAGCCGACTGCGAGCTATAACCGCCGCTCGACAGGCGTGCATGCCGCTACCTCCCGGAATCTTGTGCCAGCCCCTGCTTGGACGAGCCGGCGAGATATCCGGTTGCGGTGTCCGGCAGGCCATTCGTTCCCAGCGACCCTGGTCAACCGGTATCGCCAAACCGATACTTGAACGTACTTGTCGAACCCACGACCGCAGGAGTACGGGATGGCCAACCTGAGCACGATCCTGGACCGTTCAGCGGCGGGCCAGCCGGACCGGACCGCGATCCGGCTGGATAATCTCTGGGTCAGCTACCGCCAGCTCAGCGAGGCCGCCCGGCGAGTGGCGACCTTGCTCACGTCGGCCGGCCTGGTCAGGGGCGACCGGGTGGGGCTGATGATGCCTAATATCCCGGCGTTCCCGGTGGCTTTCTATGGCGCGCTCTCGGCCGGGGCGGTGGTCGTGCCGATGAACCCGCTGCTGAAAGGCCGCGAGGTCGCTTACTACCTCGGCGACTCCGGGGCCAGAGTGCTGTTCGTGACGCGCGACTTCGCCGGCGAGGCGGCTAAGGGCGCAGCGGACGCCGGCACGCAGCTGATCCAGGTGGACGACGCCGACCTGACTGCTGTGCTGGCCGGCGTCAGTCCTGACGCCACGCCAGCCGATGCCGCCGACGGCGACGACGCGGTCATCCTGTACACCTCCGGGACGACGGGCCAGCCTAAGGGAGCCCAGCTCACCCATGGCGGACTGACCAGGAACGCACGGCTGACCGCGGAGACGCTGCTGCATAACTCGGCGCAGGACGTGATGATGGGCTGCCTGCCGCTGTTCCACGTCTTCGGCCTGACCTGCGGGCTCAACGCGACCGTCACCGCAGGCGGCACGCTGACGCTGCTCCCCCGCTTCGATCCGGCCAAGGCGCTGGAGATCATCGCACGGGACGAGGTGACGATCTTCGAGGGCGTGCCCACCATGTACGCGGCAATGCTGCACCACCCCGCCGCCGACACGGCCAGGACGCAGTCGCTGCGGCTGTGCGTCTCCGGCGGGGCGGCAATGCCGGTCGAGATCCTGCGCGGCTTCGAGGAGAAGTTCGGCTGCATGATCCTGGAGGGCTACGGGCTGTCGGAAACGTCCCCGGTCGCCTCGTTCAACCACCCCGACAAGCCGCGCAAGCCCGGTTCGGTCGGCACGCCAGTCGAGGGCGTCGAGATGCGCCTCGTCAACGACACCGGTGACCCCGTGCCGCAAGGCGAGGTGGGCGAGATCGTCATTCGCGGCCACAACCTCATGACCGGTTACTGGGGGAAGCCAGCGGCGACCGCCGAGGCGATCCCGGATGGCTGGTTCCGCACCGGCGATCTCGCCCGCGTCGACGAGGATGGCTACTTCTTCATTGTCGACCGGAAGAAGGAGATGATCATTCGCGGCGGCTACAACGTGTACCCGCGAGAGATCGAGGAAGCGCTGCACGAGCACCCGGCCGTGGCTGAGGTGGCAGTGATCGGGATTGCCCACCCGGAACTGGGCGAGGAAGTCGGCGCGGCGGTCGCGCTCAAGCCGGGCATTGATGCCACCCCGGGCGAGCTGCAGCAGTTCGTCAAGGAACGGGTAGCCGCCTACAAGTATCCGCGGCATGTGTGGCTGGTCGGCAGCCTGCCGAAGGGGCCGACCGGGAAAATCCTGCGCCGGGAGGTTAAGCCGCCGGACGGCGTGCAGTGAGCGCCGGCACAGGCAGCGCGAGCACAGGCAGCGCGAGCACAGGCAGCGCGAGCACAGCGTCAGGCCAGCAGGGGCCGGGCCAGCCGGGGCCGGCTGCCGCCTCAGCGTTGCCGGAAGTCGCCAGCGACCTGGCGGGCGCCCTCGACCTGCTGCTGGCGGACGGCGCGCTCGGGGTCCTGCGCAGGTTCCGGCCGGACGGAGCGACGCTGCGGCTCGCCGCCAGCCTGGCCAGGCGCCCGGAGGCACTGGCCGGCCAGGCTGCCCTGCTGGCGACCGAGCTCGGCCGGATCGCGTCCGGCCGTTCGCAGGTTGCCCCGCAGCGGCGGGACCGGCGGTTCGCCGACCCGGCCTGGACGCGGAACCCGTTGCTCAAGCGGGTCATGCAGGCGTACCTGGTGACCGGGCAGGCAGCCGAGTTCGTGCTGGCCACCGCGGACCTGGACTGGCGGGACACCGAGCGCCTCCGCTTCGTCCTGACGAACCTCATCGCCGCTGCCTCGCCGAGCAACAACCCGCTGCTCAGCCCGGCGGGCATCAAAGCGCTGATCGATACCGGCGGGTTGTCCGCCGTTCGCGGACTGCGCGCGCTGGCAGGTGACCTGGCCACGGCACCGCGCGTTCCCTCGATGGTGGAACCAGGGGCCTTCGAGGTG
>Ga0335074_10014569_pt1 | contig 11022 bp, 10 predicted proteins | sample Lox_Sample_23_FD_206715 | JGI IMG/M metagenome (GOLD analysis project Ga0335074, IMG submission 206715) | Soil microbial communities from Loxahatchee National Wildlife Refuge, Florida, United States - Lox_Sample_2.3 | ecosystem: Environmental > Terrestrial > Soil > Wetlands | place: USA... | reverse complement strand
GCATCCGAGCCTGACGGCCGCGGACCGAACGCCACCAGCTTCGCCGTGTAATCGTACGCCGCTGCGCCGTCGAATCCGCCCGTCTGCGCGGCGGGCGGCGCTTGATCCGCCTCCGAGATCACCGGCGCTTGCGTCGTAGCAATGGAAGCGGCAGGTGCGGCGCTTGCCGAAGAGGTCGCCGGCGAAGAGTCATGCCCACAGGCTGCAGGTAAAATGCCCGCAGTCGCAAGCACGGCGACTAGAAGAACTCTTCGCATGAGCATCATCGCGCGATCACGCTCCGGCCTCGGCCTGTTCCCGCTTGCGTTTCTTCCGCACGACCACGTAGGCCACCAGCACGCTCACGAAATACAGCAGCACCATCGGCGCCATGAACACGATCATCGTGGTCGCGTCGGGCGTAGGCGTCACGATCGCCGCCGCGACCGTGATCAGCAGCATCGCGTACCGGAAATTCTTTAGCAAGAACTTCGGCGTCACGATCCCGAAAATTGAAAGAATGAACACCACCACCGGCATTTCGAAGATCACGCCGAGTCCCAGCAGCACCACGACGATCAGCTCGAAATATTCGTTCACGTTGATCAGCGGCTTGATCGGACCCTCATTCGCGAAACCCACGATATACGTCAGCACGCGCGGCAGCATCACCGTGTATCCGAAGGCGATCCCGCACAGGAACAGAAACATCGCCGACGCGATAAAGCTCGCCACCGCCCGCCGCTCGTGCTTGTAAAGTCCCGGCGCCACGAACAGCCACACCTGATACAGCACCCACGGCATCGCGATTGCGATTCCGAGGTACACCGAAAGCGTGATTACCAGGCTCACGTATCCGGCCGGGTTCGTGAAATAGAGGCTGGGATCGCTGTGGTTGGCCCTGAGCGCTTCGAGCATCGGCTGCGAGATGAACGTGATGAAGCGCCGGGCAACCGCGAAGCCCAGCAGCATCCCGATGCCCACCGCCGCCAGGCTGCTCACGATCCTTTTGCGCAGTTCGACCAGGTGGTCGAAAAACGACATCGACCCGCCGGCTTCTTCCTCTTTGCGTTCGCGGAGCAGGCGTTCAGGCTGTGCGGGCGCGGCCATCGCTTACTTGGGAGATACTTTTTCGGGAGATTTTTCGGCGGCTTCGGGCGCGTTTTCGGCAGTGGAGCTTCCAGGTGAATCGGGCGGCTGGGGCACCTCGAAATCAAATCCCGCTAGATATGGATCCTGCATTGGGTCGACGACGCCGGCCTTCGCGGCCGCGTCATTGGCAATTCCCGCAGGCGGATCGGCAATCGGAGACGGGACAGCGCGGGCCGGCGCCGAAGGAACCGGCTGCGGCCCGGGGGTCGCGGGCTGCGCGGACGGCACGGGCGTGGCAGCCGTCGATGCGGCTGGAGGCGCGACGGCGATCCGGCGCGTCTCAGCTTCGCGCTCGAGATCGCGCATGTGCCCTTCGAATGTGGTCCGCAGGTCGCCCGTCGCGCGCCGGAATTCCGCCATCACCTTGCCGAAGTTCCGCGCCAATTCCGGCAGTTTCTCCGGTCCGAACACCACCAGAGCCACCACGAAAATCACGATAAGATGTGGAATGCTAAGCATTTTGCAGCCTTGTTGGCGGCGTCGCTGCTCCTGTTTCGCATAATAGAAGAGGGCCAGAGAGGTGTCAAACTCAGCTATTCCGAGACGAATCGTGCGGGTCGGCGGCCACGGTCTTAGGGGTTTCCTGGCGTAGCTGTGCGATCTCGGCTTGCACTCTGGCCCACTCTTTCTTCTTTTTCTTGATGGCGTAAGGCGCATTCGGGTCGGCGAAAAATTCGAGGAGCTCGGCCCGAATCTCCGGCGAAGCGCCGCTGAAGTTCTGTTTGGCGAGCGCGTCGAGCAACTGCGCCTGCGTCACGTCGTTGAGCCAGTATTTCCCGGGGCCGGTCACGCTGCCCGTATCAAAGTTGTCGTTGGGGATGTCCGGTTGCCCCGCGTCTACTTCGCTCAGCAGTTTCCGGTACTGATCGAGAGCCGCGTTGAAGCTGGCTTCGAACATCTGCTCGGTCTGCGGCGTCGGCGTGCGAAGCTCGAGCACCGCAAGCGGACCGATCTTCGGAATGATCTTCACGATGAAAGCGAGAAATCGCTCGCCGAAAGTCGGCGGCTGGTAGTCCCTGCCCCAATATTTCCGGTAACTCGACCGCTTAATATTGTAGAGAAATTCCTTCTTGGTGATGCCGGGCTGATCTCTTTTGATTTCGTCCTTCTTGAGGCTCCAGGCGACGCGTGTGGCCTTGGGCAGAAGCCGGCTGACGTCGTAGCGGTAAGAGCCGAGCACTTTGTTCTCATCGGTCAGAACGCTCTTCAGGTCCAGCCCGTAGGTTTCCTGAAACGCCTGCTCGAGCAACGGAAGCGCAACCCCAAAGCCGATGAAGTCGTGGTACGCCGTGGGAGCGTAGCGTCCCTGAGCCACTTCCAGAACGTCGAATCCGAATTCGGTCTTCACGTGGTCGAGCGGATTCTCGTCGTACGTGACCACGTCGCCGTATTTCCTCCGCATCTTGGGATACAAGATGGGCACCGAGCGATTCACGCCAATTCTGTGCCCTTCGTTGTCCGCAGCGTAATGAGAGAGCGCGCCGAGCGCAAAGGCGTAGTCGTCGAGATCCTTCGAATCGCGCAGCAGCGCCAGAACGAAGTCCCCGCTCCGCACGTAGTGGGTCAAGTCGCTGAAAAATTTATTTCCGTGCGGGTAGTAACCCATGTCCTGAATGATCGCGCCGCCGTACGCATACCCATGCGCTTCTTTCAGTTCCGCGGGAGTGGCATTCGGAAAACGCTTCAGCAGGAGCGGCCGTATGTTCGTGTCCCACGCGCTGTCGATGATCGCCTCATGCGCGAGCACGGCATACGCTGCGCTCGGCGCCGGCAAAGCGAAGGACATCAGAAGCGCCAGCGTCAGCGCGAAAGCTCGCACGAAGAATGCCCCAGCTCTGCCGCCGCGTTTCGCGCCCATCACCCAGCCTCGCCACGCCCGTCTGATGCCCGCTTTGTTTTTATAACACACGGGACTGGTCTGCCGGGGCGATGGGCCTGCCCTTCACCGTCGCTCGCGATCAAATCCCGTCGTTTTTGGGGTATTCGGTCACCCCTCTAACTGTGTCGATTAGAAGTGGTCGCTGTTGTTTGTTTGCAGCGAGTTACGGACGTTTCTAATCGCCGAATGTCGATTAGAAATGTTGCGAAAAGTCGATTACCGGACATCGCTTTGCGGCAAGCGATCGGGTAGAGCAAGTTCGCTGGAAGCCGGGCTGCGTTTGGGCGCGAGGCGATGCCTCGGAACTATATGTTTGACCAGTTTTAGGTTTTCAAAGAACGTTCGGCCCTCGTCGAGAAGGCCGACGACTTCCGTCGTCACAATGACGGTGACAGAACACGGCGCGCGAATCTAGCTGGCCTGGAGTTCAGGTTTAGTGCAGGGCGCGGACCTAGCCGACGCGCAATTGCTGGAGCGAAGACACAGCGGGGCCAGGCAGCTGGCGCCGCTTCCGCGGTTTCTTGGCTGGTCTGCTTTGCGGCGCGAGGTGTGCTTCGACCGGTATCTAATCGCCGCCATTCCGGCGAAATCGGTGTAGGCTCCCATCGCGCCCTGACGAGGAGAATATGAGCGATCATCGCCCAAAGGAACCCAATCCTCTCGTCCAGCTTCCCGAAATCGAAAAGCTGGAAGAGGAGATCAAGTCGAAGTTTTACGAACTGCGGAAAGGCAAAGTATGGTTTTCCGACGAGATCAAGCGCGAGCACCGCAAGCTGAAGACTTCCCTTCTTCGCTACGTCGCGCACTCGCGTATCCTCGCGGTGCTGACCGCGCCTTTCATCTACGCCTGCTTCATTCCGTTTGTGCTGCTCGACGCCTTCGTCTCGACCTATCAGGCCGTTTGCTTCCCCGTGTACGGAATTCCCAAGGCGCGCCGCAAGGATTACATGGCGATCGACCGCAACAAGCTGCGCTATCTGAACGCGCTCGAAGGGCTCAATTGCATGTACTGCTCGTATGCGAACGGATTGCTCGCCTACGTGGTCGAAATCGCGGGACGAACCGAACAGCACTGGTGCCCCATCAAACACGCGCGCCGAATCCAGCATGCGCACGACCGCTACTCGCATTTCCTCCCCTATGGCGACGCCTCCGCGTATCGCGAGCGGATCGACAAAGTGCGTGACGACTTCAAGGATCTGAAGGGCGGATGATGATGAATGACTTAATGGACGATTTCTTTCATCCGCAAGCATGGCCTCACTTTCGGTACTGCCAGTACTCGACTTTCTACTTGACACCATTAGGGTATCGAACATAGAGTCTCGCCAAATCTACGCGCTAGCGCCCCACAGCAGCATTCCCTCGAAGCTGTACAAGCGGGCGTTGCAAAGGGAGTCTCCAAGATGAGAAAAGCCCTCTGGATTGCCGTCGCGTTGCTGATTCTGGGGATTAGGGTCCCGGCAGCTCACGCGGACGCCATGTACACATACACAATTTCGGGCGAAGATACCGGTACCATCACGCTTACTGTGGACACGTCGGACGAGATAGTCACCGGCGTATCGGGCACTTTCGACGGCTCAACCATAGGCACATTGCTTGCCCCTGGTTCGATCGGGTTGAATGATAATTCCTACTACGAGCCACCGACCTACGTTTTCGATTATGCCGGAATCTCCTTTTCTCTGGATTCCCTCGACAGTGACGGCTTCGATAACGTCAATATCGGTTACTACGGGAGCGCGACGTCGGGCGCATCAGAATACTTCTCAAACCAGGGAACCTGCCCGGAGGCTGGATGTGGAACGTCTGCGGGGCACCCCCTTATCTACCCTGACTTTCTCACCTTGGAGGCGCCCGCGGTGGCACCTGAACCTTCGGCGTCGGCACTCACATTATTCGGAATCGGTTTTATGATGCTGGTGTTCGCGACGCGAAAGCGCTTTCAGGCCGGTGGAGCGCGTCTCCCCTTCTGACCCTTCGCGAACGACTGGCAGCGGCGTGGAAAAGCCCAGCCCGGAAGAGCGGGGTGCGCTACATTCAAGAACTAATTCTAGGCAGCCCGGCCCGCCTGAAAGGCGGCCGCTACGAAGGCAAAACTTCTGCTAGCGGCGCTTGAGGGCCTCGAGCTCTTCGAGCGTCCGCGGCCAGTCCGCGCCCAATAGCCGGGACAAACCGCGATCCGCCAGGACTTTCCCGCCCGTCTGGCATCGCGCGCAGTAGTTCGTCTCGTTATCCGCGTAGCGAATGCGCTGAATCTTCTCGCCGCACCTCGGACAAGCCTGCCCGTAGCGGCCGTGAACCGCCATCTCTTTGCGAAAAGCGGTCACCTTTTCGGGAAAGCCTTCTCCCGCCTCGGCGCGCAGCCGCTCGATCCACAGTGTGAGAGTGCCGCGCGTAGCGGCAAACAACCTTTCCAACTCGTCGTCCTTTAGCCTGTGCGTCAGCGTGACTGGCGACAGCCGCGCCGCATGCAAGATTTCATCCGAGTATGCGTTGCCGATGCCGCTCAGCACGCGGGGGTCGGTAAGCGCTCGTTTGAGCGTGCGATTTTCGGCCGTGAGCGCGGCGCGAAACGCAGCCATATCGCTCGCGAAAACGTCGATGCCTCCCGGATCGATGGAAGCCAAACCCTGTTCGCCTGCGACCACGTGCAAGGACGCGCGTTTTTTCGTCCCGGCCTCGGTGAGCACGAGCGAGCCATGCGCAAAATCGAATGCCGCCAGATTCTGCCGCCCCGAAAGCTTCACGCCCGGCGCCCGCCAGTGCAGCCGCCCGGCAATCATCAGGTGCAACACGAGCCAAAGATCGTCCTCGACGCCAATCGCGATCCGCTTGCCAATCCGCCGAATTTCGCGGACCACGCGCCTCTCTGCGCCGGCAATCGGTGGCTCCGCGGTGCGCAGCAGAAACACGCTCGCCAGCCGCACGCGTTCGAGACGCTGGCCCACGATGCGCGGATCGAGAGCGCTGATGTAAGCGGAAATATCGGGCAGTTCGGGCATGGTTGATTCGATGACGCCGTCAGCGTCGAGTTCCACATCTTATACTGCTTTGTCGTCAGGAGATTTCGAGGTCAGCTTTGGCTGCGTAGAGGTTGGTCAGCCGTTCGTGGAGATTTTGCGCCTCGGGCACGGCGTTGCGAATGGCAGTTTTCAGTCCACCGTAGAGCGTCCGGTACACCGGCTTCAGTTCTTCCGAGACTCCTACACCTCCGCCCCAGCCCACGCGGTCGCCGATGGCCAGCAGGATTCGATTCGCTTCGAGAGGGGTTATATCGCCGCTCAGCCCGTGCTTGGCCCATTCCTGGAGGGTGCCGAGCCGCTGAATGGCGGCGTCTTTTTCCGAGTCGCTCATCACGACATTGCCGATGGTTTCGAGGACGGCCTGCTCAAGCGGCTTATCGATCGTCTCTCCCACGTTAATCGTCGCCTTCGATTCGGAAAGGATCGCATCGAGCTTGAGCGTGTACTCGCCGATCTTGCGGTGAACCACGGCCAACTGCCCGCCGGCCGCTTGCGCGGCCTCGGCGGCGGGCTTGCCCTGCTCGAGCGCCGCCTTGTAAGCCTGATAGTTTCCGGTCGCCATGTTCCAAATGGCTTCGTCCACCATGGCCTTCGCCGAATTTCCGTAACTGCGGTCGCGGACAGGCGGTCTGACCGGTGAGTCGGGTGTCCGCACAACCTTCACTTCTGGAATAACGCGAGGGGCTTCGGGCGCGCTAGGAACCATCTCGCTCGCGGCAGCGACCTCTTGAATTTCGGTGCGATCGGCGGCCCGCTCGACCTCAACCTTCTCGATCACATCCGGAATAGCGGGCGCAGGTTCTGGCGCGCCGGAAGCCTGCTGATTTGGTGCAGGCGATTCCTCGATCTCGGTTTGCTCCTCGATCTTTACCGAGATTGCGCCATCGTCCGGCTGGGGAGTGATGATGCGAATGTCCGTTACCTGCTTGCGAGGGCGTCCCAGCTGTTTAGCGTGGCTCTCGCAGACGTAAATCGGCTCACTCCCGCCCTCTTCCCAGCAGGTGATGACCCCGGTCCCAAAATCGCAGTCTAGCCGGTAATGCGGGGAGAGAGGTTCCGCAGGCTTCCCCGGCTGAAGGCGCCATTCGGCGCGACTTGTGCAGTAGCGTTTCGGCACACCTGAATTGTAAGCGAAGCGGCAACGTCGGATGCGCTGCGCCGTGATGTCCCGTGACGGAACATGTAACCCGCCGCGCGCGGTCCGGCGTTGCCGCCACGGGTTGCCGGGTACATCAAGTCCCTAGCCAAGAACCGCACCGCACAATCGCCGGACGATATAATCGGTGTTGCGGGAGGGCCCCTTGAAGAAATTGAGGTTCGTGGTGTCGATTCCAGGCGAGACGCTGTACCTGAGAGCGCAGACAGCCGCGGCGCAAGCGACCGCGGATCGTCTGGGAGCGCAACTTGAAGTGGTAAGCGCGCAGATGGACGCCGTAGGGCAAGGCCAGCAATTGTTGAGTTTCGTGCAATCGCAGAGCGCGTCCCGCCCGGACGCGATCATCCTCGAACCTGTGAGCGCCGCGGGATTGCCGCGCGTTGCCGAGGCGGCGGTCGCAGCGGGAATCGCGTGGGTGGTCAGCAACGCTGAGGTCGACTACATCGGCGCGCTCCGCAGAAACGCCAAAGTTCCCGTCTTTCAAATTTCGCAGGACCACATGGAAGTGGGCCAGATTCAAGGAAGGCAGATCGCCGCGATCCTGCCGAAAGGCGGCTCGGTCCTCTATCTGCGCGGGCCGGCGATGAGCTGGTGGGCTACGAAAAGATTCGAAGGCATGGAGCGCACGAAGCCGAAAAATGTCGAAGTGAGAAGCCTGAAGGTACTGGCGTCAACGGCGGAGGGCGCCCGAGCGGCGGTCAGCTCGTGGCTCGACCTCACCAAGCAGCGGCCGGAGGGCACTCAGCTGATCGTTTCGCAGAATGCCGACTTCCTCACCGGAGCCAACAAGGCGTTCGAAGCGACCTCGGCGGCGGACCGCGCGAAATGGCTGGCTCTGCCGCGAACCGGCGTAGGCGTCGCGGAGCGAAGCAGGCCGCTCGTGGATCAGGGCGCGCTCGCCGCGACGGTGGTCACCTCGCTGACGCTCGACAGAGCGGTCGAGATGCTCGCGCGCGCTATGAAGGACGGTTCGCAGCCCCAGGAACACACGTTCCTCGAGGCATACTCGTATCCCGCTCTCGACGAACTCGCAAAGAAGATGTCCGAAGTGCCAGTCGAGGCCGGCCGCCGCTAGAAGCTGTCTCACAAATGTTCGCGGCGAACTCGAAGAGTGTCTTCAGGGGCTAAAGCCCAATGTTCTTGGGCTCCTAATGTCGGAGCTGAAGCTCCGACCCCCTAAACAACATCTAGGGTTTTCTTCTTTGCCGTTCCGGGCGGGCCAGTTTGCGTGCTTGGAGCTTTTACTTTCTTAGAGCTCGGCAAGGCTGACGACAGCTTTCATCTTGTGCTGCTGTCCGGGCGCCAGATTTACAGCGCAGTCCGCGACGTTGCTCGTCTCGATGCAGATCATCTGCTTCCATTCGTCGTCGGGAAGATCGGACAAGGAGCGCGCCTTCTCCGCCCACGGATTCCAAATTACCGTCGTGCGTGAATTCTCTTTCGCGACCCGGGTGCGCCGCCGCAACACCGGATCATCCAGTTCGACAGCGCTGGTGGTATTCAGGTAGACGCGATCAGTTTCCGAGGCGATCACGATCTCGCCCTGCTGTGTCTTTTCGCGATTCGAGTCGGTCTTATCCAGATAACGAACCGTGTCCAGGCCGCGCACGCGCGCCTTCGCGATGTCTCCGATGCGATGATAAGCATGCAGCGCTTCCTCGAAGCGCGCGGAAGTCTTCCCGGTATTTGATACTTCGAGCTCGAGGGTCAGCTGAGCACCGAACGCGGCGCGATAAACCAGGCGGAAATCGGCGGGCCACCATTTCTTCGTGTCCTCGCTGCTTTCGGTGAACATGCTGACCGTCACCGCGCCTCCCGCCTGCGCGATGGACTCGAGCTGCCACGCCTTCGTGCGCACGAAGCCATGCGCCGGCGCCTTGGGATCGTCGGCCTTGCCTCCAAACCAGGGAAAGCAGATGGGAACGCCTCCGCGAATCGCGCTGCCCTCCTGCCATCGCGATTGCGAGCTGAGAAAGAGCGCTTCTTCGCTGCCCGCCGGTTTCCACGAGGTGACGTGTGCGCCGTGGAGATAAATTTCGCCCGCAGCTTCGGGAGAAGTAATGGTGACTTTGAGGAGACCGCCATTCCCTTGCACGATCCGCGCCGTGCCGGGAATTTCAAACTGCCGATGCGACGCTGCCATTGCGCCGTTCATGTGCGCTCACGCTTCCGAGCCGAAACGGCTCACGAGGCCGCCTCGGGTCCGTCCTGCAGGCTGATTGTACAATCGCGGGCGCGCAGCGGGCTAGTTCAGTCCTGGACGATTCTGCGGTCCGGGCGTATCTTTTTCACAATGTACGAATTCACGAAGCCGGAAGAAGAACCCGAACCTCAGCCTTCCGGCAGCCGCTTCGGACCGCCGCGCAAACGCACGGGCGCGGATATTCTCGACTCGCCGCAGTTCCCGCCCGTTCGTCCGAAGTGTTTTGGATGCTCGCAGCCGTTGGCGGTCGCCGAGATCGGTTCGCATATCCTGAGTTCTGACCAGGTTTCGGCTCAGAATCTGGCGCGATTCGAAACCGCTCAGGCCGAATTCCGCGTGAATCCGAGCCGCGCGCGGGAAGTGGTCGAGGGATTTGTGAATCGCGTTCGGTTCAATTCTGCGTTTGATGCAGGAAACCAATCTTGGTAGACGGCGTCGCTTAGCTTTTGGTCAAAACGGGCACAGGTGGCGACTGGTCGGTTGGCGTCGCTTCACGCCGGGCGATCCATACAAGTAGCAATAGCGCCGGAATCGTGACAACGGTAGTCAGCAGGAAGAATCGCACCCATCCAAGCGCCTCGGCCAGCACGCCGCTCGACGACGCCGCGAGCGTGCGCCCGACCGACGCGAGCGAAGAAAGCAGCGCGTATTGCGTCGCGGTGAAGGCCGACGAACACAAACTCGATAGATAAGCTACCAGCGCCGCTCCCGCCATCGCACCGGTGAGGTTTTCCGAGGTAACGCAGAGCGCCAGATAGCCCAGCCGATGGCCGCCCACAGCCTGCAGCACGTAGAAGAGGTTGCCCAACGCTTGCAGCACGCCGCACAGCATCAGAGAGCGCAAAATGCCGAAGCGAACCGTCACCAGCCCGCCGACGAGAGCTCCGACCACGGTCGCGATGAGTCCCACCAGTTTGGAGACGGCGGCGATCTCGTCGAGCGAAAAGCCCAGCGAGATGTAGAGCGGCGTAGCCATCGCGCCGGCCGTCGCTTCGCCGAGCTTGTACCCGACGACAAACAGCAAAATCACCAGCCAAATCGGCCGGCGCATGAAATCCGCGAACGGGCCGATCAGGGCGGTCGAGAGCCGCCCAGTAAATGCACGCCAGCCGCGATCGTCGCCGCGCGTCTTGGCGGCAGCGGCAGCGTCCGCCGCATCCGGCTCGGGACCGAACAAGAACACGAGAATTCCGACGACGAGCAGCGCCGACATCGTCGCGTACGCCGCGAACCACCCAAAGCGCGAGGCAATCACCAATGCGCCCGCTCCGGAAACCAGCATCGCAATGCGATACCCAGTCTGGATCATCCCCGCGCCCGGCCCCTGCAGATCGAGCGGCAGAATTTCGACGCGCCACGCATCGATCACGATGTCCTGGCTTGCCGAGAGAAACGCCACGGCCAGCGCGAACCCCGCCATCAGGCCAAGGTGCCGCTTGGGATCGCACGTACCCAAAACAATCAACGATGCGATGAGCGCGATCTGGATGCTTATGCCCCAGCCGCGCCTCCGGCCCAGCGGCAGCGGCGGAGGCAGCCAGTCGATCAGCGGGGACCACACGAACTTGAACGCGTACGGTGTGCCGACGAGCGCGAAGGCGCCAATCGCGGCGCGCCGGACGCC
>Ga0335074_10014568_pt1 | contig 11023 bp, 7 predicted proteins | sample Lox_Sample_23_FD_206715 | JGI IMG/M metagenome (GOLD analysis project Ga0335074, IMG submission 206715) | Soil microbial communities from Loxahatchee National Wildlife Refuge, Florida, United States - Lox_Sample_2.3 | ecosystem: Environmental > Terrestrial > Soil > Wetlands | place: USA: Florida... | reverse complement strand
TTCGACGCGCTGAGCGCATCGTCGGCCGACGACCTGGCGGCACCGGCCGCCCAGGTCGTTACGGAGCTGGTGGCAAACGCCGTGTTCCATACTGCTGGGCCGATAGAGCTCCACCTCGACGTATCTCACGACCGCGTGCGGATCAGCGTCGTCGACAGCAGCCAGCTCCTGCCCGTGGTCCCAACCCACTCCACCACTTCGATGACGGGCCGAGGCCTCCTCCTGGTGACGAAGCTGGCTTCACGCTTTGGCTGTGAGCTGGTGGCCGGGGGCAAGGTGGTCTGGTCCGAGCTGTCGCGCGAGCCGCGACCCGAGCCGATCGACCTCAACGCGCTCATCCCCGCTTGGGCAGACGCTCCCGAGGAAGCCGCGCCGGCCGCGCCTCGTTATCGGGTCGAGCTCGGCGACGTACCCACCGACCTGCTCCTGGCGGCTAAGTACCACGTCGACAACCTCGTCCGCGAGTTCTGCCTGGCCGCCGCCGGTGCTGTCGCCGGCTCCACGGCATCGGTCCCGCCGCACCTGGTCCTGCTGATCGAAACTGTGGTGAGCCGCTTCTCTGAGGCCCGCCTCTCCATTAAGCGCCAGGCGCTCGAGGCGGCGCGGCGTGGTTCGTCGCACGTGCGCTTGGGCTTGGACCTGGGGCTCGAAGCGGCCGACGCCGGCGAGGCTTACCTCCACGCGCTGGACGAAGCCGACGCCTACTGCCGCGCAGCGCGCTTTCTCACCCTGGCGACGCCGCCTAGGCACCGAGTCTTCCGGCAGTGGTACGTCGGGGAGATCGTGCGCCAACTCAGGCGGAGCGCCCAAGGCTTGTCGCCGGAGCCGCCGCAACCGTTCGAGGAACGCCTGCTCCAAGAAATAGACAGCATGGCCGCGGCGCGGCGGGCGGCGGAGAGGGCCGCTCGCCTCTACCGTGTGGCTTCCAGGCTGACGGGTGCCGGCTCACCCGAGGAGGTGGCCGATGCCGTGCTGCGCGAGGGCGTCGTGGCTTTGGCCGCTAGCGGCGGAGGCTTGTTGTTACCCGCCGGTACGGACCGTCTCGCTGTGCCCGGCACGTTCGGTTACGACGAGGTCGTCGTCGAGAACCTTCGTTCCGAGTCCCCGGCGGCAGAGCTCCCGGCCGCTGCTGTGCTCCGGACCGGGGAGGCGGTGTGGCTGGAGAGCGGCGAGGACCGCGACACTCGCTTCCCGGACCTGATCGACTTCGAAAGAGGCACCGTCTCCTTATGTGCTGTACCCTTGCGCATTGGTCCGAAATTGCTGGGCGCCCTCAGGTTCAGCTTTACGGAGCCGCGCCTGTTCGATCCCGAGGAACGCAATTTTGTGATGGCATTGGCCGCTCAGGCGGCCCAAGCCCTTGCCCGCGCACAGCTTGACCGGGACCGTTCCGAGCTGGCGAGACGGCTACAGCAGACGCTGCTGCCACCGGGATTGCCTACGATCCCCGGGCTCGAACTGGCCGCGGCCTACCATCCGCTCGGCTACGGCATCGAGGCGGGCGGTGACTTCTACGACGTCTGGCCGTTGTCGGAGTCGGAATGGGCGTTCGCGCTCGGCGACGTATGCGGCACCGGTCCCGAGGCCGCCGGCCTAGCGGCGTTGGTGCGCTTTTCGTTGCGCGCCACCGCGCTGCCCGGTGTTGACCACGAGGCGCTGTTGCAGCGCCTGAACCAGGTGCTCATTGAGGCCCGAGACATCGGCGACGAGCGCTTTTGCACTGTCATCTTCGGGACCCTGAAGGCTTCGGGGTATGACCGCTACCTGCGGCTGGCCAGCGGCGGCCACCCGCCTCCGCTATGGCAGCGGGCAAATGGGGAAGTGCACACGTTGCCTACGGGCGGGTCGCTCCTCGGGGTGCTCCCGAGCGTCGACATTGTTGTCAATGACTTGGCTCTTGGCCCGGGTGAGCGTGTCGTGCTGTACACAGACGGCGTGACCGAAGCGCGGTCCGGCACCGCCATGTTCAGCTCCGCCATGTTCGGTCCCGAGGGCCTCGTGAGGGCCATTACCGGGGCCCCCCGGGGAGCGTGCGCCACGGCCAAGGTCATCGAGGAGGCGGTCCTCGAGCACAGCGGGGGCCGTTTGGGAGACGATATGGCGGTCCTCGTCCTCGAGGCATTGCCCGAGGGCTGAGTTATGCGGTTACGGGCCACCTGGCGGTGTATCTCGGGGGCGGGCCTGGCGTCGGGGGAGACATGGCAGTAGCGCAATGACCAACTGGCAAGAAAGGCGCCCCCCAAGCATGAACGATGATCTCTCCCTCTACGACACGTCCGGCCTGCGGCTGGGTAAGAAGGACGCCGTCCGGCCGGCCGGCTTGCGTGACCTGAGACAGTATGTCCCTGACGGCTTCCCGCCGCCACCCGCATCGTTCGGTGTGCTTAGGGACCTGCAGGCGGTGCCTTGGGGAATGGACGGCAACGACACCGTGGGCGATTGCACGATCGCCGGGGCTGACCACGTGATCGCCGCCGAGAACGCCTGGCTGGGGACCGAGGACCCGCGCCCCACCCTGCAGGTGCTCGAGGCCCAGTACCAGCAGCTCTCACCCGGCGATACCGGTTGTGTAATCGCCGAGGTGCTTCGCGACTGGCGGGCCGACGGCCTGTTCTCCATGCCCGGTGGCACCAACCGGATCGGGCTTTACGCCCCGTTCGATCACGCCGACCAGACCGAGTTCTGTCAGGTCGTGTCCTTCACCGGCATCGCTTACCTGGGTATCCAGTGCCCGCGCTCGGCCCAGCAGCAGTACGCCAAGCAGTGCCAGAGCGGTCAGCTGGTGCCATGGACAGTAGTGCCCCCTTCGCCTATCGAGGGTGGTCACTGCATTGTTGCGGTCGGCTACACCACCGCTGGCCTCTACTGCGTCACCTGGGGTGGGGTCGTGCTGGCGACCTGGGAGTTCATCGCTCGCTACTGCGACGAGGCGTGGGCGCTCATCAGCCAGGAGCTGGGTGAAAAGGGCGCCGACACCCTCGGCATCGACGTCGGGAACCTGGCCGCTGACCTCGACGCGCTAAGCGAGCACCCCGGGGCACTCGCCGTCCAGTCGCGCTGACGAGCTCGGCGAACGGCCACTTTCCCGCCGCCGCCGCTCGTTGACGGGGGCCGTGAGGCTGGGCACGGGGCTGGGTGGGCGCCCCTCCCACCGCCCCGTGCCCGCCACCTAGCCCAGCCGCTATCGTCGGGCTCTTGGCTCCCTCTGTCACCAGGGTCACAGTCGTGGGCAGCACGATGATCGACATGATCAGTTACGTGCCGCGCATGCCCGAACGAGGTGAGACCCTGCTTGGCAACCGCTTCGAGATCGGCTTTGGCGGTAAGGGCGCCAACCAGGCGGTGATGGCCCACCGCTTGGGGGCAAAGGTGCGCATGATCGGGTGTGTGGGCACCGACGGCTTCGGTGACGAGACAGTGGCCAACCTCCAAGCCGAGGGAATTGATACCGGGGGCGTCTACCGCTCGGACAAGCACACCGGGGTAGCGCCGATATGGGTAGAGCCAGACGGCACCAACCGCATTGCCATTTTCCCGGGTGCCAACCACGAGCTCGTGGCCGAGGAGGTCGCGAGTGCGACCGCGGCCGGGCTGCAACCAGGGGATGTGGTCGTCGGGCAGTTCGAGATCGAGCAGCACGTCACGCTGGCCGCCTTCCGGGCCGCCCGGGCGGCCGGTGCCACGACGGTACTGAACCCGGCGCCGGCTGCGCCCCCGCACACCGGGTTGCTCGACCTCGCCGACTGGCTCATCCCCAACGAGACCGAGTTCGCCGCTTTGATGGCTGCCGAGCTCGGCAAGGATGTGCGCACGGTCGCCGATGAAGACATCGAGGCGTTGGCCGCCCGAGTCGCGCCCCGCCTCCTAGTCACGCTCGGTGGCGCGGGGGCGGTCATGGCTTCCCGGCCCGGGATGCCTGGCGCCGCGGGCACGGGGCTTCTCCGGCTGCCAGCGCCGGCGACCGAGGTGGTCGACACTACGGGGGCGGGCGACGCATTTGTCGGAGCATTTGCCTATGGGCTGGGCCGGGGGCTCGAGCCCGCAACCGCAGCCGCTCTCGCCGTGAGGTGCGCGTCGTTTACGGTGAGCCGGCGAGGCACCCAGTTATCCTTCCCCTCCGGCGAGGACTGCGCCCGACTTCTCGACGGCCTCCCCTAGGACCTCGTCCCAGTAGCCGGCGCAAGGCGGCAGCGACCGCCGGCGCGAGCCGGCGCGCGGGGGCGTACATTGGGCCGGTGGCCCAGACCGCACCTGCTGTTGCTCCTACCGCCCCTGCTGCTGCTCCTACCGCCCCTGCTGCTGCTGCTGCGGCTGGTGTTGTCACTGGCCGCGGTCCTGCTGAGCCGCCCCGGTCCTCGGCGCGCGCCGAGCATGGCGCGCTCGCTGTGTTGGCGGACCTGGCCGCCTCCGAGGTCTCGCTGCGCCGCTTCCTGCACGGCTTGCCCGGTGTCGACCAGGTGGGCGCCGAGGCGCGGGCGGCGGCACTGGCCACGCGTTCGATCAAGACCGCATCCAAGCTCTGGGCCATCGACGCGGCCATTTCGATGATCGACCTGACCACACTCGAGGGCGCCGACACACCGGGCAAGGTGAGCTCGTTGTGCGGGAAGGCCCGGCGGCCCGACCCGGACGACGCCAGCGTGCCCGCCGTGGCTGCGGTGTGCGTCTACCCCGACCTCGTGCCTGTGGCCCGGGCCTGCCTGGCCGGCAGCGACGTCAAGGTGGCCTCCGTGGCTACCGCCTTCCCATCGGGCCGAGCGTCCCTGGCGGTCAAGCTGGCCGACGTGGCTGATGCCGTCTCAGCTGGGGCGGACGAGGTGGACATGGTGATCGACCGTGGCGCCTTCCTCGCAGGCCGGTACGGGTGCGTGCTCGAAGAGGTGCGGGCCGTCAAGCAGGCCTGTGGGCGGGCCCAGCTCAAGGTGATCCTGGAAACGGGTGAGCTGGCGACCTACGACAACGTGAGGCGCGCCGCGTGGCTGTCCATGATCGGGGGCGCCGATTTCATCAAGACCTCGACGGGCAAGGTGGCCCCCGCCTCGACGGTCCCCGTCGCCCTGGTCATGCTCGAGGCAGTTCGGGACTTCGCCGACATGTCTGGGCGGGCGGTCGGGGTGAAGGTGGCCGGCGGCATCCGCACGACCAAGGACGCCCTCCGCTACCTGGTCGTCGTCAATGAGGTGGCCGGCGATGAGTGGCTGGAGCCATCGTTGTTCCGCATCGGTGCTTCCAGCTTGCTCAACGACCTGCTGATGCAGCGTTCCAAGCAGAAGTACGGCGCCTATGCCGGTTCCCAGGACTTCAGCGTCGAGTGAGCTCGCCCCGCTTTCCCTACGCCCCGGCACCCGAATCGAGGGCGATCGTCAATCTCAGGCCCTCGTACGGGCTTTTCATTGCTGGCGAGTTCGTCGACCCTGTCGACGGGGGCCAGTTCAAGACCGAGAGCCCGTCTTCGCAGGAGGTGCTGGCCGAAGTCAGCAGTGCGGGGCCGGGTGACGTGGACCGGGCGGTAAAGGCTGCCCGGCACGCCTACGAAAATGTGTGGGGGCCCATGCCCGGCAGGGAGCGGGCCAAGTACCTGTTCCGCGTTGCCCGTGTCATCCAGGAGCGTTCACGGGAACTGGCGGTGCTCGAGAGCCTGGACAATGGCAAGCCGATCAAGGAGTCGCGCGACGTCGACGTGCCCTTGGCCGCCGCTCACTTTTTTTACCACGCCGGTTGGGCCGACAAGTTGGCCTACGCGGGCTACGGCCCCGACCCGCGCCCGCTGGGTGTCGCCGGACAAGTCATCCCGTGGAACTTCCCTCTCCTCATGGCGGCTTGGAAACTGGCGCCGGCACTTGCCGCCGGCAACACCTGCGTGCTGAAGCCGGCAGAGACCACGCCGCTTTCGGCACTGTTGCTGGCCGAGATCCTCCAGCAGGCGGAGCTGCCCCCCGGTGTAGTGAACATCGTTACCGGAGCGGGGCAAACTGGGGCCGCGGTGGTCAACCATCCCGGCATCGACAAGGTCGCCTTCACCGGGTCGACCGAGGTGGGCAAGTTGATCCAGCGCAGCCTGGCGGGCACCGGCAAGCGCCTGACACTCGAACTGGGGGGCAAGGCAGCCAACATTGTCTTCGACGACGCGCCCTTGTCCCAAGCGGTCGAGGGCATCGTGAACGGCATCTTTTTCAACCAGGGCCACGTTTGCTGCGCGGGGTCGCGCTTGCTGGTACAAGAACCCATCGCGGAGGGAGTGGTGGAGGCGCTGCAGCGGCGCTTGGGCACCCTGCGCCTAGGGGACCCGCTCGACAAGAACACAGACATCGGCGCCATAAACTCCCCCCAGCAACTCGCCAAGATCCGCGAGCTGGCGGCGGCGGGCGAGGCCGAAGGCGCCCAACGCTGGTCACCCGCATGCGCTTTGCCGGAACGCGGTTACTGGTTCCCGCCCACGCTGTTCACGGGGGTGGCACCCGCACAGCGCATTGCCCGCGAAGAGATCTTCGGGCCTGTGTTGTCTGTGCTCACCTTCCGGACCCCGGAAGAAGCTTTGGAAAAGGCTAACAATACGACCTACGGGCTTTCGGCCGGGGTGTGGACAGAAAAAGGGAGCCGCATCCTGTACATGGCCTCTCGGCTGAAGGCCGGCGTGGTGTGGGCCAATACTTTCAACCGCTTTGACCCGGCCAGCCCGTTCGGGGGTTACCGCGAGTCTGGTTTTGGCCGTGAAGGTGGGCGCCAGGGGCTGGCGGCCTATTTGCGGGGTGCGTTCGATGCCTGAAGGCCCCGGCCGCCTCGCGGTCCGTAAGACCTACAAGCTCTACATCGGTGGCGCCTTCCCGCGCTCAGAGTCGGGCCGCTCGTACGTGGTGGCTTCTTGTGGTGGCGCCGTGCTGGCAAATGTCGCACAGGCGTCGCGCAAGGACCTCCGCGATGCAGTAGTGGCGGCCCGCAAGGCGCAGCCCGGTTGGGCGGCCGCGACTGCTTACAACCGGGGCCAAGTCATCTACCGCGTGGCCGAGATGCTCGAGGGGCGCCATGCCCAGTTCGCCTATCTGCTCGAGGTGGCCGACGGCCTCGATCACAGGGCGGCGGCGCTGGTGGTGTCGGCGGCTGTGGACCGCCTGGTTTGGTACGCCGGGTGGGCCGACAAGTACGCCCAGGTGGCTGGCTCGGCCAACCCGGTGGCCGGACCGTATTTCGACTTCTCCGTACCCGAGCCGACGGGCGTCGTCGGCGTCCTCGCCCCGCAAGCATCGTCACTGCTCGGCCTGGTGAGCGTGCTCGCGCCCGTCATCACCACCGGCAACGCCGCAGTGGTCGTGGCGAGCGAGGCGCGGCCATTGCCGGCGCTGGAGCTCGCCGAGGTCCTGGGCACATCCGACGTCCCTGCAGGCGTGGTCAACATCCTGAGCGGGCGCACCGACGAGCTCGCCCCCGTGCTCGCTGCGCACCGCGACGTGGAGGCCATCGACCTGGCGGGTGCCAGTTCGCAAAGCACCGCCGACCTGGAGATGGCGGCGGCGGGCAACGTGAAGCGGGTGTTGCGGCCGGCGGCCGGCCCCGAACCGGACTGGACGGGCGAACCGGGGCCGGCGCGTATGCTCTTTTTCGTCGAGACCAAGACGGTCTGGCACCCCATCGGCGCCTAGCAGGAGGGTTGAAAAGTGGGCGTCCAGGTGGTCGACCACCCGCTGGCACAATCCTTGCTCGCCGCGCTGCGGGACCGTAGCACGCCCCCGCCCTTGTTCCGGCTGCTGGCCAAGCGCCTGGCCCTGGTCCTGTGCCTGGAAGCGACCCGCACGGTGCCCACCACGCCATTCGAGGTCGAGACGCCACTTGCGCCCGCTACGGGAGCCCGTCTCGCCCAGGGCCTTGTCGCCGTACCGGTACTGCGGGCGGGCTTGGGCATGCTCGAGGCTGTGACGGAGCTTTTCCCCGAGGTGACGGTCGGCTACGTGGGCCTCGAACGTGACCACGCCACCTTCGAGCCTTCGCTCTACTACTCGAAGCTGCCGCCACTCGAGGGCCGCGCCGTGCTCCTCCTCGACCCGATGCTCGCCACCGGGCACTCGGCCGCGGCGGCGTGCCGGTCGCTCGAGAAGGCGGCGGCGACACAGGTGACACTGCTGTCGGTGGTGGCCGCCCCCGAAGGTATCGCCTACTTGGAAAAGACCCACCCCGATGTGGGCATTGTCACCACCGCGATCGACCAGGGGCTCGACGCCCACGCCTACATCGTGCCCGGTCTCGGCGACTTCGGCGACCGCCTCTTCGGCACGGTTTGACCTTCATCTTGCCGAGTTTCTTGCACCTTGCCGACTTTCTGACACGAGCCACCTCCGGCGTGGGCAGCCGACCAGCAGAAATGCCGAGTTTCTGACCGCAGCCATTCTGCTTTGCCGACTTTCTGCCGTTTTTCGACATAAAGTCGGCAAAGCGGAAGGGTTGGGCTGCGCGTTGCTGGGACAATGCCGACTTTCTGACATTAACCTGGCTGTTGCTGAAGGACTGCTGCCTTCGGCGCCTACCTCAGCGGCCGAAGGCAACCGCTATCTCCGCGGCGAGGCGGACGTTGCCTCGCACCGCGGCCAGGTTGGCTTCGAGGGCGGCACCCCCCGTGGCCTCAACCAGGGCGGCTAACAGGTAGGGCGTGAGGCGCTGCCCCTTGATCCCTTCGGCCTCGGCGGCGGCCAGGGCGCGGGTTAGCGCCCGGTCGTGCACCTCCGGGCTCAGCTGTTCGGCTTCGGGAACCGGGTTGGCCACCAAGAGGGCCGAGGGCAGTCCCAGACCGTCCTGGGCGCGCATTATCTCGGCCACCTCTTCGGCCGTTTCCACCGACCAGTCGAGGGGCAGTCCCGAGCTGTGCAGGTAGAAGCCGGGAAAGGAACGGGTACGGTAACCCACCACGCTGATGCCGAGTGTCTCGAGCCGTTCCAGCGTGGCTGGGACATCGAGGATCGACTTCACCCCGGCCGAAACCACGGTCACTCGTGTGCTGCCGAGCACCTCCAGGTCGGCCGACTCGTCGAAGGACTCGGCAAAGTCCCGGTGGACCCCACCCAGGCCGCCGGTGGCGAACACCCTGAGCCCGGCGGCGGCGGCGAGCCAGGCGGTCGCCGAAACGGTGGTGGCCCCGCTCTCGCCCAGCGCCAGCGCCACGGGCAGGTCGCGCCGGCTCAGTTTGCGTACGGCAACGTCGGTTGCCACTCTCTCCAGCTGCTCCTCTCCCAATCCGATCCACGCCTCCCCGTCGACGACTGCGATCGTGGCGGGGCAGGCGCCGCCCGATCGCACCAGGGACTCCAATTCATGGGCCACGTCCAGGTTGCGGGGCCGGGGCAGGCCATGGGCGATGATCGTGGACTCCAGGGCCACGACCGGCATACCCTGGCGGCGAGCGTCGTCGACCTCCGCGTTGAACCTGAGCACCGGGGCCCAGCCCGGCGATTTTGCTGCGCTGCCGCCCGTGCCGCCCGTGCCGCCCGTGCCGCCCGTGCCGCCCGTGCCACTAGTCATGGCGAGCCCAACCGAGTGGCGACGTCAGCCCGCAGTGCCTCCAGCCGAGCAGCGGTCGCGGCGCGCATCGCGGGCAGCTCGGGCAAGGCGCACGGTCCCGCCGTTGCCTCGAGGTACGCCTTCAGCTTGGGCTCGGTCCCGCTCGGCCGCAGGGCGACGCGGCCGTGCCCACCCAGCTGCCAGATGAGCAGGTCAGCCGGCGGCAGTTCGCCGTCTCCAGCGGAAAGGTCGCGCACCTCCGTCACGCGCAGTCCCGCCAGGTGCTGAGGGGGGTGGGCCCGGCAATTGGCCATCAGCGCAGCCATGTCGCCTGCAGCGTTACCGCCGCGCAGGCGCATCGACCATTGCGCTGTGGCATGCACACCGAGCCTGGCGGCCAGCTCGTCCAGGCGGTCCAGGAGCGACCGTGCTTCCCTGGCGGCGCGCGCCGCCATGTCCGCCACGACGAGGGCGGCCGACATCCCGTCCTTGTCGGCTACGGCTGCGCAGACGGCGTAGCCGAGGGCCTCTTCATAGCCGAACAGCAAGCGGTGGCCGGGGCGCAGGCGTGCGGCTCGGGCGATCCATTTGAAGCCGGTGAGGGTGGCGGCATAAGCCACGCCCGTGGCCGCGGCCAGGGCGGAGAGCATCGAAGACGACACCACGGTGGTGGCCACCAAGCGGTCTGTGCCCTCGCTGTTGGCGATTAGGTGGTCAGCCAACAAGATGCCGAGCTCGTCCCCGCTCAAGACCCGGAAGCCGGTGGCGGGCAGCCGGCGCCCGCCGGGCTGGTCCGCGCGGTTGGCGGGTAGGGCGACCGCGAGCCGGTCGGCGTCGGGGTCGTTGACCAGCACGAGGTCCGCGTCGAGCCGCTCTCCTTCGGCTAGGGCCAAGTCCATGGCCCCGGGCTCCTCGGGGTTGGGGAAAGGGGCGGTAGGGAAGTCGGGGTCCGGGGCCGCCTGGCTCGGCACCAGCGACGGCCGGGGGAAACCGGCTTCCTCCAGCAAGCCCGGCAGCACGGCTGCGCCAACGCCGTGCAAGGGCGTGTACACGATGCGGAGGTCCCGCCGGCCGCGTCCCTCCGGTCGAGCCGGCCCCTCCCGCCGGCCGCGTGCCTCCCACTGGCCGCGTGCCTCCCACTGGCCGCGTCCTTCGTACTGGCCGCGTCCCTCCGGCCGCTCCTCGCCGACCAACTCCAGGACGGCTCGCCGGTAAGCAGTCAGCATTTCCTCTTCGTCGATGTCCGCCGGGCGAGCGTCCGCGAGCGCTGCTTCGGTTGGCACGAAGCCAACTGCCGAGGCCGCAGCTGCGGCGATGGCCTGGTCCTCGGGTGGGCCGACTTGAGCGCCGTCTTCCAGGTAGACCTTGTAGCCGTTGTCGGGTGCGGGGTTGTGGCTCGCGGTTACCATGACCCCGGCCGCCGCGCCCAGGTGGCGCACGGCGAAGGCCGTTATCGGCGTGGGCAGGGGCCGGGCGAACTTCCACACCCGCACCCCGAGAGCGGCGGCGACCCGGGCCGCGTCGTCAGCGAACATGGCCG
>Ga0335074_10014567_pt1 | contig 11024 bp, 9 predicted proteins | sample Lox_Sample_23_FD_206715 | JGI IMG/M metagenome (GOLD analysis project Ga0335074, IMG submission 206715) | Soil microbial communities from Loxahatchee National Wildlife Refuge, Florida, United States - Lox_Sample_2.3 | ecosystem: Environmental > Terrestrial > Soil > Wetlands | place: USA: Florida... | reverse complement strand
GAAGTGCTGGTGCTGCCGCGCCTGCTGGGGCTGATGATTACGCTGCCCCTGCTGACATTCTACTCCAACATGATGGGCCTGCTTGGCGGGATGGTCATGTGTTATTTCGATCTGAGCATCACCATTCCGGCTTTTTTATCACAGCTTCGCGAGGCAGTCGTAGGTTGGACCTTCTGGGTCGGCCTTATCAAAGCTCCGGTATTCGCTTTCATCATCGGTCTTGTCGGCTGTTATCAAGGATTGCATGTTGAACGCAATGCGGCGAGCGTGGGTGCGCTCACGACCCGGGCGGTGGTCGAATCCATCTTCCTGGTCATCACGGCGGACGCCGTCTTCTCGATCCTGTTTTCGGTACTTGGCGTATGAGCGACACCACTTCGAATGTCCCAGCCATCCGGGTACGAGGGCTTGTCACCCGGATCGGCGGCCATCTTATACATGACCACGTCGATCTCGACGTCTGGCCTGGGGAGATCATGGGCGTGGTCGGCGGCTCCGGCGCCGGCAAGTCGGTTCTTCTGCGCGAGATCGTCGGTTTGCAGCAGCCGACCGAGGGCAGCATCGAAGTGCTGGGCCAAAACATCGCCGAGCTCACCGGCGATGAGCTGGTGCGATTGCAAACCCGTTGGGGCGTGCTGTTCCAGGACGGCGCCTTGTTCAGCGATCAGACCGTGGCGCAGAACGTGCAGGTGCCGCTCCGCGAGCACACCGATTTGCCGCAGCATCTGATGTGCGAGATTACCTCGGTCAAGCTCAGCATGGTCGGGCTGCCGCCCGAAGCCGCCATGAATTATCCCTCGCAGCTATCCGGAGGCATGCGCAAAAGGGCAGGCCTCGCCCGGGCGCTGGCGCTCGATCCTGAGCTTCTGTTTCTCGATGAACCGACCGCCGGCCTGGACCCCATAGCCGCCTCGCAATTCGACGAGCTTGTGCGCGAGCTTCAGAAGAGCCTCCGGCTAACCGTCTTCATGGTGACGCACGACATTGACACGCTTCGCGCGACCACCAACCGTATTGCGGTGTTGGTCGATCGCAAGATCAAGGTCGGAACCATTGCCAATCTGACCCATGATACCAATCCCTGGATTCATGAGTACTTCACCGGTGTGCGTGGCCATGCCGCGCTGGCGTCGTGATCGGAGGATTGCCACATGGAGCCGCGCGCAAATTATGTTGCTGTCGGAGCTTTTGTCCTGATCGTCCTGGCCGGCATCTTCGTCGCCGGATTGTGGTTGGCACGTGTACAGTTCCAGACCGCATACAACCATTACGAGACTGACGTCCCGGGCCCGGTCACCGGACTGGCGGGCGGTGCCCTGGTCCGGCTGAATGGTATCGAGGTCGGGCGCGTTACCCGTATCGAGCAGGATCCCAGCAATCCGGAGCTTGTCAGGGTGATAATGGAGGTCCGGAACAGGGTGGAGATTCGCGCCGACTCCGTGGCGTCGGTCGAGACACTCGGGCTTACAGGTGTCGAATATGTCGAGATTTCAGGGGGGACGCTCAACTCGCCGCGGCTCGTGGCCACGGCCGGGCAGGAGTATCCTATCATCGCCTCGACGCAATCTTCGCTGCAGCGGGTGTTCAACAATGCGCCGGAGCTGCTGGCCCGGCTGCTGGTGATTACAGATCGGATTTCGTCGGTACTCGACGAGAAGAATCGCCAGGCGATCGCCGATTCGCTCGCGAACGTTCGCGACACGACGGCCGCCTTCAAGGGTCACGCTGGGGACATTGGCCAGCTTATCACTGACGGCGGCAAAGCCATGCACAATCTGGCGGATGCCAGTGCATCGCTGGAGGACATGGCAAGCAAGCTTGACCGGACATCCGACAAAGCCGATCGGCTGGTGGCGGGAGCGAACGACGCGATACATCAGGCAACGAAACTGGCGACCGATCTCGATAGTATCGTGCTTGCCGCGAAGCCCGGCGTGCGTGAGCTCACAACCAATGACTTCGATCAGCTTAGCGCGCTGCTGAGCGACGCACGCCACCTGATTGCCAGCCTCGACCGGGTCTCGGACCAACTCGAACGTGATCCCAGTGGTTTTCTGTTCGGCGAACGTCGCGCAGGATACACGCCGAGATGACGAGTCTGCTGCGGTCGCGCCGCCGCGTTCTGGGGGCCGCGGCATGTCTGGTGCCGCTTGCCGGATGCAGCTTGCTGTTCCCGCCATCAGCGCCACAGCTCTATCGGCTTACGCCGCAGAGTGCCGACGCGCCGCATGGGCCGCTTGTCCGCTCGCAGCTCGTGGTTGATGCGCCGACGGCGCCCGAAAGCCTCGACACCGACCGGATCGCGCTCACGCGCAATCAGATACAGCTCGACTACTTCGCCAGCTCTGCCTGGACTGATACCGCACCCCGGCTGTTGCAGGGGCTGCTGATCGATGCGTTCCAAAGCAGCGGCCGGATCGTCGCAGTGGGACGCGGCTCGAGCGACCTCAACCCCGATTACCTGCTCGAGACCGACCTCCGCGACTTCCAGGCGCGCTATGCTGGTAGCGGCAATCAGCCACCAACCAGCGTGGTGACGGTGGACGCCGAACTGGTCCAGATGCCTGGTCGCCGGGTCATCGGCAGCATACTGGCGGCGAAAGAGGCGCCCGCAAGTCGCAACGATCTCGATAGCATCGTGGAGGCGTTCGATGCTGCTACTGGCGAGGTTATCAGCCAGATTGTCGATTGGACGTTGGGTAGGATGGTTCGTGGTCGATAAGCTTACGCTGCACCTCTCCCGTAGAGCAGGAGAGGTGAGCTAGCGTCTGACCAATGATTGCAAACCTCCCCGCGCAGGCCGTGCATCTCTCGTTCGAGCCTGGCCCCTACCGCATGGCGATGGGCCTGACCGCGTGTCCGCGCGCCGACTGGATCGAACTCGACCAGCACTACCCCGCCGAAATGGCGGAGCGCCGCCACTTACTCGCAACGCGGCGCGACGAGGTATTCGCCGCGGTCCCCGGCTCCGATCAGGCTCGGCAGGAAACATGGGGCGTGCTTGCCGCACATGTCGCGGGACGATGGCCGGACTGGTTCACCATCGACGGCGAGCGGCTGGAGAACCGGCTGACCGGCGATCAGTGGAGTCTCGGCGAGCCCGACCGCGATCCACTGGAAGCGGCGGCGCTGCTGGTGCAGGAAGACCTCTGCATCATCCAGATGAGCGAAACCGGCCCGTTACTCGCGGCCGGCGTCGTCTGCTTCCCGAGCCGCTGGCGTCTCGGCGAGAAGATCGGCCGCCCCCTCGCCACCGTGCACGCGCCCGTACCGTTCTACGGTGAGAGACTGGCGCGCCCGGTCGATCGGTTCATGGGTGTCGTCAAGCCGGGCCATGTCGCGGTGCGGCTCAACTGGTCAATGACGGATGACCCGACGCTGTTCCAGCCCGGCGGCAAATGGCGCACCGACGGCGCCGTGCACATCACCGCCGACAACGCCGGCGATGCGCTGTTCGTCCGCGTCGAGCGCCAGACGCTCACCCGGCTGCCGGAGTCGGGTGCAGTGCTGTTCACCATCCGCGTGCATGTCTATCCGTTGGCTCGCATCGCCGCGCGGCCGGAAATTGCGCAGCGCCTGGCCGAAGCGGTGCGTGCGCTGCCGCCCGAGACGTTGCACTACAAGAGCCTGTTACGGTTCCGTGACGCGCTGCTCGATTATCTGGGGCGCGTGTCCTAGGCGAGACGCAAAGCTCGCTGAGCAACTTTCGTTACAGCACAACCCGTGTTGCGGCACGCGGAATCAGGTTCTATTGCAGGTACCGCCTGGCTGTCGTATCTTTGGCCCGTTGACGCAAAATTGCACTGAATATTCCCTTGCGCGGCAGGGCAGCTCATCTCCAACCTCCAGTAATTCTCCGCTGCGCCCGCCAACACTAGTGAGTGCCGCAGGTTCGCCTCAGCACCCGGGACGAGTGCCGGTTCGTATCTGAGAGGAGCAGGGCCATGTCCGTCGAGTTGCTCGAGAACGCAGGCAAGCGGGGTGGCGCCATCTGCGGTCCCGCTCGAGCGGCGCGCATCAAGGACGTCCCGTTGGCCGCGTGAGAAGGAAGCTCACATGACGGGAGACAGTCGACGACCCCAGGTCGCCCGCCCCACAGGGCTAGCACGAACCAGCAAGCGGCCGACTCTCATCCACTCAGGTAACCTCGCGGTCGCTGCCGCGCCCAGCCGCGTGCCGCTTGACCACGGCCTGACCGTTGGCCGACAGCCGATGCCCGGGCAGGTCGTGCTGGACCACCCCAATGTCTCGCGCCGTCACGCGGCGTTCGAGGTGGACGGCAGTACCATCGTACTGCGCGACCTTGGCGGGCCCAGCGGCACCTATGTCAATGGTGCGCGGCTACGCGGCGCCCGCCCGCTGGTCCCGGGGGATCGGATCGATATCGGCCCCTTCGAACTCACCTTCGACGGCACGGCTCTCACCAGGGCCTGGCGGGTCGGCAATGTCGAGCTGCTCGTGCATGACGTCAGCTACGATGTACTGGGCAGACGAGCCGGCGCGCCGCCGCAACGCATCCTGCACGACGCCAGCCTGCTGATCCGTCCCTCCGAGTTGTTCTGCATCATCGGTGCCAACGGCTCGGGCAAGTCCACCTTGATGAACATCCTCGCCGGCCGAGCGCTGCCGAGCGAGGGGGCCGTCCTGCTCAACAACAAAGACCTGCACGCCAATTTCCAGGCCTTGAAGCAGGACATCGCCTTCGTGCCACAACAGGACGTGCTGCACGAGCAGCTAACGCTGCGCCATGCACTCGACTACGTGGCACGGCTTCGCCTGCCGCCCGACACCACCCCGGGGCAGCGCCGTGCGGCAGTGCATGAGGCGGCACGCAACGTCGATCTGTTCGACCGGCTCGACCAGCGCATCGGCGCGCTCAGCGGTGGGCAGAAGAAGTGCGCGAGCCTGGCCAGCGAGATTCTCAACCGCCCCAGTCTGCTGTTCCTTGACGAGGTCACCAGTGGGCTGGACGAGAACACCGACTGGGAGATCATGCGCCTGCTGCGTCGCCTGGCCGATGAAGGGATGACCATCCTGGTGGTCACCCATACTTTGGCCAACGTGGCGGAGTTCTGCGACAGAGCCCTGTGTATGGGGCGCGGCGGCCATCCCACCTTTGTCGGCACACCACAGGAGGTGTTGGATTTCTTTGCGGTTCGCCGACTGGGCGAGGTGTTCAATCGGATGGACGAACTCGGCTCCGAGTGCTGGCGTGCCAGGTTCGAAGAAAAGGAGATTCCCAAGGAAACCAATGGCGCGACAGTCAGCCCTTCAGGCGCCGCCGAACCGCGCGCGAAATCACAGGGCTGCGACGCACCGCGCCCCCGCGAGCCCGCGCTTGTCACACTGCGGCGGATCGCCCGCCAAGTGGGCATTCTCTTGGACCGAAACACCAGGCTGTTGATGGCCGATCGCCGCACGTTGGTGATGGCCGCGGTCCAGAGCGTGCTGATCGGTGGGCTGATAGGTTATGCTTTCGGTACGTTCGGGGTCGGGCAGGAACGCGTCAACGCGGAGAATGCGCTGCTGCTGCTGCTCGGCCTGAGCGCGATCTGGCTCGGCTGCAATGCGGCGTCAAAGGATATCGTCGGCGAGCTCGCGATCTATCAACGCGAGCACGACATCAACCTGTCCACCGCAGCTTTCATCTGCGCGAAATACCTGGTGTCCGCAGCGTTCACCGTGCTGCAGCTTGCTGTTGTTTACCTGCTTGCAGGTGCACTGTCCCAGGGCATCCCGGGCGACCGGGTTGAGCAATTCCTGCTGCTGATGATCGGCGCGCTGGCGGGCACTGCGATCGGGCTGCTTATCTCGGCGTTTGCCAACACCAGGGATCAAGCAACGACGATCGTTCCGCTCGCTCTGGTGCCGCAACTGATCCTGGCGGGGGTGCTGGTGCCGAAGCTGCCTGATCTTGCGGAGAAGGCGGCTAAAGTGGCTGTCAGCGGCTATTGGCTGACCGAAGCAATGAAGTCGGTGTTCATATCTGCCGAGGGGCCGATCAGGGTGATCAACACGCACACCGGCGAGCTGATGAACATGACCGCCCAGCCGGCGGGCCGCGGCGCCGCGATCGTCGCCGCGCATGCAGTGGCATTTCTGCTGCTCGCGTATTTGGTAACGTTGCTGCGCCACGGCGGGCGCAAGCGTGGCACTTGATTGGGAGTTGCGTTGCCGCGCCGTTAGTTTGCAATCGACACACCGATTCGTAAGCTCTTCGACTGCACTTACTGCTCTACGCAAAAGAAAGACGCGGATGGCCGGGCCAAGCCCGGCCATGACGTGGGGCGCCTGGTCCGATCGAACACGAGACGTATACGCTTGAAACCTCCGCCTCGCCGCAATCGCGCCCACCTGCCGGAAACAGCGGTCGTGCTGGTGACCGGTACCGACCCCGATGGCGACGCGCTCGCCCGGCCGGTCGAGTGGGACGGCGAGGGGCCGCCGCCGCAAGTGCTGATGGCGCCGGAGCCGCATGGTAGGCCCGCTCTTGCCCCCGGCCAGCGTGTCCTCGCCCGTCTTCGTCCCGCCGGGCCGGGTCGCTACGAGGGCCGCACGATCAAGCGCCTCACCGACACGCCCGGGAGGGTGCTAGGCGTATTCCGCCCTGGCCCGCGGGACGGGCGTCTTATCCCCACGGATCGACGCGCCAAGGCGGAATGGATCGTGCCACCCGGCCAGGACGCGGGCGCGGAGCCCGGCGAGATCGTACTCGCCGAGCCGCTGCCCCACCACCGGCTTGGTCTCAAGCCGGCACGAGTGATCGAGCGTCTCGGACGCATGGGCGATGCGCGCTCGGTCAGCCTGATCGCCATCGCCACGCACGACATCCCGCACGTCTTCCCTGCCGATACACTTGCGGATGCCGATCGCGCCGGCGCCCCTACCCTGCGCGATCGGGAAGATCTGCGTCAGGTTCCGTTGATAACCATCGACGGGCCGGATGCGCGCGATTTTGACGATGCGGTATTCGCCGAGCCGGACGGAACCGGCTTCCGCCTGATCGTCGCGATCGCCGATGTCGCCCACTACGTCGGCCCCGACACGCCGCTCGATGCCACCGCCCTGGAACGCGGCAACAGTGTCTATTTCCCGGACCGCGTCGTGCCGATGCTGCCCGAGGCGCTGTCGAATGGCTGGTGCAGCCTGCGCCCACAGGAAGACCGTGCCTGCCTGTTCGTCGAGCTCCGCGTCACCGCCGACGGGCGCAAGCGCACGCATCGCTTCGGCCGCGGCCTGATGCGCAGCGCCGCGCGCCTGACTTACGAACAGGTGCAACTTGCGCACGATCGCGGCGAGACGCTGGGGTTGCCGCTGTCCCCGCTCTATGGCGGCTTCCGTGCCCTGCTGGCCGCGCGACACGCCCGTGGCACGCTCGATCTCGACCTGCCGGAGCGTCAGGTCGTGCTCGACGATGCGGGCCGGGTGCAGGCGGTCGTGCCCCGGCCGCGCCTCGACAGCCATCGGCTGATCGAGGAGTTCATGATCCTCGCTAACGTTGCCGCCGCCGAGGAACTGGAACGCCATCATGCTGCCTGCATGTACCGCGTCCATGCGCCACCGTCTGTCGAGAAGCTGGAAGACCTGCGCAGCTTCCTGCGCGGCTTCGGGATCTCTCTGCCGGCGGGTGATCGGCTGCGTCCAAGCGACGTCGACAACGTCTTGCAGCGCGTCGCCGGTACCGCCGAGGCGCCTGTCGTGAACGAGGTGGTCCTGCGGAGCCAGTCCCAGGCCGCCTATAGCCCCGACAATATCGGTCATTTCGGCCTGGCCCTGCCGCGCTACGCGCATTTCACCAGCCCGATCCGGCGCTATGCCGACCTGCTGGTGCACCGGGGGCTGATCCGCGCCCTGCGCCTTGGCGACGATGGGTTGGGACCCCAGGCAGAGTCGCGCTTCGAAGCGATCGCCGAGCACCTCACCGCGACCGAGCGGCGCGCCCAGGTGGCCGAGCGCGAGGCGACCGATCGCTATCTGGCGGCATTCATGTCCGCCAAGGTGGGATCCGTCTTCGCCGCCCGTATCTCTGGCGTCACACGCTTCGGCCTTTTTGTCACAGTGGTGGAAAATGGGGCGAGCGGCATTGTTCCGCGCTCGGCCCTGCCGGATGATCTGTGGCACCATGATGAGCGTGACCAGACGTTGACTGGCCGCCGCACCCGCCTCGTTTTCCGCCTGGGACAGGAAGTCGAGGTGCGGCTCGCGGAAGCCAACGCGGTCACCGGCAGTCTCGCGTTCCAACTTATGCAGGGCGTTCCGCCGCAGCCCTCGGCGCGCGCCCGAAAATCGGGGAAGCGGTCCCGTTTCAAGTGATTCGGCTCGGTCTCCTGTTCCTGCTGTTGTTGACGATCCCGGTCCAGGCCCAGCCCCCTCTCTCCACACCCGGCTTCAATTCCCAGTTGACAGCCGAGGTGTACGCGGCGGCGCTCGCGTTCATTGAGCCGCGCGCGCTCGATCCCGTCACCGTGCCGCAACTCGCGGTGTGGGGCCTGCGCGGCCTGACCGCCCTCGATCCGGATGTGATCGTCGGCCAAACCGGCGGCCGGCTCGCGCTGGCAATGATGCAACGCACGATCTACGCGGTCTCCCTGCCGGCCCTGCCGACGCCGCAGGCCTGGGCGGCCGCCGTGGTGTCGATCGCACAGGCGGCGTGGGTCGCGTCGCCCGCGGTCCGGCGCGCCGGCACGCAAGGCATCATCCAATCCTTCTTCGACGAGATGTTCAACCATTTCGATCCCTATTCGCGCTACACGCCGCCCGGCCAGGCCGCCGAGGACGAGGCCGAGCGCCAAGGCAGCGTCGGCATCGGGGTAACGGTGGCGGTCGTTCGCGGTGCGATCGTGGTGACGGCGATCGCGCCGGACAGTCCGGCCATCGGTGCCGGCCTGCGTGTCGGCGATCGCATCCTGTCGGTGAATGGTCAATCAACCGTCGGGCAGGAGAGCGCAACGGTCGCCACCTGGCTCGGCGGTCCAGAGGGCGGCGCCGTGCGTGTGGTATGGCGTGCCCGCAACGGGCGTATGCGCCAAGCCGAAGTCGCGCACATGGCGTTGGCCCCGCAGACGGTGTTCGCGCAGAGAGTGGCGACAATGTTGGTTTTGCGGCTGACGGAGTTCAACCGTGATACCGATACCGGCGTCGACGGCCCGATCAGTCAGGCGTTCAACTCCCGCCACCGACCGGACGGCATCGTGCTTGATCTGCGCGGCAATCGCGGCGGGCTGCTGGCCGAAGCAGTCGCTGTCGCCGATGAGTTGCTGCCCGCTGGTGTCGTCGCGATCGAGCAAGGGCGTGATCCCGCGGCCAATCGGGTCTGGTACTCGCCCGGCGGCGAACTGGCGAAGGACGTGCCGGTGATAGCGCTGGTCGATGGCCGCACTGCCAGCGCCGCCGAGGTCCTGGCCGCCGCGCTGGCGGATCGCGGGCGCGCCGTGGTGGTGGGAAGCTCGACGTTCGGCAAGGGCGTTGCGCAGACATTCACCACCCTGCCCGATGGCGGCGAGCTGTTCGTCACCTGGAGCCGCGTGCTGGCGCCGCTCGGCTGGCCGATCCAGGGTCTTGGCGTGTTGCCGCAGGTCTGCACCAGCCTGGGCATCGATGCGCTGGAGAGACAGTTGCAAGCGCTGGCATCCGGCGTTCAGCCGATGGCCGCGGCGATTGAACGCGCCCGAAAAATTCGCGCCACGGTGCCGGCGGCCGAGATCGTGGCACTCCGCAGCGCCTGTCCGGCCGCCGAGGGGCGCGAATTGGATCTGGATGTTGCGCATTTTCTGATCGAGAACCCGGTTGCTTATGCCGCGGCCCTGCTGCCGCCGATGCGATAGCGTGCGCAGCGCGCTGAAATTAAAGTGGTTTCCCATTGACCGGAGAGGTCGAATTTACGAATGGGACAAGCAGCACGGCACTGTGGAAATCTACGACCCAAGGGGCGAGCATCCGGGCGAGTATGACCACGTGACCGGTCAGCAAACCAAACCGGCTGACCCGACAAGGAGGACTGAACCATGAGCCTGAGGCGACATCTGCGCGGCTATGACAAGTCGACTGAAGCTCTTCGGGCGCAGTACGCCGTACCCGACAATCTGCTGCCGCTTGCCCGTCAACTTCTCGGCGCAATCCCGGACGCCCCGGAGCTCTTGGACCCACATGAACTGACACTGGACCAAGTCCAGGCATTGGCCAAGGAACTGGGCATGCCGATCGACCCGCACCAGTACGACTACTACCTTGAGTCTGACGAAAGTTGGCAAAAAGTAGCAGAGATGCGTGATGTGCTTTCGCGAACGTGACTGACGGGACGGAAGCAGTCTTCGCGCTTCATTATTCCGCCGCTGCCGGTGTCGCGCGGACGCCACGACGCAGCAGAAGCAGCAATAACAGCGGCGGAATCACGATAAACGCCATCATATGAAAATCATTATTATATGCAATGATCTGTGCTTGCCGTTGGATCTCCTGATCCAAAAACGCGGCCCCATGGGCGGTCGCCGGATTATAGAATCGGGCTACGGCGCTGGCGCCCTGCAACAGCCGGTCGAATGGCGTGATGTTGGCGGCGATGTCGGCGTGCATTGCCTGGGCGCTGCGCGCCAGCGTGAACGTGGTCACCGAAATGCCGACGGCAGAGCCCATGTTGCGTGCCAGCGCCTGCAACGCTGTCGCCTCCCCGCGAAGCTGCGCCGGCAAGGTCATGAACGCCAGCACCGTCATCGGATTGAAGATCAGCCCGGTGGAGAACCCCTGCACGATCAGCGTCAGCATCATCTGGTCCTGGGTGACGTCGGGGGTCCAGGTGCTCATCCGGTGCAGCGCGAAGCCCAGCACTATCAACCCGACCGCCATGATCTTGCGCTGATCGACATGGTTGGCGAGCCAGCTGGCGAAGAACATCGCCGCCATGGTGCCGAACCCGCGTGGGGCCAGCGCGATGCCGGCGGTGAGCACGGGATAGTCCGCCAGGTTCTGAAGGTACGGCGCCAGCAGCGCCGAAGTCGCCAGCATCACCATGGAGATACAGAACGTCA
>Ga0335074_10014566_pt1 | contig 11024 bp, 10 predicted proteins | sample Lox_Sample_23_FD_206715 | JGI IMG/M metagenome (GOLD analysis project Ga0335074, IMG submission 206715) | Soil microbial communities from Loxahatchee National Wildlife Refuge, Florida, United States - Lox_Sample_2.3 | ecosystem: Environmental > Terrestrial > Soil > Wetlands | place: USA... | reverse complement strand
CGGCTTCGTCGTCGGCGCCCCGCCCGAGGGACACCCGCTGCACGGCGTCGCCCCGCTGGTCAACCGGGTCCCCGACCTGAGGTGCCCGCTGCTCGGCCTGTTCGGGAAGGACGACGCGGCGCCCTCGCCTGCCGACGTCGCGGAGCTCGAGGAGGCACTCAAGGCGGCGGGCAAGACCTACGAGTTCCACTCTTATGAGGGGGCTGGCCATGCGTTCCTGCAGGTGGACCGGCCTAACTACCGGCCGGATGCCGCGGTGGACGCCTGGCAGCGGATCTGGGCCTTCTTCGGCCGTTACCTGTTATCGTCGCTGGGGAGAGGAGTCGGCATGTGCACGTACATAACGGAGAAGGTCGCGGTCAGCGGTAGCGGGAAGGGGCCGTCCGGTTGGTTCAAGCTGACCGACGCGAGCGTGTATTTCGATCACCCGGTGCACGCGCAGGCGGAGCACACGCTCAACATCGACTTCCTCGACCCCGCCGCCGGCCCGTCGGCCCGGGTCGCCGTCGAGCTCACCGCGGAGTCGGCGCGGGCACTGGCCCAGGCGATCCAGGCCACCCTGGACTCCGCCCCGCCGGGCCTGGTCACCTGACGCCGCCGGACCACGCCGGGCCGCGCGCCAGGGCCCGGGGACCCGCGCACCGGGTCCGAAATGTCAGTGCCCCGTGCGAGTATGCGGGTAAGGCAGTGGCATACCCGGAATGGAGGCGGCGATGCGGTTCGAGGTGGAGCGGGACGCGCTGGCTGAGGCGGTTGCCTGGGTAGCGCGCGCGCTGCCCTCCCGGCCGGTGCTGCCCATCCTTTCCGGGATGCTGCTGCACGCGGCCGCCGGCGCACTGACGCTGTCCTGCTTCGACTACGAGGTGTCGGCCAGGATCCAGCTGGACGCGCAGGTGGCCGAGCCCGGAACCGCGCTCGTCCCCGGCAGGCTGCTTGCCGAGATCACCCGAAGCCTGCCCTCGCTGGCCGTCGAGGCGGTCCAGGGCCCGGATGACCTGACCCTGACCTGCGGCGAGGCGTCCTTCACCCTGGTCACGCTGCCCGTGCACGAGTATCCAAGGCTGCCCGAGCTGCCGCGGCTGGCCGGCACGGTCGACGGCGGCGCGTTCGCCACCGCGATCGGCCAGGTCGTCCCCGCGGCCAGCCGCGATGACACACTGCCCGTGCTCACCGGGGTGAACATGGAGTTCGAGGCGGACGTTATCACCATGGTGGCCACCGACAGGTACCGGCTGGCGATCCGGGAGCTCGGCTGGCATCCCGCCGAGCCGGATACGAAGAGCACGCTGCTCGTGCCCGCCAGGACGCTGGCCGACGCGGCGCGGATGATGGTGACGGGCGTGCCGGTGCGGATCATGACCCGCGCCGAGGAGGCAGTGGGCCGGGCCCGCTCGGCCGAGGCGACGATCGGGTTCGAGTCGGCCGGACGCCGGCTGACCACGCGCCTGATCTCTACCGAGTACATCAAGTACTCCGCCCAGTTCCCCAAGGAATTCGGCAGCCGCGGCGACATGCCAGCGGTCCAGCTCGCCGAGGCGGTCAGGCGGGTCGCGCTCGTCGCGGAACGGGGCAGCTCGGTGCGGTTGTCGTTCGGCAGCGGGAAGGTCACGATCGAGGCCGGTACCGAGGGGCAGGCGCGGGCGCGGGAAGCGGTCCGGGCCGAGTTCTCCGGCGACCAGACCACGATCGCATTCAGCCCGCAGTACCTGCTCGACGGCCTCGGTGCCGCGCTGACGGCGGCCACGGAGGCCGATCCGAAGACCGACCAGGACGCCAAGCAGGCCCAAGACACCAGGCAAGCCCAAGACACCAGGCAAGCCCAAGACACCAGGCAAGCAGAGAGCGGGGACCAGGCCCGCATCAGCCTGCAGTTCACCAGCCCGACCAAGCCGGCCCTCATCACCGGAGGCCTGGGCGGTGCCGGCAGCATGCAGGCGGCCGAGGAGCCCACGCCGGACTTCCGCTACCTGGTGGTGCCGCTGCGCTCGCTGACCAGCGTCTGACCGCTAGGGGATTGGTCCGCCGCCCCAGTGGTGCGGTCCGTACGGCGGGTACCCGGGCCCGGGATAGGCGTGGCGGTACATCCAGGCCATGATCAGAATCCAGGTGGCGAAGGCGAAAAGCATCAACGCGAGGACCAGGAAGCGGCCGGCGTCCTGCCGCGGGACCTGCCGTTCCGGCCGGACGCGAACCGGCCTGGGCGGGCGGGGGAGATCGGCCATCAGGCTGTCGATCTGACGCTGCGTCCTGGCGGTCAGGGCCGAGTCGATCCGCTCGGTCAGCTCGTCGAGAGTCAGCCGCCCGGCGGCGAAATGCTCCCGCAGCTGGGCCATGGTGGCGTCACGTTCCGCGTCGCCGATCCGGACGTCGTAGTCGTACCGAGTGTTCCCCGGCACGCGCCATCCAGGTACGAGCTGTTCGCGCGGCTGCGCCGCGTCTGGGTCGTTGTGCATCATTCCGGTTCGGACGTCGTATCGCCTCGTCATCTGGTTTCCGGATTCGCCGGGCCGACTACCTGCTTCCACGATAAGCCGGGGCGGTCCGGTACGGAACCAGGTACGAGGCAGAATCCGCCGATAAGCGCCTGCGGGGTCCCCTTGGCCCCCGCGGTCCGCGCGGCCCTCTCGGGCCCGAGCCCCGGCGCCCGCCGCCGAACAACCGCCGCAGGAACGCGATCGCGGCGATGATCAGCACCACCGCGATCGGCCTGTCCCCGCCGCCGATGCCGAACAGGAACAGGCTGCCGATGATCACGCAGATCCAGACCAGCGCCAGGATCGGCGCGAACGGCCTTCCGTAGCGACCGCCAGACCGCCGGCCGTCGTTCGCCGAGCCGTAATTCCAGCCCGATCCCGGGAGCCCGACCGTTCCGCCCGGTGCGTTCGTGGCCCCGAAGCCGTCGGCCGTTGCCCCCGCCGTCGGCCGCGCGACGTGCGGCAGGTCGCGCATTACCTCGTTCAGGTCCGCCTTGGTCTTGGCCGCGAACGCGAGGTCGAGGCGCTCGTTCAGCTCCTCGAGGGTGAGCCGCCCGTCGGCGTAGTGATCACGCAGCTGAGCAGCGATCGCGTCCCGTTCGGCGTCCCCGACGCGCACGTTGAATCCTGTTGCCATCGTGCCCTCCGTAAGGCAGTGCGGGGAAATCCCAAGTACTTTGCACGATATATCGCGAACAGTCGATGGGCAAGCAGGATTGGCCGCGCGACGCCCAATTCGGAGCTAACTCTAAGCTTCGCCGCGTGGCCGCCTGAGCACGCTATCGACCGAGGTAGGCGCCGCCATTGACGTAGATAACCTGACCCGTGATATGACCCGCCGCGGGCGAGGCGAGGAACGTCACCGTGGCGGCGACGTCCGCCGTCGTGCCGGGCCGTCCGGTCTTCGTCTCCCGGATCAGGCGCTCCCGCCGGCCCGATCCGGCCGTCAGGCGACCCTGCGCGCCCCGGGCCCTGGCACCGGGGTGACCTCCCGGGCCGATTCGAGTCCGTGTCCGGCCTGGCAGGTCAGCCGCAGCCGCACCGGTTCCCCGCAGTCGCGATGACGCAGCAGGACCTGCGGGCCCGCCGGGCCGACCACGTACTTATTACCCCATTCCATCATCGCCACCAGCACCGGGTAGAGGTCCAGGCCCTTGTCGGTGAGCCGGTACTCGTCCCGGCCGCGCTGGCCATGCTCCTGGTACCTGACCTTGCGCAGCAGGCCCTCCGTCACCAGGCGGGACAGCCGCTGGCTGAGCACCTGCCTGGGCAATCCGGTGCGACGCTGCATGTCGTCGAAGCGGCGCACGCCGTTGAACGCCTCGCGCAGCACGAGGAACGTCGGCCGCTCCCCGAAGATCCCCACCGCCGCGCCGATCGCGCAGTTCGCCGAGTCGTAATCCAGAATCCAGGGCCTGTCCATGACACGCATGCTAAGTCCAGTTGACAGACTCAGCAATCCGGAGGAATGCTGAGTCCATGACCCGAACCCAGCGCTACGGGATTACCCGCGCCGACGGCCCGGCCGCCGTGATCCGGCCCGCGCGCCCGTCGGATGAGGCCGCCCTTGACGACTTCTTCGCCGCCCTCTCGCCGCAGAGCCGCTACCTGCGGTTCTTTGGCCCGGTCACGCCAGGCTCGGCCCTGCTCCGCCGACTGCTCGGCGACGCCGACGGCGTCGACGCCGTGGTCGCAGTCCGCGGCGGCCTCATCATTGGACACGCCATGGCCGCGGACCTGGCCGGACGGGTGAGCGACATCGGCGTGGTGGTGGCCGACGCCTGGCAGGGCAAGGGAGTAGGCGCGGCGCTGATGCGCGCTCTGGTCACCGGTGCCCAGGCTCGCGGGCTGACCTCGATGACGATGGACGTGCTGCCCGGCAATCAGCGGATACTCGCCATGATCCTGGCGCACTGGCCCGCGGCCCGCATCGACCGCACGCCGGACGGCCTTACCATCCGCATCCGGCTCGAGCACCAGCACCAGCAACCGTCGGCGGCCACCGCCTGACGGGACTTCGCCCAAGCCCGGTCTGTCCTAGTCCTGGACGCCCTGCTCAGCCTGGGCACCGCGCTCGCTCGAGGTGTTCGTCGCGGCGCTCACCGGCCTGGGCTGGGCCCGCTCCGACCTAACGCGCGCCTCTCCTTTTGTCCCGAACGAGCCGTGGCGTGCCCGCCCGGCTAGCTCATCCCGCCGGGTTGTGCCACTCTTCGCCGGCCGGAAGCAGGCTGTCAGCCTGCGCGGGGCCCCAGCTGCCCCGGGCGTAGGACGGCACGGGAACCACGTCCCCGAGCACCGGGTCGACCACCCGCCAGGCCGCCTCGACCGTCTCCTGGGAGGCGAACAGCCAGCGTTCCCCGTTGAGCGCGGCCCCGATGAGCCGGTCGTAGGGCAGCATGTCCTCGCCGGGATGCTCGGCGAAGCACAGTTCCTCCGGCTCGGGCTGCCAGCCCGCACCTGGCTTCTTGCCGGTCAGCGTCAGGCTGACCCGGTTCTGCGGGTTGACCCGGAACCGCAGCACGTTCGCGGCCATCTGGTCGCCCATCCCGAACGGGTCGTGCGGCGGGCGCCGGAACCTGACCGTGACCTCGGTCGCGGTCACCGGCAGGCACTTGCCCGCCCGGATCAGGATCGGCACGTCGGCCCAGCGCCAGGAGTCGGCGGCGAGCCTGATCGCCGCGTAGGTCTCGGTCACTGACTTCGGGTCCACGCCGGCGACCTGCAGGTATCCGTCGTACTGGCCCTTGACGGTGAGCTCCGGGGTCAGCGGCCGCAGCGCGCCGAGGAGCTGCGCCTTGGACGACCGCCACGAGTCCAGGTCGTTACCGTCCGGCGGCTCGGCCAGGACGGTGGCCAGGACCTGGAGCAGGTGGTTCTGGATCACGTCCTTGATCGCGCCGGTCTTGTCGTAGAACGCGCCCCGGTCGGCGACGTCGAACGCCTCCGCCATCGTGATCTGGATGCTCTGCACGTAGTTGCGATTCAGCACCGGCTCGATAGTCGAGTTCGCGAACCGGACGAACATCAGGCTGTCCACCGGCTCCAGGCCTAGCCAGTGGTCGACACGGTAGATGTCGTCCTCGGCGAAGTAGGCGTGCATGGTCGCGTTCAGCTGCTGTGCGCTGGCCAGGTCGTTGCCGAACGGCTTCTCCACCATGACCCGCCCGCCGGCCGTCCGTCCCGCCTTGGAGATCCCCTCCGCGATGCGCCCGAACAGCGCCGGCGGCACCTCCAGGTAGAACAGCGCCGGGCCCGGGCCCATCTCCTGCGACATGGCCGCGTAGGTCGCTGGGTCGTCCAGGTCCCCGTCCACATAGCGCAGCAGGCTCAGCATCTTGGCCGCGGCCGGGCTGCCCGGGTCGATCTTGTGCGCCTGAAGTGAGGCGGTCGCGTAGTCGCGGAACTGGTCCAGGCCCCAGCCGCTCTTGGCCACCCCGGTCACGGGCACGTCGAGCACGCCCCGCTCGACCAGCCCTACCAGCGCGGGAAACGTCTCCAGCTTCGCCAGGTCACCGGTGGCGCCGAAGATCACCAGCGAGTCAACGTGATCAGTGCTCATGTCCGCCCTCTCGACTGTCTGCTCTCAACACGGGGCCTTCGACACGGGGCCTTCGACACGGGCCCTCGACACGGACCCGTCTGGCCCGGGCCCCGCACCCCATCCTGCCGCACTCCTTTCCGGCCCTCGCCGCGGGGAATAGTTAGGCCGCCGGATTGTTGAGATGCATGCAAACGCATATATCTTGGAGGCAGGCCATGCAGTTCGGGATCTTCTCGGTCAGCGACATCACCCGGGATCCCGTGTCGGGGAAGACGCCGAGCGAGGCGGAGCGGATCGACGCAGTCGTGCAGATCGCGCAGAAGGCCGAGGAGGTCGGGCTCGACGTGTTCGCGATCGGCGAGCACCACAACCCGCCGTTCTTCTCCTCCGCGCCGACAACGCTGCTCGCGTATATCGCGGCGACCACGAAGCGGCTGATCGTGTCCACGGCGACGACGCTGATCACGACCAATGACCCGGTGCGGATCGCGGAGGAGTACGCGATGCTGCAGCACCTGTCGAAGGGCCGGATGGACCTGATGCTCGGCCGCGGCAACACCGCCCCGGTCTACCCGTGGTTCGGCAAGGACATCAGCAACGGCCTGCCGCTCGCGCTGGAAAACTACAACCTGCTGCACCGGTTGTGGCGCGAGGACGTCGTGGACTGGACGGGGAAGTTCCGCACCCCGCTGCAGGGCTTCACCTCGATCCCGAGGCCGCTTGACGACGTGCCGCCGTTCGTGTGGCACGGCTCGATCCGCACCCCCGAGATCGCCGAGCAGGCCGCGTACTACGGGGACGGTTTCTTCGCCAACAACATCTTCTGGCCCAAGGAGCACTACATGCGGCTGATCCGGTTCTACCGGCAGCGCTACGCGCACTACGGCCACGGCACGGAAAAGCAGGCCATCGTCGGCCTGGGCGGCCAGGCGTACCTCGCCAGGAACTCCCAGGACGCCAGGCGGGAGTTCCGCCCGTACTTCGACGAGGCCCCGGTCTACGGGCACGGGCCGTCGATGGAGGACTTCATGGATCTCACGCCGCTGTCGGTGGGCAGCCCGGCCGAGGTCATCGACAAGACCCTGACCTTCCGCGAGCACTTCGGCGACTACCAGCGGCAGCTGTTCCTCGTCGACCACGCGGGCCTGCCGCTGAAGACCGTGCTCGACCAGCTCGACCTGCTCGGCGAGGAGGTCGTCCCGGTGCTGCGGAAGGAAATCGCCGCCCGGCAGGACCCGGAGACTCCCGAGGCTCCCACGCAAGCCAGCCTGGTCAGGGCGAAGTACGGCGACCAGGCGCCGCGGCAGCCGGTCCCGAACGCGAACCGCGGCGACAACGTCACCGGCGGGTCACCTTACACCGACACCGACCCGCAGGCCGCCGCCGAGGAAGCGAACCTGTGATGCCCGCAACCCGAAACCTCGCCAACGACGCCTGGGAGGCGCTGCTGTCCGCCCACGCCGTGCTGATGAAGCAGTTCGCCGCCGAGGACATCTGGGATGACATCTCGATGCGGGAGTACGACGTGCTGTACACGCTGGCCAAGTGCGACGGGCCGTTGCGCCTGACCGAGCTGAACCGGCATGTCCTGCTCAGCCAGCCGGCCCTGTCCCGCCTGGTGGACCGGCTGGCCGAGCGCGGCCTGGTCGACCGGCGCGCCGACGCGGCCGACGGGCGCTGCGTCCTGCTGTCGCTCACGCAGACGGGCCGGGACCGGCAGCGGCAGGTAGGGCGCAGGCACGCCCGCAGCGTGGCCCGTGCCGTAGCCGCCGACCTGGATCCCGGCGAACTCCGCCAGCTCGAGGCGATCTGCCTGAAACTGGCCCACGGGCCCGTCACGGCCGGCGCGGAGAACGCCGAGGAAAACGAGAACGAGGACATTCGCTCATGAACGAAACCGAGACCTTCAGGCTCGTGGTGGTCAGCGCCGGGACCAGCGACCTCTCCTCGACCCGGCTGCTGGCCGACCGGACCGCCGAGCACGTGGCGGCCCTCGCGGCCCGGCGCGGCAACACGGTGACGGTTAGCGTCATCGAGTTGCGTGAACTCGCCGCCGACATCTCCGCCGCGCTGGTGTCCCAGCTGATCACGCCGAAACTCCGGCAGGCGAACACCGCCCTTGGCGAGGCCGACGGCATCATCGCCGCCGCGCCGGTCCACAAGGCCGGCCCCAGCGGGCTGTTCACCTCGTTCTTCGGCGTCCTGGACAACGACCTGCTGATCGCCAAGCCGGTCGTGCTCGCCGCGACGGCCGGAACCGCCAGGCACGCCCTGGTCGCGGACGACCACATGCGCCCGCTGTTCGCCTACCTGCGCACCATGACCGTGCCGACCTCGCTCTTCGCCGCCCCGGAAGACTGGAGTGATCCGGCCCTGAACAAGCGCATCGACCGCGCCGCGGTCGAACTCGTCCTCCTCATGGAAAGTGGCTTCGCCCGCAAGATCAAGGATGAGTCCTGGCAGAGCTACCAGCACGAGTTCGGCAGCGCCGGCGGAACCGAGCTCTCCGTCGACCTAGACACCGACCTGATGCGCCTAGCAACCGGCGGCTCCGCCACCTAATACCCGCGTACTGCCGTTGCCTCCTGCGCAGGGTGCCACGAGCCCCGTGACCGGTCGCAAACCTACTCTGGTCGCGCAGAAATCGCCGCGTCTCCTCGGCCGTTCACGGATTTTTGATGGCGGGTCAATGATGTTCATGTCCCGTTAACAAGGTCACCGATACGTTAAGACCCGATGCCGTTTCCGGAATTCGACGGAAAAGTGATCATGAAGGGCCCCTGGTCGTCCGCGTATCGCCATGAGCTGTACAAATGTACCGCTTGACCGTCCTGGATTGCATCGGCGCCGCAGCCTGGCAGCTACCGCAATTGCCCGGGAATGGCTGACGAATTGACCGGCCATCCAGGAAGGGAAGCCTTATCATGCCTGCACAAGGCCCGTTTAGGTTCGCCCCCGCCAGACTCAGACCTAGACGCCAGTGCCGCCCCGCCCACCCTGGCCTACGGCGCCCGGCCGCGCTGCTGGCGGCGCTCGTTGCCGGCGCCGGGCTGGCCGTCGTGTCGGGCACCGCGGCCGAGGCCATACCGACAGCCACGAGCCAGCCCGCCGCCACGAGCCAGCCCGCGGCCCCGGCCTCGACGATGTGCCCGGGGGCGACCGTCGCCGCGTTCGGCCCGAACGTGTGCGTCTTCAACGACGCGATGAGCCAGGCGAGGATCCAGGCCGACCTCGACAACATTTCCACCCAGCAGGTCCCCGTCGCCAGCCAGTTCGACAGCCAGCGTTACGCCGTCCTGTTCGAGCCCGGGACCTACGGATCGCCCGCCGATCCGCTGGTGTTCCAGGTCGGGTACTACACCGAGGTGGCGGGTCTCGGCCTGATGCCCCAGGACACGGTCATCAACGGCGCCATCGAGGTGTACAACAACCTCTGCACCACCGGGACGACTGACTGCAACTCCGACGACAACTTCTGGCGGTCGTTGTCCAACCTCACCCTCAACGTGGACCTGCCGAGTTCCCCGCCCGCCTACGCCCCGCCGGTCGTGGATTCCTCCGGGGCCGGCTGCGCCAACTCCGCCGAGATGTGGTCGGTGTCCCAGGCCGCCCCGATCAGGCGGGCCATCATCAACGGCAGCGTGGTCTTCCAGGACTACTGCGCGTCGAAGAACTCGGCCAGCGGCGGGTTCATAGCCGACAGCGAGGTCAGCGGCGACCTCGACTTCTACGGCAACCAGCAGTACATGGTCCGCAACGCCGCCATAGGCGGAGCGAACGGCTGCCCGAACGGCCTGTGGAATATGGTCTACTCCGGCGTCCAGGGCGCGCCGTCACCGGTCTTCGCCGGCCAGTGCCAGCAGAACACGGTCCTGTCCTCGAGCCCGGTCACCGAGGAGGAGCCGTTCCTCTACACCGACTCAAGCGGCGGCTATCACGTCTTCGTCCCGGCCGTCCGGCACGACACGTCCGGCACATCCTGGGCCGGCGGCACCGAGGCCGGCACGTCCATCCCGCTGTCGAAGTTCTTCGTTGCCAGCCCGGGCACTCCGACTCTGGCCATCAACCTCGCGCTGGCCGTCGGCCAGAACCTCATCCTCACCCCCGGCGTCTACAACCTCGACCAGCCCATCGTGGTCAGCCGCCCCAATACCGTGGTCCTGGCCCAGGGCTTCGCCACCCTCGTGCCGCAGCGCGGCAACGCCGCCATCGCCGTCGTGCCAAATGACGGGGTGAAACTGTCCGGCCTGATCATCGATGCGGGTCCGGTAAGGTCGCCGGTCCTGCTCTCGGTCGGCGTCCACGGGCCGGGCAACGCCAACGCCAACGCCAGCGACCCGGACCTCATCCAGGACGTCTTCTTCCGGATCGGCGGCGCCGAGGCCACGCCCGTCAGCGCGACGGTCAGCCTGCTTGACAACGCCAGCGACTCGATCATCGACGACGTGTGGGCCTGGCGCGCCGACCACGGCGGCGACGTGGGCTGGACCAGCAACACCGCGAGCACAGGCGTGGCGGTGACAGGAGACGACGTGACCGCCTACGGCCTGGCCGTCGAGCACTACCAGAAGGACGAGGTGATCTGGAGCGGCCAGGGCGGCACTGACGTCTTCTTCCAGAACGAACTGCCGTACGACCCGCCAAGCCAGTCGGCCTGGGTGGCGTCGCCGACCCAGGACGGATACCCGGCATTCCTGGTCAGTCCCGGCGTCAGGACGTTCCACGGCTACGGCATGGGCAGCTACGTGGTCTTCATCGACACCAGTGCGACGCTGTACGATGCCGAGGCCTTCCAGGCCCCCGACGCACAGGGCGTCCAGTTCCGCAACCTCACGGCGGTCTGGATCGCGGGCTCGGGCGGCGACACTTCGATCATCAACGGCGTCGGAGGCCCGGCGACCTCCACGAACCCGGGTGTCGTAGAGCCTGTCGACCTCTCCAGCTACCCGTGACGTAACACCCGCGCAAAGTAAGCCCAGGCACCGGAATCCCGGTGCCTGGGCTAAGAC
>Ga0335074_10014565_pt1 | contig 11024 bp, 9 predicted proteins | sample Lox_Sample_23_FD_206715 | JGI IMG/M metagenome (GOLD analysis project Ga0335074, IMG submission 206715) | Soil microbial communities from Loxahatchee National Wildlife Refuge, Florida, United States - Lox_Sample_2.3 | ecosystem: Environmental > Terrestrial > Soil > Wetlands | place: USA: Florida... | reverse complement strand
GAAAAAGACCACTCCGTCCGGGGCGAGATGATGTGCCAGCACTGTGAACAGTGGGCGGGGATCTTCCAAATGTTCAGCCAACATTGCGGCAACGATTCCCTGATAGGTTCCGCCCTCTTCGGCCAGGCTCAGTTTCAGAGCATCTTTAACCTGGAAAGCTACGTGGTTGCCATGTCCGGAGACGGCCAGCAACCGATTCGCGACAGCGACGGCCGGTGGGCTGATGTCGAACCCTACTAACTGGAGGTCCGGCCTGGTTTCGGCCGCGAGCAGGCTCAGAACTCCGTGACCGGAAGCCAACTCGAGGACTCTGGCTTCCGGCGGCAGCGCCTTTAGAAAACCGTCCCGGTATAGGGCGATATGGTTGACCATCGAGGGCCAGAACGGATAGATGAGAATCGCCGCCCACATGTACGGGACCATGTACCCCTCGTCTTCATAGACTTCGGAGATGAGTTCGGGCATCGTCTCGGGCGTATATCGTCCGGTTTTCTCGTAGAGTTGCTGGCACTTCCACACGCCCAGGCAGTACCTGGCGTATCCTTTGGCCGCGTCCTCGAACGCACGATCGCCATAGGCTGCTTCCGCCCAGCGGGCGAGGGGGTCGAGCACCCAGGAACACAGCGGCTCATTGGCCTCGTACGTGGCACGTGCGGCCGGGGCAAACATTTTGGCTTTTGCGTCGAGGCTTCGAAGAAACGCCCTGCTGTCAATTCTGGTTTGAGTTGTCATTGCTAAATACCTTCAGTCTACTGAGCATACATGACGCACCATGCGAACCATAGGCCGGATCAAATCCATACCGTCCCACGGGGGAACGAACGCATGCATGCGCCCCAGTTTCACAATTCGGTCCACACCCTTTTTCCCGGCCAGAAGAGCAAGTCTGCGCTCCTTTTCGGCGTCGGCAATGCCCAACCCTAACGTTTGGACATTCCCGTCCAGTCTCGAAATTGGTTCGCAAAGATTATCCACCTCCAGTACAGTTAGAGTTCTTCCTTGAACTGGTTGGGGGACGTCGGACCCGGAACCGAGCAGGACCGTCCAGTCGGGACCGGCAGGAAAGAAAGCCTGATGCGCGGTATCGTTCAGCAGCCAGGAAGCGCGGGCATTATAAATCGCCGAAGTCAAAGACGCAGGAATATTCTCGCGAGGGTGGGCTTGGTTTTCAGCGTGAAAAGCGCGCCGGAGAACTTCGACAAACGGACCGGGCGAGCGACCTGGAGATCTCTCCAGGAACAACACCTGGGGGGACGAACACGCCTGCTGATCAAACTGCCAAACGTCGCGAGCAATCCGCCGGCACCAGGAAACCTGTTCGACGGGATTGTCCCACGCCCCAGCATCCATCGCAGCTATGGAGATTCGCGGACCGAACACCGCGAGCCTAGCCCAATGCGGAAAGGGCAGGGCGCGCACCTGCAAGACAGCCTCTTGGCCTCCCCAGATCATCGCGCCGTCCACAGCCTGCGCCATCGCCCGATGGAGATCGTGGCGGCGATGGTCGAATGCCGCCATAAAAATTCGCGGGGTAAGAAAAGCATTGGGATCGCTATCCGCTAATTTGGCTATCAAACATTCAGTCAGGCCGACTAAAGCCGAAGGTATGCGCACTAATGCCGCGTTTCCGCCCAGAAGGGCGCAGGTCATGGAGAGGATGGGCTGGATTTCTACATTGCCGGCGGGCCAGTGGCCCACGACTCCGAGGGGAAAAGCTCTACACTCCGCACGGCCATATTCCGTCCAACCGCCATACAGTCCGTTAGATCCCAACTCACGCGCCACGATGGGTTCCAGGTTTCCGCGCCTCAACCACATCCTCAGAAAGACGATTCCAGGCGCATGATCGAGGTCGCGACAGTCCAGTCTTCGCGACCACGCGTCAAACACACTGATGACGTCCTGGGGCAACAGTTCGGTGTCTGCTACGGCTCGACGCAATCGAGCGGCCGCACCCGAGATCTGAGAGGGCGCGGTGACTTCCTGCTGAAGATCAAGCATCCGGACTGAGGAACCAACTAGCACTGATTTAGAGGTAACCTCTTGGTCTGAATGTTACCACAGCCTCTAACTTCCGACTTAGGAATCCGCCCTGCGAAGCGAAAACTGATGCCTCGCCTTCCGCAGGGGCATCCATCATACGCGATCACCTGAGCCAGATCCTCGGTCAGGAGCAGATTGCCGGGGAAACTAGTAGGCAGAATACTGCAGACCTGAACAATCCCGTGTTCGCCGTCCGAGACTGGCTGAAGCGTTAAGGGGTTGCGGACGATCACGTCGCCGAATACGGGCCCGTGTTTGTTGCCTTGGGGACAATCCGGGTAGATAACTCCGACGCTCTCAACCATGCCGTAAAAATCGATGATCCGCTCAGTCGAGCACCCGAAAACTCGTGCCAACTGTTCATTGAACACAGATTTTTCTACCGCCTGGTCCTGCAGGCGTTTCCAGCCACCGCTATGAAAGATGCGCACGTTTGGCAAGTTGAGGGAGATGCCCTGCTGGACGAGAGGCTTGACCAGGTGAGTCCAGAGAATGAACGTGAAGCCGTAAACCAATATCTCGGAATTCTGCTGCCGTTGTGCGAAGTCTTGCACTATTTGGCGGTCCAACTCCAACTCACCTTCCCGATTCAGGCCGAGACAGTAGGTGGTCTCGCTCGCAAAAGGCTGTAATCCCCGTATTGCCGCACCCCTCGCCCCAAGAGACTCCCCGGATCCTCGATAATCGTGCGTGTCAACGACCAGGTAGGGCCGGCGGGCCGGACCGGTGAAATCCCGGACAATCATTACGATCGCTTTTGTCATCCTTCGCGCAGTAGGCGCGTCCAGCACAACGCGACTGGGTGATTGCGACGTAGTGGCACTCGAGGTCAAGACTATCTTGATTTGATCGGGACTGACAAAGGACAGTGGCGGATTCGCTTTTAATGTCGCAACAGGAAGAAACGGAAGGTCGGCCACCCGCTCGGCGAACCGGTAATCGGAAGGCCAATGCTGAATAAAGTTCCGATAGCCGGCGTGGCGCTGGCTTCCGGAGTCCAACTCCTCCTTAAGGATTTCGAGCAGGCGCGCCTGTTTGACCTCGGGAGGTGAGGAGTAGGGTGACGCCGAGAGGAGACGATCGATGCTATCGTCCAGTCGCTGCATGGGAAGTATTGCCTAGCGCAGGAAGAGCCCATCGAGCGATCTTTCCCGCAGGGGTCTTGGGCAATTCAGAGACCAGTTGCATGGAATTAAGAACCCAATGCGACGGAAGGTGACGCCGCAACTCTTCCGTTGCGATTCCGGCTCGCCGATCGGGCACGATATACAGGGCCAGCGCCTCTCCAACTTCCGGGTGTTCGACGGCACAAGCGCCGCATTCAAAAACGCCAGGAATTGATGCAACTCGGGCTTCGACCTCGGCCAGGCTGACTCTGGTTCCCCGCATCTTCAGGAATGCCGCCTTGCGTCCCTCAATCCACAGATAACCCTCCTCGTCCTGGCGGGCCAGATCGCCCGTTCGCAACCAACCATCGCAAAAGACCCGACGAGTCTCTTCAATGTCATTCCAATAACCAGCGCAAATCGACGGCCCTCTTACGAGCAGCTCACCTATTTGGCCGGGACCGAGGGCCCTCCCGTCTTCGCCAACGATTTTGACTTCGAGGTTGGCCAAGGGCCGACCTACGCTTCCTGATTTCTCCGTCCATCGCTCCGGCTCCAGGCAGGATATACGAGCCGTTGCTTCGGTCTGCCCGTACATCGAGTAGAATTTGACTCCCGGAAAGGAGGCTCGCATTTCATTGACTCTCTCGGGCGCCAAGGCACCGCCAGCCTGAAGAAAGCGTCGCAGACAGGGCATTGGTGTTCGACCGAGGCTCGATCGCCGAAGTAGAATGTTGTAAACCGTCGGAACGCCAGCGAACGTAGTGCAACGATATTGAACCGTCGCTTGGAGGACTCTGTCCGGAAACATAAACCGGCGGTCAAACACCACGGCGCCGCCTTGATAGAGATGCGTATGCAGCACGCTGGCTCCGAAGACGTAGCTCACCGGAAGAATCAGCATCGCGGTCTCATTGGTACCGAGACATTGGCTACGGATGATCGCTTCAGTGTTGGCAATCAGGTTGGCATGGCTGACCATGACGAAACGAGGTACGCCGGTCGAACCGGAAGTCGCCATAAGTGCGGCGAGATCCGACCCTGTGCAAGACGCGGGCGGCATGTGGTATGTAGGCTGGCTACCCAATCCACCTTGCAAATGCAAGACAGCGTTGGCATTTGGCGCTCCGCTCCCCAGACCGGTTTCGGTCCACACGGCTTTCGCACCGGTGGTTTCCGCTAAGGCGTCCGGAGAGGCCACAACCGTCCGCTCGTCCACGGGAACAGCCACGAGTCCCGCGTAGATGGCACCGAGATACGCCAACGCACTCGAAGGGGACAGAGTGCAGCCGATCAGCACCCGATCCCCTTGACGCAGCCCAGCCGATCGGAAACTGTCGCCGAAGCCGGCAATCCAACGCGGCAGGTATTCGGGACCGATGGTATTACCTGTGGCCGCGTCCACCAAATGGGAATGCAGCCCCAAGCGCCTTACCAGGCGGCCGGCAAAATTCGTTTCCTCGCCAAGTTTCACTTCACGCTCTGACAGCAAGCTTGTTCGTTACGATACGGACGATCTCACGGACGCTTTCCATCTCGATCAGTTCGTCCACGTCCAAGCTGATCCCGAAGATCTGTTCCAAATTGCTCGCCAGGGACAGGTGACCTACGGAATCCCAGCCGGGAATATCACTGGCGCTCGTTTCCATAGTCACGAGTTCTGGATCGACCTCAAACGAATTTGTAAACGCTTCGCGAACCTTCGCGAGCGTATGATCGGAGTTGTTCATTTTTACCTCTATCAGACTATTCAACCTGTACTCGTATGATCCCTTTGACAAGAATCCTACTTCACATAGGTCCGGCGAACCATCAACAGGTGATTCCTGCCCCGCCATCGAGAACCAGCGTGTGACCGACGACCCCGGCGGCGGCATCCGAGCAAAGAAATTGTGCCGCGCAGGCAACCTCCTCGGCAGTAACCAAACGCCCCTGCGGAGTTCGGTGGATCGCCTCGGCCAGTCGTGAATCGCTATCGGGAATGCCTTTCCAGACGTCCGTGAGAACCGCTCCAGGCGTCAAGACGTTCACCCGGATTCCGCGCGGCGCTAGTTCCAGAGCCAGATGCCGCGCAAGCGCCTCCAGCGCGCCCTTGGACGCGCCAACCAGCGAATAATATGGAAGGGCGCGCGACGCGCCCAAGGAACTCACGGCCAAAATGCTGGACCCACGGGTGAAGCGCGGGAGGAGGAGCTTGACCAACTTGAAGAAAGCTCGCACGTTGAGATTGAACGTCCAGTCGAAGTGGCGGTCGGTGAGGTCTTCCACGGAGCGATGCACTCCGGTGGCTGCGCAATATACCAATCCGGAGAGAACTGGTGCGATGGGCTGCAAAGCTTGAACGACTTGTTCCAATCCCTTTTCAGTGGTCAGATCGCCGCGACAGAGTGTGATGGCCAAGCCGTCCTTTTCCGCGATGGCCGTTAGTCCTCGGGCGGTCTCCTCGTTGCGCAGATAGTTCGCGATTACCTGAGCGCCGGCGCGGGCGAAGCGTAGGGAAATCGCCTGGCCAATGCCGCGCGTGCCGCCGGTAATGAGGAAGGTCTTGTTACTTAGCGAGAACAATTCGCTGTGGTTAGCCTGCATGACGCGAGCAATCTCTCCCGGCGTTTGGTGGAGCGATATCCTTCCGCACTTTCGGGCCGGAGCGGGTCAGATGGGATTGGGTCTCTCGTCCACAGACGGGTCACCCGGACCGGGATGGCGCTGGCGATTCAGAATCGAACCGCGGCGTACCCGGCGATAAGACTCCGTGATCCATCCAGCGTTGACGCAAATGCTCACTTTACATTCGAAACGCGTGGCCGGGTGAGCGCTAAAAAGCCAACGAATCGCCCAGATGACGATTCTGCGAAATCCAACCAAGGCGATGCCGAGTACTTTCCATTTGTGGTTGAGTTGAGATCCGGAGATCCGGACATCCGCCCGCGCTTTATCGAACCACCACCGGAAAAAGTACGCCTGCCGAGCCTTGCTTTCCGGAATTGCGTGATACACGAGCGCACGGGGTTCGTAACGGAGTGATTCGCCAGCAGTCAGTAAGCGAGATCCGAATTCGCTATCCTCTCCCTTCTGGGGTTCCCGCACATCAGGCAGTGGCCCCAGATCCGTCCTGAAGCAGTCATACCTGTCGAACACTTCTCTGCGGTACGCCATGTTGTTTCCAAAAGGAGCCTCATCAAGGTAACCTGGACAGAGGCCGCGATCGAACATCGCCAATGCCCCCCATGCATACCGGTCCCTCATGTTCAGCCATTTGGGAGGAACAAAGCCTGGTGCAGGCAGAGTCCTTCCTGACGCCCCGGCCCACTTACCCTCCTGGAAGACCGAAGACATCCTGTGCAGCCAAGCGGGATCAACAGTCACGTCGTCGTCGGTGAACACCAGAACATCACCGCGGGCGTGCCGAACCCCGGAATTGAGGGCATACGACTTACCTTGCCTGGCTTCAAGGAAATAGCGGAAGCGATTTGGGTATCGGCGGCAGAATTCCTCTACTAAGTCTCGCGTCCGGTCGGTGGAGCCGTTGTCGACGACCAGGACTTCCCATTCCATCGGGTTCGGGAGCTTCGAAGCAGCCACGCTTTCTAGAGCCGCCTCCAAGCTTCGCCAGCGGTTGTAGGTACACAGAATGACGCTGATCGTATCGCACCTCTAGTTCGCGGTCTGCGGGATCTGTTGGCTCCAAGCCCCTGCTGCCACATTTCTGGCCAAAACACGCAGTTTCTCGAAGGTGGATTCGTGAATCCTTGAAAGCTTGCACGGTCTAGGAAATCGACGCTAGTCCGGCTGGATACATGGCTGCCGATTACCTCGAGTAACCGAGGACACGCATGCCTTGCGATGCCTCCCGGGATATGATGAAACGCTCAAACCAGTTGATTCGGCTTCGCACGGCAGTGCCGCCGATCGAAGCCGACAGTGCTCTATCTTCCCTAATCTGAATTCCGAGCCAGGACTCAAGGTGCCGGAAATCGACCTTTCCCGAGGTCATGTCTTCGTACCTGATGTGAACGTACGGAAATCCCTGGGGTAGCTCTGACCAGCTTAACGCCAACCGGTTCCAGTGCCGGGCGAATCCGGCGATCGAATCTACGCAGACCTCCGGGTGCCTGCAGTATAGGTGCCCCCATCCAGAATCGGAAAAGGACCGGTAGCAATCGTAGGGGTGACGGGACAGAAAGATGAACTTCGCCTGCGGGAACAGCCAATGCAGGAGACTGGCTTCGGCTGCGCCTAATCGAACTTCTTTCAGACCCCAGCGCCCAAAACCAAGCCGCCGAGCAGGATCGCCGAGCCATCGAACGAAGAGACTGCGAAGACCCGATCGGAAGTCATCGCCAGGAGGGGATAAAGTCGCGATCCAGGATGTGGTCAACGAAGCGAGCGTGGCGTCACTCTGCTTGTACCATAACTGCAGATCGCGCGGGCTGAGGGAATCCGCCACCATCCGTGCAATCCGGGAGATGGGGGTCATTTCGCCGAACGGCTCACCCCATACGAGAAGCTGTTGGTCGGTCACAAGGATCCGTTGGAGTAGAGTGGACCCCGCTCTCCAGCCCGTGGACAACAGAAAGATCGGCGCCTCGGTATCGGGAATTTCATCCGCCACTAGGGAGCAGCGGTTGCTGAGCGCGGCGATACCATGATCCAAGCAGGCGACGTCCGGCACAGCCAAATCCAGGCGTTTGGCCCAACCGAAAAACTCGCGTGGCAGACTCCTGAACGCTCTGACAGGGCCGCCGATCCAACTTCGGCGGGCCCAACTCCAGGCGCGTGTCTCTTTGTATCTGGGAACTATCGCAGAAGCCACCGCAGTCAGCCTCAAATCGTTTTCGCGGACAGAACGTTTTGGAGCATTCTCCGTCTGAAGAGGCGCAGGACACGCGCCGCCGTGGGACCTGGACTTGCCACCAGTGCGAGGAGATTGCGGCCGACTTGCAGGGCCAGGTACGAATCGTCCAGTGTCTCCCCGAGTGTCTTGAGTCCTTCGCGGTGATAATTCCAAAAGCCGGAACCGCGGAATTTGGGCACCTCCGCGGCCAAAACCCGATAGTAATCTCTCTTGGACTCACGGCTTACGACCGCAGCCTCGGCGCCATCTAGAAAGAGACTGGCGTAGCGCTGGATCAGAATGTAGCGATCCAAGGCAACGGGCTGGTAGGCGCGGGCGGAGGACGAAATCGATTCGTTATCGGCGCGCGAAAACGAAAGTACCTGGTGGACAAATCCAAAATCCCAATCTTGCAGGAGTTGCAGGCACTTCTCGGTGTCTTCATGAAGGAGGCACTCGTCATAAAACGGCCGGGCGGCCCGCACGATGGAGGACCGATACATCACTGCGGTCGGCGAGCCAAACACATAGATTCCCGTGCGGAGGAACAGACGACCCACCTCCTTTCCCCCGAGCACCTTCGCATCGCGAGGGAAACCTGAGCCACGGAGCATATCACCTTTTAGCCAGTATGAACTCACCAACCCAATCGAGTTGGACAATTCGAACGCTCGTACCATCGATTGCAGGCATTCGGGGAAGATGTAATCATCCGCCTGAACCATTTTGCAATACTGGCTGTCGGGCGAAATCTCGGCGAGTGCGGAGTTGTAGTTCTGTACCTGGGAAAGCACGTGTGGCTGGCGGACCACGCGTATTCTGGGATCTCGCTTGGCATACGAGATCGCTATCTCCGCTGACCCATCGGTACTGCAATTGTCAACCAAGATATATTCGAAACGAGAGTACCTTTGTGCGAGAACGCTTTCAATGCACTGCGCCAAATATGGCGCCGTGTTATAGAACGGCGTAACAACACTGACCAAAGGGCCGCCGGCGTTCATGACTGAGTCAATGCGTGGATTGGGCAGACGAGTGTCCACGCTAGTTTAGCGGCTTGGGCTGACCCGGCTCATACATGCGTCCGTCACGATTCTGCTCGCGCTCGGTTGAGCAAGTGTCTCGCTTGCCAGACTCGCAGAGGCACACAGTTCGAGTTCGCTGGCGGGAGCATGCGCGGCCGACCGCACCCGTTCCAGCCAGATCTCGCGCCAATACGAATAGATGCTCCTCGGACAAAACAGACGGCACTCACTGTAACGCGACTCGCAGATTACGGAATCCAGCACGATGCACGGATTCTTCATGTTGCGCATCCTGCCGGTCCTCTCGTCAATGATTCTCGTAACGCGCTTGAGGACACGATAGGTCTTGCCGCAATACGGAACCTCCTCCGCATCAAAATACAAACCCCGGTTCTTGTTGGTGGTATCCAATGTCCTCAAGATTTCTTCGTAAGATCTAATGCGCACCAACTCTCCGGGTTGTAGATTCAGAGTGCCGGTCGGAGTCGCTTGCCCATGCGGTATGGTGCCAGTCTTGCGAGGAAAGGGTGTGCCGCCCCAGAACGCGACCAACTTGTCATAGAACCACCGCATGGGCCGACCCACTCCGATTCCAGCATTGCTCAGGTGGTAATAGAGCATGTAGATTGCACCGGCGATCAGCCGGCCAAAACTCACATTGCCTGAACGATAATCTTCGATGTACTGCCCAGGTTCCCACCATTCAAGGCGCTTGCTTGCATACGGTAATTGTGTGGCCTGGCAAACGTACGGAGGATCCGCTTCAGCGTCATTCGAATTCGCAACTCGCGTTTGGGCAAGAACATCAACCTCGGAACATCCCGGCGCGGCGGCCGACACATTGGAGGCCGGCGTATCGATTTGATGCAGAACCGGAGGGCTATCGGGTGCAACCGGCTTCAACCATGCCTCTTTCCAGAAGATCAGGCAACTAGCCTGGCAGCCCCCATGAGCACTTCCGTCGCAACGGGTTTCCAGATGAACGGCGCTATCTACTCCGCGGCCACGGACGGGGAACACGGTGTCGCAGGTCTTGTGGGCACGCTTGTATACCCGGAATCGCTTGCCACAAAACGCGAACATCTCGGGCATGAATGGCATACCATCCAGACGGCCTTGTTGATCGAGAGTCTGTAGAATCTCCTCCTTACTCTTCACCTCCACCCAATCGCTTACACGTAGCTTGCGGTTATCTTGTGCCATATTCTTGGTTCCCGAGGCGACCGCTCAGGAGATCTCAGGTACTTCACGGTGGCGGTGAAGCAACTGGGCTAGAACATCAAAGTAGAACGCCTTCTGTCGGAGAACCAGCAGCAATACTGCGGCGTAGACGCCGAAGAAGACCACTAGCTCTCCGGTTAGCAACCCGATCTTTGGTAAGGTCGGAGCACACGCCATTTTGAAGAGTATCCCAAAAGCGCCACCGGCCACTGACGAAACCAGGGGGGGCTGGATACACCCTAAGAAATCGGAAGTGGTGATGACCGTGCGGTATTTCGCCCACGCGACGAGCGGTCCGGCAAGGACGACCATCGCTATGGAATACCCTGCAGCCACACCCATTGGCCCACGCTGAATACCTGCAGCCACACCAAGGATGACCACCGGAGCCAGGATGAAGGCAATCCTGAGATTCCTGCCCACCCATCCCACAGCTCGCAAGTACCAGGATAGCGGGTTGATTGCCGCGAGCACAAGAAAGGTCGGCGCCAGCAACCGCAGGACGACACCAGCATCGACCCATTTCGGGCCCAGAAGAACTCGCACGATCTCATTTGAGAATAATGCACAACTGACTACGGCCGGGATTGTAATGGATACAGTAGCAGCGTGGAATTTCAGATAGGAACGGCGAAGACGATCCAAATCGTTCTGCATCCGCGATAGGACCGGAAATGACACCGAGCTTATGGAGGATAGCAACTGCTGGACCGGGAGGCTGATCAATTGGTAGGCGCGACCGTATATCCCGAGAGCCGTAGCTCCCCAGTACCGGCCGAGAAGAATCTTCTCGGT
>Ga0335074_10014564_pt1 | contig 11025 bp, 11 predicted proteins | sample Lox_Sample_23_FD_206715 | JGI IMG/M metagenome (GOLD analysis project Ga0335074, IMG submission 206715) | Soil microbial communities from Loxahatchee National Wildlife Refuge, Florida, United States - Lox_Sample_2.3 | ecosystem: Environmental > Terrestrial > Soil > Wetlands | place: USA... | reverse complement strand
TGCCTGGTCGACACCGAGACCGGTGACTTCATGTTCCTGGAGATGAACACCAGGCTGCAGGTCGAGCATCCGGTCACCGAGCTGGTCACCGGGATCGACCTGGTTGAGCAGCAGTTCCTGATCGCGGCGGGCGAGCCGGTGTCGTTCGACGCGTCCGTGCCGGCCGGTTCGTCCGGGCACGCGCTTGAGCTGCGCGTCTATGCGGAGGACCCGAAGCGGTTCTTGCCCAGTCCCGGGCCCATCACGGAATGGTCGGAGCCCTCTGGTCCTGGCATCCGGGTGGACAGCGGGTACGCGGCGGGCACCACGGTCACCCCGTTCTACGACCCGCTGCTGGCCAAGCTGTGCGTGCACGGGGCCACCAGGGCGGAGGCGCTGTCGCTGGCCCGCTCCGCCGTGGCGGACTTCCGTGTGGCCGGCCCGAAGACCAACCTGCCCTTCCACGCCGAGCTCCTGGACAACCCCGAGTTCGTCAGCGGCGACTACGACACCGGTCTGGTGAGCCGCATGCGCCAGTCGTGACCCGGTTCTAGTACGCTCCTCTCACCAGAGAGCGGTAAAGGAGCGTGCTGTGGCGGAAATCCGCGCGGAGATGGTCGCGAACGTGTGGAAGGTGCTCGTCTCTGAGGGCGACCATGTCGACGACGGCGACACGCTGGTAATCCTCGAATCGATGAAGATGGAGATCCCCGTCCTGGCCGAGAGCCCCGGCGTCGTCACCAAGCTCCACGTCGCCGAGGGTGACGTCGTCCAAGAGGACGAGCTGATCGCCGAGATCAGCTAGCCGATCCCGGCGATCAAAATACGGACATTGGTGCGGGTGCACACCAAAAGAGACGCGGCCGCCGACAGCGGGTCTTTCGCATTGCCACCACTAGCGCTAACGTCACAATGTCGGCCATGCCCTATTGGGGAGATGAAACGCGATGCCCGGAATTCTCGTCGGTCTTGACGGTTCCAACTATTCGGAACGCGCCCTGGAATGGGCCGCGAAGGAAGCGGCGCTCCGGAACGCACCGCTAAGGGTGCTGGCCGTGCACACGGTGCCGGTCGGCTGGTCAGGCCGCGGGGTGCCCGACCCGGTGGACAATGAACTCGTGGTCAGCACCAAGGCGGCCGCCCAGGAGCTGACCGACAAGGTGCTGGCAGGGATCGGCAGCGCGCGCCCCACCGGGGTCACGGTCGACGCGGTCAACGGCATTCCTGCCGACGTGCTGCTCCACGCCTCAGAAGACGCCGACATGATCGTCCTTGGCGCGCGCGGCGGCGGCGGCTTCGCCAGGCTGCGCCTGGGATCGGTCAGCGACCAGGTGGCGCACCACGCGCACTGCCCGGTCGTGATCATCCCGCACGCCGACCGCTAGCCCGCCCGGCCGACGTCGCGTCCCCGCGGTGGCCGCGTTAGACACCCGTTGTGGTGCGCGGGTATTCGGCGTCCACGTCGGTGATGACGTTCAGCAGGTACGGGACGCCCGAGGCGAAGGCGCGGCGCAGGGCCGGGCCGATCTCCGCCGGGGAGGTGATCAGCTCCCCGGCGCCGCCCAGGGCGCGGACCACCTCGTCATAGCGGGTGCCAGGCCGCAGGTCGGCGGCCACGTCGTAGCCGTAGACCGCGCGCATCGGGCCCTTCTCCAGGCCCCACGCGCTGTTGTTGCCGACGATGATCACCACGGGCAGGTTGTGCCGCGCCAGGGTGTCGGCGTCCATCAGCGACAGGCCCGCCGCGCCGTCGCCGAGCAGCAGCACGATCTGGGACGACGGGTGCGCCAGCCGCGCGGCGATCGCGTAGCCGAGCCCGGTGCCGAGGCAGCCGAACGGACCGGGGTCCAGCCAGCGGCCCGGCCTGGCCGGCTCCACGAGGCGGCCGGCGAACGAGACGAAGTCCCCGCCGTCGCCGATGACCACCGCGTCATCGTCGAGCGCCTTCAGCAGCTCGCCGTACACCCGCATCGGGTGCAGCGGCGTGGCGTCGCTGGCCAGCAGGTCGGCGTCCGCGGCGACCGACGCCCGCCCGGCGGCCCGCAGCGTGCCTAGCCAGTCGGGATCGCCGCCGGGCCGCGCGGCCTCGGCGAGCAGCGTGAAGAACGCGGCCAGGTCTCCGGCGGCCGACGCCGACAGCGCGCAATGCGATGCGATCCCCTCGGGCGCGTCGGCCACGTGCACGACCCGCGCGGGCGCCTCCTTGGGTCCGAACGACCCGTAGCGGAGCCGGAAGTCCAGCGGCACGCCGGCCACGATCACCAGGTCCGCCTCGGCGAACGCCGTGGACCGCGCCCGGGTCACCAGCAGCTCGTGGCCGCGCGGCAGCACGCCGCGGGCCTGGCCGTTGGTGATGACCGGCAGCCGCAGCGTTTCCGCGGCGGCGCGGGCGGCCTCTTCCGCGCCGCCGAGCCACACGTCGGAGCCGAGCACCAGTACCGGACGGCGCGCCGCGGCGAGCAGACCGGCGATGCGGGCCACGTCATCGGCGTCCGGGCCTGCCGGGGCGGGCATCGGGGCGTCGGGGAGCTCCGCCTCGGCCTGGTCGTAGATCGTCTCCAGCGGGAAGTCGCAGAACACCGGTCCGCGGTGCGGCGTCAGCGCCAGGCGGAACGCCTTGTCCACCGACGCCGCGACGGACTGCTTGTCGTGCTCGGTCCACGCGCCCTTGGTGACCGGCGCGAGCAGCGGGACGTGGTCCATCTCCTGCAGCGCGCCCCTGCCCCACAGGTAATCGGGGGCGCGGCCGCCGAGCAGCACGAGCGGGGCGCCGTTGAACCAGGCGGTGGTGACCGCGCTGACGCTGTTGGTCACCCCGGGTCCCGCGGTAACCACGGCAAGCCCAGGCGCGCGGGTCAGCCGGGCGGTGGCCTCGGCGGCGAAGACCGCGGTCTGCTCGTGCCGGACGTCCACGAGCCGGACCGGCGGGTCCGCCTTGACGGCGGCGTCGTACAGCGGGAACACGTGGCCGCCGGAGAGAGTGAACATGGCGGTCACGCCGAACCGTCGCGCGACCGCGACGGCCTGCGTGCCGCCATGTCCTGATGTCAGCGTCACCCGGCTGACGTTATCACCGGTTAACGCGTGGCTGCTTGGTCAGTCGGACGCGGCGGCTCCTACGCCCGCGGGCTCGGGCGCGGGGGCCTCTGCCGGGTCGGCAGTGTACTGGTGCGGCAACGTCTCGTCGGCGCCCTCAGGTGCCCTGACTGCCTTGAAGATCAGTGTCAGCACTAGCGTCACGATGAGGTTGATGACCAACGCCGTGAATCCGATGTAGACGGAATGCCCGAACACGATGTCCGACGAGCCCGCCCAGTGCGAGCTGGTCGGGCTGTGCACGTTGTACGCGGCGATCGTGCCGTAGATCATGCCCGCGGCCCAGCCGGCCAGCAGCGCCCAGCGGTGGAACCAGCGGGTGAACAGGCCGAACACCAGCATCGGGAAGATCTGCAGGATCCACACGCCGCCGAGCAGCTGGAGGTTGATGGCGAACGTGTGCGGCAGCCAGACGGCGAACGCCAGCGCGCCGAACTTGACCACGAGGGATGCCCACTGGGACACCCGCGTCTCCAGTCGGGGCGAGGCGTCCGGCTTGAAGTACTCCTTGAAGATGTTCCTGGTGAACAGGTTCGCCGCGGCGATCGCCATGATCGCGGCGGGCACCAGGGCGCCGATGATGATGGCGGCGAACGAGATTCCCGTCAACCAGCTCGGGAACATGTGCTGGAGCAGGTACGGCACCGCGAGCTGCGTGTTGCCCGCCTTCTTGACCGCCGCGGCGGTGGGCTTGTCGGTGAGCGCCATGTAGCCGAACAGCGCGATGCAGGCGAGCAGGACCGAGTAGGCCGGCAGCAGCGCCATGTTCCGCTTGACCACGTCGCGCCGCTTGGTGGCCAGCGCGCCGGTGATCGTGTGCGGATAGATGAACAGCGCAAGCGCTGAGCCGAGCGCCAGCGTGGCGAAGTCGAACTGGGTGCTGCCGACGGAGCCCGAGGTGGGGATGAACGTCCCGTTCGGCTTCTTGGTCTCGGGGTTGATCGCCGCCATGTGCGTCTGCGCGGTGCCGAAGATGTGGCTCCAGCCGCCCAGCCTGGTCGGAATGTAGAAGACCGCGATGATGACGAACACGTAGATCAGCGTGTCCTTGACGAAAGAGATCGCCGCCGGCGCGCGCAGTCCCGACACGTAGGTGTAGATCGCCAGCACGATGAAGGCGACGAACAGCGGCGTGTCCTTGACGTACGTGTTGGTCGAGGAGGTCGCCACGCCCATCACGGTCAGCACCGCCTGGATGCCGACGAGCTGCAGCGCGATGTAGGGCATCAGCGACAGGATGCCGGTAAAGGCCGTCGCCAGCGACAGGCCACGTGACCCGTACCTGCCCCTGATGAAGTCGGCGGGCGTGATGTAGTTGTGCACCCGGGAGATCGACCACAGCCGGGGCAGGAAGATGAACGCGATCGGGAACACCATGATCGTGTAGGAGACCGCGAAGAAGCCGATCGAGCCGGAGGCGAACACCAGCGCGGGCACGGCGATGAACGTGTACGCCGTGTACAGGTCGCCGCCGAGCAGGAACCAGCCGATGAACGTGCCGAAACCGCGGCCGCCCAGCCCCCACTCGTTGAGGTGCAGCATGTCGTCGGCCCGGCGCCAGCGGGACGCCGCGAAGCCGATGACGGCGACGAACACGAACAGGACGACGACGATCGTGAAAACCACGGTGTTGACGTTGCTCATCGCACGCCTCCCGATACCGGGTCACCGGCGGTACCTGCGGTGCCAGGGCCGGCCGGCTGCCGCGGTGCCAGCCTGCGCTGCAGCAGCATCGCGATCCACAGGACCAGCGCCGTGGCCGGCATGTAGATCAGCAGGTAGAAGTAGAAGAAGGGGAAATCGCCGACATACGGCGTCTCGCGTGCGTAGATGGGAACTATCAGCGTGCCGAGGATCGCCGCGGCGACGAGCACGCCGATGGCGAGTGACGTGATTGGGTGGGCGGCCAGTGGGTTCGTCCGCCGCGTTGCCGCGGCGTGCTGTGGGTCTCCTGGGGCGCTAGGGGTTGCTGTGGGCTCAGTCATCGGGTCCTCTCGGCGTTCTCGACCGTTTGGATGTGACAAAGGTCACGCAATTTCAACTATGTTGAACCCTCGTAGCGAATTACGCAATGCCTTGCGTACTGCGATCGACCGTAATCGCTGATTAGAGCCCGGTCAATGATCTGGCGTGAGTGCCGCCGCGGCACTCGGCGAGCTGCCAATCACCACGCCCGACGAGAACGCGGGTCACTAGCCGGATGTCCGCCGCAGCCTGGTGATGAACTTGTACCGGTCGCCCCGGTACCAGGACTGCGCCCACTCCACGGGCTGGCCGGTCGTGTCGATCGCGTGCCTGGACAGCAGCAGCAGCGGAATGCCCGGGTCAACGCCGAGCAGCCTGGCGTCATGCGGGTCGGCGAGCACCGTCTCGATCGTCTCCTCGGCCTCGGCGAGCTGGATGCCGTACCCGGTGCGCAGCGTCTCGTACAGCGAGGCGTGCCGCTCCAGCTGCCTGCGCAGGCCCGGGAACCGGCGCGCGGGCAGGTGCGAGGTGTCAATGGACATGGGCTCGCCGTCGGCGAGCCGCAGCCGGTGGATGCGCAGCACCCGGCCCCCTGGCCGGATGCCGAGCAGCCCGGCGAGCTGGTCGTCAGAGGCGACGTAGCCGATTTCGAGGATCTTGGTCAGCGGGTGCAGGCCGTGCTGCCGCATGCCCTCGGTGTAGCTGGCGAGCTCTAGGGACTGCGCCACCTTCGGCTTGGCGACGAAGGTGCCCTTGCCCTGCATGCGCAGCAGCCGCCCCTCGATCACCAGCTCCGCCAGCGCCTGCCGCACGGTGGTGCGGGAGGTTCCGTACAGCCGGGCGAGCTCTCGCTCCGGCGGCACTGGGCTGCCCGGTGACATCGCCGAGGTGAACTCGAGCAGCTGCCGCTTTACCTGGTAGTACTTCGGCAGCCGCAGCACGGTCGGCGACGAGCCGGCCGGAACGCCCGGGGTGCCTGCGGAGGCGCCAGGCTCGCTGGCGCGGTCTTCAGCCGGCATCGGAGACACGGTCATGGGGTGTTCCTTCCCGCTTGTGCGGTATTCCGGCAATGATGGCAGCGATCTCGCGCAACGGCCAGTGCGCGCGACGCAACGCTGATGCCAGGTCATGCTCTGACGAGGAAATTTTCACCTGGCCGGCCCGTGCCAGAATGGAAAAGTGCCCACGCTTACCGACCTCGCCAGGAACTACACCACCCTGTCGGCCGCCGACGTGGAATGGCTGCACTCGCTGGTGTCCGACTGGCAGCTGCTCGCCGACCTGTCGTTCGCGGACCTGATCCTGTGGGTGCCGATGCGGGTGTCCGCGAGCGCGGCGGGCCCCGGCTGGGTGGCGGTCGCGCAGATGCGGCCGACGACCGGGCCCACCTCCTTCCCCGACGACGTGGTGGGGACCCAGATCGGCCAGGGGCGGCGGTCGCTGCTGGACACCGCGCGCGGTGAGCGGCGCATCTGGCGGGAGAGCGACCCGGACTGGACGAGCGGCGTGCCGGTGCGCGCCGAAGCCATCCCGGTGACCAGGAACGGCGACGTGATCGCCGTCATCGAGCGGTCGACGAACCTGAACTCCGCGCGCACGCCCAGCCGTCTCGAGCTCACCTACCTGCAGGGTGCCGACGACCTGGCGCGGATGGTGGCGGAGGGCACGTTCCCGTATCCCGGGCATGACACGACCCTGGTCCGTTCGCCGCGGGTGGGCGACGGCCTGCTGCGCCTCGACAGCGGGGGCCGGGTCACCTACGCCAGCCCGAATGCCCAGTCCGCATACCGCAGGCTGGGACTCGCCGCGGATCTCATCGGGGCGGACCTCGGCGCCGCGACCGCGCAGCTCGGCGCCGCGGGTGAGCCGGTCGACGAGTCGCTGATGCTTGTCGCGAGGGGCCGGGCGCCCAAGGAGACGGAGATCGACGGCAACGGCGCGGTCGTCCAGCTGCGCTCCATCCCGCTGGTCGTGGCGGGCAAGCGGACCGGCGCGCTGGTCCTGGTCAGGGACGTCACGGAGCTGCGCCGCAGGGAACGCGAGCTGCTGACCAAGGAAGCCACCATCCGGGAGATCCATCACCGGGTCAAGAACAACCTGCAGACGGTGGCGGCGCTGCTGCGGCTGCAGGCCAGGCGGCTGCAGGCGCCCGAGGCGCGCGCCGCGCTCGAGGAGGCGGTCCGCCGGGTCGGTTCCATCGCGATCGTGCACGAGACCCTCTCGCACGCGCCGGAAGAGATCGTGGACTTCGACGACATCGCGGACCGGGTCGCCATGATGGCGGGGGAGGTTTCGGCGCCAGAGACGCGGGTGACGCCGAAGATCACCGGCCAGTTCGGGATGCTGCCGGCGTCGGTGGCCACGCCGCTCGCGATGGTGCTCACCGAACTGCTGCAGAACGCGCTCCAGCATGGATTCGGCGCGCTGGGGCCGCGCGCCTGCGCGGACGGGATCATCGAGGTGCTGGCCGCGCGGGCGCCAGAGCAGCTAACGGTAACCGTGAGCGACAGCGGCGCGGGGATCCCGCCAGGCTTCGACCTGGAGAACACCTCGAGCCTGGGACTTCAGATCGTACGGACGCTGGTCGTGGCCGAGCTTGGCGGGCGGCTGAGCATCGCTCCCCGGCCAGGGGGCGGCACCGTGGCGATCGTCGACCTGCCCGTCCGCTACGAACCAGGCCCGCGCTAGACGTGGGCCCGCGCGCGCAGCCGGACCGTGCGGCGCTTGAGCGCCCGCCGCTCCTCCTCACTCATGCCGCCCCACACCCCGGCGTCCTGGCCGCTGTCGATGGCCCAGCGGAGGCAGTCCTCGAGCACCGTGCAGCGCCGGCAGACCTGTTTGGCTTCTTCGATCTGGAGGAGCGCAGGCCCGCTGTTTCCGATCGGGAAGAACAGCTCAGGATCTACCTCACGACAGGCGGCGACGTGACGCCAGTCCATGGTGCTCACTCCTTCTCGGCGTCGCGGCTGGTCATCGATGCTGGCCGCCACACGCCACTCAGTGCTTGTGAAGCATTTCACGAGCTATGCGATATGTCGGGAACAGTTCCTTATTCCCGATCTTTGCTAGTGCCTAGTTGATTACGCCCGGACACCAGGGTGAGCCCGGACACGCTCCGAAGGGTGACGCATCCGTGTCGGCCACGCTCAATACCCCGGCGGGACGTCACTCCCCAGGCACGAGATCTAGCCTCTCAACAGGGCAGAGCCAACGCAAGAGGGCGCGGCAAACGAGTATTACGAATTTGGTGTCAGATCGATCACACCAAATGCGCCGGGTCACGCGACGACGCAAAGTGCTTCGGGGACAAAACGGAAAGAAACACCCTCAGTTTCGCCCTGGTACTCCCCGTCGATGTGAAAGGCGATCGGACGATCCGCCTCGAGTGCCAGTTCGGTCAGCGCCGCCGCACTGACCACGTCGCGGACCGACGGCAGTTCGTCGGGCGTGTGCATCATATGGCGGAGCGCCGCCAGCGTCGACAGGGTACGCAGCCGGCGCAGCGCGAACAGGTCGAGGCCGGAGCTGAAGTCGGCGTGCGCCGGCCGGACCGGATGACTGCCGAGGTACGTCCACGGCGAGCTGTTGGTGACCACGCCCATGAACAGCCCGGTCACCGGCGGCTGGCCAGGGGCGGTCAGGGTAAGGGCCGGGTGGCGCCGGTCGGTCACGTAGTACCGGCGCAGCGCCGTCCGCAGGTACAGCATCGTCGACGCCCGCCTGCCCTTGGCGCGCCGCCGGTCGACGTCCGCGACAACTTCGGCGTCGATGCCGAGCCCGGCGCTGAACGTGAAGTAGCGGTCCCCGGCCAGCCCCAGCCCGATGGTGCGCCACATCCCCGAGTCCACCGCACCCAGGATCCGGTGCACCGCCTCGGCCGGGTCAGGGGGCAGCCCGAGCGTGCGCGCGAACACGTTGCCGCCGCCGCCGGGCACCGGCGCGATCGCCGGCCGCCGGCCCGGCGCCGCTTCCCCGGCAGCGGCAGCGGCCGGGTCCGCCGCAGGGACCTGGCAGCGCATCAGCCCGTTGACGACCTCGTTGACCGTCCCGTCGCCGCCGAAGGTCACCACGAGGTCGAATCCGGCCTCCGCCGAGGCGGCGGCCAGTTCACGGGCGTGGCCGCGATAGCGTGTCTGCGCGGTCTCCAGTTCGAGCCGGGAACCCAGTGCGCGGACAACCAGGCCGGCGTCGCGCCCGGACATGGAGGTCGCGTGGGGATTGATGATCAGCAGCGCGCGCACGATGCTCAGGTTAACGGTGCCGGAGAGGATGCGAGACTTATGGGTATGCGTTATGGCGAAAGCCGCAAAGGCGTACCCGGCACGCTCCTGCTGGCCGCGGGGGTGCAGGCCGCGGAGGCGGCCGGCCTTGCCGTGGCCGGCGTGCTCACCGCCGTCGACACCGCCGCCGGGCGCTCGTCTCAGTCGTCCAGCGGGATCGGGCTGACCCTGCTGGCGTTCATCGTGGCCGCCGGGCTGGTCTTGATCGCGGCCGGGCTCGCCCGCGGCAGGCCGTGGAGCCGCACGCCCGCGGTGATGACCCAGGTGCTCACCGGAGTGATCGCCGTCTACCTGCTGCAGGCCCACCGGTTCGACTGGGGTGTGCCCGCCCTGCTGCTCGCGCTCGCCGGGCTCGCCGGGCTGCTTGCGCCGTCTAGCCTGCGGGCCCTCAGCCGGCCCGCGCCGGCCGAGGAGGCCCCCGTCAAGCCCAAGCCACCCGCTAATCGTCGATCGTCAGCCCGTCCCTGAGCTGAGTGAGCGTCCTGGCCAGCAGCCGGGACACGTGCATCTGGGAGATGCCGAGCTCTGCGGCGATCTGGGACTGGGTCATGTTGCCGAAGAACCGCAGCAGCAGGATCTTCTTCTCCCGTGGCGGCAGCCGCTCGAGCAGCGGCTTCAGCGATTCCCGGTACTCCACGCCCTCCAGTGCGTCGTCGACCATGCCGAGTGAGTCGGCGACCGCGGGCGCGTCCTCGTCGCCAGAGTCCGGCGCGTCCAGCGAGACAGTGGAGTACGCGTTAGCCGACTCCAGGCCCTCGAGCACCTCTTCTTCCGACATCTGCAGGTGCGCGGCGAGCTCGCTGACGGTGGGCGCGCGGCCTTCGCGCTGCGCCAGCTCGCCGATCGCCTTGGTGAGCGAGAGCTTGAGCTCCTGCAGCCGCCGCGGCACCCGGACGGCCCAGCCCTTGTCCCTGAAGTGCCGCTTGATCTCGCCGACGATGGTCGGCGTGGCGTAGGTGGAGAACTCCACGCCGCGCTCGAGGTCGAATCTGTCGATGGACTTGATCAGCCCGATGGTCGCGACCTGGGTGAGGTCGTCAAGCCACTCGCCCCGGTTGCGGAACCGGCGCGCCAGGTACTCCACGAGCGGCAGGTGCAGTTCGACCAGGGTGGCCCTGATCCGCGCACGCTCCGGGTCGTCCCGCGGCAGGATCGCGAGCCGTTCGAACAGCTCGCGGGCCTGCGTCCGGTCGGGCGTGGAATGGTCGGTCCGCGGCAGCGGCGGCGGGGGCTCCTCACTCACCGGACTCACCGCGACCTCGAAGACCTCGTACTCGCTGCTCACCCTGACCCCGCTCCGCCGCGGCGCTTGACCAGCACGATCGCCACCCGGTCACCGGGCCCGAGCCGGGAGTCCACTGTTCCGGCGAGCGCGGACAGCACCGTCCACGCGAACGTGTCCTTGGCGGGCATCTTGGCCTGGGCCGCGGTCACCGACACCGTGATCGTCACCTCGTCGGCGCCGAGCTCGAAGCCGCACTCCAAGTCGGTACCGGGGATCGCCTGCGCGAGCAGCATCGCGCAGGCCTCGTCGATCGCGATGCGCAGGTCCTCGATCTCGTCGAGGGTGAAGTCGAGCCGTGCCGCCAGCCCGGCGGTGGCGGTGCGCAGCACGGACAGGTACGCGCTCTCCGCTGGCATCCTGACGTGCACGTAGTCGGCCGTCTCGCGGCCGGCTGGCACGGCCGTGGTAGCGGCGGTGTCT
>Ga0335074_10014563_pt1 | contig 11025 bp, 11 predicted proteins | sample Lox_Sample_23_FD_206715 | JGI IMG/M metagenome (GOLD analysis project Ga0335074, IMG submission 206715) | Soil microbial communities from Loxahatchee National Wildlife Refuge, Florida, United States - Lox_Sample_2.3 | ecosystem: Environmental > Terrestrial > Soil > Wetlands | place: USA... | reverse complement strand
CTTCGTGGAGCGGCTCTGTTCGTCGTGGTGTTCTACGCCGCGGGTTACCTGGACCAGTTGCTCGTCGGCGCCGGCTTTTCCTCGCCCAAAACGCAGCTCCCCAAATTCCTGACCGCGCAGGGGTGGGTCCAGGAACTGCTCGCCGTGGTGCTGGTGATCGTGGTGGCCGTAGCGGAGGAGACCATTTTTCGCGGATACCTGATCCTGCGGATTCGCGAAGTCAGCGGAAGCACCGTGACGGCGGTGCTGCTCTCCTCGGCGATTTTCGCGGTGGGGCACGGCTACGAGGGTAGCGCGGGATTGCTGACGGTCGGATTCATGGGGCTGGCGTTCGCGCTGGTTTATGTCTGGACCAAGAGCCTGGCGGCGCCGGTGCTAATGCATTTTCTTCAGGATTTTCTAGCGATTGTCCTGGTGCCGTTGTTGAAGCACAAATAAGGGCAATAATTAACTTGACTCAGTACTGAGTTTGCGTTATTATTGAAGCATGGAAGGCGATCCGAAAACACTCCAGGAAGCGATCCAGTACTTCTCGAATCCTGAGAACTGCATGAACTACGTGGTTGCGCGTCGCTGGCCGAATGGCGTCATCTGCCCGACGTGCGGACGTTCCGACGTTCGCTTCATCTCGACGCGCCGCATGTGGGAATGTAAAGGCGAGCACGCGAAGAAACAGTTTTCGGTTAAGATCGGGACGATTTTCGAAGACTCCCCGCTGCCGCTCGATAAATGGCTTTGCGCAATGTGGCTGCTTGTTTCCTGCAAGAACGGGATCAGCAGCTATGAAATCCATCGCGACCTGGGCATCTCGCAAAAATCGGCGTGGCACATGACGCACCGCGTCCGGCTCGCCGTTCATCAGGGAACGATCGCGAAAGCGTCCGGCCACGTCGAAGCCGACGAGACATTCATCGGCGGCAAGGCCCGGAATATGCACGCTTCGAAACGTGCGCGCCGGATCACTGGGACGGGCGGTAAAGACAAGACCGCCGTGATGGGAATTTTGGAACGCAGCGCGGACGGAAAGCCGAGCAAGATCCGCGCGCTCACCGTAATTCCCAATCGCCGCAAGAAAGCAATCCAAGACGAAGTACGGAAGCATGTCGAAGCTGGAACCGCGCTCTATAGCGATGCGCTGGCATCCTATAACGGGCTGGAGCGAGAATACGCGCATCAGATTATCGACCATGCCGTGAAGTACGCGGAGGGCAACGTACACACCAACGGGCTTGAGAATTTCTGGGCGCTCCAGAAAAGGTCGATCTCCGGTACCTATGTGAGCGTCGAGCCGTTCCATCTTTTTCGCTACCTTGATGAGCAGGCGTTCCGGTTCAATAACCGGCAGGACATGACCGACAGTGACCGCTTTGATTTGGCCGTGCGCCAGATCGTCGGAAAGCGCTTGACGTGGGCCGAAGTCACCGGCAAGGTGATGGATCACCAGTCGTAATCTGACTGAAAAAGAGAAATCTCGACAGAAACGCGGAAAGCGAAAAATGTTTTAGCACTCTGGAAAACAGAGTGCTATTTTTTTGTTTGACAGATCTCTCCGCTGGAGTAGAATTGAGGATAGCCTTTGACTTATTGGGGACGGCCGTGGACCGTCCCGCGTAGGATGACGGCGTAGAGAACCTCATCCTATCGCTTTCCCCCGCAAAAGTCAAGATGCGAATCGCCGGGACAAGTGTATTCATCCGGTTAGCGAAAGGAGAAGCGAGATGTCTGTGGATACCAGTATGACGCCTTACGTCCATGTTGCCGCATTTTGTCAAACGGCATTGAATGAAGCCAACGGTGTTCTCAGTTTGATCCGGCTGATCGACCGTTATCCGATTGTCGGACAGACGAAGGAGATGCAGCCGACCACGATTAATATCACCCTCGCAGTGGTCCTCAAATCCGGCAATATGACAGGCTCCGCCACATTAAGCATCAAGCCAATGAAGCCGGATGGAAATCCAATGCCTCCACTGAACGTGCCCGTGCTGTTCGAGGGAATGGAGCGCGGCGTAGGGATCATAACGCAGATGCAATTAGCGCTCACCGAACCGGGCCTGTATTGGTTCGACGTGTTTATTGACGAAGTTGTTCTACTGACGCGTATACCACTGAGGATTCTCTACCAAGAGGGACAGCAAATAATACTGTCCCAACCTCCAACCACTTAACATTCAGTCCGGGATTGGTGATCCAAGGATTATTAAACCAAGGGAGCACGAATGGGACGAGGTCTCCGCCACGAAAGAGAACAATCGCGTTGGATTGAGGGTCCGACTCCGCAATCGCAACAGTCAGCGACTTTTTCAGAGCAGCCACAGAAAGCAAGTTTTCTGAAAAATCCGCGAGCGCATCGCCGATTGCATTCACCGCAGCTTGCACTGCGGAATCGGCGTTGCGTCTGGACTGGAAGCCTACAACCATGGCACGGCGAAATTCTGGATAGTCGACTTCGCCAGCCAGATATTTACGCACCAACTCTCGTAACTCGTTCATTGGTCTATGCCTCCGTCTGAATATCGTAGCATGGAAAGGTCGGCCATTCGTAGGAAGTTTCTAGAAGAGGGTTGGGAAGATCGTCTCAACGCCTTATACAAACCAGATCCACGTCCATACGGCGACCACAAGACGCACACCGTCTGGTGGGATGGTGATGATGTTATGGGCGAGATCCGGGAGTATGACAATCCCGGAAAGGGCGGATACCAACTCATCGTTTGCCAGTTCCGCGAAGGCGAAATACTTTGGTACGATCCCATGACGAACCCGCTGATGATCCAATAGGCAGCGCTATCTGTCCTATGAATCCCAAGTACCTCCTGTTACAACATTCGACAAAATAATCTGTAACATTTAGACGATTAAGTACTTATTACAGTTACATCCTAGGTGTTAGATTCAAGTCTACGCCCCTAGGAAACACAGAAATTACTGACGGAGTTGCGTTTTTGCCGCGTGCATCTCCCGTGAACAGCGTTATCATAGGGTTGGAATGAAGCCAGCCCATCCGCCGCCGCACCAGCCAAACGGCCAGCCGTTCGAATCCCTCGATCAGCTTTTCCGTGCCGTCATCGCCGTCCCCAAAGCCGAAATTGATCGCCGGGAAGAGGAATGGAAGCGAGAGCGCGGCAAGCCAAAGAAAAAAACCAGCCGCAAATCGCGACCCTAGTCGTCCAAGTCAATCATCCTAAGGAATTGGGAATGCGCCGCGCACCTCGCAGGTACGAGGTACGTTTCCCCGTCCTGATCCGTTAGCCAAACGTATGTATACCGATCTTCCCTCACGGGAACGCGATCAACCTCGACCGGAAACATTGTCGGCAAGCGGCATCCGCATCCATTGCACGGGATTTTTGCAATAAGCGCCGTGATTCAACGATAGCTCGCCGATCTCACTGAGTCAAGGTAGTTATTGCCCAAATAAGCGGGCTGCGCTCGGAATCCGGTGTGAATTTCTCGCGCTTAACGGGCGCCCTGCTTGGGGCCGGCCATCTGCTTGGCTGTCTTCTTTCGCTCCGCTTTTTCCTGGTACATAGCGGCGTCGGCTCGCGCGACGAGTTCGGCGGCGGTCTCGCCCGGCCGCCAGGAGGCAATGCCCACCGAGGCTTGAACGATCAGGTGACGCGTTTCACCGCCGACGGCAATATCATAGCCGCCCTCGGCCCACAGCCGCGTCGGCTCGATGCGGCGCCGCACGTCGTCCGCGCCGCAATCGAGAATCACCAGGAATTCGTCGCCGCCCCAGCGGCTGACGAGAACGTTCGGTCGAAAGAAGGAGCGCAGTTCGCTGGCGAATTGCCGCAATAGCGCGTCGCCGGCGGAATGGCCATGAAGATCATTGACCTGTTTGAACTGATCCAGATCGAAAATCGCGACGGAAAAATCGCCGCCGCGCTCGATCCGGGCCTGAATCTGACGTTCCGCCTTGTAGCGGTTGGCCACGCCGGTGACCGGATCCTGGGTGGCGATGCGCTCGACTTCATCAAGGCGGCTCTGGTAAGTCGAGACTTCGGCGCGCAGCCGCGCCACCGACTGCTCGCCGTCCTGCACCATCTTTTCGACGCAGGAGCGAAGCTGTTGCGCGCTCTTGCCGAGAGACTGGCGGACTTTGGCAAGATCGCCCAAATCCCCGATGGCCGCCAGTTGCCCGGCGAACTCTCCGAACTGGCGGGCGTAGCGCAAATCGCGCTCGCCGACGGCCTGCGTGGCTTCGGCCACGATCAGCATGATCTCCTTCACCTGGCGGGCGGTTTCACGGAGATATTCGGAAGCGGACTCGCCCCAGCCCTTCAAATCGTGTTCGATCTTCTTACCGGTTTCGGCCAGCGTATTCGGTTCGGCGTTGACACACAAGCGGTCCCGCAGATTCAGGAGATCGCGCTGGAAGTCTTCGCCGATGTGGGGGCAGATCTGGGTGGCGCTGACGCCGATGGCGGTCAGCGATGCGCGATAGGACTCGCACAGCGCGTTGGCCGACTGTTCCGCGCTCGATTCGATGTATTTCTTCAGCGAAATCATCGTTCAGCTCCCCCTGCTTGAAAAACCGCAGTCTTTTCCACCGAAATCATCATCGAAAGTCTCTCAACCGACCGACGAATGAATTAAGGTTTGATGCTTGATCTCTATGATCGGCGGATGGGGAATTTATCTACACAGGCGGCTGAGCTGGACGAATCATTTCTGCGTGTCCGCTGATTTCGGTAAACGTTTGTAAACGGGAACCTTGGCGTGTTCCGCGTGCCTAAACTGTTTCCGGCACCATCTCGATGGCGCCGCAGGGGCATTCTTCGGCGCACAAGCCACAGCCCTTGCAGTATTCGTAGTCGAACTCGAAGCGCTTGCCCGGACCGAGCTTCACCACCGCGTTATCCGGACAGAGCCCGTAGCAGTTGTCGCACTCGAAGCAGTTGCCGCAGGAAAGACAGCGGCGGGCCTCGAATAAAGCGTTGTTCTCATTCAGCCCGCCCATCACTTCATCGAAGGTCGTTTGGCGGCGAAGGAGATCAAGCTGCGGCTGAACCGTCTTCGGCGCGTCCGAATAATACCAGGTATTGAGTCGATCGAACGTCGCCAGCGCATGTTTGGGCGTCGCGGACACCGCGGCTCCGCGCAGGAAGGTGTCTATATTTTTCGCCGCCTTCTTTCCGTGACCGATGGCGAGGGTAACGGTGCGCTCCGAGGGGACCATGTCCCCGCCCGCAAAGACGTTGGAACAGCCGGTCATCATCTGTGAATTGACCTTGACCACCCCGTTCTCGATTTCCAGTCCCTGAACGTTCTTCAGAAAGCCGAGATCCACATCCTGGCCCAGAGCCAGAACCAGGGAATCGCCGGCGATGGTTTCAAACTCGCCCGTCGGCTGAGGAAAACCCTGCGCATCGAGTTTCATCTTTTCGACGACGAAGGAGCCGTCGCCCGCTTCCTTGATGGTGGAGAGCCATTTAAACTTGATCCCTTCCTCCATCGCCTCCTGCATCTCCAGTTCATGGGCGGGCATCTTTTCGCGCGTGCGGCGGTACACGATCAGCGCCTCCGTTGCGCCCAGCCTTTTCGCGGTGCGCGCGGCATCGAGCGCGGTGTTGCCCCCGCCATAGACCACGACGCGCCGGCCCAGGATCGGCGGTTCTCCGGTCTCCATCCCGCGCAGGACGGAAAGCGCGTCGAGAATCCGGCTGGCATCGCCGGCGGGGATATAGGCGCGTTTGGCGAGATGCGCGCCGACGGCCAGAAATGCCGCATCGACGCCGGTTTCGTTCATGGTCGACGCGAGATCGTCCACTTTCGTGTTCAGACAAATCTCGACGCCCATCTCCTCGATGCGCGCGACTTCCGCATCCAGAATCTGGCGCGGCAGCCGGTACTTCGGAATCCCGAAGCGCATCATTCCGCCGGTCATCGGGCCCGCTTCGAAGATGGTCACGCGATGGCCGAGACGTCGGAGATGATAAGCGGCCGACAAGCCGGAGGGGCCTGCGCCAACCACCAGAACGTGCCTCCAGGTCGGCGCCGCGGGCGCGGGGAGTTTCCAGCCCTGCCGGATCGCTTCATCGCCCAGGAAACGCTCTACCGCATGGATGCTCACCGCCTGGTCCAGCTGCGCGCGATTGCAGGCGGTTTCGCAGGGGTGGTAACAAGCCCGTCCCATGATGGCGGGCATCGGATTGTTCTGGACCAGCCGTTCCCACGCCGCGCGATAGTTTCCCGATTCAGCGAGATACAGCCATCCCTGGATATCCTCGCCCGCCGGGCAGGCGTGATTGCACGGCGGCAGACGATCCACATACACCGGGCGGCTGGTGCGCCAGCTGCCGGTGCGGTTCGCGAGGCTGGAGCCGGCGTCTAGGGTGATGGCAAATGGTTTCTGCATATCTCTACCTGTCCAGACCGAACTTCGAAACATTCCGATCCGCAATCGCCTGGATCATCGCGATACGCGGCGCATCCGGCTCCGCGCCGAATAAATGCGCAAAGCGCTTCTGAAGCTTAAGGTATTCTTCGACGGGAACCCGGCGGCGGATGGGAGTGCGGGCGGTAATCTCGCCGTACTCGCCTTCAAACAATGGGAACAGCCCCGTTTCAACCGCGAGGCGGGCGATCTTGATGGTGTCGGACGAGGCGGACCCCCAGCCTAACGGACAGGGTACGTGGATGTGGATGTAGCGTGCGCCGTGAAGCCCCATCGCTTTGGTGACTTTGGCTTCCAGATCGTGCAGGTTGGCGACCGATGCCGTGGCGACATAGGGAATCTGATGCGCCAGGGCGATCAGGGGAACACTCTTGCCTTGTCCGAATTTCGCTCCCGATTCGGCACGGTCTCCGACCACCGGAGTAGTCGCCGTGCGTGCGGCCGGCGGCGTGGCGCTCGACCGCTGGACGCCGGTATTCATATAGGCTTCATTGTCGTAACAGATGTACAGCACATCGTCATTGCGCTCGAACATTCCCGAGAGACAGCCTAAGCCAATGTCGGTAGTGCCGCCGTCCCCGCCTTGCGCCAGGACGCGAACCTGATTCCTGCCCTTCACCTTCATGGCCGCGGCGATTCCGGTAGCCACCGCGGCGGCGTTGCCAAACAGCGAATGCATCCAGGCAACCTGCCAGGAGGTCTCCGGATAAGGCGTGGAGAACACCTCCAGACATCCGGTGGCGTTCGCCACGACGATCTGGTTGTGGGCGGCCCGCATAGCCGCGTCGATGGCATAGCGGGCGCCCAGTGCTTCCCCGCAGCCCTGGCAGGCGCGATGACCACAATCCAGCCCGTTGGTGCGATCCATCCGCGCCTGAACGGTCCGCTGGGATTCGTCCAACAAACGATTGCCCACGGTAAAGGTTCCGGTCTGGTAAAACTTGATGATTTGCGTCGGCATGCGTTGCTCCTAACCGATACGGGCCGCCACCAGGCCGATATCGCGCAGAATATTCTCCGCGGCAGGCCCGGAGCGGCGCAGCTTGCTTTCCCGCTCCAGATGCCGTTGAATGATCCCGACGTTCAGGTCGAGGAAGGTCACCGGCTCCAGCTGATCCTGTTGCGCCTGTCCGATCATTTTCCGAAGCGAAGCCTTGGTTATGGCACGGCCGCCCAAACCTGCAATTACGGTATAGATTCTGGCCGAAACGCCATCGAGCGCCATGCGTACATCGGTGGCTACGATTCCGCCGATTCCGACCGCCAGGGATTTCTCCAGCACGATCACCCGCCCGGCGTTGCGCAGCGCCTCACGAACGGCCGCCAGGGGAAACGGACGAAACGTGCCCAGGCACACGGACCCGATTTTGACGCCCTCCTCGCGCAGATCATCGACAACTTCCTGAATGGTGCCATTGACCGATCCGAGCGCCACGACGATGGTGTCCGCGTCTTCGGTTCGATAACGCCGTAACAAGCCGCCCGAGGCGCGCCCGAACTGTTCGCGGAATTCCTCGCTCAATACCGGGATCCGCTCCAGCGCCCGCAGTTGTTTGTGATGGGATAGGTAGCGGACTTCGGTGAACGCTTCCGGGCCGACCATGGCGCCGATCGACATCACCTGGTCCGGGTCCAGCGCCTGGCGCGGTTCAAAGCGCGGGAGATACGCGTCCACCTGTTCCTGGGTTGGTAAATCGACCCGCTCGTAGGCGTGCGTCAGAATGAAGCCATCGATACAGACCATCACGGGACAGGAGAGTTCCTCGGCCAGCCGGAACGCCTGGATGTGCAGGTCTGCCGCTTCCTGGTTGTTCTCCGCGAAGAGCTGAATCCAGCCGGCATCGCGCATCGACATGGAATCCGAATGGTCGTTCCAGATATTGATGGGCGCACCGATTGCCCGATTGCCGATCGTCATCACAATGGGAAGTCCCAAACCGGAAGCGTTGTAAACCGCTTCGGCCATGAACAACAGTCCCTGGCTCGCCGTCGCCGTGTAGGTGCGCGCTCCGGCAGCCGAAGCCCCGATCGCCACCGACAGGGCCGCGAACTCCGACTCTACATTGATGAACTCGCAGGGTTTCAGGTGTCCCGCTTTCACAATCTCGCTCAACCCCTCGACGATGTGGGTCTGCGGCGTGATCGGGTACGCACAGATGACTTCCGGCCGGCACCGTGCAACGGTCTCCGCCACCGCGCGGGAGCCTTCAATTTGCCTAAGCATGAATAACCTCTTTGGTCCGAATTCTCTCGTACGCCTCCTGCGCGGCAGCGGCGTTTCCGTCGGCGATTTTGGCCGGAAACCTCTCGCGAATCGCAGCGATTACGGATTCAATCTTGAGCAGGCCCGTGATGCCGGCGAAACCGCCGAGAAGCGCCGCGTTCGGCAAGGGACGGCCGACGTGTTTCAAGGCCAGTTCGCTGGCCGCCACGCTGCGGCAATGTCCTTGCGGCAATGGCTTCAGGAACTCATCGAGACCGAGCTCTTGAATGCCGCGCGTTGAGTTCAGCAGAACAAAGCCGCTGGCAGAGAGGCCCTCGAAAAGATTCACCTGATGGAGAAGAGTCGGATCCTGGATAATGAGCGCATCCGGCTGCATTACCGGTTCGCGAAGCCGTATCGATCGTTGGTCGATCCGGCAGAAAGCCATCACCGGGGCTCCGGTCCGTTCCGAACCGAAGCTCGGAAATGCCTGAGCGTATTTCCCTTCAAGGAAAGCGGCAACCGATAACAATTCCGCGGCCGTCACCACGCCTTGGCCGCCCCGCCCATGGATTCGGATTTGAAACATCGCCATGCCGGGTGCATCCAGGCGGCCAGTCCCTTAAGCTTTGCAGGACTGCGGCTTCCCGGCAGATTTCAGGATTTGCGCCGATGGGCTGTGGCAAAAGGCACAACCATCCTGGGCGAAGGCACGCAGGCTGGTCTTGTGCAGTGTGATAACGCTACGGACGATTCCGACCTAACGCGCGGCAGTTTTCACGCGAACACGTCCTTGCTCACTTCGCCCGCGACCACCGTGGGACGCTCCGCCCGGCCGTTGTGCATGTAGGTGACGTTCAGATGATTCAGCCCGAGCGCCCACAGCATGGTCGCGTGAATGTCGTTGACGTGCATCTTATGCTCGGTTGCATACATCCCGATCTCATCGGTCGAGCCGATATATTGCCCGCCCTTCACCCCGCCGCCGGCCATCCAGATGGTGAATCCCCAGGGATTGTGATCGCGCCCCAGACCTTTTTCGTTGAACGGCGTGCGTCCGAATTCGCCGCCCCACACCACCAGCGTATCTTTCAACAGGCCGCGCGCTTTCAGATCGGTCAGCAGCGCGGCGATCGGTTGATCCGACGCCTTGCACCACCTGCTGTGATTGGCCTCGACGTTTTCGTGGGCGTCCCAGCCGCTGCCGGAACCGCAGTAAAGCTCGATGAAGCGCACGCCGCGCTCCACCAGCCGGCGCGCCAGAAGGCAGTTCTGGCCGAACGCCCGCGTCTCTTCCTGGTCCAGGCCGTACAGCTTTTTGGTCGCTTCCGATTCGGTCGAAACGTCCACCGCTTCCGGAGCCGCGCTCTGCATCTTGTAGGCCAGCTCGTAGGAACGGATGCGCGCGTCCAGCTCCGAATCGTGCTGCTTGTCCGCCGCCCAGATCTGGTCCAGACGATTCAGTAAGCCCAGCTCGTTGCGCTGCTCCGCGTCGGTCATTCCGTCCGGCGGTTTCAAATGAAGCAGCGGCGTATCGCCCTGGCGGAACTGCATTCCTTGATAGGTGGCCGGCAGGAACCCGGCGCTCCATTGCTTGGCTCCGCCGATGGGATCGCGATCGTCAAGCATCACCACGAACGAGGGAAGGTTGCGGTTGGCGCTGCCCAAGCCGTAATTCACCCAGGAGCCGAGGCACGGCCGTCCGCTCAGGATCGAGCCGCTGTTCATCTCGGTGACGCCGCCCAGATGATTGATGCCGTCCGTCCAGCAGGAGCGGATCACGGTCATTTCATCCACATGCCCGGCGATGTTCTGATACCAATCGGACACCCAGATGCCGCTTCGCCCGTATTGCTTGAAAGTGCGCTTGGAGGGCATCAGGCCGTTGTGCGACGTGCCGGGCATCGCGGTGAATTTCGGCCGCATCGACTCCGGCAGCGGCTGCCCGGCCATTTCTTTCAACTTCGGCTTGTAGTCGAACAGATCGACATGGCTCGGCCCGCCTTCCATGAACAGCCAGATGATCGACTTCGCCGTCGGCGGATGGTCAGGCAGCTTGGGAGCCATCGGATCGGCCGAGGTGGCCGCGCCCAGCAGGCCCTCTTCGAAAAGCATCTGCGTCAGGGCGATGCCCGCCAGGCCGCTGCCGGCCCGGCCGAAAAAATCGCGCCGCGAGCAGATCTTGCAATGATGCGGATTGCTGTTCATGATGGCTCCTTTCAATTGATGTAAATAAATTCGTTCGAGTTGAGCAAAGTGTGGCAGAGGTCGACGAAGGCCGCCGCCTGGGCTGGATCCATTCCCGGCGGAATGGTATCGGGCAGCGGAACCTTGTCATTTTTCGCGATTCGCGCGGCGAGCAGGCCGGATTGCCGCCCGATAAAATCGGCGATCGCCTGGCTCTCTTCCGGCCGTGGCG
>Ga0335074_10014562_pt1 | contig 11025 bp, 11 predicted proteins | sample Lox_Sample_23_FD_206715 | JGI IMG/M metagenome (GOLD analysis project Ga0335074, IMG submission 206715) | Soil microbial communities from Loxahatchee National Wildlife Refuge, Florida, United States - Lox_Sample_2.3 | ecosystem: Environmental > Terrestrial > Soil > Wetlands | place: USA... | reverse complement strand
CGCTCGGCATCACAGTAGGAGTTGCGCTGGTCGCGCTGGACGCGGCCGGGCTGCGGGTGGTGTCCGCAACGTTCGACCGGGAACGCCTGGTGCTGGGCGCCCGGTAGACGATCAATTCGAAAGACGCCGGTCCGGCGGGTCGCGCCTGGGCGAGTCGAACCTTGCCTTCTGGGTGTACGTGGTCGACAACGCGCGCCAGAGCGACCCCGTCTAGTTCGGCCTGCGACTGCTGGGCGGTGAGCTGGTGGCCAAGACATCGCGGCCAGGATGTTCCCGACGGCAGGTCACGCCGCGCAAACTGAATACCTGGGCACGCTTCCTACAGTCCCACGGGCAACTGCCGCCAGCCCGACGGCGCGACATGGCGTAGAGGCGTGGCCTGCGGTCATTGCTGTTCTGGACGCCGCCGTGCCGCCGCTGGCAGCGGTGACCGGGCTTCAACAAGCAGATATCCGCTGGTCAGTGCGGTTTCCGTAGTTATGGGTGCCCTGCTGGGGAATCGAACCTGCGCAAAGCCCCTATGGAGGCCGTTCAGCACATGACGGTCGGCCATCCACGAAGGTGCCGCGTGACGGCTTCATCGCCGGTCCTGGCCACGCGATGGACTGGATCTTGGACTTCGTGGCGCCGGATGAGTTCCCGGAGATCGCGGCGGCAACCGGCGCCATGCTCATCGGCCGGCGGACCTACGAGGTAGCCAACAGGATGGATGTCGGCAAGGAGCGGGGGTCAGTATCGAGCGGCGAGGGCTACCCCTTCTCCGGACCCGTGTTCGTGCTGACGCACGAGCTGCCGGGCCCGCCGGACCCGGAGGTCACGTTCCTCACTGGTGACATCGGGGAAGCCGTCGCCACGGCGCGCAGCGCCGCGGGCGGCAAGAACTTGGAGATCCTCGGCGCCGATGTGGCCGGCCAGTGCCTGCGGCGGGGCTCGTCGACGAGATCCTGGTGTATGTACTGCAGGTGCTGCTCGGTGACGCCACCCCTGTCCCAGTGCGGTCTCAGGGACGCCCGCCGCGCCCACTCGACGCAGCGCGAGCCGCGAGCACCGCGCCCTGGCCCGCTGGTGGCGAACCGGCCTGCCCGGCTCGAGCATCGCGATCAGGGCAGACATCGCCGCGCATGCAGCTGCTCAGCGGGCGCTGGCGTGCTCGCCGCCTGGCACAGAGAACGGCATAGAGTCCCAGCGCCGATCTCGGGGCCGCCCCATCCTGATCGCTGACATTCGCTGGGACACACTGCCACGCCGACGCCAACCACGCGTCGCTCCGGGATGGCAGATCCCTGTAGAAACGTTAATCGGCGGCTGACCGGGCGGAGACAATCTTGGTCAGTCGCCGCCTGGCGCGGTGCAGGGCATCATCGGCGGACCGGCCAACTCGGATCCAGGGACGCCGTCCCGCCGCTCGGCGGGCCTGCTGGATCTCGCGTGCCCGCAGGTGCCTGCCCGTCAGGGGGATTCTCCGGTCACCTGCGACGGTCTCCTTCTCCATTACGCAGTTAGCTCCGCTGACATCATCACGATGGTCGAGATGGTGAACCGACAGGACGTACTGCAGCGGCCCGGGCTCTCCTCTGCCACCGGGCGCTACCGTCAGGCTCACGAACTGGGCGAGCAGCGCGGCGGTGACGCTGACCGCGAGGGCCGCGACGTTCTGGCGGGGCGGCACGTCATCGGCAGCGCCGGCGACGTAGGCCGGATTGTCGAGCGAGCCGTCCCGGTCGGCGGCGACCAGACCCAGATCGAGCTGCCGGTTGCAGACAAGGCATGGCCGCCCTGGGCGGACAATGTGGGAGCGCCAGGTCGCGTTCCTCATCCCGCCATCGCTGAACGGGTCGATCACCAGGCCGCCGTCGATGACGGGTATCAGGTCTGCGTATGCCAGCTGGTTGAGGATCGCCCTGGGCCACGGCCGGTCGACACAGCTGAAGATCACGTCGTAGTCGAGGGCAATGGCGTGGCCGTCGGGTTCGCAGATGCTCTGGTTGTAGCAGGCGATGCGGGGACCGGCAGCAGTCGCTGCGCCGGTCATCAGGCGGTGCGCGACCGAGATCTTCGACCTGTGCAGGAGCGCATCGAGCCGGGTGGCGCCGATCATCCGGTCGAGGTTGACGATTTCGACGGAGTCGAAATCCATGATCCCGATGTGCCGGATGCCGGTCGCGGCCAGCCGGGGCCCTATGTCGAGGCCGACGCTGCCGGCTCCGACGACGAGCACGCGGAGCCTGGCGATGTCGGCCTGGATAGCTTCGCCCCACCCGGAGACCGTCCTGAGCTGCGACTGCTGGACCAGCGGCGGCGGGCATAGTCCCGGGTTCCAGGTCACTCTCAGCTGCGGCCCGATTACCCGCACGTTCTCACACCAGTCTGGCTCGCCTGCGGGCTGCCAGTGGCGAGCCGACCATGCGCGATCGCGCCCAGCCAGCGTCATACCCACCAGCGGCAGTCCTGTGAGGCGGTAAACCAGGTAGGCGTAGGAGCGCTCGGCCTCGGCGTCGGCCGGGCTCGTGTCCTGCCAGCCCAACCCGCGCGGGTGCGAATGGAGCAAGACAACGCCGGCACCCGCTTCGGCGGCGGCAACCGCGACGCGCAGGACGTAGTCTCCGGTCACTGTGGCGTTTCCGTGGACGGCACGCTCCCCCGGGCCAGGCGGCAGCATCTCCGAGACCAGCGCGGTCACTCGTTCCCGGCCAGTAGACCGACGGTAGATCGCCAGGCAGAGGTCTTCCTGGCCGTCCGCCCGCAGTAGGTGCGCCGCGAGTTCCAACGACATCGCCTCGGTCATCGCGACCGAGGCCCGCCGTGTAGTCACGCCGCCTCCCCCAGTATCCCGCGCACGTGCGCCAGGTAGGCCGGCACGGGAGATGCGTCGTTCCCCCATCCTGAAGCCGGCCGGGAATGCCTGAGCCAGCCGGGCAGCGGAGATGGCTGGCTATTGGTACGCGCGAAGTGAACCGTGGACGGCAGATGGAGCCAGTGGGGCGGGACAGCCGGCCATCCGGCCAGGTCCTCTACTGCAACCCCGCAGTCCACAGTCGCGCCGGCGAAGGCCCCGGTCACGGGCACGGCCTGAAACCGGACCACCCCGTCCTGGGTGACCGGATCCAGGCCGCACTCCCGTAGCCCCGCAGCGAATCCGCCCGCTCCCGCCACGGGATACACGTCACTCAACCGGAGCGCTGTGCCGGATAGTGATGAACTCCTCGCCATCATGCACCCGCACCCGCTCGTCGCCGGAGAACCGCTTCGGCGGCTCTCCCGGGCGGACCTCGGCGATGTCGTACTGGGCCGGATCGAAGCCAGCCAGTCGCAGCAGCGACGCTGCGGTCTGCTCAGGATCGGCGACCTCGTACGGCTTCCCGTCGATGGTGAAAAGCACGGGCCGACGGTGCTCGTCCTCGGACATTTACTCCCCCTTCCGGCCTGGCCCCGGCGGCCCGGACCGGCAACAGATTCGCAGCGTTTGCCAAAGCTGTCAAGCTGGATATCTAAAGTCAGTTTCACTGACAGTTGGCGATACTTGACATCGAGGTCCGGACCGGCGACACTGGCTGACGTGCCGCCCGCCGACCCGTTCTACACGCGCCTGGGCGAACAGATTCGGGGCCGCCGCCGCGCCAAGCAGCTGACCCAGGAGGGCGTCGCAGCGCACATGGGCCTGACACGCACCTCGATCGTGAACATCGAGAAAGGCCGCCAGCATCTCGCCGTCCATCAGCTCGTCCGGATCTCGGACCTCCTCGGCTGCGCACCCGGCGACCTGATACCCGCAGCCCAGGAAGAGGTCATACTCTCCGCGAGAATCCGGGATCAGCTCTCTGATCAGACCGCGCTCAGCTTCATCTCGGAGATCAGCGCTGAGGCGCAAGGGCTCGACCGCTGATGCCGCCGCGCAGACGAGCGAGCATCGAGCAGGAAGCGCACGATATCCTGCAGAGCTGCGCAATAACGGAACCGCCCGTAGATGTGAAGAGGATCGCCGAGCAACTCGGCTACCGCGTCGTCCTGAAGTTCTTCGACGAAGAGGACCTGTCCGGCACTGTCGTCCGCGACGACCGCGGAGCCGTCACCCTAGGGATCAACACCCTTCACCCGCAAGTTCGCCAGCGCTTCTCAATCGCCCACGAGATAGGCCATGCCTGGCTGCACCTAGCCAGAGCAACCCGGGAGAGTTTCTTCGTCGACCCTCCCGCAGGCGTCTTCTTCCGCGACTCCAAAGCAAGCCGCGGCGAAGACCAGAAGGAGATCGAAGCGAACCAGTTCGCAGCGGCACTGCTGATGCCCAGCCACCTCGTCCACGACTGCCTGGCAGCACTCGCCGGATCCCCCAGAAAACTCAGCATCGATACCGCCGTATCAGAACTAGCGACCGGGTTCTACGTCAGCACGCAAGCTATGAGATTCAGGCTAGTGACGCTGGGGTTTATCGAGCCTGAGTGACATCTAGATCGAGTCGCCTTGAGCACGGTCTCGTCGGAGTGCGGATGGATACCATTCTGGACAGACCGCCATCACCCACAGTGACCGCACCTTGAGCCCAGACCCTTGAGTTGTGGAACGCTTCGTTGAACGAGCGTCCGGCGGTCCGGTGTGCATTCTGTGTGTATTCCGGGCACAGAGCGGCGCCGTCAGTGCATGCAGGGCGCTCGGGGCAGCCAACCGGTCCCCTCTTAACCGGCGGGCCCGCAGGTGGCCATTGCCGGCACGCTGACCACCGAGAACCTGGGCATCGAGCGGCTGGTGGCCAACACGTCGAGGTCGTCGACCTCGACGGCACGCGCGATCCCGGCGCGATCCTGGCCGCCGCCCGCTCCTGCGCCGCCCATGACCCGGGCCCGGCGCCAGCGCCGCCGGGCGGCCTGGCCGTGCCCGTCCAGCGTGCTGCCCGGGCCGGCCGCACGGTCGCCGACCCGGCTGGGTACCTGGTCATCCATGCGGACTCCCGCCAGGGGCTGCTAGTGATCGAGCACTACTGCAACGACGGGCTGCTCACCACCGTGATCGAAGCCGGCAGCGCGATCGACGGGTATGTCAGCGTGCTCTGGGCAGGCCTGGTCAGCCGCCTCGACCACGCCGCCTACCTCGGCCAAGCGCTGGCCCGGGCCGAGCACGCCCTGCGCCACAGCGCCCGCTTCCAGCAAGACGCCGCACCCGGCTAGCCACGCTCGCCCGCTCCCGGCCCCGGCATTCGCCGGGACATGCTGCGACGCCGGGCAGCCAGAACGATCATGCTTGTTTGCTCGTTGTTTGCTCGGCTGCCCCGGTACCGCCCGTCAGCGCCCGACATAGTCCGGCACCGTGACTCGGCCCGTCTCGGCCCCAGGGTGCACAAACCGGCAGCGCGTGATAGCCTCCGGTATAGGCTGATACCTCGCAGAGCAGGATAAAGTGGACTCTTAATCCGCGGGTCTATCGCTGCAGGTCGGCGCAGGCGATACAGCATCTGCGCCAGTGCGCAGGCACAGCGGCACCCCGAAGATGGAGCTGGGTGATCACGGACGTCCAGTCCGCGTCTGGGTCCGCGGCCGGTCTACGACCGGTATCTGAAAGGTCCATCAGAGGTCGATGGCAGGCTTATCCGGCGCCGTCATGCGTTGCCCTGCGGGCCGCGGCACGCTCGCCAACCATGACGAGCGTGGCCTGGCCTTCGGTCACGCAAAGCGTGAGGGCCCGTTCTCGGGACAGCGGTCTGGCGTACTCAAGCTAGATCACGTGAACGCGCTTAGCTCGGTCATTGCCGTCATCGGAGCCAGCACTACAAGCGGTGGACCCCGAGCTCCTTCCAGGACCTCTCGGCCCACCAGGGACACACCCTAACCGTTAGGGGGTCAGCACCAACTCAGCACGCTATCGGGAACTGACGGGAACCAACCAGGAATAACGGGCAAACGGCCGACTGTCAAAAACCGGAGTTCACGGGCCCCTTTAAGATCCGCACCAGCGGCATGACCTGCGGTTATTAGCGCACGTCAAGCCCGGTGACGGCCCTACCGATGATCATGCGCTGGATCTCCGACGTGCCCTCGAAAATCGTGAAGATCTTCGCGTCCCGGTGCCACCGCTCGACCGGATACTCGCGGGTGTAGCCGTTGCCGCCGAGGATCTGGATTGCCTGCTCCGTCACCCGAACCGCGGTCTCCCCCGCTACCAGCTTGGAGATCGAGCCCTCGGCATGCTCGAACGGCAGCCCGTTCCTGGCCATCCAGGCGGCGCGCCAGGTGAGCAGCCGAGCCGCGTCCACTGACGCCTGCATGTCGGCGAGCATGAATGCCACGCCCTGGTTCTGCCCGATCGGGTGGCCGAACTGGACCCGCTGCGTCGAGTACTCAGTCGCGAACTCAAGCGCCGCCCTGGCGACACCGACGGCCATCGCGGCTACGCTCGGCCTCGACCGCTCGAACGTCTTCATCGCTGCCTGCTCGCCCGCGCTGCCTCCGCTAGCGATTCGCGCCAGCCGGGCATCCAGCCGCTCTTTGCCGCCCACCAGGCATCTGCCGGGAACTCGCACATCGTCCAGGACCACCTCTGCCGTGTGCGAGGCGCGGATGCCGTGCTTGCGGAACTTCTGCCCTTGCGACAGCCCAGGCGTTCCCGGCGGCACGATGAAGCTTGCCTGGCCGCGACTGCCAAGGGCCGGATCGACCGACGCCACCACCACGTGAACGTCGGCGATGCCGCCGTTGGTCGCCCAGGTCTTAGTCCCGTTCAGCACCCATTCGTCGGTTGCCTCGTGGTACACAGCCCGAGTTCGAATCGCACCGACGTCGCTGCCTGCGTTCGGTTCCGATGAGCAGAACGCACCCAGTTTCACATCGCCGGGGCTGCCAAACATTTGCGGGAGCCACTCGCCGATCTGCTCCTGTGTGCCGTTGCTCGCGACGGCGACCGCGGCAAGACCCGAGCCGCTTAGTGACAAGCCGATACCGGCATCGCCCCAGAACAGCTCCTCGAAGGCCACCACCATGCCGAGGCCGGAGGGATCCAGCCACTGAGTCGCGAAGAAGTCGAGCGAGTACAAGCCGATCTTGGCCGCCTCCTCGATGATCGGCCACGGCGTCTCCTCCCGCTCATCCCACTCCGCGGCGGCCGGACGCATGACGTCGCGCGCGAACTCGTGCAGCCAGTCCCTGGTCTGCCGGACGTCATCCGGCAGTGCGAGCGAGAACCCGGCTACGGTCTGGTCGGGGCTACTCATGTCGCTCCCTCAGTTGGTCGCGTGGCCGCTTAAGTTACTTCCCAGTAATAGGCAACTATATGCAGCACGTGAGCGAGGTGCTACTGGAGCTTCGGGTCAAAATCCGCGCTTCCTCATAGGACGGCCAATGCCGGTCAGGCTCAGCCGGGCTGCCTGCCATGATGATCAGACCCAGGTTGCGAGAGGAAGCCGATCCGGATGGACCTTGCCAGCTATCAACACCTCAGGCTCGAGCGGCTGCCCGGCGGCGTCATGCTCGTGACGCTGAACCGCCCGAATGTGCTTAACGCAGCGCACGAGGCCATGCACTCCGAACTGGCGAGCATCTGGGCGGACCTGAGCCGCGACGACGAGACCCGGGTCGCCGTTGTCACCGGGGCAGGCCGTGCCTTCTCGGCAGGCGGGGACCTCGGCATGGTCGAGCGCCAGATCGGCAACTACGACCTGGTCACCAGCATGCTCAGGGAAATGAGCGACCTGGTGTACAACATGGCCAACTGCGAGAAGCCGATCGTTTCGGCGATCAACGGGGTGGCTGTCGGCGCCGGGCTGGTCGTCGCGCTCCTGGCCGACATCAGCATCTGCGCCAACGACGCCCGGCTCGGGGATGGTCACGTCCGGCTTGGCGTGGCCGCTGGCGATCACGCCGCCATCATCTGGCCGCTTCTGTGCGGCCTGGCGAAAGCGAAGTACTACCTGATGACCGGCGAGATGGTGACCGGCGCCGAGGCAGAGCGGATCGGGCTGGTGTCGAAGGCGCTGCCGACAGACGAGGTCCTGCCCGAGGCCATGCGGGTGGCGAACCAGCTTGCGACGGGTCCTCAGCTGGCCATCAGGCTCACCAAGCGCGCACTCAACGGCTGGGTCCGCGATGCCGGGGCAATCTTCGATCAGTCAGCCGCGTACGAGATGCTCACCTTCATGGGCGAGGACATCAAGGAGGGCCTGGCCTCGCTGCGCGAGAAGCGGGCGCCGCAATTCGGCTGACACCGCAATTCGGCTGACACCGCAATTCGGCTGACTTCATTGGTCGGGAGGGCAGCTACCGGCCCGTCCGGCCGTCGATACGCTCCTGGCCGCCGTCACCCGGTCGCGTGCCGCTCCAGGAACTCGAACACGTCGGCCTCGTCCACGCCGGGGAAGCTGCCGGACGGAAGCGCGAGCAGGATGTGCGAGTGCGCGCGCGCCGATGGCCACATCATTCCTTCCCAGCGAGCCGCCAGCCCAGCAGGCGGGCGCTGGCAGCAATCCGGGTCCGGGCAACGCGACCGCATCCGGATCGTGGTATCCCTGCCGCGGAACCAGCGGCTGTCCTCGTACGGCGCGCCGAGGGTGATGGCAAACCCTCGTTCCCGTCCTGAATCGATGAACGCCGTACACCAGTACGTGCCAGAAGGGGTATCGGAGTACTGGTAGTACGGGCTGAACCGGTCAGCGGCCGTGAACACCTGGCGCCCGGACCACTGCCGGCACATCCGCTGCCCTTCGATCGCCCCGGTCGGATCGGCCGGGAACACGACGCCGTCGTTCTCGTACGCCTTATAAATGATGCCGCCCTCGTCGTTCTTGACGAAGTGGCACGGGATGCCGAGGTGATGCGTGGCCAGGTTGGTGAATCGGTGCGCGGCCATCTCGTAGGAGACCGAGAAGACGTCGCGGAGATCCTCGACCGAAAGATCGCGCGACTCCTTCGCCTCCCGCAGGAACCGTGCCGCCGCCTGCTCGGGCACTAGCACGGCCGCAGCGAAGTAGTTGGCCTCCACGCGCTGGCGCAGAAACTCGCCGAAGTCGGCAGGTGCGGAATGGCCGAGCACGAAATGCCCAAGCGTCTGCAGCAGGACAGCGCGCGGCGTGTGCATGCCGAGCGGTTCCTGCTTCAGGTAGATCCGCCGGTTGCGCAGGTCGGTCACCGACCGCGCGGAGCGCGGCAAGTCTTCGACGTAGCTGACCCCGAAGCCGTGATAGCCGATCACCGAGAGCAGCATGCCCTGAGACAGCGCGCCACCGGTGTAACCGGCCGGTGCCAGCGCCTTGGCCGCGGCCTCCTCGATATCGGCGAAGTAGTTGCCCCGTTCGCTCATCATCAGCCGCAGGTCCGCGTTCGCTGCCCTGGCCTCTTCCGGCGTCGCCGTGGGCTTGGCGCGCTGCCGGCGCAACTCGGCGTGCAATGCAACAACGTGCTCGAGGACGTCGTTGGGCACCTTCGCGCCCACGCGCAGTGGCGGCAGCCCGAGCTCGGCCACGGCGGAATCGCGCTGGGCCTCAGCCAGCTCAATCTCAAGCTGCGCCCGGCGGCTCGGCGGCTGCTTGCGCATCAGCTCATCGGCAGGGACCGACAGCGCGGATGCCAGCGCCTCGATGAGCGACAGCTTCGGCTCGCGGCGGCCGTTCTCCAGGAGGGACAACGCCGATGGCGCCCGGCCCACCCGCTCGCCGAGCTCGGCCAGGGTTAGGCCGCGCGCCCGCCGGATATGCCGGAGTCGCTGACCGAACACGCCGAGATCCAGACCGGTAATCGGCAAGGATCGACTTTTTTCTTCTGTGAAACTTTTCACTTCTTCACTCTATCCAAAGAGTCGCCGAGTTTCAGTCGCAAACACTCTAGCAACGCCCCCGCAGCCTCGGCAGCCTGGCAGGTATCACCCGGGGACGGCACACCAGGAGGATCACCGTGACCGACAGTCGCCTCGAGGGCGCCCTTAACGGCTCCACCCACGCCAACGGCCAGGCCAACGGCCGCCCGCTGGCGAGCAAGGTTGAAAGCCAGGCAGCAGCGTTGCACCGCGAGTGGGCAACAGATCCGCGCTGGGCTGGTATCGAACGCACCTATAGCGCCACTGATGTAGTCAAGTTGCGCGGCTCGGTCCAAGAGGAGCAAACGCTTGCCCGACTTGGCGCCGAGCGGCTGTGGTCGCTGCTCCAGGAGGACGGCTATGTCAACGCCCTCGGCGCGCTGACTGGGAACCAGGCAGTGCAGCAGGTCAAGGCCGGCTTGCGCGCGATCTACTTGTCTGGCTGGCAGGTCGCTGCGGACGCGAATCTGGCTGGCCAGACTTACCCGGACCAAAGCCTCTACCCGGCGAACTCCGTCCCTGCCGTTGTCCGCCGGATTAACAACGCCCTGCTTCGCGCCGACCAGATCAGCTGGGCCGAGTCGCAGAATGAGGGTGCTCCGTACTGGCTGGCGCCCATCGTGGCTGATGCCGAGGCGGGCTTCGGTGGCGTGCTGAACGCGTTCGAGCTGATGAAGGCGATGATCGCGGCCGGTGCTGCGGCTGTGCACTGGGAAGACCAGCTTGCCTCCGAGAAGAAGTGCGGTCACCTTGGCGGCAAGGTACTGATCCCGACTGGCCAGCACATCAAGACGCTCAACGCGGCGCGGCTTGCTGCCGACGTGTGCGGAGTGCCGAGCCTCGTCGTTGCCCGCACCGACGCGCAGGCGGCAACGCTGATCACCTCCGACGTCGATGAGCGCGACCAGCGCTTCGTGACCGGCGAACGGACGGCCGAGGGCTTCTACCGGGTTCGTAACGGCCTTGAGTCCTGCATCGCCCGCGGGCTGGCTTACGCGCCGCACGCTGAACTGCTCTGGATGGAGACGTCAACGCCGAACCTCGAGATTGCCCGCCAGTTCGCCGAGGCCATCAAGGACATCTACCCGGACCAGATGCTGGCCTACAACTGCTCGCCGTCGTTCAACTGGCGCGCGCACCTGGACTCGGAAACGATCGCCAAGTTCCAGCGCGAGCTCGGCGCGATGGGATACAAGTTCCAGTTCATCACCCTGGCCGGCTTCCACGCGCTGAACGAGTCCATGTTCACGCTCGCCC
>Ga0335074_10014561_pt1 | contig 11026 bp, 11 predicted proteins | sample Lox_Sample_23_FD_206715 | JGI IMG/M metagenome (GOLD analysis project Ga0335074, IMG submission 206715) | Soil microbial communities from Loxahatchee National Wildlife Refuge, Florida, United States - Lox_Sample_2.3 | ecosystem: Environmental > Terrestrial > Soil > Wetlands | place: USA... | reverse complement strand
GTACCGGTGGGGCCTGCGGGAGGACCGCCGCGAGCAGATCGAGCACCTGGTCGCGCTGAGCACCCGCCGCAACGTCCAGCTGCATATCCAGCGCTTCGAAGACGGGCCGCCCATCGGCATCGTCTCCATGGTCAACATCTTCGGTTTCCGCGACGACGAACCCATCCTTGTCTTCGTCGAGACCGATTACTCGGTGGAAGAGGTAAGCACGCCCGAGTCCGTACAGGGGTACATCGAATCGTTCGAACGTGCCCGCGATGCCGCGCTCGAACCCGCGGACACCACGGGCTACCTCGAACGTCTTGCCAAGCGAATGGAGTAGGCCATGACCGACCTGTCTCAGGCCATCTGGCGGAAGGCCCGCCGCAGTGCGCACAACGGAGGCTGCGTGGAGATCGCGGCCAATCTTCCCGGGGTGACTGCCATCCGGGACAGCAAGCGACCAGAAGGCGGGGCCCACGTCATCACCCGGGGCTCGTTCGGCGAGTTCCTGGCCGACCTCAAGGGGGGGCGTTACGACCTCGAGTAGGCCGTAACGGCAGATGGGAAAGCCCCCGCGTGGATGCCGCCACCGGGGGCTTTCCGTTAATGCCGGCCTGTCTCATGGCCTGGCGGGTAACCGTCTGGTTCCCTCACCAAATGAGAACTGTACCTGGCCGCCCGAATGAGTGGCTAGGCAGAGACGCGATAAATTACCTATAAAACCGGCAAACTATGCTAATCCAGCCACAAGTTACACATCAATATCGTGTGCACCACGCGATAACAATCGCCCCAACCGATAGTCACACTATGACAACCTCTGGCGTCGGCCAGTCGCTGAACCGTTGCCGTTATCAGCGGGTTAAGCGGCTTATGTAGGCGAAGACCGGAATGTCCATTATGGGGCGCCTGTACGCAACTGCGACGAAAATAATAATGCCATCAATATTGCGAAGCGGGCCGGGCGAGTCGTAACCTGTGTTTCACAGATTCAAGTATCAGAATCCAAGTATCGTGGTTTAGGCGGAATTGCTGCCGACGGCACCCCCTCCTGCCGGCGGGCTATTGACGGGAGTACGCCGGTGGCGCCAGGTGTGTGGCAGCAGGGCATGAGCAGTTGGCGGGGCGTTCACGCGGGCACATGCTATGCGTGGCCGCTTCCGGCCGACGGCACGTGCGCGACGATAGCGCGGCAGGCGTTCCGGGACGCGGTCTCGGGGGTCGGCCTCGAAGATGACCTCCTCGAGGATTGCGTCCTGATGGCCAGCGAACTCGCGGCCAATACGCTGCACGCGCAGGCGGTGGCCGAGGCCGGCGGAGGGGGGAATCGGCTCGCGTCCGTCAAGGCGGACGTGGAGGGCGAGTCGATCACGTCCGCCGGCCCGGCCCCTCAACCCCGCCCGGCCTCCCGGACGCGCGAGGCCGCTCAGACCCATCGGGGCCCGCTGCGGGCCCGGAAGACCTCGCGGATCCCGCAGAGCCATCGCCCCTCCCGGGTGCCCAGGTACCCGCAGGCTCCGGCGCCGGCCCGGGCTCCCCAGGCCGAGCTCTGGCTGTATCTGCGCGGCGTCGGCACCGGGCGCGAGCTGGTCTGCAAGGTCTTCGACTGCTACCGCGGCTGGCGCGATGGCGCCCCACCAGCGATGTCCGGCCCACCGATGTCCGGGTCAGCAGCGCTGGAGATGCCCGATGAGACCGTCAGCGGGCGCGGGCTGCAGATCGTGCACGAGCTGTCGGGCGGCCGCTGGGGGCACCACCCCACCCGGGCCAGGCTGGACGGATGGGGCCTCCGCGGCAAGGCGGTCTGGTTCGCGGTGCCCGCGCCGCTGGCCCACGCCCGGCTGGTGGACGTGACCGGGCTGCGCGCGTACACGTTCTCGGCCGACGTCACGGCGGCCCGGGCCACCGACCGGCTCAGCGCGCGCCAGGCGGCCCGGGAACTCGAGACCATGCTGGACGAGCGCGGGTTCGGCAGCGGGCTGGTGCGCGACGACCAGCCGGGCCGGGACCTGTCGATCCTGTCCGTCCGGCGCGGCCTGACCGTCTGGTGCCAGGCCGGCGTGGTGTCGCTGACCACGCCCTGGGGCTCCAGCCAGCAATGGAACTACGCCGACCTGGTCGAGGCGGCGGAACAGACCGTACGCCGCTTCGAAGAGCTGGACCTGGAGCAGGATCTCGTCAGCACGCGGTTATCCCGGCCCGCGCCGGCCGGCCTGGTCAGCGTCCCATAGCCGCGGCCACCCGCTGATAGGTGCCGAGGGTCAGCTCCCAGAAGCGATCCACGTCGATGGACATCGCCACCAGGGCGTTGCCGCTATCGGCCTGACCGGGCGCCTCGAAGTCGGTCACCGTCATCCCCGCGGTCAGCTGCCCGGCCGTCTCCACCTGCACCCGCGCCGGCACCAGCCCGAACACGTCGGGCTGCGCCACCCAGGCCACCGCGCACACGTCGTGCACCGGCGGTCCCGACGGTTCGCTGACCGACCTGTACTGCTCGAGGGCGGGCAGCAGCAACTCGGTGCCGAGCCGTCCCAGCTCGCCCATCCGCTGCAGCACCGCCGGGCTGGCTCCGGTCTTCAGGGTCACGTCCAGCCCGAGCTCAACCACGGTCCAGCCGGCCCGGAACACGGCGGCCGCGGCCTCCGGGTCGGCCCAGATGTTGTACTCGGCGGCCGCCGTGACGTTGCCCCGGCCCGATGATCCGCCCATGATCACGAACTGCCGCACCCAGTCCGCCAGCCGCGGCTCGCGCTTGACCGCCAGCGCGATGTTGGTCAGCGGCCCGGTCGCCACCAGCGTGATCTGCCCGGGCGCGGCGCGCACGGTGTCGATGATGTACTCGATGGCGTGCCCGGGCGCCGGGCTTCCCGTCGCCGGCGGCAGGACCGCGCCGCCGAGCCCCGACTCGCCGTGCACGTCCCGCGCGTCATAGGCCGGGCGCAGCAGCGGCCCGGCACAGCCCGCGGTCACCGGGGTACCGGCCGCGCCGACGTACTCCGACACCGCCAGCGCGTTCGCCGTGGTCTTGGCCAGGCTGACGTTGCCCGCCACCGTGGTGATGCCGATCAGGTCGATCCCGGGGTGCCCGTGCGCGAACGCGATCGCGAGGGCGTCGTCGATCCCGGGATCGCAGTCAAGGATGATGCTCGTAGGCATGGGGCCGGCTCCCAAACTTCCGTCTTCGTGTGGTGCTCGTGACGAAGGTACCGAACGGACGTTGGTGCGCGCCCCCGTGACCTGCGTGCGGCGCGGTGTGTAGCCTGCATGCGAGGAGGTTTCCCGTTATGCATATCCCGCCCATCACGGCCGTAGAGAGCGACGATCCGCAGATCGCCGAACTCATCAGTGACGAAGCCCGCAGGCAGTACGAGAAGGCGCGGCTGATCCCGTCGGAGAACTACGTCTCGGTGGCCGTGCTCGAGGCGTCGGGCAGCGTCCTGACCAACAAGTATTCCGAGGGTTACCCGGGCCGTCGCTACTACGAGGGCCAGCAGTTCATCGACCCGATCGAGACGATCGCGCGGGACCGGGCCAAGGCGCTGTTCGGCGTCGACCACGCCAACGTGCAGCCGTACTCGGGCTCGCCCGCCAACCTCGCGGTCTACCTGGCCTTCGCCCAGCCGGGCGACACGATCATGGGCATGGCGCTGCCGATGGGCGGCCACCTCACGCACGGCTGGTCGGTCTCCGCGACCGGCAAGTGGTTCCGCGCCGTCCAGTACGGGGTGCGGCACGACACCGGCCGGGTCGACCTGGACGAGGTCCGCGACCTGGCCCTCAAGGAACGGCCCAAGATCATTTTCTGCGGTGGCACCGCGATCCCGCGGACCATCGACTTCCCGGCCTTCGCCGCCATCGCCGCCGAGTCCGGCTCGCTCCTCGTGGCCGACATCGCGCACATCGCCGGGCTGATCGCAGGCGGCGCGCACCCCTCGCCGGTCGGGTACGCCGGTGTCATCACGACGACGACCCACAAGACGCTGCGCGGCCCGCGCGGCGCCATGATCATGTCGGACGCCGAGTACGCCAAGGACGTGGACCGGGCCGTGTTCCCCGGCCTGCAGGGCGGCCCGCACAACCACACCACCGCCGCCATCGCGGTCGCGCTGCACGAGGCGGCCCGGCCCGAATTCCGCGACTACGCCCACCAGGTGGTGGCGAACGCTAAGGCCCTGGCCGACGCGCTGCTGGCCCTCGGCTACGACCTGGTCTCCGGCGGCACGGACAACCACCTGATCCTGATCGACCTCACCTCCAAGGGCATCGGCGGCAAGCCGGCCGCCAAGGCCCTGGACCGGGCCGGCATCGAGACCAACTACAACACGGTCCCGTTCGACCAGCGCAAGCCGTTCGACCCATCCGGCCTGCGCATCGGCACGCCGGCGATCACCACCCGCGGCCTGCGCGAGGAGCACATGGCCCCGATCGCCGCCTGGATGGACGAGGCCATCACCGCCGCGACCAAGGACGACGAAGCAGCCCTCGACCGCATCGCCGCCGAAGTCCGCGATCTGCTAGCCGCCTTCCCCACCCCCGGCTGGCAGCCCTAACCCCGAACCCCCACCCCCGGAACCCCCAACCCGGAACCCCCAACCCGGAACCCTCGACCCCGCTAGCCCTGACGCCCAGAAGCCTCAACGCCGGGGAGCCTTAAGGCGCGGCGGCGGCCTGCTTAACGCGCGGCCCGGACCGCTGCGCTCGGCCTCTCTGCCGCGTTCGGGCCGTCCGCCACGATCAGCGCGTCGACCGGCCCGTTGAACCAGTGGCCAAGCGGGCAGCGGATCTTCACGCCCTCTAGCACCTGCTCGATCGACCTGATCGGGTAGCGGTATTCCACCACGGCGGGCAGCCCGCAACGCACGGTTCCGTACTTGTAGCGGTAAGCCGGGCAGTCCAGGAACGTCAAGCCGGTGTCCATGGTGTCCTCCCCTCTGAGCCGGTCTCGTACCGGTCCGTCCCCCGGGACCGGTACGAGACCGCCCCCTCGCCATGAGCGTGCCACCCCACTCCTCAGCCTCGATTGAGCCCCGATTGAGCCCCCGCGACCCCGCCCCGATCATCTGCGACTGGCTCCAAGCGCCACCCTCGCGCAACACTCGCCCCTCCAGCACCTTCCGCCCCTCGCCCCACGCAACCATCGCGCTCAGGCCTTGGTCCCAACCGGGTCGATGTGGCATGCACCCGCTTGTGACCGGGTCGATGTGGCATGCACCCGGTTAGCCCGGACTGCTTGGCGGGCCGACGATGAGATAGCTGAGCTGGCTGAGGTGCGAGTAGCGCAAGTGATCCTGTCCGGGTACGCGGTTCCGGCCGGAGACTGCCCACCAGAGCGCGAACCATCCCCCGGGCATTCGGTACCCGGGCCGGAAGCGACCGCGCACCCCAACCCGGGAGCGGCGCCATAAACGAGGCTAGCTGTCCGCCACCCCGGACGCCGATCCCGCCAGCGTCGCGGCCGGGGCAAGCGCGGGACCAGGCCCGGGCTCGTGCTCCGGAGCGGGCAGCCGGAACCGGATCAGCGTCCCGCCGTCGGCCGGAGCCTCGGCCCGGACCGTTCCGCCGTGGCCTTCGGCCACCTGCCGGACGATGGACAACCCGAGGCCCGAGCCGGGCACGCCACGGGACGCCGCCGCTCGGTAGAAGCGGTCGAACACGCTCGGCAGGTCGTCCGGCGGGATCCCGGGTCCGTGGTCGCGCACAGTGAGCTCTCCGGCGTGCAGCCGCACCTCCACCACGGTGTCCGGCGGGCTGAACTTGGCCGCGTTGTCCAGCAGGTTGCGCACTGCGGTCTTCAGCCGCTCGGCCTGACCGCTGACCACCCACGGCTCCAGGCTCGTCGCGAACACGGTCCGCGGCCAGTCCCGCCGGGCGACCTCTACCGCGGCGGCGGCCACCTCGGCCAGGTCCACCGAAGCCGCGTCCACCAGAACGCCCCCCGGAGCCGCGTCCACCGGGGCGCCGTCCAGCCCGCCCGGCGTTTCTCCGCGAGCGAGTTCCGTGACTCCGGCGACCAGCTCGCTGAGCTCGGTGACCTGCGCCACCATCCGGTCGAGGACCTCCTGCCGTTCGGCTTCCGGCAGGTCAGGCTCCGCGGCCAGCAGCTCGGCGTTGATGCGCAGGCTGGTCAGCGGGGTCCGCAGCTCGTGGCTGGCGTCGCTGACCAGCTGCCGCTGGGCGGCCAGCGATCGTTGCAGAGCGGCCAGCATGGTGTTGAACGACGTCGCGAGCCGCCCGAGCTCGTCGCCCCGGTCCACCTCGACCCGACGGGCGGGGTTCCCGGTCGCGGTGACCTGCTCGGCCACCGCGGCCAGCCGGCCCACGGGCGCCAGGCCGGCCCGGGCCACTCCCCAGCCCGCCAGGGCGGCCAGGCCGACTCCCGCCGCGCTCAGCAGGGCCAGGGTCGCCCCGATAGCGCCCAGCTCCTGGTCCACAGCGTTCAGCGGCACGGCGAGCTGCACAGCCAGGCCGGACGCGAGCGGAGTGGTGAGCACCATCGCGCGGACCCCGGCCAGTGTGGTCTCGGTGAAATACGCGCCGCGCTGACCGGCCGCGACCTGCGCCGCATCGGTGCTCCCGGGCAGCAGCCCGCTGTCACCCGCCGGTGCCCACACCGCCCCGCCAGCGGTAATGACCTGCGTATACGCGCTGGTCACACCGAACCGGTCGGAGTCCTCCGGCACCCATCCGGCCGGGATGTGCCCGTGATAGTGCCACGCCAGCCGCTTGACCACGCCCGCCTGCTGTCCGAGCTCGTGTTTCACCTGGTTGGTCAGGTCGGCGCGGACCACGAAGAAGGCTACGGCGGCGATGGCCAGCGCGACCGCGGCCACGGCGCCGGCCACGGCCACGGTGAAGCGGGTCCGCAGGGTCATGAGGCCGCCCGCAGGACGTAGCCGATGCCGCGTACGTTATGGACCAGTCGCGGCAGCCCGCCGTCCTCGAGCTTGCGGCGCAGGAAGCCCACGAAGACCTGGAGCGTGTTGGACGCCGGGGCGTCACCGTACTCCCATACCTCGTCCAGGATCACCTCGTAGCTGAGCACCTGCCCGGCGTTGCGCAGCAGCAACTCGAGCAGGCCGAACTCCGTCCTGGTCAGCGGGATCACCCGGTCGTGCCGGGTCACCGTCCGGGTGGTCATATCCAGGGTCAGGTCGGCGTAGCCCAGGACGTCGTGCCGGGCCTGGCTGCGCCGCAGCAGGGCCCGGATCCGGGCCAGCAGCTCGCGCAGTGCGAACGGCTTGACCAGGTAATCGTCCGCCCCTGCCTCCAGCCCGGTCACCCGGTCGTCGACGGCGTCCCGGGCGGTGAGCACCAGGATCGGCGTGGCGTCACCCCGCTCGCGGAGCCTGCGGCACGCGTCGAACCCGTCCACCATGGGCATCAGGACGTCCAGCACAATCAGGTCGACCGGGGACCGGGCCAGCGAGTCCAGCGCGTCCGCGCCGTGCGCGGCCGTGGTCACCGCGTACCCGGCGTGCCGCAGCGCCCGCTCAAGCGAGTCCCGCACGTCGGGGTCGTCGTCCACGACGAGCAGCCTCCTGCCGGGCGCCGCAGACCTGCCCGGCGCCACAGACTTGCCGGGCCCCACAGGCCAGCCGGGCGCCGTGGGCCGGCCGCTCGCCACTTGATCGGATCTCACCCTGACATAAAAACTCGCCAAACTCAGAGTGTCCTGAAAGCTTGCTGAGGCCAGCCCAATTTTCAGTCGTCTTTAACAAACCAGCCGCACGCTGCGTTCATGACCCTCGGTACATCGCCCGGCACACTGGTCCCGCCCGCCAGCCGCCAGGCCACCGTCACCAGCCCGGCCGCCGCCACCCGCCCGGCGGCGGCCGCCCCCATCAGTCCAGTCGGCTCCGTCAGCCCAGTCGCCACCGGACTGGTGCTCTGGCTCATCCGGCACGGCGAGAGCACCTGGAACGTCCTCGGCCTGGCCCAGGGGCAATCCGACCAGGCCCGGCTGACCCGCCGCGGCGCCTGCCAGGCGCAGTACGTCACGGACCAGCTGCGTGGCCGCCGCATCAGCGCGGTCTACGCCAGCGACCTGCACCGGGCGGCGGCGACCGCGGCCCCGCTGGCCGCGGCGCTGGGGCTGGAGGTCACGTTCGATGCCCGGCTCCGCGAGCGGTCTCTCGGCTTGCTGGAAGGTACCGCCTCCGTCGCGATCCCGGCCGCGCTCAGCGGCGTGGCCGGGGACCGCGTGCTCGACCCCGATGCCTGGCCACCGGACGGCGAATCGCTCCGCGACATGTACTGGCGCGTCGCCGCGTTCGCCGACGACCGGCTCGGAGGACACAACGAGGAGATCGCGATCGTCGCCCACGGCGGCACGCTCCGGATGCTGACCGCCTACCTGCGCGGCGTCCCGGTCGAGCGGATGAGCTGGGAGCCGATCGGCAACGGATGCGTCGTGCGGCTGGCGCTCCAGCCAGGCCGCCGCGCCTGTTCAGGACAGGAAGGAAAGGAAAACGGATGAACACCACCCTGCACCTGCCGCAGCGAGCGCAGAAGCCGCGCACCACCGGACTCACGATGGTGATCGATGGCGGGATCTCGCTGTGGCATTTCGCCGACATCATCTCGTCGGGCGCGGACTACATCGATTTCGTCAAGTTCGGCTGGGGCACCGCGCTGGTCACCGGCGACCTGCGCGCCAAGCTCAACGTCCTGCGCGCACACGAGATCGGGTTCTACTTCGGCGGCACGCTGTTCGAGAAATATGTTCTGCAGGACCGGTTCGACGACTTCAGGAAGTTCTGCCTGGAGCACCGGTGCGAGTATGTCGAGGTCTCGAACGGGACCATCGGCATCTCCAACTCGGAGAAGGCCAGCTACATCCGCAAGCTCGCCGATGACTTCACCGTCGTCTCCGAGGTGGGGTTCAAGGACCCGGTGCGCTCGGAGGAGCTGCGGCCCGGCCTGTGGGCCGAGTACATCCGCGAGGATCTCGAGGCCGGATCGTGGCTCGTCACCCTCGAAGCCCGGGAGAGTGGGCGGTCGGGCATCTGCCGGCCGGACGGCCAGCTCAGGTTCGGGCTGATCGAGGACGTCCTCGCGTCGGGGATCAGCCAGGAAAGCCTGCTCTTCGAGGCGCCCACCACGGCCCTGCAGGCCTACTTCGTCACCCGGCTGGGACCGGACGTCAACCTCGGCAACATCCCGGCTCAGGGCGTCCTGGGGCTGGAGACCCTGCGTCTCGGGCTCCGGGCCGACACGCTGGCCGTTTTCGAATAGGGACGCCGATGCGCACCACCCATGACGTTTTCCACCTGGCTATACCAGTCCACGACCTGGACGAGGCCCAGCACTTCTACGTCGACCTGCTCGGCTGCAAGCTGGCCCGCCGTTATCCCGACCGGATCACGCTGGACTTCTTCGGCGACCAGCTCGTCTGCCACCTCACCGAAGGCCCGCCGCCGGACAAACCGGCCAGCATGTACCCGCGGCACTTCGGCGTCACGTTCCGGGACGCGGCGGATTTCGAGGCCCTGCACGAGCTGGCGGTCATCCGCAAGGTCCCCTTCTTCGCCGACGTCTCGGCCCGGTTCGGGGCCATGGCCGAAGAACACCGGACCTTCGTCCTCCTCGACCCGTCCGCCAACCTGCTCGAGTTCAAGCATTACCGCGATCCGCGGATGATGTACTGATGGCCCGGCGGCGGCTCGACCAGGTCGACGCCATGCGGCCTGTCAAGCAGGCGGGCGTGGTCAGCACACACTCGATCCTGTACTTCGCGCCCGCCGCGGCCAGCGTCGGCTCGGGGGCCGCGCTGCTGCTCTTGCACGTGTCGCGGGAGGGATTCTTCTTCATCTCCGCCTGCATGCTGGCCTACGCCTACACCGAGCTGAGTCTCACGGACCGGGCCGGGCTGGGCCGGTACTACCGGCGCCGGGTGGTCTCGGTGGTGATCCCCTACCTGTGCTGGACGGTCATCTACTTCCTGTACCTGCTGCCGACCTCGCACTACCGGAACGTGTCCACCGCGCTGGCGCACCTGGCCCGGATGGCCGAGATCGGGTACTACCAGCTGTACTTCCTGCTCGTGATCATGCAGTTCTACCTGGTGTTCCCGCTCCTGCTCGCGCTGCTGCGGCGGACCAGGGGACATCACGGCCTGGTCCTCGCGGCCGCCGCGGCGGCACAGCTGGCGATCGCGATCGCCACGCACTGGCAGCTGCTGCCGCGGCTCATGCAGGAATACGCGCAGCAGAACGCCCTCAGCTACCTGCTCTACCTGATCGGTGGCAGCATCGTCGCCTTCCACCTGGACGAGGTGCACGCCTGGGTGACCAGGCACGCGCGGCTGATCATCGTGCTGACCGTGGCCGCCGGAGTGGCCGCGGAGGGCATCTACTTCCTGGCCCAGGCCGGGGTCACCACCGTGCTGGGATCGGGCAGTGACCCCTTCCAGCCCAGCGTCATCCCGTTCAACGTCGGCGCGATCACCTGCGGGTACCTGGCCGGGGTGGCGCTGGTCCGGCCCTGGCGGTCCCGGCGGGCCAAGATCGCGGTGCGGGTCGGCTCCGACGATGCCTACGGCATCTACATGTCGCAGATGCTGTTCATCACCGCGCTGACCTGGCTGGGCTGGGGGAAGCTCAGCTCCGCGGTGCCATGGCCGCTGCTGTGCCTGCTGACCGTGGCCATCGTCTTCGCCTGCGCTATAGCGCTAACCACCCTGCTGGCCCGCACCCCGCTGGCGGTCCCGCTGACCGGGCGCACACAGGTGCCATGGCCCAGGCTCCGCCGCGCGACCACTGAGCCGCCGGCCCTGCCCCGGCGCGAGGTGGTCCCGCAGGCGGCCGCGCCGGTCCTGTCCCGCGCCGAGCCCACCGTCCTGGCGGCCACAGCTTTCGAGGAGTACCGAACGTGACGTTGTTCAAGCAGTGGATAGACGTGGCGGCGGCCCGTGGGGGAGACGCTGCTTATCTCGAGGATGCGGCCGGAGCGAGGAAACTCAGCTACTCCGGCCTGCAGCGCTCGGCCCGCATCTGGGCGCGGCTCCTAGACCGGGCTGGTGTGGCGCCCGGGGCCCGCGTGGCCA
>Ga0335074_10014559_pt1 | contig 11026 bp, 9 predicted proteins | sample Lox_Sample_23_FD_206715 | JGI IMG/M metagenome (GOLD analysis project Ga0335074, IMG submission 206715) | Soil microbial communities from Loxahatchee National Wildlife Refuge, Florida, United States - Lox_Sample_2.3 | ecosystem: Environmental > Terrestrial > Soil > Wetlands | place: USA: Florida... | reverse complement strand
GGCCTGCCGACGCCGCCACCGGGCGACGCTTCCCCGCCGCGCGTCCCGCTGATCACCCGGCAACACCTGAGGGGGCACTACGCCGGCTTCGCCTCGCGCTTTATCTCGTTCGCGTTCGACTGCGCCATCAGCATCGGGGCGTTCGAGTTGGCCCTCGTGGCCGCCTCATTCGCCGCCAGCGTGCTGGCCGGGACCTCCATCCACTGGAGCAGGGGCGACATCTGGGTGATCCTCGGCTTCTTTGCCTGGGAGTTCTTCTACTACGCCTACTTCTGGACGGCGAGCGGCAAGACGCCCGGCATGGTGCTGCTCGGCGTGCAGGTGGTCGGCGAGGAGGGTGGCCACGCGGGCACCCGGCGCGGGCTCATCCGGACACTGGCCTTTCCGCTGAGCTTCATCCTGGTGGGGTTCGGCTTCCTCGGTATCCTGCTCGGGCGTGATCGCCGCGCGCTGCACGACGTCATCGCCGGCACGGCGGTCGTCTACTGCTGGGACGCGCGGGAAGCGCGGCTCCGGTCCCTCGCCCGTCGCAGCCCCGCCCGGCGCCGGTAGGGCCACCGTCACCAGGGTCGCGCGGTCGCCAGCAGGCAACAGCGGCCAACCGGCCGGAAGCGGGCGGACGGCTCGCCTCGCTTCCGGCCGGGATGGTGCGGTCAGGGCGACTCGGGGGATCCGGGCTCGTCCGAGGTCGGGCTGGGATTGGGCTCGGCGTGAACACGGGCCGATGCGGACTCGGTATGAGCCGCGGCGGGTGCGGGCTCCGCGTGTGCTGCGGGTCCAGGCTCGGCGTGTGCGGTGGGTCCAGGCGCCGCGTGTGCTGCGGGTGCAGGCTCGGCGTGTGCGGTGGGTGCGGGCTCCGCGTGGGCTGCGGATGCGGGCTCGGCGTGCGCTCGGGCGGGCGCGGACTGCTCGTGAGCGGTACCGAGGATGTGCTCGGCCATGTTCACTATGCGGTCGGCGCCCTCACGGACCTGGTCGAAGCGCTCGAGGAACCGCTCGATCCGGTGCTGCAGCCGCTCGACGGGATCACGGCGCGGATCGCCGTGCTGCGGGCCGCGGTGAGCGTGCGGCGGCTCCGCGGGTCGAGGCGGGCGAGGCGGGCGAGGCGGGCGCGGAGGCATCGGCGGGCGCGGGGGCTCATGGCGCCGAGGCCCGCGGTGCTGGTATCGACGGGACTCGTCGCCGAATCCTTCTGTCTCGCTGGCCGCTATTGCCTCGCTGGCCGCCACCTCAGCGGCGTCGGCGGCTTGCTCGGCGGTGTAGGCGGCTTCCTCCGCGGCTTGCACCTGCCGCTCGGCCGATTCGGCTCGGCTACGAGCGTGGTCGGCGGCGGCCCTGGCCTCATCTGCCCGCCGCAAGGCCTGATCGATCTCCGTTTCGTCCGCCCACTCTTGGGTCATCTCGGCGGCTTCCTGGGTCAGATCGGCGGCCTCTTCCGCCGCGTCGGCGGCCTCTTCCAATCGTTCGGCGCGCTCGCGGGCCCGCTCGGCGCGGTCACGCGCCTGGTCGGCCAGGCGCCGGGCCCGGTCGGCCGCCTCCTGGGCGTCGAACCCAGCGTCGTCAAGCTCGGTGTCGTCGAAATCCGTGTCGTCGAAACCGGTGTCGTCGAAATCGGCTTCCCCGGCCGGGCCGGTGGGCCGGTCGTCACTGTTCGGGCGCGCGTCGTCGGCGGGGGCACCGTTGTGCTCTTCCTCGACGGCGCGCCGGGCCACGCTATAGGGCTCGCCGGTCTCGGCCATGCGCCGGCGGGTAGCGGCCTTCCTGGCCTTGTCCTCAGTCATGATCATTTCTTCCCGACGGGTCGGCCCGCGTCTGCCCGCCATGGTGAAAGGTCATGACTAGGAGACATGCACGCGAGTCGTGGACCCTTGTCCTCTTCGCCACCGACGGCGCGGGCCGCTGGGTGGCTCGGAAGCGGGCAGGCGGTGCGCTGCCGCTAAGGGCAGAGTACTTCACGATATAACGCGTTGCAAGGGTGGCGGCGGAGGATTCCGCATGAGTGGCAGGAGGCACCTAACGCGGGCGGTGCGCGTAGCCCGTTCGTCGGATTCAAGCGGCGGGATGGTCCGTTCAGGGATCGCGGTCACCCCCATCTCTACCGGAACGGGCCGGGGCCGTAACGTTTCCGGAGCGCTTTGTCTCTACAGTGAGCCTTAGTTCGCGCGGTCGGCTAAGGAGACCTCCTGGTGAGCACGATCTTCGGATCCGCGGTGGTCCGGCGCGCGGTGCCGGTGCTGACCTTCGTGTTCGGCTTGGTCACGCTGGGGATCAACCTGGCCCAGGTACCGCTCGACAGCCTCACGCACCAGACCGGAACGGGCGGGCCGCTGGCCGACACGCTGTCTGTCGCGGGGACCACGGTGCCGGTGGCCGTGGTGGGGACCCTGCTGGCGATCCGCCGGCCGCGCAATCCCATCGGATGGCTGCTCCTCGGGCTCCTCGTCACGAGCGTGCCCACGAACCAGTACCTCATCCTTGACTACCGGATGCATCACGGGGCACTCCCCCTGGGCTGGCTGGCGGTCGTGCTCCTGGAGACCTGGCCTCTGTTGCTGGTGTTCCTGGCCTTGCTCCTGTGGCTGTTCCCCGACGGGACGCTGCCCACGGGCCGGTGGCGGCGCCCGGCCACGATCCTGGTGGCCGGCGGGCTACTGCTCGGGGCGGCAGGCTTGTCCTCCGGCGTCATCGCCGTGGCCGAACACCGTATCCGGATCAAGCCTGACGGCGACCTGGTCAGCCCGCCGCTGGGCGGGCTGGCCGCAGTGGTCATCGTCCCGGTCCTGGTCAGCTTGGCGGCCTGGCTCGTGTTCCAGTTCCCGACCTACCGCCGCGCCGGAGGCGAGCGCCGCCAGCAGCTCAAGTGGCTGTACTTCGGAGCCGCGATCACGGCGATCGCGTTTATCACCGGCGCGTTCATCGAGCCGCTCGCCCAGGGAAACACCCTCGGGTACGGCACGCAGCCGGTGGTGAACGCCGTCACCAACCTGGCCTATGCGGCGCTGCCGATCTGCCTGGGGGTGGCGATCTTCAGGTACCGGCTGTACGAACTCAACCGGATCATCAGCCGGGTGGTCTCTTACGCGGTGATCACGGGCCTGCTGGGCGGGGTGTTCTTCGGCCTGGTCCTGCTGGCCACGCACGTCCTGCCGTTCAAGACGACGGTCGGGGTGGCCATCTCCACGCTCATCATCGCGGCGCTGTTCAACCCGCTGCGCAGGCGCGTGCAGAACCTCGTCGACCGCCGGTTCAACCGGTCGCGCTACGACGCCGAGGCGATCGTGGCCGCGTTCAACGCCCGGCTCCGGCAGACCGTCGACCTCGACACCGTCCGGCTCGACCTGCTCGGCGTGACCGCGAACGCGTTCCAGCCCGCGCACGTATCGGTCTGGATCGCGCCGCCCAGCTCCAGGAGCGGTCCCGAACGGTTATCGTAGTGTGCTTGTAATATTTTCTATTTTGTGGTATTGTGCAGGCAAGATAGTAACTTTTCATGCGTGAAATCTGACGGGCAGCCGAGCTTTACGGCCATGACGGCCGCGGCCGCGCGGGCCGCTCACCTGATGGTTGACGGGGAGCCGGCGATCTTGGCCGACACGATGGCCGTGGCCATGCTCGGCGAGCGGGCCGAGGAGTTCATCGCGTACCACCGGGCGTACGGGACGCACCCGGTGCTGGCGGGCGCCCGGGCGCAGGCTGTCTGCCGGAGCCGCTACACCGAGGGCCAGCTCGCCCGCGCCGTGGAAGGCGGGATCGGGCAGTACGTCATCCTGGGCGCGGGGCTGGACACGTTCGCGTACCGGTCCCCGGTGGCCCAGCGGGTCCGGGTGTTCGAGGTCGACCATCCGGCGACGCAGGAATGGAAGCGGCGCGTCTGGGCGGCCCCGGGTCCGGGCTCGGTCACGTTCGTTCCGGTCGACCTGGCGGCCGACTCGCTGTCCGACGGGCTGCGCCGGGCCGGGTTCGACTTCGCGGCTCCTGCCTTCGTGAGCTGGCTGGGCGTCACGATGTACCTGGACCGCGGCGCGATTGAGCGCACCGCGTCGGTGCTCGGTGGCCTCGCGCCCGGGACCGAACTCGTGGCCGACTACATGCTGCCCGCGGGCCTGCGCGACGCCGCGGGTGACAGCTACGCCGACCAGGTCGGGCAGGTCGCCGCCGAGCGCGGCGAGCCCTGGCTCTCGCTGTTCTCCCCAGACGCCATGTCCGCGCTGCTGGCCGGGTGCGGCTTCGGACCGGCCAGGGACGTCAGCCAGCGCGAGATGATCCCGGCCGGTCTCTGGGAACGGGCGGACTCCTTGCAGCCCATCGAGCTCTCGCACATCGCGCACGCTCTCATCGACGGGTAACGCCGGTGCGCCGATGAGTCCCGCTCGGGGGGGTGGGACCATCGGAGCCGGAGGTGGCCAACATGTGGCAGTTGCTGGAGCGGCGGGAGATCAGCCGCCTCCGCACGAACCCGCCGGCACCAGAGGGCCGACCGCGCCCGGACCTGCCGGCCGGGACGGACCTGCTCCCGCAGATCCGGCACATCGTGGTGCTGATGATGGAGAACCACTCCTACGACAACTACCTCGGCCTGCTCGCCGGCCGGGGCGAGGGCCTGCCGCTAGGTCCCGACGGCACTCCGGTGGCGGTCAATCTTTTGCCGAACGGCCGATCGTTCCCCGCCCATCACCTGACTTCCACCGTTCAGGTGGCGGGCAACCCGACCCAGACCTGGCACGCCAGCCACCTGCAGTACGCCGACGGCGCCTGCGACGGGTTCTCCGCCAGCATCGCCGCCACGGTACCGGGCGGGGACCCGGCGGTGCCGATGGGGTACTGGACCGAGCAGGACCTGCCCTTCTATTACGGGCTCGCCCGGACCTTCCCGCTGGCCGATCACTGGTTCTCCTCCTGCCTCGGGCCCACGTTTCCTAATCGCAGGTTCCTGCTCGCGGGCACGGCGCATGGGCTGATCGACGACCTGCCCTGGGACGTGATCGACTACCCCGCGGCCGGGACGATCTTCGACCTGCTCACCGACCACGGCATCTCGTGGATCGACTACCACCAGGTCCGGCCGGTTCGGGTCCTGCTCAAGCGGCTGCTCGGCGGGCGCGTCTTGACCCTCGCCCGCCGGCTGGCGCAGGTCGGCCGCTGGATACCCGCGCTGCTGAACCGGGTCATCGGAAACAAGTCGTTCAGCGCCGACGTGTACCCACTGGGCCTGGCCCGCTGCATCATGCACCTGCGGACGGCCAGGCAGTTCTTCGCCGACGCCGACGCGGGTACGCTGCCCGCGTTCAGTCTGGTTGACCCGGACTTCGGAAAGTTCTCCGAGGAGAACCCGCAGGACATCGCCAAGGGCGAGTCGTTTGCCGCCGAAGTCATCAACCGCGTGACGAGCGGCCCCGGCTGGCCCCACACGCTGCTGATCTGGCTCTACGACGAGCACGGCGGGTACTACGACCACGTGCCGCCGCCGGAGGCCGCGGCGCCCGACGACGTGCCCGCGCACAACTACCAGCTCGACCTGCCGTCCTGGCTGCGCAGGCTGCTCGCCCCGGTGTTCGGCAAGGCGTTCGCGGACCTCGCGAACATCGACGCGGGGCCGGCGGACTACACGCGGTACGGGTTCCGGGTTCCCGCGGTGATCGTCTCGCCGTACGCCAGGCCCGGCTACGTATGCAGCCAGACCCTCGACCACACCTCGATCCTCAAGCTGATCGAGCAGAAGTGGAACCTGCCGCCGCTGACCCGCAGGGACGCGGCCGCCGAGTCGTTCCTGGACGCCCTCGACCTGGACGGCGAGCCGACGTTCGCGACTCCCCCGGCCCTGCCCGCCCTGGCCTGGGGTTCCTGGACGCCCCGGCGCTAGCGCAGGCCCAACGACCCCGGTGCGGGAGGACGAGGGAGGGGCGCGTCGTCCTGGTGCCGCTCGCGGAACGGCCCGAGCACGGCGGTCAGCCAGTCGTCCACACTCCGGATCCAGCCCAGCCCGTCCACCCACGCCACGAGGTCGCCGTGCCAGGTGACCAGGCGGTTCCTGGCGCATGGGGAGCCGTCCGGCGACCCAGCCTGAGCCATCGCGGGCGCCGGATCGCCAACCTGGCCGCTGCCTGCTGGCATGGATTCCTCCCGGGCGAAGGGGCTGGGCGAGGAGGGTGCGCGCCCGGGTTAGCGGAGCAGCGGGGGGCCCAGCGGGAGGGCCTTGCCGCCGGTGCCGGCCGCGGCGGCGCTGGTGAACAGGTAGACGCCGAGTGCGGCGAACACCAGGACCACGTAGCCGCCTGTTTTCAGCAGGCCGGATGACGGCACGCCCGCGGCCGAGGCCTCGGCGAAGGCGAGCAGCAGCAGGAGCAGTGCGAGGTCGACGAGCACGAACACCGCGGTGAAGGCGGACGGCAGCCGCAGCGTGGCCAGGGTCAGCATCACGATGATGACCAGCCAGGTGACCAGGAACAGCTTCACGGTGGCCAGTACCGCGGTGGCGGCGATGGCGAACCAGTTGTGGTCCAGGCCGAGCACGAGCACCGCGTAGCTCAGCCAGAAGGTGCCGAAGATGCCGAACACGGCGGCTACCGCGCTCTGGCCCAGCACCGCGCACCAGATCGTGGCCATGAGCAGGCCGAGGGCCGTGGCGGCGAGGATGATCGCCAGGGGGGCGCCGAGCACGCCGGTCGGCACCACGCCGACCAGCCCCAGGCCGAGCGCCACGGACCCGGCGATGAAACTGCCGAGGCCCAGGATGGACGGGTCGCCGGCCAGCGGCCCGACCACGGGCGCGGGCGCCTGCGCCCCGCGGGATTCGCCGGCGGTTGTGTCAACGGTGGTCATCGGTTTCGCTCCCTGAGCTAGAGCGTCCCGCGTGCGTGCGGGCTTAATGCAAGCGGTACGCCGACGACCGGAGGTGCGTGTTCTCAGTTTGAACCAGTGGGGTGCTCAGCTCCCCCGTTCAGCTGGCGGAGGCCACGATCCCGTACTCGTGAATCTTGCGGTAGATCGTGGCGCGCGACATGCCAAGGGCCTCGGCCGCCTTGACCTTGTTCCCCTCGTGGTCCTGCAGGCTCTGCACGATGGCGTCCCGCTCGATCGACTCCAGCGGGGACAGCAGCCGGCGGCTCACCGTCCAGCATTCGGGCGGCAAGTCCTTCGGCATGATCGCGCCGGCCCGGCGCCGCTGCACGACCTGCTTGAGGACCTGCCATAGCTGTTCGGTGTTACCGGGCCAGCTATGCCGCAGGAGCAGCTGCATGGCCTCGGGTGAGCAGGTCAGGCGGCCCTGCTGGCTGAGCCGGGCCAGGAAGAACGGCACGAGTTCGTGCAGGTCCTCGATGTGATGCCGGAGCGGGGGAAGCTCCACCGTGCCGTGGAAGAAGCGCAGCAGCCGGGAAATGGGGTCCGTGTCGGCCTGCCTGCCCTTGAGCGTGACGGCCACGCGCAGCTCCGGCTGGCGCTGCGCCGCCCTGGCTTCCTGCAGCGCGCTGGCCAGCACGTGCATCTGCCGGGCGTTCAGCGCGTCGACGTGGCGGATGACCAGCATGCCCTTGCCCTCGAGGAGCTCGCGGCGGGTCTCGGTCAGCCAGTCCTGGGAACTGGCTCTGGCGTCCTCGGCGTCTCGCACGTGGAACGGAGCGGCCGGGTTCCGGCGCTGGTGGACCGCCCGGGCCAGGGCCAGCTTGCCGACGCCGCGCTCGCCCTCCAGCGTCATCCACTCCGAGCTTTCGTACAGCGCCTCCACCTCGCGGCACGCGCGCAGCCACAGGACCCCGCTGCCGACCAGGCCGGGCAGGTACATGGCCGCGCGCGGGATCGGCACGTCGGGCACGCCCACGACCGGCGAGGTGAGCTTGACGTGGACGACGCCGTCGGCGCGGGGGCCGTCGCCGCCGATCCGCCGGGTCGACACCCGGGCCACCGCGCCGCTGGGCAGGTCCACCGTGACCGCGCCGGTCGTGCGCCTGACCAGCGCCTCGGTGGCGTGGCCGATCAGCGCCGCCTGGTCGCCGGGGTCGAGCAGGCGCCGGGCGTGGTCGTTGAGCATGACCACGTCGTTGCCGAGGGCCATCACGATGCCGCCGGTCCGGCGACAGGTCCGCACGTACTCCTGGAGCAGGTCGACGTCCCGGCTGGTGCTGGCCGAGATCAGGGCCTGGGTGATCTGGTCGGCCGTGGCCTTCACCAGGGAAAGCATCAGCGGGTCAGCGTCCTTACGCCAGCAGGTCAGGTCGATCACGCCGACGGTCTTGCCGGTGACCGGGTCGTGGATCGGGACGCCCGCGCAGCCGAACTGCTCGAGGTGTTCGGCGTAGTGCTCGTGCCCGAACACGTGGGCCGGGCCGCCGGATTCCAGCGCGGTGCCGATCCCGTTGGTGCCGACGCGGGCCTCGGCGTAGCTGAAGCCCGGGGCCAGCATGACGCTGTCGAGGGCGCGCTCCAGGTCGTGGTCCGCGGTCATCCTGGCCAGGACGAGCCCGTTGGCGTCGGTCAGGATGATGCTGATCGGCTGGCCGTCGAGCTGCTCGAACAGGTGCCGCAGGACCGGGTCGGCGCTGCGCGCCAGCGTGGTCTCCAGGTCCGGTTCGTGCAGGTAGGTCAGGTCGATATGGTCGGCGGCCACGTTCCACTGGCGGGAGCGCCACCACGAGGCGAGGATCGGTTTGCGCACCGCGGCCTGGTCGACGGGCTCAGCGGTGAGGAACCGGACTCTGGCCTCGGCCAGCCGGTCCCTGGACGTCTGCGGTGGAGCTGATACGTGTGCCATTTCGCCTCCTCTACCCTACGTTTCGCCAGCTGGAGGCCAAGCATGCGCGGAACGGGTCTTATCCGGCCACTACAACGTAACCCCATTGTGTCCTGTCACTGTCTCAAGTTGAGACCGCGATCTGGCACGGAGCGACGTCTTCTCGGGCCCATGGAGTGCCACGACCAGTCCAGCGACCCGGAGACCTACAACCCGTGGAGCGTCGTCAACCTGGTCTTTCACCACCTGGCCGGACAAGGCCTGCACCCGGTCCTCGGCGAGGCGGGCGATCCGGGTCGGCCGGCGGCCGATCTGCTGAGGGCGTTCGGCATCACTCCGGACGCGGAGGGTAGCCGGCAGGCTTCGGAGCAGACCAAGCAGGATCTGGCGGCGATACGCGCCGCGTTCGAGCTGTCTCATGTTGAGAGCACGTGACCTCGGCGTTCGGGGTGTGATCGAGGACACAAGGACTTTCGGGGCTGTCGGCCGCAGCCCGTCGGGACCATCCCCGGTCCCAGAGCCCAGAACCCGCCGAGAAAGGGGTGACGATGAGTCGCCAGAGTGTGGCCAGGGCCCACCAGAAGATCCAGGAGCTGGCCTGGGAGCCCCTGTACCACCAGCCAGTCGCCCAGTACGGGACTGACTACACCTTCCGCAAGGCCCAGAAGAAGGACCCGCTCAAGCAGGTGCTGCGGTCCTACTTCCCGATGCAGGAAGAAAAGGACCACCGCGTCTACGGCGCCGAGGACGGCGCCATCCGCGGCAACATGTTCCGCAGCGTGCAGGAGCGGTGGCTCGAATGGCAGAAGCTGTTCCTGTCCATCATCCCGCTGCCGGAGATCTCGGCCGCGCGGGCCATGCCGCTGCTGTTCCGCACCGTCCCCAACCCGGAGCTGCACAACGGCCAGGCGATCCAGATGATCGACGAGGTACGGCACTCGACGATCCAGCAGAACCTGAAGCGCCTGTACATGCAGAACTACATCGACCCGGCAGGCTTCAACAGCAGCCTGCGCAACTTCCAGAACGACTACTGCGGCACGATCGGCCGCCAGTTCGCCGAGGGCTTCATCACCGGTGACGCCATCACCGCGGCGTCGATCTACCTGACCATCGTGGCCGAGACCGCGTTCACGAACACCCTGTTCGTGGCCATGCCGGCCGAGGCCGCCGCCAACGGCGACTACCTGCTCCCGACGGTGTTCCACTCGGTCCAGTCCGACGAGTCCCGGCACATCTCCAACGGGTACGCGACGCTGCTCATGGCGCTGGCCGACGAGGAGAACCACAAGCTGCTCGAGCGCGACCTGCGGTACGCCTGGTGGAACAACCACCGGGTGGTGGACGCGGCGATCGGCACGTTCATCGAGTACGGCACCAAGGACCGGCGCAAGGACCGCGAGTCCTACGCGGAGATGTGGCGCCGGTGGATCTACGACGACTACTACCGCAGCTACCTCGTCCCGCTCGAGAAGTACGGCCTGGTCATCCCCCACGACCTCATCGAGGAAGCCTGGAACCAGATCTGGAATAAGGGCTACGTGCACGAGGTCGCTCAGTTCTTCGCCACCGGCTGGCTGGCGAACTACTGGCGGATCGACCCGATGACCGAGCGCGACTTCGAGTGGTTCGAGTACAAGTACCCGGGCTGGTACGACAGGTACGGCACGTGGTGGGAGAACTACGCCCGCCTGTCCGAGCCGAACGGGCACAACCCGATCGTGTTCGAGGACGTCGACTACTGGTACCCCAACCGGTGCTGGACCTGCATGGTCCCGTGCCTGGTCCGCGAGGACATGGTGTACGCCGAGGTCGACGGGGTGGTGCGCACGTACTGCCACAAGGAATGCCGGTGGACCGACGTCGAGGCCTTCCGGCCCACCTTCGAGGGCCGGGCGACCCCCAACATGGGCCAGCTCATCGGCAGCCGCGAGTGGGAGACCCTGTACCACGGCTGGAACTGGGCCGACGTGGTCTCCGACATGGGCTACGTCCGCGACGACGGCAAGACGATGGTCGCGCAGCCGCACCTGAAGCTGGGTGAGGGGTCCAAGATGTGGACGCTGGACCACCTGCGCCGCTGCCCGCCGCTGCAGAGCCCGAACGTCCTGTTCAACGAGATGACGCCGGACGAGCGGGTGGACTTCCACGCGAAGTACATCAAGACCGGCCCCGCCGGGCGGTTCCCGAAGGAAGACGCCTGACGCTCTGATTCCAGGCCGGGGGGCGGGTGACGTCCCGCCCCCCGGTGTCTCAGCCGATCCCAGGTACCGCTGAGGTGATGGTGGCTAAGAAGCACGT
>Ga0335074_10014558_pt1 | contig 11027 bp, 11 predicted proteins | sample Lox_Sample_23_FD_206715 | JGI IMG/M metagenome (GOLD analysis project Ga0335074, IMG submission 206715) | Soil microbial communities from Loxahatchee National Wildlife Refuge, Florida, United States - Lox_Sample_2.3 | ecosystem: Environmental > Terrestrial > Soil > Wetlands | place: USA... | reverse complement strand
TACGGCGATCGTGGTTTTGTTCTCGTGTAGCCAGAAATTCCCACTTCCCCTGCACCCATACCCTCCATCAACAAACACAAAAAGTGTCAGGCATGTCCCCGGTCTAAAATGTCAGGATTGTCCCCGGCCGGATATTTGTGCCGCGCCTAGGGTGCTGACGTCAGTTTCCTTCCCACGCATTGCGAGATGACCGCCGCTCGTTGCAATTCCTTCTGACTCAACGTGGGTGTCTCCCTGTCTGATGGGGTGACATTTTCATGTTGCCGTTCAGGGGTGACAGAATTATGGGGCTAAGACACGTCTGCCGTAAGGGCTTTACACGAAATGATGCGAGTGGTAGGTTGAACGGTCCGCAGGGCTGCCGCAATTTTTTGGCTACTTTGCTCAGATACTGTTTGAAATCAGGCGCTGAGTTGTGAGATGTGCAGCGCCCTACCGGGAAAATGATGAAGCACCAAGTTTCCATTCTTTTGACGGCGGCGTTGAGCGTGATGGCCATCGCGCTGGCGCTGCGGGCGCAAGCCCAAGCACCGACGCAAACGCAGTCGCAGCCGCCGCAAACCCAAGCCCCGGCACAGACGCCCGCTCCGGCTGCACAGGAACCGGCGATGGCGCAGCCAAATCCCGCAGCAGCGGCCGGCACGCAGGTGACGGTCAGTGCAACTCCCGCTGCTATTCGGCAAAGCGGCGAAGATCCGGAAGCTGTGGCTCGCGGAGCGGCGGCTTACGCGTCCGCCGGCTGTGGCTCGTGCCACGGCGCGGCGGCGAGAGGCACCGGCACGGGACCGGACCTCGTGCGCTCGCCGCTGGTGGAAGATGACACCAAAGGCGAATTGATCGGGCCGGTGCTCAGCCAGCCGCATCCCAAGGGCGGCCAAAAGCCCGACCTGACCGATCAACAGATTTCCGACATTGCGGCGTGGTTGCGCGTTCAGGTGTACGGCGCGGCGATGCGCGATACGTACCAGTATCTGGACATCGTCGTGGGCGACCCGCAAAAGGGCGAAGCGTTCTTTAACGGCGCCGGCAAATGCAACACATGCCACTCCGTGACCGGCGACCTGGCTGGGATCGGCTCAAAATACGCTCCGCCCCAGTTGCAAGGGCTTTGGATCAGCGGCGGGGCCAACGCTCGATTCGGCCGCGGGGGACGCGGGCGCTTTACTGCTAACGGCGGAATGCTCGCCGACACGGCCCCGCCGAATATCACGCCTTCGACGATCACGATCACCGTGACGCTCGCCGACGGGCAAAAATTCACGGGCGTGCCGGTTTCAGTGGACGATTTCGATGTGGCCTTCCGCGACATGTCCGGCGCCTATCATTCTTTTGAGCGCCACGGCGAGTGGCCCAAGATCGAAATCCACAATCCTTTAGAGGCGCACTGGGAGTTGCTGAAGCATCTGACCGACGACGAGATGCACAACGTCACCGCCTATCTGGTGACCCTGAAATGAAACTGCATCGAATGGTGCTGGGCCTGATTGCAATTGGCGCGGCGGCCGCGATTCTCGCGCACGCCCAAGGCGGCGCGGGCGTTACCGAAGCGATGCTGCTGAATCCGCCGGCTGACTCCTGGCCGACACTGAACGGCGACTACTCCGCGCGCCGGTTCAGCAAGCTGAAAGTGATCAACGACACAAACGTGCAATTCCTTTCGCTGGATTGGGAAGCGCGCGTCACAGGCGGTACGCCCGCCGACGCGACGCCCGGCATGCGTCTGGGCAATGTGCGCGTTGCGGGCTCGCCGCTTGTGGTTAACGGCATGGTCTACTTCACGGCCAACGACAACGCGTGGGCCATGGACGCCCGTACCGGTCGCGTCATGTGGCACTGGTATCGCGAATCGCTCGGCAATGAGCCCGTCACGTCCAATAAAGGGTTCGGGATGTACGGGAACTGGCTCTACTTCATTACCCGCGACAATTACCTTGTTTCGCTCGACGCGACGAGCGGAGCGCAACGCTGGATCGTTCCTGTCGCCGATCCCAAGCAGTATTACTTTTCGACGATGGCGCCCATCATCATCAAGAATCACGTGATCGTCGGCACCGGGGGCGATTCGCTGGACCTTTCCGGCTTCCTGCAAGCGCGCGATCCGGAGACCGGCGAAATTCAGTGGACGCATTACAATACGCCGCGCGCCGGCGAGCCGGGGTTCGATACATGGCCCAATGAATATGCAGCGGCGCATGGAGGCGGCGGGGCGTGGGTGCAGGGCGCATACGATCCCGAGCTGAACCTTTATTATTACGGGACGGCGAATCCCAATCCGGTTTACGCGCCGCAGAGCCGCGCGGGCGACGACCTTTATACATCGTCCATCATCGCGGTTAATCCGGATACGGGCAAAATGGCGTGGTATTACCAAGCGTCGCCGCACGATACGCACGATTGGGACGCCGCGTGCGACACGGTGCTGATCGACGGGACGATCGACGGCAAGCCGCGCAAACTGCTGGCGCAGGCCAGCCGCAACGGTTTGTTCTTCGTGCTCGACCGCACGGACGGCAAAGAGATTGTGGCCACGCCGTTCGTGGACAATCAGAATTGGTTCAAGGGCGTCGATGCTGACGGGGAGCCGATCGTCAATCTTGAAAAGCAGCCGTCACTCGGCGGCAGTCTGGTGTGGCCGAACGCGGGCAGCGCCACGAATTGGCCTCCGCCGAGCTTCAGCCCGATGACGGGACTTTTTTATGTGGGCGAAGGCGAAGGTTACGGCGTTTTTTATCTCACGGACACCGACGAACATCCCGAAGGGTACGCCGGAATCGAAAGCGCGCTTGGCGAAGGACCCGGAGCGATAAAGGCGCTTGATTACCGCACGGGCAAAGTCGTGTGGCGGCACAATTGGCCCGAAGGCGGCGGCGCAATCGGCATGCTCTCGACAGCGGGGAATCTTCTTTTCGCCGGAAATAACGACAAGCTGATCGCGTTCAACTCGCGCACCGGCAAAATCCTGTGGCACGCGGGCTTAACGGGCGGTCCCAACGCACCGATCACTTATATGCTCGACGGCAAGCAGCATGTCTTCGTCTTCGCCGGCGACACCGCTTACAATTTCGTCCTCAACATCTCAGCGCCGGCGCCCCACGCGAAAAAGAAATAAGCACCTAAAATTTCCGGGTTCGATGAAGCCGCGGTGAATCCCAGATATGCGCGCAGAAATTGCACCAGGCGTATCCCGCCGAATGCGTCGGGCCGCGTATGGGAATGTTATTCGAAGCCGATGAGGACGACTTCGGGTGCGGTGCCGAGGCGGAGAGGAGGTCCCCAGGTGCCGACGCCGCAGGAAGTGTAGACGAGGAGGGTGCCGAGGCGTTTGAGGCCGTAGACGAAGGGACCATAGATGCGTTTTGTGATCCAGGTATAGGGGAAGAATTGGCCGGCGTGCGTATGACCCGAAAGCTGAAGATCGATTTTTTCTTCGGCCGCGACGGGCAAATGATTCGGCGCGTGGGTGAGCAGGATGCTGGCACAGTTCGGGTCGAGATTGGCCTGGCGGAGAATCGCGCGGTATTGCTCGGTGTTGACCGATTCGTGGTGATGGACGCCGACGATCTGCAAGCCGTCAACGACGACCTTTTCGTTGTTGAGGACGTGGACGCCGGAGCGTTTGACGGCGTCGAGATATTTGCGGCGGTCGGAAAACTCTTCGTGGTTGCCGGCGACGAAATAGGTGCCGAGCGGAGTGACGATTTCGCGAAATGGTTCGGCGAGACGCTGGACGTCTGCCTTGGTGCCGTCGTACATGTCGCCGCCGACGAGGACGATATCCGGGCTGAGGCCGGTGAGAAGCGCGGCGAGGCGTTTGGCGAAGCGATAGCCGCGGACGTGGCCGAGGTGAACGTCTGAAACGAAAGCGGCGAGGCGGCCGCGCCAGGGCGCGGGGAGATTCGGCAGCTTGACGGTGACGTGGCGAACGCGAATGTGCATCGAGTTGAGCAAGCCGTAGATGCCGGCGACCAAGCCGGCCCCGAACATGACGAGGGCGATGTCGCGTTTGGCGGATTGGTGGCCGAGAGCGGCGGCGAGACCGTAGCCGATCCAACTGCCGCAAGCGGCGAGGAAAAGATAGTTCAACAGGCCGAGCCAAACGGCGGCAACGCGGTAGAAGCCGCGGACGAGGCCGTTGGAGTAGCGCCATGCGAGCAGCGTGGCGGGCAAAAACGTGACGGAAAGCGCGGCCAGCGCGACGCGAGCGGCGAGAATTTGGCGGCTGGTGGTGGCGACTTGCAAGCCGACCAGCGTTTCATAGATCAACCAATGAGCGAGAAACAGAATCGACTGCCCAACAATCACGAACGGGAGTATTCGCCTACGCATATTGTCATATACCTTTTGCGTCCACCAGTTTAGATGCCTTCACAAGGCGAAAGATACAGTCATTCAACGCGCCTGTGTCGCGACCGAGGCGAGAAGGACGCTGGCGCCGTTCCAGAGGATTTGGACGCCGATGCAGACGAGGAGGAATGAGGAGAGGCGCAGGATGACGCTCATGCCGGTGGGGCCAACGAGGCGAGCGATGCGTTCAGCCGAGCCATAGCAGAGAAATACCGTGGCGGAAACGATCAGCGAGCCGATGAGCGCGGCGAGAAAGGGAAGCAGGTCAAATCCGTGATGGCTGGGGGCGTTGGCGCCGAGAGTGATGGCGACGGAGATTGAGCCGGGACCAACGGTCAAGGGCAGTGTGAGGGGATAGAAGGCGTTGCTGAGAATATCTGTCTGGTTGACGGCATGGTGCGAGGAGCCCTTGTCGCCGTTGTCGTCGCGTCGGTTGAGCATGGCCCAGCCGGTGGCGATTACGACGAGGCCGCCGCCGACTTGGACGACGGGCAGGGAAATGTCGAAGAAGGAAAGGATGTGCGTGCCGACGAGAATCGAGCCGATCAGCAGGAAGAAACTATTAAGCGCGATGCGCCAAGCGAGGATTGTGCGCGTGTGCGAATCGTAGTCGGCGGTGAGAAGCAGGAAAATCGGGGTTGAGCTGAGGGGATTCACGATGGGAAGCAACGCGCTGATGATCAGGAGCGTGGTTTTGAGGACCTCGAGCATGTAGCCTCCCAGGGGCCGAGTTGCCGAAAAATCCACAGCGAACGTGTTCTTGAGGAAAAGTCTGTGCAAATTGCGGCTAAGACTGTGCCCTACAGGAACTTACCCGAGTAATTCTACCGTGGTTACTGGATTGTTTGGATGAGCAATACCTTCTATTAAGGTACGCTGCGGAGGCTGCCAAATGACAATCCCCTTCGAAGTGGTAGTGGTTTCTTCTGACCTGGAGAGCCGTCGACACCTTTCACATATCCTGGTTGAGCAGGGATTGGACCCGATCTGCACATCGACATTGCGCGAGTGCCATGAAGTGCTGGGTAAGAATCGCGTGGGCGTCGTTTTCTGCGACCCGCATGTATCCGACGGCAGCTACCGGGATCTGCTTTCCGCCTACCGGCTGACGGACCGCAAGCCGCGCGTGGTGGTGACGTCGCGTGGCGCGGATTGGGAAGAGTTCAAGGAAGCGATGCGGTGCGGCGCCTTCGATGTGATTTCATCGCCGTGCCGGCCGACGGACGTGGAATGGATGGTGATTCAGGCGCGGCGCGATGAGCGGCATCGCCTGGAAGCGCCGGCACCCGCGCGGACAGAGCGAATGGAATTGGCGCGCGCCGTGAACCTATAGCGGGGGGAGGCGTTGGTGCCCGGGGCGGGACTCGAACCCGCACGACCTTGCGGTCAAGGGATTTTAAGTCCCCCGCGTATGCCATTCCGCCACCCGGGCACTGCGCTCGTAAGCCTATCTTACTGAATAAGTTGCTGCAACATGGGCTGTTCCGGTGTTGCCAGCGCGATACCCTCGGTGGCAGTAGTGGTGGCAGTTGCCCCGGCTGTAGCAGCCTCACTCTCGCTCGTCTTCGGAACGAGCTTCTCAACCGCCGCGAGCGTGTGCTTCGGCGCAAGGTGCGAGTAGCGCACGGTCATTGCGATGGTCTTGTGACCGAGTAGCTCCTGTACGGTCCGAATGTCCACTCCCGCCATCACCAAACGGCTCGCAAACGTGTGCCGGAGACAGTGCCAGCTAAAATCGCTGATCTTCGCGTCTTTCAGCACCGGCTCGAACCACCGACGCGGCCCCGTCGTTTCGCCGCAGACGAAACCAACTCCGCCCGTTCGCTCGCGCATTGTTTCGAGCGCGCGGACCGCGGTCTGATTCAGCGGCACATGACGGGCGGAGCCGTTCTTGCTGCGCTGAATGGTTAGGACGCGGCGCGCAAAAGAAACATCTGACCAGGTGAGGCCGTACTGTTCGCTGAGGCGCATTCCAGTATGTAGCGCAAGATCGAACTCCGGTAAGTGCTCCGGGCAGTGAACCTCGATCGCACTCCGTAGCGCCTTCTCTTCATCATCGGAAAGGAACCGGATGCGCGCGTTATCTTCGAGCCGGTGCTTCACAAGCCGGGCCGGATTCTCTTTCACCTTGCCGCTGCGAATCGCCAGACGGTACGTGAGGCTCAGGAGCGCGCGGAAGCGATTGCACGTTGCTGGAGACCACTCCTGTTGCTCGAATCGGCGCTCAATGTCCTGAGCCGTGATCCCATCGGCGGGGTATTCGCGGAACCAGCCGAGCAAGGTTTCCATGCGGCCGGCGTCGTGACGGTAATCGCGCTTGTGCTGTTTCGAGTAGGCGAGCGCGTCCGTAGCAATCGCAGCAAACGTCACCGTTGCGCGGCGGAGCTTCTCAGGAAGTTTCTTGCCCGCAAGCGCCTCGTTCTTCCGTTTGATGTAGAGATCGCGGGCGCTTTCCCACGTTCCCGCTTTTTCGCGGCGTCTCCGCCCGCTCGCGTCAAAGTAGCAAATCCACCATTGCCCCGGCTTGCGCTCGTAAACGCCGCGCGTGTGGCGCTTGCGTTGTTTCTTTTGCGTTTTTCCTGTCGCCATCACCATCGTGTCAGTCTGCATCGCGCTTTCCCTTCTTCGGCGGACGCCCGCCGAGCTTGCCCCACTTCCGCATTTTCTTCACGAACTCTTTCTTGCCCCATTTTTCTTGCCGGGCACGCACGCTCTTTCGTGCCAGCGATTGGGCCGCTTCGTTTTTCTTCTTCGGCATGTGCCCACGATAACCTAGCGGTAGGATGAAAGCAAGCTCATCCGACAAAGGGCGCAAATTCGAGCCGATTGCATCCCGCTTCGCGTGGTGCCGTTCCGGCATCTAGGAAGGCCGTGGGTGCGTCCGCGTGCGGTATACTGCGCTCCGATGCGGCGAACTCAAAAGGGAGCGAGAGGAACACATCGTGCAAATGCCGAGGAGTGGCTTCCCCTCGAAGCGCCGACGTTCAAATGGGATGTCACACCCGAAGTTTTCGACGACGAACTGGCCCGGATTCGCAATAGCAAGGAATGCAGCACCGCCATCCAGGGCATCGTGCGCACGATACGGGAGGAGTTCTTCACGCCATATCGATTTGACAAAGCTACTGGTTTCGCCGCGGCATCCGAAAACCTGATCCACCTGGGATATGCAGTCGTTCTGAGAGACTGGTTCACGACGGAAGAAGAACAAATGGCCGGAAAAAAGCCGAAGGAAGCAGTTTTTGCCTCACGCCTGGAATATCTGCGTAGGCTTCCGAAGCGGGTGGAAGACATGGCAAGCGATATACGGCGCGTCAACGATTGGCCGCTCGTCGCCCGAGAAGGGTGGTGCGCCAGCCTTCCCGCTGCGATGGAACACTTTGCCGAAACGATCCGCGCCGACATCGGGGAAAGACCCTGTTACAGGGAGCCGATTCATCATCTCGTCAAATACGTGTTCGAATCGACGGGCAAGACTCAGCCAAGCGGGATCGCAAAATTTCTCTCGGAAGTCGCCCGTATCCTGAACCTGCCGGTGCCTTACACGGCTAACGAAATTTCCGATCTTCTTCCTCCCACACGAAAATCGTGTGGCCATCGCTAGTGCAACAGCGCGCGGCGGCAGGCTAAGCTGCGCAAATGAACACACAAGCTGAAGTTCCTAAAATCCTGCTTTCAAAACGCGAAGCCGCTCTTGCCTTGAGCCTGAGCGTTCGCACCATCGAAAACCTCATCGCACGCAAGGAACTAATTGCGCGGCGGGTAGGTCGCCGCACGCTGGTAGTCGCCACATCGCTCCAATCGTTCGCGCGCCGGGATCATGGATCACCTTCTCCGTCGAAACGCTCGGCCGTGAATGAAGCACAAGGCGGATGCGGGCAGGATGCGGTTCTGTAGAAAAGCGAAACGCCGGGAGTCGCATCCCGGCGCTCGCAAAAGTCGCCCGCGTGCAAAGCGGGCAGGAAGGACACTTGCCGTGCATTCAAAGTGTATTTCAGGCTCAGCAAAACCGACAAGGAAAATCCCTCCCGGCCGTCCTCCATTCGTCTCAACTCAGCGCGACAAAGTTCTGCGTCTGCTTAGAGATGCCGGGGCGCGAGGAGTGCGGCGCGAGGATCTGCTGTATATCCACCGCTGGAGCCAAGCGGGAACGCGAATCCACGAGCTTGAGCGCATGGGCTACGTGATCGAGCACATTTTGGAGCCGGGTCAGCGAATGGTGACCTATCGGCTTGTAAGTGAACCACTGGGACTGAATCCGCCTCAGGCAAAGGATGAAAACGTGACGGGCAATTCCCGCGCGTCCGAGGCGGACGACCTGCCGCTATTCGAGCAAACGCAGCGATGAGGCGCGCGACGGTACGTGAGATCACGCCCAAGGAAGGGCCGTCGCGCGAGATGTCGGCGTGCCCGTATCCAGTCCGCATCCCAGACGGCGAGTACGCCGCCCTTTGCACGCACGTTTATCACGACCAGCACAGCCGCAATTACGGCGAGCGCGTGTATCTCGAATTTCAAATCTACCTTGGCGAGTATGCGGGCAAAACAGTCCGCATGTTTTTGCGGCCGAGTGTTTTTCCAACCTCGATGTTTTATCGGGCTTGGTCCATAGCACACGGCGGTCCGCCTCGGTCGCGTAACACCAAAATGAGCGCGCGCACCTTCAAGGGCAAACTCTTTCGAGTGCTCACAGCAACGGTGAAGCCAAAGCACAAATTGACTGGCGAGGATGGTAAGTCGCGCCCAGGTCCACCTTTGCCAGAAAATTTCTGGTATTCCAAAATTGCTTGTCTCTTAAGCCTCGAAGTGACAAATGACCCTCTTATCGTGACCGAATTTCCTCACAATTCCTTTCCTGTGTGCGAGATGTCTCAGGGGGGGGTTGGGAGTGGGGAGTTGGGAGATGGGAGTAAGCGCGACTCCGAATTTGTACCAAGGGATGGAAAACCGTCGCAACACCACACAACCAGTCGGCAGGGAACGGCAAATTCTCTGCCGACTCCATCCCCCCCAAGCTCCGGTACGAAGCCTTTGCGTTTTGAACGTCTCGCAGGTCTGAAGGCAATCGCCCGCCGCAACATCCTAGCACGCACAACAGAAAGCCCGGAGTCCGTCGATCGAATCCTTGAGTTGGTGATTGCACGGGCGAACAGAGCCGGTACGCCGATTCATAGCCCGGCTTATCTTGAGGGTGGTTTTGACGTGCAGCTCGAGGATGATGCTGTTCAGCTTGAGCGCAGCGCCCCGGAAATGGTAACTGCCGCACCAGACATGCGCCGTAAGATCGCTCTTGTCCTGACGTGCGTCGAGCGAGCAGACCGCGAAGGCAGACCTTCGAGCGATGTGCTGGCAGAGTTGCTCGCCGCTAAAGACAAGTAACCGGCTAAAAGTTGCAAGAGAGATCGAGGAGATACTGTCTCCGTTCTTGAACATCCCAAGATTGCCAGCGGCCGCGGAATGCCTCATCGGTGACGAGCTTATCTTGAGTCACCAGAAGTGCGCGCCGCATCTGCTCCTTCCATTTACCATGAAGAAAAAGCAGCGCGACAAATGCGACCATGCCAGCGACGAAAAGGAATACGCTGACAGAGGCCAGGAGGATTCCGCTAACGAGACAGCCGTACGCAACGTACTTCATAGCAGGATACGGGTCTTTGCCCATAAATTGAGACAGCTCAGTCGAAGGCTGCATCGTCCCCCCTTTGCCGGATGCTATCAGGCGAGCATGCGCAGTCAGAAACTTCACAATCTACAGTGACCAATGAGTTAGCTTGAGCGCAGGAAAATCACTTCACTACCGCTACGCAGTGCTTCGGCCGCCTCTTCGAACGCGCCTGCCCACGGATTATTTTGCGGCGTTTCGACCGCCGGAACACGGCACCTGCAACCATTCGCTCGTGAGCGGAACACCTTGGACCTGGGCAGCGGCAGCGGCGGGGCTGTCAGGCGGTGCAAAATCTAACTCGGATTCGTCCCATTTGCCTTTGTCCCAAACAACGCGATCATCCGCGTGAATAGGCGATCCGTCTGAGTACGTCGCGGTGCAGGTGCCATCCCGAAAGCACTCAGGTGCAGCGTGATAGAGAAAAGGCATCGCGACCACGCTCCAATTTCCATCCACCCCGATCGAACGGTACTGATTGTTTGTGTCTTGGAACGTCAGGGTGACTGCAGAGCCTGCCTCGGCGGGAGTCACGGTTACCGGCGTATCACACGCGAAGGCATGTTCTTCAACGTCGTGTCCCGCTTCTGTGCTCCGGTGCCAAATGATCTCGGCAGGTCCGGGTAAGACTCTGGGCCGGTTCCGTTGGCCTATGACGAGACCAAACACACCGAGCGCAAACCAGCAGCCCATCACGATGTATCCCGCGAGCTTGTGGTCGCTGTCGAATAGCGCCCAAATCAGCAAGGCCATTCCCGCGAGAAACAGGATCGCGGCGCCCATCGTGACGGCTAGTCCCAGTAACGTCCAGATGAGGGCCGCTACGATCGCCAATCCGGCTGAGCAGTAAAGAACGGCAGCTTGGGATTCGCGTTCCTTCCGCGCCGCGTCGTTTTGAGCAGTTTCATTGAGTTCCGCTCCGGGTACGTTCTCCATGTCGGATTCCCCTCTCGTGCTGGGATGCTATCCCTGCGGACCCGGATTTTTCAAGTTCCCACGCTGGAGAGGGGAATCCGACATG
>Ga0335074_10014557_pt1 | contig 11029 bp, 11 predicted proteins | sample Lox_Sample_23_FD_206715 | JGI IMG/M metagenome (GOLD analysis project Ga0335074, IMG submission 206715) | Soil microbial communities from Loxahatchee National Wildlife Refuge, Florida, United States - Lox_Sample_2.3 | ecosystem: Environmental > Terrestrial > Soil > Wetlands | place: USA... | reverse complement strand
TTGAATCGGTAGGGTAGGCGGAGAAAGGCACCATAGCAAGCACCAATAAGAACTAAGAATTGTGCCGCCCCGCACTGTAACCCCTCCACCGGCGGAACAAATGGCGGCGGGACCAAAAACTTTTGACTAGAGACAACCGGTGACTCACCTTGAACAACACCAGTTCGATAATACATGAACTTATATATCATACAGGCTTTTGCTTTGTCTGATTTGTTGCCCCTGGATTGTGGGTATCAACCAGTACATACGGGACCGACAACCTCATACTGCAAGCCAACCCCGCATTTCCGCCATGCCGATGTGAGCATACTCCCACAATTGCTTTTTCTGGGCCTTAGTACTGATCATTCTTAGGCTTAAGGACCCCTCGGTCAAGTACCGAAAATTTCCTCCTCTGAAGCTCGAAAACCGACAATGGCCTTCAAAAACGATCGATAAGCCACCTCGTTGGCTCGCCACAGACTTGCGCGATGGTAACCAAAGCTTGGTGGATCCAATGGTATGACTCGACATATACAGCCAAGTTTACAAATTGTTCATGCTGATGGGATTAGGATGGCGACCAAAAATGGCGATACTTCAGGATGCTTGTGGAGCTGGGGTACAAAGAGATTGAGATTTCCTTCCCGTCATCCTCGCAGACAGATTTCGATTTCACGCGCCGCCTTATTGAGACCCCCGGCGCCACGCCAGACGATGTATGGCTTCAAGTTCTCTCTCCATGTAGGGAAGAATTGATCCTCCGGACAGTTGAATCTCTTAAAGGCGCAAAGAAGGCACTTCTACATTTGTACCTGGCCACTAGCGAGTGCTTCCAGCGCATAGTTTTTGGTCTGACCGAGGAGCAATCCCTTGATCTGGCGGTCAAATGTACAAAATATGCAAGGTCAATTACTAAGGACGATCCCTCACAAGCTGGAACAGAATGGGCCTATGAATTCAGTCCGGAAACTTTCTCCGATTCCAACATGGATTTTGTACTTCGGGTGTGTGAGGCAGTAAAGGAAGCATGGGAGCCCTCGGTCGAGAACCCTATTATCTTCAATCTTCCCGCCACCGTTGAAATGTCTACACCAAACGTGTATGCTGACCAAATCGAGTATTTCTGCACTCATATAACTGAGCGGGAGAAAATTTGTGTTTCATTACATCCCCACAATGACCGTGGCTGTGCTGTAGCAGCAGCAGAGCTAGCACAGATGGCTGGGGCAGACAGAGTAGAGGGGTGCCTCTTCGGCAATGGCGAAAGGACAGGCAATGTGGACCTCGTGACATTGGCCTTGAATCTCTATACGCAGGGCATCCATCCTGGGATTGATTTCTCGGATTTGGGTAGAGTGATCGACGTCGTTGAAGTTAGCAACAAGATCCCTGTTCATCCAAGAGCTCCTTATGGGGGACAGCTTGTCGTTTGTGCCTTCAGCGGTTCCCATCAAGACGCAATCAAAAAGGGCTTCCAGCTACGGAAAAAGGAAGGGAAAACCAACGAAGACTTCTGGCAAGTGCCATATTTACCACTAGATCCACAGGACATTGGCAGAACTTATGAGGCTATCATTCGGGTCAACTCTCAGAGTGGCAAGGGCGGTGCTTCTTGGATCATTCTGCGTAATCTTGAACTCGACCTTCCTCGTGGTTTACAGATTGCCTTCAGCAAGGTTGTACAGAAACGTGCGGATCAAGTGGGCCGTGAATTGCTTTCTTTTGAAATAACTGAACTCTTCGAGGCGACTTATTATTTAAAGGAAAACCCTCGATTTACGTTAGTCGACTATACGATATCCACTGATAGATCTACTTCGCCAGCTCCGCCACCACCTGGTAAGCACCAAGATACGAAGAATTTGAAGAGAAGGTTCGAGGGTGTGGTCTCGATTGATGGTGAGGAACATAAGCTCGTGGGAATGGGCAACGGACCAATTTCCTCCCTGGCCAATGCACTGAGCACGATTGGTATCGACCTTGATGTTGCAGACTATAAGGAGCACTCTATCAGTGGAGACGCAAAGGCAGTTGGTGGAGGAAAAAACGTTAAGGCTGTCAGTTATATTGAGTGTACTTCAGCTGGCTCAGCACAAAAGGTTTGGGGAGTTGGGATCCATGAAGATGTGGTGCAATCATCGTTAATTGCATTGTTGTCTGCCGCATCAAATGTAAGCCCTATAACTAGTTATTTCTATGCCCAGCTAATGAGAGCAGTTCATATCGAGCAGGCCTAACACCCCGATGCCATTTAGGCCGAAGCACGGCTCAAAACTTAGTGAAGATCTTGACCTTAGGAGTGGTAGTCTCTCGGTCCCGAGGCCCAGTGGACTTCCCAATGGACAGGTCACAGTCTCCACGTTGGAAGCAAAGGTAAATGGAGCATAATTATAGGAGTCTGGGAAAAGTTACCACACATTTTCCGACAAAAATTGCATTAAAGTGAGAGAGAAAAGTTATTGATAGCTTCTTCGATTACCATCACGGAAATATGGGCGAAGACATGATTGCTGAGGGAAAATAATTGCACTGTACTTAGCAAATACTCGAGTATGAACAGAGATTTAAAGCAATTTGACCAATGTATAGGCAGATCGTTCGGCCTTGTATGATTTCGTGACATGTATAGTATGTTGATGCATTCGTTCATGTGTATTCTGCGCCAGGACCTGCGGGAGTGTTGCTGATTTGCCGCTTAGACGAGTCATTAGCGCGGAACGCGGACCAAACAATATTGCTTGTGAAGGTCGTAGAACGTGAGGGTCAAAAGTGCGCAAATCCAACATCTCAAAATCGATCTCGTACTGTCAAGTCTGACTACCTTCTTTACACTCCTTTGGGACTTAGAAACAGGCCGTATCTTTGTCCGACCAGCTTAACATCTGAACCAAGCCAGGGCGTGCAAGCTATACACTGAGAAGCCCCAGTAACTTCGCCTCTTCCCCGTAATCTAGGTTGCTATCTTAATTCGCGTTCGTCACCGTCACTTGATTCTCAAACACAGAGTACTACTTGCCCATAGCTATTCTGTGGTATTTCAGTCTTCTTTGCGGAACCATACAAGACCTTCAGAGCTACTAGCGATCTAACTACAAACCACAAATATGGATGTCAGTTCAGTCCTCGAGGGGACGCTCTCACCAGGTCGGTCTCCTCTCCTTGATCTCCAAGCCTCATGGACAGTCGCATGGACACATACTGACTTGCCAATACGTTTAGACGCTACCACACGTCATAATGCCGAGCAGCAGCTCACCCAAGCTGCTAATGCAAACTTTGTATGCTGTCCCAAGCTTCAGCCTTACCTCAATTTCATTACGAAGCGTACACTGACAGGTTGAAATAGTCCACATATCTTACCACGCTTGTACAAGAGCTCGCGAATGAAGACGCCGCTGGTCACATTCGTGCTGCTGCTGGTATAGCGCTTAAGAACGCCTTCTCCTCTCGCGAGTACACCCGCCTCCGTGAAGTCCAAGATAAATGGTTACGACACACGGAACAAGAGACCAAGAAGGGTGTAAAGGATCTCACATTACGTGCATTGGGATCAAAAACTGCACAAGCCGGTCAAGCTGCCGCTCAAGTCATCGCCTCGATAGCTGCTATCGAACTGCCACGCGACCAATGGCCAGAACTTATGCCCATTTTGGTACGAAATGTTGGTGAGGGCGCTGATCATCTTAAACAAGCGTCTCTGACCACCATTGGGTTCATCTGCGAAAGTGAGGACGTCGATCTTAGGGAGAGCCTTGTCCAACACTCAAATGCAATCCTCACGGCGGTGGTACAAGGCGCCCGGAAAGAGGAGACAAACGTTGATGTCCGCTTGGCTGCCATATCGGCTCTAGGTGACTCATTAGAGTTTGTGAGGGAGAATTTCAAGAATGAAGGCGAGCGAAACTACATTATGCAGGTTATCTGCGAGGCTACACAAGCTGAGGATTCACGAATTCAACAAGGCGCCTTTGGTTGTCTTAACAGAATCATGTCTCTTTACTATGACACCATGCGCTTCTACATGGAGAAGGCTCTATTTGGTCTTACTATAATGGGTATGAAGAGCGAAGAGGAGGACGTTGCCAAGCTGGCTGTTGAATTTTGGAGTACGGTTTGCGAAGAAGAGATCGCTATCGAGGATGATAATGCACAGGTGTGTACCTTGAACCACACAACCTAAGTACTTTACTAATATCGTATAGGTCGAAAGCGCTGACCAAGTTCGGCCTTATTACAACTTTAGCCGCGTTGCAACAGGAGAGGTCGTTCCAGTTCTCCTCACTCTTCTTACAAAGCAGGACGAAGATGCTACTGATGAGGAATACAACATCTCTCGCGCGGCATATCAGTGCCTTCAACTTTACGCGCAATCAGTTTGTGGCCTGGTCATTCCACCTGTCCTTCAGTTTGTCGAAGCCAACCTTCGTTCTCCAGATTGGCACAAGCGAGATGCCGCAGTCTCCGCATTTGGCGCCATAATGGAAGGCCCAGATGAGAAAGTGCTCGATCCCATTGTTAAGCAAGCATTGCCGTGGTTGATTGATATGATGTCCGACAAGGTTCTTCACGTTCAGGATTCGGCGGCATATGCCCTTGGGCGGATTTGCGAGGCGTGCTCAGAGGCCATTGATCCAGCTGTTCACCTTCCCACCTTAATCTCATCTCTTTTTACCGGCTTGGCAAACAACCCAAAGATGGCTGCTTCCTGCTGCTGGGCATTAATGAATCTTGCGGAACGCTTTTCGGGCGATATCGGTTGCCAACAAAATCCGCTCTCACCACATTTCAACGAAAGTGTCACTAGGCTCTTGCATGTTACTGAGAGATCGGATGCAGACAACCAATTGCGGACTGCTGCATATGAGGTTCTCAATACGTTCGTGATGAATGCTGCCAATGACAGTTTGCCCATTGTCGCGTCTCTATCCGATGTTATCATCAAGCGTCTCGAAGGCACCATTCCTCTTCAGGCTCAGGTCGTCAGCGTCGAAGATCGTATTACTCTCGAAGAGATGCAGACCAGTCTTTGCAGTGTCCTCCTTGCTATTGTTCAAAGACTCGAGAAGGAGATCTCACCTCAATCAGACAGGATCATGCACGTCCTGTTACAAATTCTTAACACAGTTGGTCCAAAATCGACTGTTCCTGAAGCAGTGTTCGCAACTGTGGGTGCGCTTGCAAACGCTCTTGAGGAGGGCTTCGCAAAATATATGGAAGCTTTCGCACCATTCCTTTACAACGCTTTGGGCAACCAAGAGGAACCGGCAATGTGCTCCATGGCCATTGGTCTCGTTAGCGATATTACCCGCTCCATGGGTCCTCAGTGCATCCCATATTGTGATACATTCATGAATTATCTATTGAATAATCTAAGAGTTCGTACTATAATCTAATTTATAAGAATAACTTATCAGCCTCTTGCTAACAGATGATAGAGCACTGCACTTGCCAATCAGTTCAAACCGGCTATTCTTCAATGCTTTGGTGATATCGCTGGAGCCATCGGTGCGGCGTTTGAAAAATATCTGTCAGTAGTTGCACAAGTCCTACAACATGCGGCAACAGTTCAGGCTAGTCTCGATGGGTCATACGAGATGTTTGACTACATTGTGTCTCTCCGTGAGGGCATTATGGATGCTTGGGGCGGTATCATTGGTGCTATGAAGTCCAGCGATCAGAGTAAGTTCAACACAGAGTTTTGGCATGTATGACTGTTAATCTTTGCATAGGCGCACTCCTCCAGCCCTATGTTGAACAAATCTTCCATCTGCTTAACACTGTCTGGCTTGACCAAAATAAGAGTGAGGGGTTGTTAAGATCATCTATGGGCGTCATTGGGTAAGCTTCATCTTCTCTCAATGAGAAAGATGAGAGATCCGAACTAACATCATCAAGTGACCTTGCAGAAACCTTCCCCAACGGCGAATTCTCTCAATACTATCGTGCCGATTGGCTGATGACTATGATCAAAGAGACGCGATCTAACCGAGAATTCCAATCTCGAACCATCGAGACTGCCCGATGGGCTCGTGAGCAAGTAAAGCGCCAAATCGGAGGAACCCAAGGCACGCAGCAAACATGAGTAAAATACACAAACCCAATGTTGCACGCGTCGAAGATACTTACCATTCTTCGCACGACCGACGATGGCTGGCGCCCCGCATAAAAATAGAGCTCGGCGGAACCGGCCACCATCAAAGACCTCATTTTCTTTTCTTGTGTTGCATGCCAGGTCATTCAGAGGGGTATTGTCCTCGACCGGCGTTTAATGTCGATCAAGTGATTGACGCTCGAGGTTGCGTTTAGAATCTGTTCTGCCTTGTCAGTCGACCATGCCAACTTTTTATGCCCATATTTACACCTACACTACACCAGCCCATTATAACACAATGTATAGAAAGAATCCCCATACCGCGCCAATACCCATATTACCCCAGCGCCCAATGTCGCAATTTTCTTTTAGAGAGTCCAATGTTTCACGAGGTCATGTCCACCAAAGAAGTCTTGTATGCCCCCCGTTTTTATGTATGCACCAATTCCAGCATTAAGCATGGGTTGGTTGGTGGCTGGCGTGCGTTTGTTGGGACTAGAATTGGTTTGGGGGAACCAGAAGATGGAGCTTGAGATTAGATATTTTGAGGGGTGGATGGAGTCGATATACACGAGACCTACCATGAAGAGGGTCTCGGAGGAGAGTGTTGGGGATTGTTAGAACTCGTGGTTGTGAAAGAGATAATGAATGGAGATTCCCCCATATCTTACTTCTTATGCGTGATGTTGATAATGCTAGTGTCTGCAATGTACGACTCATAAAACTGACACTCTTGTCTGATTAACGATCTAATACTATAGGCTGCATCTCAATCGTGCCTGCCTCTTAAGTCCAATGCAGAAACTCCGCAAGGAGATATAGCCTCGTCGCTTCTAACTTGGGATACTCGAGGCAAGGTCGCAAAAGGCAAAAAGGGTTTGAATTTACACCTGTTCGTGGAACCATTGGTAGGGATCAGATTTTTGCCAATGCATGTTATTCTTGTCGACGCAAAGATTCCCGCCGAGAGACAGGCTCTCATTGAATCCCACCCCGTCGGCAGAATCGCAATCTAGCCCCGCCCACCTCCTGTACCTTGCTCAGCACTCCTCTCCGTCTTGCAGATGCCCATGAATTTCAGGACCGGATGCCTTTCCTGGCAGTGCTCGATGAGAGCAGCCTCTTGTGGTCTCTGAGAATCAGAATGTGGCTTTGAAGACTATACTGATAGGTAGCACCCTTTGGTCTGGGACCGAGAGTTTCAGATGCCTTTCTAGATTCCTGCAAAGAGTTAGCGGCTGTGGGAAGAGACGGGCTGACTTGGTTTTCATTTCTATTCATGATGGGATTCAGAAAGCTTAGGGCGGCTTTCTCATTGAGACCTTGGCGACATGTTGTACTTGTTTGGTTGGGAAACAAGAGATGGGGAAGTGGAGCTCGAGAGAGTTGCGGATATTTCCATTACCTTAACGAAAGCCCTCAGGAAGGCCACATCTGAGAGGCTTCATTGGTGAATACTATGATTTCGAGGTAGATGAAGTTTTAGAGGCAATACAGAGCGCTACATGGCTCTTTAACTGTGTGGCGGGACCTTTTTATGGAGGATCAGCTCTTGCCGAGGTTGATGTTTTTGTCGATATAAAGACTGCTACAGGGACGGAAACTCCCACCAATTTATACCCCCATACTAGAGCGGCGTCCACTTCTCAGGGACTTTTTCTACTCTTCTGGACCTACTTGCAGCTCCGCACTCACTGCTCATTATGATCCTCAAGCTCGCGAGCGTTACCTCAAACGTTTCTCCCTGCGGTTTCGAGCTGGGGATGAGTTTTCTTCTAAGGAAAGTCTTTGCTGACTGATATAGGAGGATTGGTTTCTATTTATATTGAGCTTCATGTTATATGGCTCTATACTAGCTACACTGAGTCAATGAAACGAAAACCCTGTATTGTAAAACTGAGCACCTTATACTTGCTCCATAACATAATGACACGATCTATCCATATCATTTCCTTGTTGCTTTGATACTCACATTTTACTCAAACACTCTTGCACCCACAGCTAGTCGACTACCATCGTAAGAAGCCCTTGCGTACCTTGCTGTGATCGTGGTTACTGCGTTGCAGGTGGCCCAGCCGTAGAACCCATCTGACTCAAAAACTCCTCCGCATCACGCATATCCCTATTGCGACCATTGCCCCGAAGCCCCGAAGTAGAGGCATCCATCTTCATTCCCCGACCACCACTGCTACTACCCTCATCATTTTCCTGCTGGCCATCACCCAGCCCCGCAGTACCACTTCTCAATCCCGGATCCAAATTTGCATTCAAGTCCGCCCCCGTGGCAAGAAGTGCCCCATTACTTGCACTTCCATCTTCAGCTGCTCTAGATGGGTCCGCTCCGCCTTCCATACCGCCATTAATATACGTGATTTCCTCCTCCGTGATGTCGTTCCACGAGCATTTGGCATGTTTCTTCGTACAGCCGGCGCAGGCGGTCAAGTATTTAGTGCAGTCCATGCGCAGGCGGCGGCAGCGATCACAGGGAGGCCAGATTGGTTCGCCGCGGGCGAGCTTTTCCATTCGAGCCATCATTGTGGGGCGATACTGGCCGCCGACTAGTTCGTCCACGGTTGTGTGGGATTGGGAATTGTGCCTCTTAGGGCCTTGATGCGAGGTGTTGCTGGAAGAATTGGTGTCGGGGACCACGCGATTGGCCTTGCTTTTGGATGGTGTGGGTTTTCGGTCTTCGGACTGGAATTGGCGTAGGAGGTCTTGATGGAATGTTTGTGTTTCCCCGTTTCCTGATGAGCGGTTGTTGATTGCCTGGAATGGTGTAGAAGATTGTCTGCTGTCTGTGCCGTGAGCAATGACTGACTCCGATTGCTGAACTTGTCTGCGAGCTTGAATAGCCGATTTTCGGCCTTTCAGATGATAGTTGAGCTGTCTGGCACGTCCAGCCACGAGATCAGCTTTTCTAATCACGACGGCAAGGCGCTGCTCAAGAATCTCCATAGTGCCGAGTTCTGCAATCTCATCTTCTGGGATTGGTTGGGTAGGGATCATTCTCTCCGGAGCTCCTGATAGAACCAACCTATAGTCATCCTCGGAAATCTGCACAAGGCAGTTCTTGATCCAGAATTGACAGACTCTGCCACCACCAGCTGAGTCATTCAACATAAACGAATTTGGTTTGGTACCAGCATAATCAATAATGTCTAGCCAAGTAATGGAGACACCCTCTGCGCCATATTGTGACTGCAAAATCTTGATCGGTCCTTCGAAAAGCTTCTCAACCGACTTTACAAGAAGCGGCCCAACAAGTTTCGCACCCAAATTGGCTGCGAGGCTCTCATGGCGCTGTAGTACTCCTATGCGGCCATCAGAAACCGTCAAAATGCCAGTGGGCTGACAAACCATCTAAAGCTTACCTTCGTAATCATCGATCAGACCCAGGACATCATTAAATGTATCAGAGTCGCCCTCGATAAGCTTCATCTTATCATTCCGGGCCTTGATAAAGTAATTGATTTGTGTGGCATTGCCTAAGTAAGGTCAGTACGATTGCGATCATCAATTGCTCAAATTCTGGCATCAGATAATAGAAACTAGTCTACATGTGGTTACAGGGCGTATACAAAGCAGGAAATCTAAAAAGTGGACTTGATAACCGGGCAAAAGAAGCATACTGCGTGAGGAAGGACAAAAGCATAGAGACGAGAAACTTACTCGGTGCCGCAGCAGCATTAGATGGCTGCGGCGGCGGAGCGTCGTCCGAAAGACTACGCTTTCTCTTTCCGCCCTGAGACTCGACAGGATTCATGATTAAATCGTTATCACTCCTAAATTTGGGATCGATAAGTGGCCGTTCGATCTCAGAGCGGCGGAGTGGCGGAAACGATCCAGCGGAGCTTCACCGGCTTCAAATATCGTGCATGCCATGCATGACAGATCATGAAACTCACCTTGACTCGATTGATATCTTTGCTCCAATTTTCTGGATATCACGGACACCCCTCAATGATCTTTCGATGCAAGTGATGCATCGGAAGATCAAGCAACGTTGGGTTCCGCGAAGGAGGGGGAGGAAAATTCGTCCGCTGGATAAAAATCGACGCGTTGCCCAATCCAGCCTAGCACCATTACCGCCCACATCCCGCCTTCGCGCTCGCTAAACCCACATCGCGCCCTCGCGGGTCTTTCGACAATTCTGGGCCTCAAAATAGTCCAAGTCTCACCAATTATTCATGCGTCTCCAATAATCCCTCGTCACAACACTCTCCGATGTCCGAACGCGGCCACCACACCTCCGGACGCGGCGGGCGCGGCGGCGGTCGAGGGAGCTCCGAACACCATAGGGGAGGCGGTCGAGGAGGAGGCGGAGGCCATAGAGGCAGCGCTGGTGGTGGAGTTGGGGGAGGGCATGCAGCGCAGCATTCCCATGGTGGCGGGGAGAGGCCGAAGAAGGAGAACATTTTGGATTTGGGGAAGTATATGGACAAGCGCATAACAGTGAAGTTTAATGGAGGACGAGAAGGTATGTTCCATGTGCCAATTGGAGTTTTCTGGGGATTTGCGGGTTGACGACCGGGGAATACAGTTACGGGCGTGTTGAAAGGCTACGATGCCTTGATGAATTTGGTTCTGGATGATGTGCAAGAGGTGTTGCGAGGTGAGCTTTCGCCCTTCCCCCGGAGCGCAAAAGGCAATGCTGACTTCTTGCTCTTCAGATGATGAAGGCAATGAATCCTCACGAGCGTTGGGTCTGGTGGTAGCGAGAGGCACTCTGCTTGTACTAGTCAGCCCAGTGGACGGAAGTGAAGAGATTCCGAATCCGTTTGTGCAGCAGGAGGATTGAGGGGACATATTTGCTGAATATAGGGCTTTACCCGGTGAAAAAAAAAGAGAGTTTTAAAAGGTGAGGAGGAATGGAACATTGATGAAAGCATGCCAAGGCAAGAAGCTTGAGCAGGAAATGATGGGCCGCAGCGAATGGGTAGCCGCATACGGCCA
>Ga0335074_10014556_pt1 | contig 11029 bp, 10 predicted proteins | sample Lox_Sample_23_FD_206715 | JGI IMG/M metagenome (GOLD analysis project Ga0335074, IMG submission 206715) | Soil microbial communities from Loxahatchee National Wildlife Refuge, Florida, United States - Lox_Sample_2.3 | ecosystem: Environmental > Terrestrial > Soil > Wetlands | place: USA... | reverse complement strand
CCAGCGCGCGGTGAGGCGTAGGACATGAGCGTTGAGGTCAAGGCCGACGGGCGAGTCTCGATGGGCGGCTTTCCCGCTGCTATCACCCGGGCCAATCACATCGAGCCGGTTCCGCGGCGGATCCGCGGAGTTCTGGACGGCGAGGTGCTGTTCGACACGACGCGGGCCTGGTACGTGTGGGAGTGGCCCTACTACCCGCAGTACTACATTCCGCTCGCCGACGTCCGAGACGGAGCACTTGCCGGTGAGGGTCACAGTAAGGCGACACGGCGCGGCGCGGTCGAGCTCCACACCGTCGGCTCAGGCGGGGTCCGGCGGCCCGGCGCGGCGCAGGTCTTGCACCACTCGGAGCTGCCCGAGCTGCGCGACAGCGTCCGCTTCGATTGGGCAGCGCTCGATGCGTGGTTCGAGGAAGATGAGCAGGTGTTCGTCCACCCCCGGAGCCCGTACGTACGCGTCGACGCGATCCGCTCGCGGCGTACGGTGGAGATCGCGCTCGACGGCCACGTTCTGGCGAAGGCTAACGAGTGCGTGATGGTGTTCGAGACCGGCCTCCCGACCCGCTACTACGTGGACCCCACCGCGGTCAGATTCGAATATTTGATCGCCACCGACACGGTGACCGCGTGCCCGTACAAGGGCGTCACCAGCGGCTACTGGTCCGTCCGCACCGACACCGGCATCCACCGTGATCTCGCCTGGACCTACCACTTCCCCACCGGCGCGCTGCTTCCGATCGCCGGCCTCGTCTCGTTCTACAACGAGAAGGTCGACATCCACCTCGACCGAGTCCGGCTCGAGCGGCCCAGAACCCACTTCTTCAGTCGCTGACACGGATGAGCGGCAGCGAACCGGCCACGAGCAAAGGGCGAGCGACCCGCGAACGGATCGTCGAGAGCGCGACGTCGCTCGTGTTCGAGCGCGGCGTCGAGGCAACGAGCCTCGACGACGTGCGCGCGGACGCCAACGTGAGCAAGGGGCAGCTCTACCACTACTTCGTCGACAAGGGAGACCTCGTTAACGCGGTGATCTCGCGTACCATCGACCAGGTACTCGCTGCCCAGCCGGCGCTCGCCGACCTCTCGTCGTGGGGGGCGATGGAAACCTGGTTCGACCAGCTCGTCGCCCTTCAGATCGCCCGGAACGCAGTCGGTGGGTGTCCGATCGGCCGCCTCGCCGGCACCTTGGCCGAATCCGATTATCAGGCCCGCGCCGCGCTGGCCGACAGGTTCGACCGCTGGCAGGAGCCCCTCCGAAACGGACTCGAGAGCATGCGCGCCGCGGGCGAGTTGCGAGCCGACGCAGACCCTGCGCTGCTGGCCACAGCGACCCTAGCGTCGATCCAAGGCGGGCTCGTGCTGACACAGACTCGGCGCGACCCCAACCAGCTGCGCGTGGCACTCGACGCCGCCGAACCTATCTGCGCGCGTTCGCGACATGAGGACCTCGACATCAGGCACAGTTCCTCTTCGCGGGCCCAGGACTTGCGTCTTTGCCGAGCGGCGCGCCGCGATGTCGGTGCCCCGCCAGTGTTTCGACGGCGATCACCGCGTTCGACCGGGCATCCTCCGCGTTGCGCGTAGCCTGTGCGTGGCGGCTCGAGTGCTGAATCCTGAAGCCTCCCATCGGGGTTGCTCTCAGGGCGGGGCCGGGGTGACCACTACCCCGGGACGTTTAACGGGCGTCTCAGCTCGGTGATGTCCGAGGTTGCCCTCGGCAGTGCGGTACAGCGCCTCGCCGGGGCGCTCCTCGATGAAGTCGACAAACTTGCTGAGCGGAGCGTCGCACGCATGCAGAACGCCGTGCCGTCCTACGCCAGGCTGCCCGCGGACGCACTAATCCCGGTGACGTTGGCCAACACGCGCGACCTCCTCGAGACGATCTGCGATCCGCACCCGGATCAGAGCCCTGCCGAACACCATTTCCGGCGCTCAGGGGCAACCCGACTAGGTCAGGGGATAACGGCCGACGAGACGCTCCAGGCGTGGCGAATCGCCCTGGAGGTCGTGCGCGAGGAGGCGCACTCGATCGCCAGCCAGCTCGGGGTGGGCGACGCCGCGCTGCTGGAGTTTGTCGCGGCGACGTTGAAGTGGGGGGATATCGCGATGAGCACCTCAGCCTCGGCGCACCGCCAGGAAGAGATTCGCCAGCTGGAGCGGCTCGCCGCCGAGCAAGCCGCGCTTCGCCGGCTCGCGACGTTCCTCGTGCAGGCGAGTTCTGCCAATGACGTGTTCGACAAGGTAGCCGAGGAGCTGAGCCGACTGCTGGCCGTGACCACAGTGCGGATGGTGCGCTTTGAAGAGGACGGGACGGCAACACTCGTGGCGGCACGGGAGCCCGTGGGGGCGCTGTTGGCAGTAGGCACAAACATGCCGCTTCCAAGGGGAACCGTGATCGACTGGATATTCAGAACCGGCCAGCCAGCTCGGGTGGACGACTACTCGCAGGTCGAGGGTCCGATCGGCGAGGCCCTGCGTGGCGAGGGCTTAGGTTGGGCCGCCGGAGGTCCGATCGTTGTCGACGGACGCCTGTGGGGCGCAATGGTGGTGAGCTCCGCGTTTCCCGAGCATTCGTCCGACATCGAAAATCGTGTGGCGCAGTTCGCCGAGCTCATCTCGACGGCGATTTCGAACATCGAATCGCGAGCCGAAGTCGAGCGCCTCGCCGCCAAGCAGGCGGCGCTGCGTCGCGTGGCGGAGTTGATCGCGCGGCAGGCACCAGCGCCGCATGTCTTTGCTCTTGTCACCGAGGAGCTCAGCCGGCTTCTGGAGGTCCCGATCGTGCGTCTGCTCAGGTTCGAGCCGGACGCCACCGCCACGATCCTGGCAACTTGCGGCGTCACTGACGACCGAATACCCCCCGGCACCAACATGCCGATTCCGGAGGGAAGCGTCGTCGAACAGGTCTTTCGCAGCGGCCGCGCCGCTCGCCTGGACGATTTCTCAGAGGTCCAAGGTCCGATCGGCGCGATCATGCGAGAGCAGGGGGCGAGCGCCGGGGTCGGGGGCCCCATCGCCGTCGATGGGCGTCTGTGGGGCGCGATGGCGGTCGGGGCGGTCAGCGCCGAGGCGCTACCGCCGGGCGCCGAAGACCGCGTCGCAGAGTTTGCCGAACTTGTGTCGACGGCGATCTCAAACGTGGAGTCCCGAGGGAGAGTGGACCAGCTTGCGGCCGAGCAGTCCGCGCTCCGGCGCGTGGCCATGTTGGTCGCGCGTCACGCCCCCGCCGCGGAGGTGTTTGCGCTCGTGACGAATGAGCTGAGCCGGTTGCTCGGAGTCGAGCTGGTCCGCACGATCCGGTTCGAGCACCCCGGTAGCGCCACGGTCCTGGCGTCGACGGGTGCTTCCGAGGAGCGGATGCCGCCGGGTGCCACCATGCCGATCGCGCCGGGAGGCATGCTCGACCAGGTCTATCGCACCGGCCGCCCATCCCGTTACGAGGACTATTCGAAAGTGGGCGGCGCGACCGCCGCCATCTTGCGCGAGGAGGGCATACGCTGCGCGGTCGGAGGCCCGATCATCGTGGACGGGCGGCTGTGGGGCGCGATGGTGGCAACCGCCCGGAACGCGGAGGCGTTGCCGCCCGGGAGCGAGGACCGCGTGGCCCAGTTCGCCGAGTTGGTGTCTACGGCGATCTCGAATATCGAGGCAAGAGCGGCGCTGGAAGGGCTGGCGGCCGAACAGTCCGCGCTGCGGCGGGTGGCGACACTCGTGGCCACAGAGCACCCTCTTGCCGAGCTGTTCGCGACCGTGGCGGCGGAGCTTGGCGCCCTGCTGGAAGTCGACGCGTCCGCGATCTTGCGAAACGGGGCCGATGGGACCGCGACGGTCGTGGCCGCCTGGAGCGACAGCCCAATTAGTCTCCCGCTCGGCGTGCGGTTCCCGCTCGGAGGGGACAACCTCGCCGGCGAGGCACGACCCAGCGACGGGCCGAAGTGCGCGGAGAGCTTCGAAGACGTGCCCAGGGCGATCGCGACTATGGTGCGCGAGCTCGGCTTCCGTGCGGGTGTGCTCAGCCCGATCGTCGTGGAGGGGGCGACATGGGGGGTGATCGCCGTCCTGTCGTGTCAGCCAGAGCCACTTCCGCGGGACACGGCCGGGCGCCTGAGCGAGTTCACCCGCCACGCGGGCATGGCAGTGGCCAATGCCAAGAGCCGGGCGGATCTCGCCGAATCCCGGGCGAGGATCGTGCGGGCAGGTGACGAGGCTCGCCGACGCTTCGAACGCGACCTGCATGACGGTGCCCAGCAGCAGCTCGTCTCGCTCGGACTCGAACTGCGCGCGGTCGAGGCGACGGTGCCGCCCGAGCTGGGTGACCTCCGACCTCGCCTTGCCCGGCTCGGTGCCGGGCTGAACAATGCGCTCGAGGGGCTGCGGGAGTTATCGCGGGGCATTCATCCGGCGCTGCTCGCGGAGGGCGGACTGACCGCGACGCTCAAGTCACTGGCACGGCGCGCGGCGGTGCCGGTCGATCTGAGTCTCGACCTCGGCACCGAACGGTTCGAGGAACCCGTCGAGGTCACCGCCTACTACCTTACGTCCGAAGCGCTCACCAACACCGCCAAGCACGCCCACGCATCGCGGGCCAAGATCAGGGCCAGGCGACATGAAGGCTGGCTTGAGCTGACCATCAGCGACAATGGGCAGGGCGGCGCACAGGCGTCGGGCGGCTCCGGGCTCGCCGGACTGGTCGACCGAGTCGAGGCCATCGGCGGCACGATCGACATTGATAGCCCCGCGGATTGTGGGACCGCGATCCACGTGAAGCTTCCGATCACGGCCCCTCGCAGTTGACACTCGCGTCGCGCGAACTCGTTGGCGCCGAGCCAGCGTAGGTGAACCTTATCGACGTGGTCGGGATTGTCACGCCGCGAGCGCGAAAAACGGCGGGGGCGGAGTCTGGCCGATCGCGTCGTATCGATGACCCCTTTCACGGTGAGTTATCGAACGCCGCCGGTAACGGGGTCCGAGTTTGGCGGTCCGAGGTAAGACGCCCGCAGCAATCCAAACAGATGTGATAACCAACCCACCTCAGCTTCGAGCGGTCCGCGACATGAGATACAAGACCGAAGATATCGACGGAGTCGAACTGTTCTATCGGGAGGCCGGCGAAGTAGGCAACCCGAAGATCGTTCTGCTTGGCGGTTTCCCGTCGTCGTCGCATCAATGGCGGGAGCTCCTCCCTTCTCTGGCCGCCGAGGGTTTTCACGTCGTTTCTCCGGACTACCGCGGGTTCGGGCACACCAAAATGCCCGACGATTTCGCCTTCACGTTCGAGTCCATCTCAGACGTGATCGAAGCCTGGCTCGCGCAGATCGGGTTTACCCGCTTCGGCATGTACCACCAGGACTACGGCGGTCCGATCGGCAACCGAATCATAAGTCGCAACCCCGACTGGCTGGAGTGGCAGATCGTCCAGAACTCAAACGCCTACGAGGAGGGTTTCACCGAGACCTGGGACGGAATCCGCTTTCAGCTCTGGAAGCAGCGGATGAAGGAGACCGAAGACGCGCTCCGTCCGTTCCTCGAGACCGAGGGGATTAAGTCGATCTACCTGGCCGGTCATCGTGACCCAGAGCTAATCAGCCCGACAACTGGACGATGGACAACGCATTCCTCGACCTTCCGGGGCGGCGCGATATCGAGCTCGATCTGCTCGAGGACTACAAGACCAACCCGCCGCTGTACGCGACATGGCAGAAGTTCATGCGTGACCACCAGCCAAAGACCCTGATCTTCTGGGGCCAGGGCGATGTGTTTTTCACGCCGGCGGGAGGCGAAGCATATCTCCGCGACCTGCCCGACGCCGAAATGCATCGGCTCCAAGCCGGCCATTTTGCCGTCGAGGACCACGTGGAGGAGATCGCGGCTACCATCGCGCGGTTCTATCGCGACAAGGTGGCCAGCCACTGACGTGCGTCGCCCGGCCCGCACCAAAGGCAGCGCCGCCGTCGCGCTGAGGTGAGAACGATGATCCAGCCTGACCCCGCGGACGAAGCCGGCACGCCAACCACGGCCGACGCGGCGCGTGTGACGACGAGCGTGTTTCACGAGGGGGAGCAGTCAGTCCAGCGCCGCGCCGGCGCCTTCGAACAAGCGGCGCGGCTCGGACCGCAGATGGTTCAGCGGACTCTCGACCGGAAATTCGCACACTTCCTCGCGAGCCAACCGGTTATCTACGTGGCCGCGAGTACGCCGGCCGCCGTCTGGGTGTCTGCTCTCTTCGGGACACCGGGTTTTGCACATGCCGCATCGCCCACAACCGTACGGGTGCGCGCCGACTTGGACCCCGTCGATCCGTTCAGCGCGGCGACCCAAAGCGGCCCGGTCGCGGTCGGCATGCTTGTGCTCGAGCCGATGACCCGGTCACGGATCCGCATCAACGGCATCGCGCGTCGCACCGGATACGGCCTGGCGATAGAGCTGACCGAGGCGTTTGGCAACTGTCCGAAATACATCCAGCGGCGTCATCCCATCAAGCTGGCCACTGAGGTCAGTGCCGACGCCAGGACCCCGCGGCGGGGATCCTTCCTCGACTGCTCAGAACGGCTTCTGATCGCGACTGCCGACACCTTTATCGTCGGCAGCCGGCATCCCACGCGGGGAGCCGATGCGTCCCACCGCGGCGGGAGGCCGGGATTCGTCGCCGTCTCCGACGACGGTTCTGGCTTGACGTTCCCGGACTACCAAGGCAACAACATGTTCCAGACGCTTGGAAATCTGACCGCTGATCCGGCGATCGGCCTCCTGCTCGTGGACTGGAACTCCGGACGCACGCTCCAGCTTGCCGGCACCGCTGAAGTCGTGTGGAACCAGGCGCGGGTCGCCATCTGGCCGGGTGCGGAGCGACTTGTGGACGTCCGGATCGCCGACGTCGTCAACCGGCCGGACGGGCTGCCCCTGATCTGGCACCTGGATGAGACGCACCGACTGAACCCCAAGGTTCCGCACAGGGGCTCGTCCTTTGCGCCTCCGGACGAATGATTCGAGCAACCTTCAGCGCGATGTCCTCGGCGCGTGGTAGCGCGGGCGCCCGAACGTCTCCCGAGCTCAACCGGAGTGCAGCTTCACCCACGCGTGGTGGCGAAAGCCAAATCAAACATCCGAGCAACAGCAGCGGGCCGTCGTCCGCCCAACGTCCGCTAAGTGATACGAGGTGCTCCGCCTACACGTTTCGTACGCCACGCTGATCGTCACGGGTAGCGTCGCCGCCGTTCTTTAGCTGGCCGTGTGCGTCCGGTCTCGGGCCGAGCTTCGGCGCAATACCTCAACGGGCTTCGACGCCTTCCGGCGGCATTCCAGCGCTTAGATCACTTCGATCGGCCAACTCAGTCGTCGACGACCGGCGCGCGGTCACGAGTCCAGAAAGGTCAGCACCGCGAGCACGCGCCGATGGTCGTCGTTGGTCTCCGACAACGGCAGCTTCGCGAAGATCCTCTGCACATGCTTATTCACCGTGGCCTCCGTCACCCACAGCTGGCGGGCGATTCCCCCGTTTGAGCGGCCTTCGGCCATCAGTTTGAGGACCTCACGCTCTCGCGCTGTGAGGTCGCTGAGCGGCCCTTCCGCGTGGCGTGCAGTGACGAGCTCCCGCACTAGGGCCGAGTCGATGACCGACCCGCCCTTGCGGACCCTTTCGAGCGCATCCAGAAAGTCCGCCACCTCGGTCACCCTGGTTTTCAGCAGGTATCCGACGTGCCGGCCCTCGGAGAGCAGATCGAGGGCCGGAGCCACCTCGACATGCGCGGACAGAACCAGGATCCCCATCTCCGGGAATTCCGCCCGGATTGTCTGCGCGGCGTCCAGGCCCTCGGTCGTGTGGGTAGGCGGCATGCGCACGTCGATGACGACCACGTCAGGAATTTGCTCGCGGACCACCGCGATCAACCCTCGGACCTCCCCGGCCACGCCGACGACCTCGAACTGTGAGCGTTCAAGCAGACTTGCAATGCCCTCGCGCAAGAGCACGTCGTCGTCGGCAATGACAACACGGACGCTCTCCACGTCAAGCGCCAGCCCGCTTCATTCAAACGCCCTCAATGTCGTGCCCTCCTTCCGCTCCAACGAGGCCAAATGACGCCAGATGGCCAGCGCCTCCTCGGCAGCGAAACTTGAGTGGCGCCGGGAAAGCCATTCTTACCGAGGCCGTGCACGTCGCCGCAGAGCCCCGCGTCAGGCGCTCGCCACTGATAAGGACACCGCAAGCAACCAGCCTCAGTCACCGGCGGGGCAAAGGCCAGACGCACGAGAGCACCGCCGGTTCGACCGCGCCGCGACGCAGTCACCGCGCTTACGAGTGTCGCCTTGACCGCGGAACGCATTGATGAGAAGAACCGGTCGGGACCACCCAGCAGGCCCGTCGCTCGATCACTCTTTGCGGTCGTGGTGAATCAAATGCTCAACCCGCTCAAGGAGCGACTCGTTTTTGCCCTCCGTGGGCTCTTCGCCCATTGTCGGCTCGGCCATTGTCGGCTCGGCCATTGTCGGCTCGGCCATCGTCGGCTCGGCCATCGTCGGCTCACCCATCGTCGGCTCACCCATCGTCGGCTCACCCATCACAAGCCCTCCTCTAGTAGTACGCGGCACAGTCGCAAGGCAACCACCAACTGCGCCCTAACATGGGGATTAGTCCCGTCCTGCGGCCACGTCTTACCTAAGCCCTGCGCCCGGGGCGAAGCTTCGCCGCGTGCCTCCAACCGTGTCGTCGGCACGCCTCGACGGCACGATTCAGCAGGCGCACTCGAATGGTCGCCTCGAGCTCTGGGCGACTGTCGATGAGGATCCTGCCAACGCCGCCTGCTCGCCCGCCAACATGGCTAGCGCCCCGCGCTCTGTCGTCGTGACCATGAAGCATGGCGCGCCGTCCGCGCTGTTCATACTTCTCACCGTCAGGAATCACTCCGGCGGAACTCGCTGGGCAGGAGCCGGTAGATCGCCTCAGCGGACAAACCCGCTTTCGGGACGAAGCCGAGGGCAGGGCTCGCCACGATCAGATCGGCGAACTCGGACTCGTCGTAGGTGGAGATGAGGATGCTGTAAGACCCGATGCTTCGGAGGACCGGCTGGAGGCTACGGGCGAGGTCGAAGCCACTCTCGCGTCCCAGGTAGATGTCAAGGAGAACGACATCGGGCGTGTGCGTCTCAACCGCCCGCTTTGCGTCCTCACTGTTCGTGGCGACGCCGACAACAGCGATCCCCTCACCCTCAAGCAGTTCGCTCGCCGCATTCAGCACGGCGGTACTGTCATCCACGATCACGCAGCGCACGCTCACGCCATCACGCAGCCGCGCAGAGCTGCGTGTGCCTGGGTCCAATGTCCCTCGCGCGGGCCTCACCCACGGGATGCCCGGCGGCCGCTAGACACGTGCGCAGCCGTTGCCTTGCGTCGAACAGGTTCTTGTAGATCGCGTTGCGGTTTGTCTGCAGCTCGAACGCGAGCGCGTCGATCGGCACATTGTTGAGCGCGACGGCGACGAACACGGCCCGCTGGCGCTCGCCCAACTCGCCAATGGCGACGGAGAGCGCCTCGAGTTGGGCACGCTGTTCAACATGGTCCTCGGGTTGCGCCTGGTTCAGGCACACGAGCTCGTCCCAATCGAGCTCCTCCGCGGGCGGCTGGTGCCGCCGCCACGCGTGACCGGCCACCTGGCTGGCGACCTCATAGACGGCGAACTTGTACGCCCAGGTCGTGAAGCGGCACATTCCACGGAAACCATCGAGTTTCTCTAGGACCTCGATCAAGGCGTCGTTCGCGGCCTGCTGGGCCAGGTCCTCGAACTCGGGGCCTCTGATCGAGAACAACATGCGGCGCCGGCGCGTGAGCTCTACAACTGCCACGCGCCGTAAGAAATCGTGCAGAGCGGCCACCGCCTCGTTGTACCGGGGGTGTCCTTCCCGGAGCTGCTCTCGCCATCGGCGAGTCTCCGCATCTCTTCCTGGCGCCGGCGCGGGCTGACTTTCTGTCGTGCCGGTTCCATACCTCTCGCTGATCGCACGTGGACGGTGCGTTGTCCGCTGTGTAGGCATGTGCGCATCGTGGCTGCGCGACTCACATTTGTCTGCCCTGCAGACGCGGATCTTCGCGTACGCCCTAACTGGTACGCAGCGCTCGCGCGATCGCTTCATCCCGTCGGCCCGAACCGCTCGGTGCGGATGGCCTCCGGCGTATGCCCTAGCCCCACGAGCAGCTCGGCGGCCTGCTCGACGAACGCCGTCGGACCACAGATATACACCTTTGGCATCGCTGCTAGCCCAGGCCCGACAGCCTCGAGCATCTCCCGATCGATGCGTCGCGCGAATCCGTCCCATCCCGGGGGCGATTTCCGCGTGAACGTCTGGGTAACCGTCACACCCTCCGCCGCACCGAGCGCCCGGAGCTCCTCCTGGTAGAGGACGTCGTCGACCGAGCGCGCTGACAAAAGCAGATAAACCTCAGTGGTGCCCGCCGTCGCCTGCCGATGGCGAACCATCGCCATCAGCGGAACGAGGCCCGAACCGCCCGCGATCAATAGCAGCGGCCCGCCATCCTCCGTACGCCAGTTGAAGTAGCCGCCGAACGGTCCACGAACCTCGATTTGGTCTCCCACCAGCAAGACATCATTCATGAATGGAGACACTTCGCCGTCCGGGATCCTGTCCACCGTGATCGCGACCCCGTCGTCCTCGGGCGCCGACGCAATCGAATAGGAGCGTTCTGCCTGGTATCCGTCCTCCGCGGTGAGCCGAAGGTCTACGTGCTGTCCCGCGACGTGTCGCGGCCAGTCGGGTATATCGAAGACGATTGTCTTTGCGTGGCCGGTCTCCACGCGCAGCTTCGCCACCGTGGCTAGACGCCAGACCACGCTCGCGTGGGGAGCACCTTCTGCTGCTCGTTTGTCTATTGGACTGCTGCCGGACGCGCGTTCGCCTGATAGCCGTAGCCGTCCGAGGAGATGGGCGGCACGGCGGCGTGCGACGCTCAGTCGCCCGTGTATCTCTGTTCTTTCCATGGGTCTCCGTAGATGTGATAGCCGTGCTGTTCCCAAAAGCCC
>Ga0335074_10014555_pt1 | contig 11029 bp, 7 predicted proteins | sample Lox_Sample_23_FD_206715 | JGI IMG/M metagenome (GOLD analysis project Ga0335074, IMG submission 206715) | Soil microbial communities from Loxahatchee National Wildlife Refuge, Florida, United States - Lox_Sample_2.3 | ecosystem: Environmental > Terrestrial > Soil > Wetlands | place: USA: Florida... | reverse complement strand
TAGACGGGAAATGGATTCTCTACATATCCTGGCCAAAATCAACGAATCCGTCAGATCTGGCACCAGGAAAACTGATGCGCGTTCCCACCTCCGGCGGACCGGCGGAGTTTGTGGCCGATCTGAAGGGGCACCCGGCTGTGGGGGTGAGCGACGGCGGATTTCCAAGCTTTCGCTGTCCAGTTCACGGCAGCGCAGATTGCGTACTCGCCGAGCAGGTGGATCGGACTCAAGTTGCTTTCACTGCGTTTGATCCGCTACAAGGTCGCAAGTCCGAAATCTCCAAGGCTCCGGCGGATCTCCAGCTCTCGAGCTGGGCGCTTTCGCCCGACGGTTCGGAGATTGCGCTGACGACCTTCGATTACAAAACTGCCGACATCCAAGTTCTGCCCGTGAAAGGCGGACCGTCGCGCAAATACTCCACGCTGCCGTTTAATGAGTTGGTTGCTGTCAATTGGACCCCCGACGGCAAGGCGTTGTTCCTCTCGAGCGATTCCTCCCGTGGTAGTTCCATCATTCGTTACGATTTTGAGAAGCCGCCACGGCTACTCTGGAAAAGTGTTTTTGACGTATACGAGTTGATTCCTTCCCCCGATGGCCACTATCTCGCGCTCGGTCCCGAGGTCCACGATTCGAACGCATGGATCATCCCGAACTTTCCAAAAAAATAAAGAGGAAAGTTTCTGCGCTGCTCTCCTGCCCGGATTGAATCGCTACCCGCAGGCCCGTTGCTGGCGCGGTGTTTGGAGCCGCGGCCTTATCGGCATCGGGCGACGATGAGAGTCATGTCGTCCGCCTGCTCATGTTGGCTGAAGCGCTGCACGTCCGCGATGATTCCATCGAGGATCTCGCAAGCGCATTTGCCACGCAAGGCTTGCAAATTGGCGATCAGCCGGTCCTCGCCGAATTCCTCCGCATCCTGATTGGGGGCAGCTTCGGAAATTCCATCGGTATAGATGAGTAATACATCGCCCGCAAGGAGTTGGCGTTCGGCAACGTAGCAGTCCCAATTCTCGAATAGACCTAAAACCGTCGCTGTTCCTTCCAATCGTTCGACAACGCCCGTCGCGCGCAGAAGCACTGGCGGATTATGACCACAATTTACGTACCGCAGAGTGCGCCTTGCATCGTCATAGAGCGAGAAAAACATGGTCGCGTAATTATTGGTCTCGGTGTTCTTGTGGAATAGGGTGTTCACCGAGCGGAGTAGACCTGGGAGATCGTCGAGAGCCAGCGCATATTGACTGCGAAGGTTGGCCTGAAGATTTGCCATCAGCAACGCCCCGGAGATTCCCTTACCGGAGATGTCGGCCAGTGCCATGCCGAGCTTGCCGGAGCCGAAATCGAGGAAGTCGTAGTAGTCGCCGCCGACCGCGCGCGTCTGGATACATTTGCCCGCGCATTCCAGCGTCGCGAGTTTGGGCGCTTCCTGTGGCAGGAGTCGGCTCTGGACTTGGCGCGCGATTTGCATTTCCTGCTCGGCGAGACGCTCCGTCTCGATTCGCTCTGCCATGCGCTCCGCCAGCGAGATGCTGCGCATAGCGATGCCTGCCTGGCTGGCAACCGAGGTCAGCAGGCGCTTGTCACGGGCGGAGTATGTTTCTTCCGAGAGCCTCGGTCCAAGCACGACCAGTCCCTGTAATCGGCCATCGGCTAGTCCCTCGTTTTGAGTTGAGGGCGCGAGGGATCCGCTGATCGGCACCAAACATTCCACATGCAGAACCTGCAGCACGCTGCCACGTAGGTCCTCCGGAGTTGTTTCGAACGCGCCGTTGCGCCCTGCAATCCGCTCCAGCACGGGTTCGTTCGCTGGAAGTGCTATCGCCTGCTTGCGCGAATCTCCTGCAAAAGCTTCGAGCTTCCCGTCAGCCGATTGCAAATAAATCACCAGCGGCACAGGATGCAATGCTTCGAGAATCTGTTGGTGTAGCAGCGCAGCCAGAGCGGGACGATCGTTCACCGTCAACGTATGCGCAGCAAGATTCTCCAAAATCTGCTGTGCGTCATAGGCGCTGCGGAAGAATGCGCGGTCAAGCCGTGTCCGCACTTGACGCTGTACCTGCATGCCGCCAAGGACCAACAGCATGCCAAAGGACGCACCGATGGGAATCGCAGCCCGCGACCCGGCATTGAAACGGCGCGCATACGCCTGCCCGAACCACAGCGTAATTCCGACCGATATGAACAGGATGAGGATCGTGAACCCGCGTTCTACCAGAAGGTATCGGGCACTGCGCCGCAGCAACACCGGAATGTCCATCACCCGGTGCTTGGCAACCGCATAAGCGAACGACACGGGCAGAAGAAATAGGAACGTTCCCCTGGCGAATTCCGCCCAGAAGGGCATTGGCGCGTGGGAGAGATCGTAAGACAAGCCCATCAAGACGGCCGGCGCCACGCCAACCAGCGTCCCCCAGAGCACGACTTTAAGCTTTCGCCGATCTTCTATTCCGGGCGCGCCAATCACATTCCACACCAGCGAAAGCACCCCAAGGAGCACGGTCCCGTAGGCAACAAAGATTCTTGCCAAAACAATCTGTGCGGGACTTGCCAGCCGATTGATAAACGGTACGGCTGCAAAACTGCCGTTGCGCACATCGCCCCACTGCAGGAGTGCATTGCAGACTAGGAGCAGCCACTTCAGCCACGGGAGCTTACGATCGATGGGCGAGCGTACGGGAAAAACTGCAAAAAAGAAATAGAAGAGCGCGGGCAGCACGCCCCGCATAAGAACCGCGTAGCCATATAAGAAATCTGCTAGGCGATCCGGCGCCAACGCGAAGGCGATCGGCAGATCGGCTTCGCTGATGAATCCAGCAAACATCAGCGCGAGCAGCCATGCATTGGCGTCATCAAAACGGAGGAATAGGACTGCCAGACCGACAATCAGGAACAACAATGGATAGAACCCCAGCACTTCTATCGCGCCGCGCCGCGCCAGGGATTGAACGTCGCCGGTTCCCTCCGCCGCACGAAAAACGGGGTTGACGGAAACGGGCTGGGCTTCGCCGGGACGTTTTATTGTCAGCGCAACCCTGTCTCCGGGACGAGATGCGTTCCAGACTCGAAATAGCACTCGATTCCCGATCTCCGGAGGTACTGTGCTTTGACCATCAATAGCGGTGATGATGTCTTTCGCGCCCAAACCGGCTTTTTGCGCCGGGCTGCCGTTCCAAACATTCATCACGAGAATGCCGCTGGGCGATGAAATGTTGTCGATACCGATCTCCACCGGCAGGCTCGATTCCCGCACGTAGTACATCCACGCGGCGCTATACACGACCGTTGCCGTTGCGAAGACAACGGCCAGCGTTAGTAGCAATGGACGAGCCTTGGATGGTTTCTCTGCCATGTAAACTCCAAACTAGCCTTCACATTAGTTTAGACGATCTCAGAACAGCGCTAGTGCTTATAGCGAGTAACGGAAACGGAACTAAAATTGTCTGGACTTGAGCGTGCGCTGCACCAATCGCTCATCCCAGGAATGTCCTAAAGCGCACGCCAGTCGAGGATTTTGAAAGTTGCGCTTGGAAGATAGCGAGCGACTCAATTAGCAGATTTGATTCGTGCACAAAAACCCGGTTGAGGAAGCAGCCAGGCTGTGACGTATCATAGTGGATAGTTCACCCGAAATCGTGGGACCGGGGATAAGTCGTGCCTTCGCTGAAGCTGCTCATCGTAGAAGATGACATTGCTAATCTGGAGCTGATGACAGAAGTCTTTGCGGCGCTGGAAGCCGACGTCTGTCCTGTCAGCAACAGCGAGCATGCTGCTGAGTTGATTAACAAGCAAAGATTCGACGGTATCTTCCTGGATCTGGATATGCCCAGCCCGGATGGGTTCCAGCTGGCGCAACTAGTTCGTAAGTCGCCATCGAACAAATCGACTCCTATCGTAATTGTGACCGGGATAGACGACCGGAATGCGATGCGGGATGCCTTTTCTACCGGAGCCACTTTCTTCTTACAGAAGCCGATCGACCGGCAGAAACTGGGCGCGCTCTTCCGGACCGTCCGCGGCGGAATGAGCGATAACCGCCGGCGGTACATTCGTGTTCCGCTGCGCACGAGCGTGACCTGCACTGTCGGCTCCAGAAAAATGAAGGGCAACAGCTGGAATATTAGTCAAGGAGGCGTGCAACTCGAAGTTGATGGCCTCAAACTCAAGAATATGGTCCAACTATGGTTCCGATTTCCGGTTTCCGATGCTGTGGTAGAGGCAACCGGAGTTGTTGTTTGGGCCAGCCAGGAGCGGCAAGGGATTCAATTTACGGACGTCAGCGCTCAAGTACAAGGGTTGATTCGCGACTTCATCAACGCGGCAGAGAAGTAAGAATTATTGTCCATTCGCGGCAGCGCCCGCCTTCTTGCGGGATTCTTCTCCAGAAAACTGATCAGATAGGCCTCGTTTCTTCTCGAGTCGGGCCAATTCCGCCCAAAGCGCGGAAGCCTCAACCGGTTTGGACAAGTATCCGTCGAAGCCGGCATTGAGGATTTTCTCCCGATCTCCTCGCATCGCGTAAGCGGTTACAGCTAGCACAGGCAGTGTAGCGAGCCGCGGATCATTGCGAATCTCGCTAATAGTTCCATAACCGTCTAGGACTGGCATGCTGAGATCAAGCAGCAATACGTCTGGGATGTTCTCTTTGAGCATGTCCAGGGCCTCTCGACCGTTGCAGGCTTCGCGCACGAAGCAGCCTCGGGTCTCCAGCAATTCGCGAAGTAATTCCCGGTTCACTGGATTGTCCTCGGCGATGAAAATATTCTTGTTCATCCTTGGCCTGCGGCCTGAGCCATCCCTCGCTGCCCCACTACCCGTTGAACTTCTGTCAGGAGCTCTTGTTGCCAGGCGCCGTTCTTCTGAAACTGTGCCTGAGTCTCGCGACTTAGAATTGCGATCTCCTCCTGAGTCAGCGCTTTCGCGGTCATCACGAGGATCGGCAGATTCTTGAGTGTAGGCTCCTGGCGCACATGCCGGATCACTTGAAAGCCGTCCATTTCTGGCATGAGCAGGTCAAGTACCACTGCTCCCACTATCTTGTTGGAAAGCACTTCCAAAGCACGCTGCCCGCTTCTCACGCTTTGCGTTTCATATCCTGCGGAGCGCAAAGTCTCTTCAAAAAGTTCCAAGGCTTTGGGATCGTCGTCGACCAATAAGATCGTTGCATCGTCGTCGGCGGGAGTAGTCACGTGCTTGCGGACCGTTTCCAGCAATTCCGGCTTGCGCACTGGTTTGATCAGGTAGTCAGCCGCGCCCAGCGCGAAACCTACATGTTTCTGATCTACGATCGAAACGATAATGATCGGAATACCGCTGGTCTCAGGTGTCTTTCGGAGCGCCACCAGGGTCTCGAAACCGTTGCCACGCGGCATCAAAACGTCCAAGGTAATCGCGTCCGGCATCAGTTCCTTGGCTTTCTTTATCGCCTCCGCTCCCGATGATGCCATGGCTACTCGATACTCTTGTTCGAGATAGCTGGCAAGCAGTTCGCGCGCAGGAAGTTCATCGTCGACTACAAGCACCACAGGCGCTAGACGACTCGATACCTGCGCTAATGTTGACTCCGACATCTCAACAGAATAGGTCCCTGACGGCCGGCGAGATGCCGGGAGGGTAAACGTAAATCGGCAGCCTTTGCCAACTTCGCTTTCGAGTGAAATTGAGCCACCCTGCTGTTCAACCAGGCGCTTGGTAATGGCGAGCCCCAGGCCTGTGCCCTCATGCGCGGTGCCAGGTTCTCCTTCCACTTGGCGAAATTCCTCAAAGACCAAGGCCTGATCTTCCGGCCGGATGCCAATGCCCGTATCCCACACGGTTACTTCTACCTGGCCGTTGCTCGCACAACACTCGATACCGACTTCTCCGCCGCGAGGGGTAAACTTCACGGCGTTGCTGAGCAGGTTGTACAGGATCTGTTTGAATCGGCCCCGATCTGCGTAAACGCGGCTTTCGGAACTGCCCGAATTCTTTATCGCGATGTTCTTTGCTATAGCCATCGGGCTGATAATGGAAAGAACTTCGGGCAAGGCATCGCCGACTTGGAAATCCTCGCTATGCAATTCCAGCTGCCCGGCCTCGATCTTTGAGAGGTCGAGAATGTCATTAATCAGACGAAGCAGATGTGCAGAGCCTTGTTTGATATGACCCACGAAGCGTTTCTGCTTCTCATTGAGGACTCCGGGAGTTCCTTCTGCCAAAAGATCGGAAAAGCCCACGATGGCATTGAGGGGAGTCCTCAGTTCGTGGCTCATATTCGCCAGGAATCTGCTCTTTAGCATCGTGGCGCGCTCGACCTCGCGGTTGCGTAACTCAAGTTCGCGATTGCTCGCCTCAAGGCTGGCGGCAAATCGTTGCCGCTCATCATCGGCGCGCTTTCGGTCCGTAATATCGCGGGCAGCTGCATAGATCAACTCCCGCTCGGGCACGGAAACGGCGTTCCAGAGCAACCACTTGCAGGATCCGTCCTTGCACACATAGCGATTCTCGAAGGCAAACGTGATCTGCCCGTCTTGAAGCCTCCCGCTCTGCGCTGAGGTCGCTTGACGGTCATCTGGATGGATAAACTCCAGATAGGGCTTCGATAGAAGCTCTTCCGCGGTGAAGCCCAGTATCCTTTCAAAGGACGGATTTACACTCTTGAAGTAGCCATCAAAACCGGCGGTACAAAACAAGTCGATAGACAGCGCCATGAATCGGTTGCCGGTTTCCAGTTGGAAGTACATCGCGCTCATGAAAGCGCTGACTCCCAATCCCAGAACAAGCAGGACGAATCCCAGAAACCACACCCGCCTTTCTATCGCCCAGATTCCCTGATCCAAAACTGCCGTCGGCTTCTCGACAAGCACACCCCAGCCGTATTGCTTGGCTGGTGCATACATCGCAAAAAACCTGGTGCCATCACGTACGAAAGTTCCGTAGCCGGTGCGCTTGGACCGAGTCTGCCGGACTGGCTCATAGCCGCTGAGATCAACTAAAGGAGAAAGAGAATCGAGATTCGGCCGTGCTGAAAGATGTCCGTTCTGATCTACTAGGGAAATCGTCCATCCGCCTTCGAGCTGCTTGTTGACTAACTGCTGGCTGAGGGTGTCGATCGCAAAGGGCGCCATAAAGATGCCATCTACCTTACCCGCTTCATCCTTTATCGGCACCACGACAGCCGCGACCAGGCGATGCGGAGGAATCACTGTCTGGTACACCTCGGAGACATATGGCTTGGCATGGGCGGTGAAGCCCTTATACCAGTCTCGAAACGCGTAGGCGTGACCAATTAATTCCGCCTGTGGAGGGTAAATAGCGCGCATCGTACCATCCAGCTCATAGACGCTGACAAACTCAAAATCGGGCCGAAGATTGCTCGCCTGTTGTAAATTCCAGTTCAGCTCGTCAAATTTTCTTTTTTCCCAGGAGCCGCTGAACGAGCGGCGGCTAGCGATCGATTCCAGAAAAGAAGTGCTTTGACGTAGGTGTTCTTCGAGAAGGCCATCTACAACGCCCGCAATTTGGCTGCTTTCAGTAATTGCCTGCGCTTCCGCCTGTTGCCGCAATGCACGACCCGCCGAGTAGGAAAAAAAGGCGACTGGTGTGATCATCAGAATGACAAAAGTGAAATAAAGCCGCCAACGGCTCTTCGAGACCCAGTTCCCAACTTTTGCCGAGAGTAACATCCAATTGTTTCCCATGAGCCCCAGATCCTGAGTAAAGACAATGTTTCGCGTATCTTTCTCACAGCTCGGACTTGCCGGCGGCTGCGCCTTCTGCGCGGCGATTTACCTTTTCTTGCCCGACCAGACGCTCAAAGCAACGAAATATCTCCGGATCCCACCATCCCTTGGCCACTTCTTCCCGCATTATCTCGAGCGCTTCGGGCGTCGAAAACGCTTTCTTGTAAGGCCTTTCTGCGGTTAGCGCGTCGAATACATCGACAATCTGCATAACCCGCGCGGCGATTGGAATCGCATGGCCGCGCAATCCATCGGGATAACCCGAACCATCGAACTTCTCGTGATGGTGACGGATGATAGGCAGTACCGGGCGGAAAGATTTCAGCGGCGCACATATGCGCTCGCCGACGATTGGATGCTGCTTCATAACCTTCCACTCGTCTTCAGTAAGGCGTCCCGGTTTCAGCAAAATTGCATCCGGAACGGCAACTTTCCCGATATCATGGACTACTCCGGCACGCCGCAGAGCGGTAATCTGCTCGTCGGAAAGTCCAACCAGTCGTCCCAGGTCAACACAAAGGCCAGCCAGCCGCTCGCAGTGGCCGTGGGTATATGGATCTTTCCCCTCAATGCTCCGAGCCAGGGCAAATAACACCGATTCAGCTCGCTCCAGTTCGTCGGTGCGAAATTTCAGCTTCAATAGTGATCGAACTCGCGCCAGCAATTCCGCGCGGTCCACTGGCCGAGTCAAGAAGTCGTCCGCCCCGGCTCTAATCCCGGCCAGGCGATCCTGCTTATCGGAGAGAGCCGTGATGAGCACAACGGGAATTAACTGAGTTTCAGGGTTAGTCTTGATCCTTTGACATACCTCAAATCCCGTGAGGTGAGGCATCATTACATCGGATAGAACTAAATCGATGTGGTTTGTTGCAAGTTGTCCGATCGCAGATGTGCCGTCCGCTGCAGCGACAACCGTGAAGCCCTCCGCCGAAAGAAACTCTTCCAGCAGTTCACGATTCTCCTCTTGATCGTCGGCAACGAGGATAGTTCCGGACAAAGACTGATGGAACTGGTGTTGCATTTCTCTCCAACCATTGTGAGTATGTGCAACATCGCATAAATAGCTTAAGTTACGCCAATTACGGAAGTCATACATCGTACACCGTATACGGCGGCCGTTTATAAGTAGCGATTACCGGTATGTATTCGTCGTACTGCACTCTATACAACGCGTATTGATGCATATAGATCAGCGCGTAACGTCATGTTGCAGAAAAGTACAAGGTCGTGCCAGACAATCCATAGCGGGCTGTCATCACTGACTGCACGTACAGGCCACGAGCAGAGGTCCGCCATTCTATAAATGCTGAAGTTACACGGAACCGTTGAGTAATATGTTGAAGACAAACGAACGCGACCGGGAGTGCCGTGACCGTACGCTGACGTGTATCGAGTCGTTGTAAGTTACTATACTTGCGATGCTAGAGTGGCTGTTGTTGACATCCTGGCGTCACATACGGCGAGGCTCTAACATCCGGTAGTGTTAGCGAATATTACCGGAGTAATCGAAGATGCTTGCAGATGTACCCCGTCCATCGACGACATTCATATAATGGCCCCAAGTGCTTTCTATGGGTGGCCTGACTATTCTTCTGGATAGGGGTTGCATTAGAGTGGCATAGTTGCAAATGCTGTGGTCCAATCACAATGGGCTATCGCGGTTGGCGCAGATGCTTAGGGTTCTCCAGCGTGCATGGCTGCTGGGATCGACACATGGCGGGAAGAGATCACCATTTTAGTTGTCCGAGTTGGGTCGTCACAGCGGTGTCTTCGTTCCCGCAGTTCCCTAGCCTAATTCTCGATTGGGGCGCGATCCCAATCTCAAGTAGAGCAGCAGTCCCTACGAATGGCCCGGCTGCGGGAGTTTCAGATGAGTAAGCTCAAAGATCTTACGCTGCTGGCTATCGACGACAATCGAGAAAACCTTGAGCTCATTCGCGCTGCCCTGGAAGGCCAGAGTATAGAGGTTCTGACGGCGGACGATCCTGAGGCTGGTTTTGAAATCTTTCTGACACGTCGGCCAAGGCTGGTTCTCCTCGACCTCGTTATGCCGAAGGTGAGCGGCATGCAGCTGCTGGAACGCATCGTGGCCGTCGATCCGGTCGTCGACGTAATCCTGTTCACGAGCCATTATTCTCCGGAGTCAGCGGTCGAAGCCATCCAGAAGGGCGCATGCGACTACTGGACAAAGCCGCTCGAGGTAGAAAAGCTCCGTAGCCGCGTCGGTGTTTTCCTCGCAGAAGCCGCTCGAAGGCGTGAGACGCTTAGACTCGATCGCGAACTGGTAGACGCCTGCCAATTCGAAGGCATGGTGGGCCGAAGTCCTTTGATGCTGGATGTGTTTGCCAGAATACGGCGCGTTGCTCCGCACTTTCGAACTGTGTTGGTGAGCGGTCCTACCGGGACGGGCAAGGAACTCGTGGCCAATGCGCTCCATCGGCTCAGCCCAGCCCGTGGTCAGTTTGCGGTTTGTAATTGTTCCGCCCTGGTCGACACGCTGGTGGAGAGCGAACTATTTGGATACGTCCGCGGCGCCTTCACCGGGGCGCAGCAGGATAAAGTTGGGTTATTTGAATACGCGGACGGGGGAACTGTTTTTCTTGATGAAATTGGAGAACTTGCCCCCGCCGCGCAAGCCAAGTTATTACGCGTTTTGCAGAACCGCCAGGTGCAGAGAGTGGGAGCCGTCGCCCCGCGCCATGTCGACGTTCGAGTGGTCGCCGCTACTCATCGCGATCTGAAAGCCATGGTCCGCGAAGGAAAATTTCGAGAAGATCTTTATTATCGGCTTGCGGTAGTCGAGATTACGCTACCCAGTTTGGCGAACCGGCGCGAGGACTTGCCCCTTCTGCAGCGATTTTTCACCGAGAAGTTCGCCGCAGACTACAACAAGACGATCTCAGGACTGACGCGCCGCGCACAGACCCGCATGTCCGCGTATCCCTGGCCGGGAAACATCCGTGAACTGGAGAACGTCATCGGGAATGCCTGCATGATGGTGCAGGGAAATCTTATCGACGTCGATGACCTTCCCGAAAGCCTCCGCGGGCCCATCAATCCCGACTCCTCTGACGACGAGGCCCTCTTGTCGCTCGAAGAAGTGCAGAGGCGTCATATCCTGCGTGTGCTTAAGGCGGTCGATGGGCACAAGACGCGTGCCGCTGAGATTCTCGGAATCGGCCGAGCGACTATCTATGAAATGCTGTCCAAGATGAAGACCAAAGCCGCGACGGCATCGCCACGAAGCGGCGACTAGCCCCCAACGGCATTCAACCATCCGCGGCACACACGATTTCTCTTGTTGAGTGAAA
>Ga0335074_10014554_pt1 | contig 11030 bp, 12 predicted proteins | sample Lox_Sample_23_FD_206715 | JGI IMG/M metagenome (GOLD analysis project Ga0335074, IMG submission 206715) | Soil microbial communities from Loxahatchee National Wildlife Refuge, Florida, United States - Lox_Sample_2.3 | ecosystem: Environmental > Terrestrial > Soil > Wetlands | place: USA... | reverse complement strand
TCGATGAGCTGCTTGTCGTGGGGGTTGCTGCCTGCCTCGGATCGGAGCATGGCGGCGATGTCGTCAGCGGCGCGGTCCCAGTCGGCGAAGAACTAGCGCGCGGCCGGGTCGAGGTAGACGAAGCGCGCGTTGTTGGCGGGCCTGCGCGGGTGGGCCAGGACCGGGGCGTAGAGGGCTCGGGCGAGCTGGTTGGCGGCGAGCAGGTCGTGGCGGGCGTTGCGGACCCAGGCGGGCGCCTCGCTGATGGCATCGAGGATCTGCTGGATTCCGTCGGTGAGGCCGGAGGTCCTGGTCCGCCGCTGCCGCGGCGAGGGTGGCTGGCTGGCGCGGGCGAGATCGAACAGGTGCGCTCGCTCGGCCTCGTCTAGCTGGAGCGCGTTGGCCACGCCGTCGAGGACGGAGTCGGAGGCGCCGGTCAGGTTGCCGCGTTCCATCCGCACGTAGTAGTCGATGCTCACGCCCGCGAGCAGAGCGACTTCCTCGCGCCGCAGGCCCTTGACTCTGCGGTTGCCGCCGCCGTAGGCGGGCAGCCCTGCCTGCGAGGGTGAGATCCGCTCACGCCGCGAGGTCAGGAACTCGCGGACCTGAGCACGGTTATCCATGACCACTACCGTAGGCGCGTGTCCTGTTAGCTGGGAGGTACTGGCGTTACCTGGAACATCTGTCACTCCCCCAGCCGCAGGTCAGCGCGTTGACTAAGTGACATGACCAGTTCAGCAGAATCCACCGGTGGCTCCGCGGCCCCGGCCGCACGCCACATGACCGACTACCAGACGCCGGCCCAGCAGATGATCGGGGACTTCGCTCCGAAGCTCGTCGAACTCACTGACGAGGTGCTCTTCGGCGATGTGTGGGCTAGGCCCCAGCTCAGCCCCCGCGACCGGAGCCTTGTGACCTGTGCTGCCCTGGTCACCAACGGCAGCATCGAGCAGTTGCGCGGGCACCTCGGCCGCGCCCGGCAGAACGGACTTACGGAGACCGAGCTCAAGGAGATGATCATCCACCTGGCGTTCTACGCGGGCTGGCCGCGCGCCATGTCCGCCATCTCCCTGGCACAGGAGTTGTTCGACGGCGGTGACGCCCAGTGAGCACACGCCGGACCCGGACAAGGAACGGAGGCTAGATAAGTCATGCGAGCAGCGATCTTCAGCGGACCACGGGACATCGAGGTCGGCGAGCGGCCCGACCCGGTGATCCAGGTCCCGACCGACGCGATCGTCCGGGTCGTGCTGGCATGCGTCTGCGGATCCGACTTGTGGTACTACCGGGGCGAGAGCCCGCACGCCGCCGGGTCGATCGGCCACGAGTTCATCGGCGTTGTGGAGCAGGCCGGCGGGGACGTGGCGACCGTGTCACCAGGAGACCTGGTCGTGGCGCCCTTTATTTACAGCGACATGACCTGCCCGCACTGCCAGCACGGCTCGACGATCTCCTGCAAGCGGGGCGGCAGCTTCGGCGACGGCACCATCGACGGCGGGCAGGGCGAGGCCGTCCGGGTTCCGCTGGCGGGCAGCACCCTGGTGCGCGTTCCGGGCAGCGGCCACTCAGACCAGACGCTGTTGTCGTTGCTCACGCTGTCGGACGTTATGGCGACCGGTCACCACGCGGCGATCAGCGCGGGCGTAGGGCCCGGTGATGTCGTGGCGGTTGTCGGCGATGGAGCCGTCGGGCTATCCGCTGTTCTGGCCGCCCGCAGGCTGGGCGCCGACCGTGTGATCGCGCTGAGTCGTCACCCGGACCGGCAGGCGGTCGCAACAGCGTTCGGCGCCACCGACATACTCGCCGCCCGGGGCGAAGAGGCGACCGAGGCCGTCATGGACCTGACTGGAGGGATCGGCGCTGACGCGTCGCTTGAGTGCGTGGGAACGCCGCAGGCGATCGCCACGGCATTTAGTATTGCCCGTCCGGGTTCGACGGTCGGCATGGTAGGCGTGCCGCACGGTGACGTGCCAACGGCGCCGACGTTCTTCCGCAACGTCGGCTGGCGAGGCGGCCCGGCGCCAGCTCGCATCTACATCCCCGAGCTGCTCGGCGACGTCCTTAGCGGCGTGATTAACCCGGGCCTTGTGCTCGACTACGAGACCGACCTGGACCACGTCGCGGACGCCTACGCCGCCATGGACGAGCGCAGGGCCATCAAGTCGCTCATCCGCGTCGGCTCGCTGTAGGAGAGGGAGATGAGTGCTGTGGCGACATGGACACCAGAGGAACTGGACCGCATCGGCAGGGCCGAGGAACTGCACCTTGCCACCGGGCGGGACGGCGACCTGAGCCGGTACGTGACCATGTGGGTAGTCCGGGCCAGCGATGACCTGTACGTCCGCTCGGCGTACGGACCGGACAACCCGTGGTACCGGCGGGCCACAGCCACGGGCGAAGGCAAGGTGCGCGCCGGGGGAATCGAGCGCGACGTCACCTTCGAATCCGCCGACCCAGCCGTTCAGGCCGGGATCGACGCTGCCTATCACGCCAAATACAACCGGTACGGACCCCAGATCGTCGGGTCGGTCACCGGACCGCAGGCGCACACTGTCACCATCCGCCTGGCCACAGCCGATCAGCACGACCTGCCGGAAGGGAGCTAACCATGACCGAGGTCACCGTCGTCATCGGCGCCGGGCAGATCGGCCAGGCGATCGCCCGCCGCGTCAGCGCCGGCAAGCACGTGCTGCTCGCCGACCTGCACCAGGCCAGCGCCGACGCCGCAGCACAGGTACTGGCCGACGCCGGCTTTGACGTCAGCACCGCCACCGTCGACGTGTCCTGCCGCGAGTCTGTGCATGCGCTCGCCAACGCCGCCGCGGCGATCGGCGACATTACCGGCGTCATCCACACCGCGGGAGTCTCACCCAGCCAGGCCGCGCCGGAGGTCATCCTCGCCGTCGACCTGTACGGCACCGCGCTGGTACTCGAGGAGTTCGGGACCATCATCGCGCCCGGCGGCTCTGCGGTCGTCATCGCCTCGCAGTCCGGTCACCGCCTCGGCGCGCTGACAGCCGAGCAGGATGCCGCTCTCGCCACGACCCCGGCCGATGAGCTGCTGTCACTGCCGATGCTGCAGCCCGACCAGGTCACCGACAGCCTGCACGCCTACCAGCTCGCCAAGCGCGGCAACTCGCTGCGGGTGATGGCCGAGGCGGTGCACTGGGGCAACCGCGGCGCCCGGGTGAACACCATCAGCCCCGGCATCATCATCACCCCGCTCGCCCGGGATGAGCTGACTGGACCGCGCGGCGAGGGATACCGGCGGATGCTCGAGCTATCCCCGGCCGGGCGCGCGGGGACGCCGGACGAGGTCGGCAGTGTCGGCGCGCTCCTCATGGGCCCGGACGGAGCGTTCATCACCGGAAGTGACTTCCTGATGGACGGCGGCGTCACCGCGTCTTACTTCTTCGGCGAACTTGCCCCCAGATGATCGCGCTTGTATCCGCGCCGGGAGCATTCCTCCCCAGTCACTCGTAGGAGACACAGATGGAGATTTCTCGCAACGCGGCCACGTCCAGAGGACCGGCCGAGACCTTCACCGGCGACGTATGGGTTGACCCCATCACCCGAGGGCTGCCACCCTCGCAGCTGAACGTAGCCGCGGTCCGATTCTCGCCCGGAGCGCGCACCGCCTGGCACTCGCACGATGGCGGGCAGACCCTCTACGTCACCGAAGGACACGGCCTGGTCCAGGCCCGCGGGCACCAGATCACCGAGCTCAACCCCGGCGACGTCGTCTTCGCACCCGACGGCGAGCAGCACTGGCACGGCGCCAGCCCCGACCACTTCATGACACACCTATCCATCACCGAAGGCGCGCCCCACTGGGGGCCGCACGTCACCGACGCCGAGTACCAGAGCCAGCACAAGCCAGGAAAGTGAGAGTCAGAAATGGACCTGCGCGCACTAGGTAGCAGCGGCCTGGAGGTCTCGGCGATCGGGCTTGGCTGCATGGGCTTGAGCTATCACCGCAGCGCCACCCTGGACCGGAACGAGGCGATTGCGCTGATCCGGCACGCCGTGGACCTCGGCGTGACGTTCCTCGACACCGCGCAGACCTATGGCCCGTTCACGAACGAGCAGCTCGTGGGCGACGCCCTTGCTCCGGTTCGGGATCGGGTCGTGGTCGCCACGAAGTTCGGGGAGGTCGACGCGGACGGCCGGCCGGCTCTTTCCAGCCGTCCCGAGCTGATCAGGCAGACCACCGACGCTTCTCTCGGGCGGCTCGGCGTCGAGACGATCGACCTGCTGTACCAGCACCGCGTCGATCCCGACGTGCCGATCGAGGAGGTCGCCGGCACGATCGGGGACCTGATCGCGCAGGGCAAGGTCAGGCATTTTGGCCTGTCCGAAGCCGGGGCGCAGACGATCCGCCGCGCGCACGCCGTCCAGCCGGTTACCGCGGTGCAGAGCGAGTACTCGCTGTGGTGGCGGCTGCCGGAGACCGAGGTGCTCCCGGTCTGCGCGGAGCTGGGCATCGGGTTCGTGCCCTACAGCCCGCTGGGGCGCGGGTTCCTCACCGGGGCCATTGACGAGCACACCACCTTCGACAGTGGAGATAACCGCAACCAGCTGCCGCGCTTCACGACCGAAGCGCGCAGGGCGAACCAGGTTCTGGTCGGCCGGCTGCGCGCGATCAGTGCGGCTAAGGGCGTAACCCCGGCGCAGCTGGCGCTTGCCTGGCTCCTGGCTCAGGCATCGTGGATCGTGCCGATCCCCGGGACGACCAAGGTGCCGCGGCTGCAGGAGAACCTCCGGGCCGCCGCCATCGAGCTCACCAGCGGCGAACTTGCCGAAATCGACAGCGCCGCATCCGAGGTCACGATCGTGGGCGACAGGTATCCCGCCGAACTCGAGCAGAAGACTTATCGCTGACCCGTCCCGTCCGCACGCCGACAGACAGCGACCTCGGATCACCGGAACATAACCGCGCGTGACTCACGCAGCGGCACGTGCGAGTCGGCGTCATCGAATCCGACGGTGTCGCGACCGAACTCGGCTCACAGAACAGGCCGGAGATCCGCACCAGATTGTCGATCTATGAGGAAACCGAGGTGCTCGCTCCGAAGTGTCGCCGACAGCGTCATCTACATGGTCACTTGCCCCTGCCACGCGGCCATCTGGGAACAATGGATTATGCCCCCGGCCAGCCCTGACCGCAGCGGCATTTGTCGATAGCTGACTGGGCGGCGCGCCGGCTCGGCGGCGAGCGGAAGCGCGAGGATTTCAGTCGCCTTCGCGCGCTCCAGGTCAAGGTCACGGGCATGGGTTACGCCGGCGGCGATCTCGGACAGCTCTCGCCGGCTGTCGGCCCGGGCCACTGCCTGAGCTAGTCGGGCCTTGTGCATGATGGCCAGGGCGTGATTGACCAGCAGCCGGGCAACGATCGCGTCGTTTTCGGTCGGCTCGCGCGTGGCCCATGAGTGAACGATGGTGCCAGCGAACGATGGGTACCCATGACTGGGCTCGGCATGGAACCTAGTGGTGACGGTCTTAAATACGACTCGGTGTGCTGGCCGTGGCGTGGACGGGCCCTGGTCCGGCCAGGAGTTCACCCGCGCCGGGCATGGGAAACGGATCCGGAAGGGCGTTCCTGTTCTCTCGCTGAGTTCAATGGCGCAGGCGTCGCTGAACGGCGGGTTGCCGAGTCGCGCCAGGCTGGACAGCACGACGGCCGGCTCATCGGATTGGACCATACTGCTTATCACGTCTTCGATCTCCCGCAGCGAATGCCTGCGGCAACGGGATCGTAGTGCCGAGGCTGTGGTCCAGCGCTCACGGGCGGACCAGTGCCTTGCCGAGCTTGGCGCCGTCAAGCAGCGACAGGAGTGCCTGCGGCGCGCTTTCCAGGCCATCGAAGATCGTCACCTCGGAATGCAGTGCGCCGTCCTCGACCAGCGGGAGCATCTCTTCCTCAAAGGCGGCCCAACGGTGCATGTGGTCGAGGACCAGGAAGCCCTCGAGCCGAAGCCGCTTGATGATCAGCTGCGTGAGGTTGCGTGGCCCGGGCGCGGGCCCATTTGCGTAGCCTGAGATCATCCCGCAGATGGCCGCCCGGCCGTCGGTGCGCAGGAGGTCGATCGCTGCCTCCAGGTGGTCGCCGCCAACGTTGTCGAAGTAGAGATCGATGCCCTCAGGCGCCACCCGGCGCAGCTGGCCCACGAGGTGACCGGCGCGGTAGTCCACCGCCGCGTCCAGCCCGAGCGTGCCGGTGAGGTACCGCGCCTTGTCCGCGCCCCCGGCGGATCCGATCACCAGCGAGGCGCCGCGGGCCCTCGCCAGCTGGGCCGCCACCGAGCCGACGGCGCCGGCTGCGGCCGATACCCAGACCCGGTCGCCCGGCTGCAGCCGCGCGACTACGACCAGGCCGATGTAGGCGGTCAGGCCGGGAACGCCCAGGACGTGCAGCCAGGTGTGGGGCGGCAGGCCGCTGCGCGGCTCGATGCGGATCGCCTGACTCGCCTCCACGACGGCATGGTCACGCCACCCTGCCCAGCAGACCGCCCAGTCACCTTCCGCCCACGCCTCGGCGGTAGATTGCACGACCTGACCGACAGCCCTCGCCTCCACCGCGGCTCCAAGGCCGAACGCCGGCGCGTACGTGTCTGCGGAGAGCCGGGGGACCATCGACGGGTCCACGCTGAAACAATCGACCCGGACGTGCAGCTGACCCGGCAATAGCGCTGGCAGTTTCCGCTGCACGAGCGTGAAACACCCTGGGTCGATCCGTCCCTCCGGCCGGCGCGACAGCACCAGCTCACGCGCGGTCACCATCGCCACTGCCTTTCATAGCGGCCGGGCCAATTCTCGCGTGTGCGTCCCCGGTAGCGAGCAACGGCCCCGGTGGCGTCCATGGCCTTGGAGGCTAGGCCGCCGGGACGGCCGGGGCTTGACCGGACGCGCAGACCTGATTCTCCGCGCGCACGGGTCGATATCAGCGGCTCCGGGGTGGCGATTAGGAGGCCCGATGCCCCCGACAGCGCTCGCGGGTATCGGTTGGCCGCTCCCCGAACCGCTCGCGGTAGGCGTTGCTGAACGTGCTGGGGTTGCTGAATCCCGACGAGCGGGCAATGCTGCCGACCGTCCGATGGTCCCAGGCGGGGTGCTGCAGCCTCAGCCGGGCAAGCTCGAGCCGTTCTTCCCGGATCAGCATCGATGGCGTCGTCCCGCTGCGCTGCAGCCGTGCCTGGATCTGCCGCAGTGACCAGCCCAGCTCCGCCGCGACCGCCGCACCGGTGAGTGAGAAGTCATGGGCGTTCGCGCGCACATAGCGACGTATCGTGGCGACGAGGTCGTCCTGGGTCTCGTACACCGGCGGCAGCAACGCCCCTCCGTAGGCGAGGCACAGCAAGTCCACTGCCCGGTCGGCGGCGGCATCGAAGTCCAGCCCGTCGATCACGTGCGCCTGGCTGCGCAAGCTTCCCAGCAGGTCGACGACGATGCGGCCCATCCCGTGCTCGGCGTTCAGCCCGACCGTGCCGGTCAGCCGTCCGCCAATTCGGGCGTCCACGCGGGTCCGCGGCATCACCAGGGCAAGACACGAGAAGTTGTCGCTGTGCCACATGTCCATGGGCGCATCGAGGGTGGCGAGCGCCAGGCCGCCTGGCTCAAGCTTAAGGGCGGTGTCCGCCTGCCGGATCAGCATCGAGCCCGTCACCGGCACCAGCAGCTCGTAGGCCCCGTGCGGGTGTCGCCGCACGTCACTGCCCGAACGCCTGATGAACTCCTCGTCGCCCCACCACCGCACCAGCTGGTAGGCCTCGGTGTGCTGGTGCTCGATGCGCCCGCGGTAGTTATCACGCACCCGGAACGCCATCCGGCTGTGGATCGAGGAAACCAGCTCGCTCCACCACTCAGCACGATCCGTCGTCGCCACATCGCTGCACCGGTAGGCGTCAACTGCGTACACTGCGGACCTCATTCAGACCCGAGCCTCACCGCCACGATAGCGCCGACGCCAGCACGAGCTACTCCAGAACTCGCCTTCGCGTCTCACCAGGTCCAGTCGTAAGCCGCGCCGGCGCGTTGCGCGAGCGGCTTAAGCATCCGCTCTTCCAAGACCGTGACGGTGTCGTAGCCCTCGACCGGCGCGGCGGTGATGACCTGGCCGAACAACCCCGGATCCAGCTGCGGCTCCGGGATATCCGCCGCGATCGCGTACCGCTGCAGATGGTTGCGGAGAAACTCCGAGTTGCACGGCGGCATCCCGAAGTGCGCCGGATGGCGCATTGCCTCTCGCAGCGGCACGAACTCGACACCGCCCTCGGCGAACGCGTCCAGGATCGTGCCGAGCATGTCGGTCGCGATGGTCGTGCCGTGGATCAGCCAGATCAGCGGGATGTCCTGGCCGAATAGCGTCCGGGCCAGCTGCGCGTGCGCGGCCAGCTGGCCGACCGCGGCAGAGACGTAGGTTTCCTGAAGTATCCGCCTGGCGTCCTCGTCTTCCGACATCACGGCCCGGTAATAGGGCACGATCCACGCGAAGTCTCCGAACCACGCGGTTATCGGCGCGTTCCGGTAGCCGGATGCCCGGAGATGGTCCTCCACCTGGCCGCGCTTGGTCTCGGTCTCGCCGGCCATGTCCATCGCGTACCGGAAGTAGCGCTCGGGAGCCATCGCGATGAGGTTGCCGATGAGTCCCTCCGCCTTGTCGATGTCCGCGCAGTACTGATCTCCCGACATCCACCGCAGCGGGGCGTGCAGGTGCGTGTGGTTGCCCAGGTGGTGCCCGGCTTCGACCCAGGCTTCCCACGCGGCCATCAGGCCGGGGTCCGAGTCGAGACGATGGGTGTGAGAGAAGCCGTACACGCCCGTGATGCCGTGGTCGGTGAGGGTGGCGGCGATCGACTTGGTGATGCCCAGCGGAGTGACGCCATCCGGCATCGGCACACCGTCCCAGAGCACGAAGTCGTCGACCGTCACCGCAACCTTGACGGCTCCCGCCGGTGAAACTTTCGACATGGGAGATTCCCTTCGACTGCTGCGGCCGCGCTGCGGCCTCTGACGAGGCTAGAAAGCCTGGCCGACCACGTCTTGCCGGAACGCGCAGCGCACTTTCCGCCCGCGCACATTCCGCTACCCGTGCGATGTCGCGGCGGCGGGACTGCTCTCCCGCTGGGGACATGAGGCCTCCCTTGCCCTGCCGGGAGTACGGCACGACACCCACGCCCATGTCGGCGCACGGGGCGTGCAGTTCGCGCTCTTCCTGCTGCCTGAGCAGGTTGTACTTGTTCTGCATGGCCACGAATCGGGCCCAGCCGCCCGTCCCGGTCGGGTGTATTCCATCGTGATCTCCGCTGAGAAGGGGTGCGGCGGACCAGTCGTTTGTGCAACGGGATCGGCGGGCTTGCGCCGCGGTCTCAGGACAGGCCCGGCCGGACCAGGCCGGTCTCGTAGGCGATCACGACCAGCTGGGCCCGGTCCCGCGCTCGGAGCTTGCCCATCACGCGGTTGACATGGGTCTTGGCGGTCAGCGGGCTCATGAACAGCGCAGCGGCGATCTCGTCGTTGCTCATGCCCGCAGCGACCCGGCCGAGCACTTCTCGTTCCCGGTCGGTGAGCACCGACAGCGCGGAGGCGTCGACCTGCTGGGCCGGGCCGCGCCCGGCGATGCTGGAGATCAGCGTGCGGGTGACGCTCGGCGACAGAAGGGCATCGCCGCGGGCGACCACCCGGATGGCACTGATGAGGTCCTCCGGCTCAGTGTCCTTTACCAGGAACCCGCTCGCCCCGGCGCGAATCGCCTCGAAGACATACTCGTCCGCCTCGTAGGTGGTGAGGATGATGACGCGCACGCCGCTCAGCTCGGGGTCGGAGGCGATCTGCCGGGTTGCCTCCAGCCCGCCGGTGCCCGGCATGCGGATGTCCATCAGCACCACCTCGGCCTGCAGCGAGCGGGCCAGATCGACCGCAGCCGCCCCGTCCGCCGCCTCCCCGACAACCTCGATGTCGGGCGCCGACCCGGCCAGGACACGGAAGCCGGCCCGGACGAGGGCCTGATCGTCGGCGAGCAGAACCCTGATCACTTCGGGCTCGCGATCGGTGCGCCGGCACGCTTTGCGGCGCCGGCGTCGTGGCTGACAGCGGCCGGCTCGCCGCCCGAGGCATCGCCGTCCGGTACCGCGGCGGTGTTCACCCCGTCTGCAGCGGTGCCTGCCGAGCCCGCGGCGAGCGCTTCGGGCCCTCGGGCTGGCGTGGCTGCCAGCACCGGCAGCTTGGCGCGGACGGCGAACCCGCCGCCCGAACGCGGCCCGGCATCCAGGGTGCCGTCCAGTGCGGCTGCCCGCTGACGCATTCCGGCCAGCCCCGCCCCGGTCCCGTCGCTGAAAGGCGCGGGCGCGGTCCCGCCGTCGTTGACCACGTCCACATGCAAGTATCCGCCGTCGTGCCGCAGCCTTACGGTCGCGGCGACCCGGCCGGCGTGACGGACCACGTTGGTGAGCGATTCCTGCACGATGCGGTAGGCGGCCAGCGCGACCGGCGGCGGCAGCGAGACGAGCGGGCCGGCCGCCTCCAGCGTCGTCGGCGTGCCGGCGGCGCTGGTCGCCTCGACGAGCGCGGCGATCGCGCCCAGGTCCGGCAGCACAGGGTTCCGGCCGTCGACGTCCCGCAGCACCTCAAGGATGGCCCGCAGCTCGCGCAGCCCGGACTTGCTGGCCCTGCGGATCGCCTGGATCGCCTCGGCCGCGCTCGCCGGATCGGCGGCCAGCTGCATGCCCGCAGCCGTGGCCTGGACGTTGATCATCGCCATCGAGTGCGCGACCACGTCGTGCAGCTCGCGGGCGATCCGCATCCGCTCGGCGTCGACGCGCCTGCGGGTTTCCTCTTCCCTTGCCTGCTCGGCCCGCGCCGCCCGGTCACCCTCGGCGGCCAGCCACTGGCGGCGCGCCGCCACGTACGCGCCGACCGCGCCGGCTGCGAGCAGCTCCGGCCACATGGTCGCGTTCGGACCCCCGAACCAGCCGAACGGCCCGAGCAGGCCCTCGGTCACGAAGATGGCCGCCGCCCCGGCGAACCCCGCGGCAACCGCTATGCGCCAGGTACGG
>Ga0335074_10014553_pt1 | contig 11031 bp, 9 predicted proteins | sample Lox_Sample_23_FD_206715 | JGI IMG/M metagenome (GOLD analysis project Ga0335074, IMG submission 206715) | Soil microbial communities from Loxahatchee National Wildlife Refuge, Florida, United States - Lox_Sample_2.3 | ecosystem: Environmental > Terrestrial > Soil > Wetlands | place: USA: Florida... | reverse complement strand
ATCTGCTTTCGCTGCACGACAAAGGCCAAGCCTACCGCCACATCTTTATCGGACCGCAAGGCACCTGGGCGACCATCGTCGCCATCAACGGCCGCGACGAATGGCGTTTCTCGATCATCGGCGGCACCGAGCAACGCGCATACACCACCAAAGAGATCGGTGTGGCCATCCGGCGCGCGGTCGGTTGCGATTTCGCGTTCGAGATTTTGAGCGTAGTGCCATGGGTGCGGCGCGAACTGATGGCCGAACGCTACGACAATGGCCGCGGCTTTATTGCCGGCGATGCCGCGCACGTGATGTCGCCGACGGGCGGCTTCGGCATGAACACCGGGATCGGCGACGCCGTCGATCTGTCCTGGAAGCTTGCCGCGGTGCTCGAAGGTTGGGGCGGAGGCAAGCTTCTCAACTCCTATGGCATCGAGCGCCAGCCGGTCGGCGCACGCAATGTCGCCGAAGCGAGCGGCAATCTGCGCCGCATGCTCGGCGTCGGCGCCCATCCCGACCTGCTCGATCCTACGCCGCAAGGCGCGGCGACACGAGCCAAAGTCGGATATGAATTCTCCGACGCGATGCGGCGCGAATGGTTCACGCTCGGCATCCATCTCGGCTACCACTACGAACGCTCGCCGATCTGCCGGCCCGACGGAACACCGCCGCCGCCCGACGATGCAAAGACTTATGTGCCGACGGCGCGGCCCGGACATCGGGCGCCGCATGCCTGGTTGGCCGACGGCCGTTCAACGCTCGATCTGTTCGGCCGTGGCTTTGTCCTCCTCGGCTTCGGCGCCGATGCGGCCGAAGCCGCGCCGCTTTTGGCGGCGGCGCGGCAGCGCGGCGTGCCGATGACCTTCCACCGCATCGTCGAGCCGCAAATCGCCGCGATCTACCAACGCAAATTCGTCCTGGTACGGCCCGACGGCCACGCGGCTTGGCGGGACGACGGCATGCCGCAAGACGCCGCCGCGCTGATCGACGTCGTGCGCGGCGCGTGAATAACTTGTAAGATGGTCCCAGACCCCGACCGCGGCATAGCAAAGAGGAAACGCCATGCAGGCCCCGACCCGAGAAGACCTCGCCCGCTCCGGCACGCTGGAGGAACTCTACGGCCAGATCGCGCAAATCGGCATCGCACCCGGCTGGAACAAAAAGGTCGCCTCGCTGTGGCCGGCGCCGAAGAAAAATTTCGCGCCGGCGCATTGGAGCTACGAGCAGGCGCGCGGCGCGCTCGATGCCGCCGGCCGGTTGATCAACACCGAACTCGCCGAGCGGCGCAATCTCATCCTGTACAACCCGGCGTCCGGCGACAGCTACGGCACGGTGCGAACCATGGTCTCCGCCTATCAGATGATTCTGCCGGGCGAATGGGCGCGCGCGCATCGCCATACGCCGAATGCGCTCCGCCTCATCGTCGATGCGGAGCCCGGCGTCTACACCGACGTCAACGGCGTCAAGCTGGCGATGGAGCCTGGTGACGTGCTGCTCACGCCCAATTGGTCGAGTCACGGCCACGGCAATGACAGTCGCGCCAGCGCCTATTGGCTCGATTTCCTCGACGTGCCGCTGGTGCAATTGCTCGAGCCGATGTTCTTCGAGCCGGCGGAAGACGAAGGCGCCGACGAAACGGCCGCGAGCCCGCCGCCGACCAAAGATTCACCGTTCGTGTTTCCGCTGCGCGAGACACTTGAACGTCTCGATGCCGCCACGCCCGACCCGGCCGGTCCGTTCGGCACCCATGTCGCGCTTGGCGACCCGGCCATGGACACGATCGCGCTGTCGATGATGCGGCTCGCGCCGCACGTCAAAACCGCGCCGTACCGGACCACAGCGAATAACATCTATGCGGTGGTCAACGGCTCGGGCGCCACCACCGTCGATGGCGAGCGCTTCGACTGGCGCCGCGGCGACGTGATCGCGGCGCCGGCCTGGCGGCCGCACTTTCACGAGGCGGCCGACGATGCGATGCTGCTGCGCGTGTCGGACGAGCCGGTGATGCAGCGGCTCGGCTTTCATCGGGTCGAGGGACAAGCGCCCGCCGCGCATTAACGCGCGAGATAGGCCTTCTCCAGCATCACGTGAATACCCTTGGAGCCGTTCACCACTTGGGTCACCCTCAGGTCGGCCGCCAAGCTGCACAGCGTATAGGCGTCCTCGCGCGAGAGGCCGGTGCGCGCGCAGACGAGCTTGATCATGTCGCGCAAGGCGATCACCACCGCATCGTCGAGATCGGGATCGAACGCCATGGTGATCATGTGCGTCGACGTTTCGGCCAGCGGCCATTCCAGCGTCATGTCGCTGCGCACATGCAATTCGAATGTTCCGACCAAGCCGGTCTCGATCGCGGTAACGCAAACCTCGCCGTCGCCTTGGGCGCCGTGTCCGTCGCCGACGGAGAACAGTGCGCCGTCGACATGAATCGGCAGATAGAGCACCGTGCCGGCGACCAGTTCCTTGTTGTCCATGTTGCCGCCGTTGCGCCGCGGCGGCGGCGAGGAAACCGGGCCCCAGGCTGCCGGCGGCGCGGTCGCCATGATGCCGAAAAACGGCTTCAGCGGCAGTTCGAGGCCCCACGGCAGACGTCCGACCATGCGCGCTTGATCGAGCGGAATCTGGATAAGGCGGCCTTGCTGGAAATCGTCCGGCAAAGCGCCGAACAGCGGCCGTATCAGGTTGTAGCCCCAGTTATTGAGGAGATCGATCGCCTTGATGCGCACCTCGAGCACCTGCCCCGCCTTGGCGCCGCGCACGGCAATCGGGCCGGTGAGGATGTGAGGCCCGTTCATTTTCGGCGCAACGCCGGCGTGAATGGCGCGCAATGCGTCCGGCACGGAAAGCCCGGAGCTTTCCGGCGGAACAGCCTCCGGCGGACCGGACACCGTCGAGACCACCACTTCGTCGCCGGGCTCGACCGTGATCAAGGGTTTTAGCGCTGCGTCGAAATAGCCCCAGTGTACCGTCGTGGGTCCGGCGTCGAGACGATGCGTTTTCATGCAATGATCCTCGCATGGTCCGGCGCCCATGTGCGCCGGCAATTGCTCCGCATGCGAATGTGTAGCACCTTATCGAGCGTCCAACCCACTCCCCTCATGCTTGTCGATTAGCAAACTCATGCAATCAGGCATCGGCACTACCGTCCGTCGCAAGGAGGATTTACGCCTCGTCACCGGCCGCGGCTGTTACAGCGACGATTTCAATTTCCCCGATCAAGCCTATGGCGCGGCGGTGCGCTCGCCGCATGCCCATGCGTTCATTCGCGGGATCGATGTCGCGGCGGCGCACGCCATGCCCGGCGTGTTCGCCGTGCTGACCGGTGCCGATGCGCTGGCCGACGGGCTGTCGCGGATTCCGCATTTGACCGCGCCCGGCACGCCGCCGGATATCGTACTCGCAAACCGCGACGGTTCGCCGGTGCCGGCGGCGCCGCATTTCGTATTGCCGACCGACCGCGTCCGCCACGTCGGCACTGCGGTCGCTTTCGTGATCGCGGAAACGGCAGCCCAGGCCAAGGATGCGGCGGAAAAGGTCGTCGTCGACTACGAGCCGCTGCCGGCCGTGACCGATGCCAAGGCCGCCGTAGCGCCGAATGCGCCGCGGCTCTACGACGATTTACCGAATATCATGATCGACGCCGAGGTCGGCGACGCCGCTGCGGTCGACGCGGCTTTCGCACGCGCCGCGCATGTGACGCGGCTCGACACCTGGATCAACCGCGTCACCGGCGCGCCGATGGAGCCGCGGAACGCGCTCGGCGTCTACGACGCGGCGAGCGGCCGCTACACGCTTTACGCCGGCTCCGGCGGCATCGTTCGCCAGAAGAAAGAGCTGTCGACCATTCTCGGCGTGCCGTTCGAAAACATACGCGTCGTCGCCAAGGAGATCGGCGGCAATTTCGGCACCAAGAACAGCTTCTTTCCCGAGTTCGCGCTGGTGGTCTGGGGATCACGCAAGGTCGGCCGACCGGTGAAGTGGATCTGCGATCGCCACGAGGCCTTTCTCAGCGACTATATGGGCCGCGATCTCACCGTCTCCGCCGAACTGGCGCTCGACGCCGACGGCCGCTTTCTCGCGCTGCGCACCGACAATCTCAGCAATGTCGGCGCTCATTCCGGCTCCTATGTGCCGCTGGTCAAGGGCGTGGGGCTGGTGACTTCGGCTTATCGCATCCCGGTGTCGCACATCGCGGCGCGCGCGGTGCTGTCGACCACGATGAGCACGACGCCCTATCGCAGCGCCGGCCGGCCGGAGGTCATTTACGTCATCGAGCGGCTGATCGACAAAGCCGCACAAGAGCACGGCTTCGACCGCGTGAGCCTGCGGCGGAAAAATCTCATTCCGCCGTCGGCGCTGCCCTACAAGAACGCGCAAGGCATCGTCTACGACAACGGCACCTATCGCGCCGTCATGGATCGCGCCATGGAACTCGGCGATTGGAAGGGATTCAAGAAACGCCGCGCCGAGGCGAAGAAACGCAAGCGGCTGCGCGGCATCGGGCTGTGCTGTTATCTGGAAACAACCGGCGGCTATCCGCGCGAGCGCGCCGATATCACCGTGCAGCCGGAAGGCAAGGTCGACGTCGTCGTCGGCACGCTGTCCAGCGGGCAGAGCCACGAGACCACTTTCGCGCAATGCGTGGCGGAGTGGCTCGGCGTGCCGTTCGACGACGTCAACGTCAATGAGAGCGACACCGATATCGTCAAAGAGGGCGGCGGCTCGCATTCCGCGCGCTCGATGCGGCTCGCCGGCATCGTCATGGGCAATGCCGCGGACCTCGTCATCGAGAAAGCCAAGAAGATCGCCTCGCATCTGCTCGAGACCGCGGAAGACGATATCGCCTTCGCGGGCGGACGCTTCACCGTCAAAGGCACCGACCGTTCGATCGGCATTTTCGAGGCGGCGCGGGCGGCGGCCGGCGGCGCCGATTTGCCGGATGATTTGCGCGGGCCGCTGTCGGCAACCTCCGATGAAACCATCAAGCAGCTCGGCTTTCCTTACGGCGCCCATGTTTGCGAGGTCGAGATCGATCCGCAGACCGGCGCGCTCGCGATCGCCAAGTACACCGCCGTCGACGACGTCGGCCGCGCCGTCAACCCGATGGTCGTGCACGGCCAGACTCACGGCGGCGCCGCGCAAGGCATCGGCCAGGCTTTATGGGAGCTGTGCGCCTACGACGCGCAAGGTCAATTGCTGTCGGCATCCTTCATGGATTACGCCATGCCGCGCGCCGATCTCTTACCGTCGTTCACCACCGACATTTCGGAGGTGCTGACGCCGACCAACCGGCTCGGCGTGCGCGGCGCCGGCGAAGGCGGCACCACCGGCGCGCTCGGCGCCGTCGTCAATGCGGTGGTCGACGCGCTGGCCGAATTCGGCGTCACCCACGTGGAAATGCCGGTGACGCCGGAGAAAATCTGGCGCGCGATTCATGCGACGAAGCAACAATAATACTTGAGGAGCGACAATGCCTGACATCTTGACCAAGCAAGACGGACCGATCCTGCGCGTCACGCTCAACCGGCCGGAGCGCGGCAATGCGGTGTCCGACGAGATGGTTGCCGAATTGACGCGCATCATCGAGGCCGCGGAGACCACATCGAGCGTGGTGGTGCTGCGCGGCGCCGGGAAGGACTTTTGCGTCGGTCGCGCCGCAATGGGGCAACGTCCGCCGACCGAGCCTGACGCCTACGAGCGCCGCAGCTTCAGCGACGTCGTGTTCGACTGCTACGGCGCCATGCGCAACGCCAAGGTGCCGATCATCGCCGTGGCGCAGGGCCGCGCACTTGGCTTCGGTTGCGCCATCGCCGCCGCCTGCGACATCACGCTGGCCAGCGACCAGGCCGTGTTTCAGGTCCCGGAAATGGCGCACAACATCTTGCCGACCATGGTGATGTCGTCGTTCGTCGATCGGGTGCCGCGCAAAGCGATGAGTTATCTCGTCTACTCGACCGCCGAGATTACGCCCGAGCGGGCGCTAAGCTTCGGCATCGTCAGCGACGTCGTGCCGGCGGCCAAGCTCGATGCCGCAGCCGACACACTGTGCGCGGCAATCCTCAAGGCGCCGCGACCGGCAATCCTCGGCGTCAAGGAATATGTCAAGACGGCGCCCGACATGGCGGTCTACGGCGCCGTCGAATTCGCGCGCAACCTGCACGCGACCGTCAATTCGTCCGGTGAGATGCGCAAAAAGCATTGACCGCCGTCAGGCGGTGCGATGAATACCCGCAGGCCGCGAGGAATTCCTTCGTCGCCAGACTTTCGATATAAGGTCGCGCGAAGAAGCGAGTTGGGGCCGCGCTCGCCGCTCGGCCGGCGGATGTCCCAGCAAACGCCATCCCAGGGAGTTAGAAATGCCAAGGTTAACTTTGCCAGCCGCTTTCGCCTTGTTCGCCGGCGCCGCGGCGCTTTTTGCCGGCGCGCCGGCCGCTTTCGCCCAGGATGCCGCCGGCGGCACCACCAGCAACAAGGCAACCGAGCACGAGCCGCCGCCCGATCCGTCGCTCGCCTTCAACAGAATGGTGGACGCGATGGGCCTTTTTGCGAAACACGGCCTCAAGCTCGACCTTGGTCCCGCGCTCGGCGGCGGCGGACCGGCGCGCGTTCAGGCCGTCGTGACCAACAACACGGATGTCGCAACGAGCGACATCATCTCCGTGCTGGGCGGAATTTATTCCGGCGCCAAGATCAAGATCCTGATGGTGATGACGCCCTATGGCGACGAAGAAGCCTGGGCCCAGAACCAATACAAGACGCTCAAAGACGCCGTCGGACAGACCTGGGGCGTCGCCAGCCTCGGCGGAGCCCAGCGGTTCAATGCGCAGATGACTGCGGAGGGAATGGGCTTCAAATCCGATTCCTTCCAGTGGGTCCCGGTATCCGGCGCCGACGGCGCGCGCCTGCAAGCCTTGGACGCCGGCCGCGTCGCGCTCACCAGCCTGTCGCATCTCGGTGCGGTGACCGCCGAGGCCAAAGGCTTCACCAAGCAGGTCCACGTCGTCGTCCTGCACAGCTCCCAGCACACCCCGCCGATTCCGCGGCTTGTCGTGGTGGCGCAGGCGAGCTGGCTCAAGGATCACGAGGACGTCGCCACCCGCTATGTCGAGATGATGCTCGATGCCAACCGCCAGTGGCAAACCAACGCCAATTCTTGGGTCGACGCGGCCGCCAAGATCTACAAGGACAGCGGGCTGAACGACCAACAGTTCCACGACGCCTGGCAGCTTTTCCAGAGCGGCGGCTATTTCTCGGTCAATGGCGGCATTAACTTCGCGGCGACGCAGAAGATCATGGATTTGTTCTTCAAGCTGCGCAACGACAGCCCGAACGAGTCGCTGTCCAAGCCGTCCGACGTCTACGATACCGGTCCGCTGAAGGCGGCGCTCGACAAGATGGGCGTCGTCAAAGGCGCGCCCGGCCTGCCGGACGTTCCGGACTGGTACGGCAGCAAGGCCGACGCGGCAAAGTAACAGAGCCGGCGAGCCGGCGGATGTTCCGTACGCTAACGCTGGTTCGAGACCGCCGTCATGCGTGAGCTTGAGTTCGTCAACGTTCGCAAGACCTATCGAAGTCCGAGCGGGCAGGACTTGCTGGCGCTCGCCGATTTCAGCCTGAAGATCGACGGCGGGCGCTTTGTATCGGTGGTCGGGCCGAGCGGCTGCGGCAAGACCACGCTGTTGCGCATGGCCGCGGGACTGATCCCGGCGGAAGGCGGCGAAATCCGGCTCGACGGCGGCCTTTTGACGGCGCCGAGCGCGAAAATGTCGATGGTCTTTCAGGGCATCGGGCTGATGCCGTGGAAGACCGTCGAAGGCAATGTCGCGCTTGGCGTGCAGCTGCAAGCCCACCGTCGCAAGCTTAACGAGGCGGAAACGCAGCTCGCCCATGACACGCTCGCCATGGTCGGGCTCAAGGGCTTCGAACACTATTATCCGCATCAACTGTCCGGCGGCATGCAGCAACGCGTCGGCCTGGCGCGGGCGCTGGTGCGCCAGCCGGAAATCTTGCTGATGGACGAACCGTTCGGCGCGCTCGACGCGCAGACCCGCACCGTGCTCCAGGACGAGCTCCTCAACATCTGGGGCCGGGTCAAGAGCACGGTCCTGTTCATCACCCATGACCTCGACGAAGCGATCTATCTGTCCGATCTGGTCGTCATCATGGGTCGCCGGCCGGGCCGCATCAAACAAGTGCTGGAAGTGAAGCTGCCGCAGCCACGCTACAGTTACGACGCACGCGCCGAAAAGGAATTCGCGCATCTGCGCAGCATCGCCTGGCAGAGCATCAAGGAGGAGCTATGACGCAATCCGCCGATCGGCTGTCAAGCGGCGCGAAATTCTCCTTCGCCTCCGTTGGCGGAGGTCACTACGTCGTGGCGACGTTTTCGTTCATCGGCTTTCTCCTGCTGTGGCAGGTGGTCAGCATGAACGTGCCGCCGATCATTCTGCCGGGTCCGCTCAAGGTGGCTGCGGCTTTCGTCGAACTGACCGCGTCGGGCGAATTGATCCGCGCCACCGCCCAGACCGTCTGGCCGTTCGCCATCGGACTCGTCATCGCCTTCGTGCTCGGCACCGCGCTCGGATTGCTGCTCGGCATTTTCCGACCCGCCGCCCGGATCCTCGATCCCTACATTTTCGTGTTCTGGTCGATTCCGAACATCGCCTGGCTGCCGCTGTTTATCGCCTGGTTCGGCGTCGGTCAGTTGACGCTCATCGTTTTCGTCTTCGTGTCGGCGTTCTTTCCGCAGCTCCTCACGGTCGAATCGGGCGCCAAGGAAGCGGACAGCTTTCTGGTCGAGGTGGCGCGCTCGCTCGGCGGCACCAAGCGCGAGATTCTCCATGTCGTCGTGCTGCCGGCGGCGCTGCCTTACATTTTCGCCGGGCTGCGCATCGCCGTCGGGCGGGCGCTGGTCGGCATCATCGTCGGCCAGCTTTTGATCGTGGCGACCGGCATCGGCTACATGTTCCAGTTCTACGGCGAGACGCTGTCGCTGGCCAAATATTTCGCGCCGCTGATCGTGATCGCCGCTTTGGCGGTGCTGCTCAATCGCGGCGTCAACTGGGCCGAACGCGCGCTGATTCCTTGGAAACAGCGCGCCTTCGTGTAACGCGGGCGGTCTGCGTCACAATCGCCCGGCGAAAGCGTCGGCGATGAATTGGTGGGTGGCCGCATAGGTCATCCGGCAGGCCGGCTCATCCCAGCCGGCGACGCCGGGAACGTCCGAGCCCTGATCGGTATAGGCGTGCAGCACGCCCGAAAAGACGAGCATCTGCCACTTGGCGCCGGCGGCATCCATCTCGCTCTCGAAGGCGTCGCGATCGGCCTTGGGCGCCACCGGATCGGGCGCGCCATGCGCGACCAGGAGCTTTGCCCTTACCGCGCCGGTCTTCGCCGCCAGCGCGGTTTTAAGGTCGCCGTGGATCGATACCGCGGCAGCGAGGTCGGCGCCGTCGCGAGCGAGCTCCAGCACGTTGCCGCCGCCGAAGCAGAAGCCGACCGCGGCCCGGCGGTTGTCGATCAGATTGCGCTTGCCGGCTTCCGCGACCATCGCGTCATAGGCGGCGCGGATGCGCCGGCGCTGCTCGATCGCATTCTCGCGCAGCGGATTGGCGAGATTTGCCGCTTCGCCGAAATCGGCCGGGCGCGTCCCTTGCCCATACATATCAGCGACGAAGACGACGTAGCGGTCGCCGGCGACGAGCTTACCCCGCTCGATCGCCTTGTCAGTCATGCCCATCCAGTTCGGCGCCACCAACACCGCCGGGCGCCTGCCGGAAACGGTGTCGTCATAAACCAGCGCACCCTCGGCAGTCAGCGCTCCCATAGGATATTTGATCTTCTCGACCTTCATGTGCTTTCTCCCTCGGTGGCGATTATAGCCCCACACGCGCAAACGTGAACGACAGCATGTCCAAAGCCGCAAAATCAAAGGCCGCACGATCAAGGGTCAAGGCCAAGACGGCGGCAAGGGCCGAGGCCCCGAAATCGCAAACCGTCGGCAAACCTGTGGCGAAAGCCGACAGGCCGGCCGGGCTTACCGGACAGAGCAACGCGCCGATCTATCTGACCGAGGAGGACGTGGGCCGGCTCGTCACCGTCAAAGACGCCATCGCCACATTGGAAGACCTGTTCGCCACCTGGACCGATCCCGCGACCGTCAATCTGCCGCGCCAACGCGCGCGTGCGGGTACCGCCGACCTGAATTTGATGGGCGCGGCGTGGGGCGCCAAAGGCTTGTTCGGCCTCAAAGCCTACCATATCGGCGCCAAGGCCGGCTCTTCGCACGTGTTGCTCTATGCGGCAAATGACAGCCGGCTTTTGGCGATGATCGAGTCCGATCGTCTCGGCAGGATGCGCACCGGGGCGGCCAGCGGCGTTGCCACCAAGCTTCTGGCCAAGCCGGACGTCCGCACACTCGGCGTGATCGGCACCGGACGCCAAGCCTTCACTCAGGTGGCCGCGGTCTGCGCCGTACGCAACATGACCGAAGTGCGGGTGTTCAGCCCGACGACGGCGCACCGCGAGGACTTCTGTCGCCGGGTGGAACGCGAACTGCGCGTTGCGGCGACGCCCGCGGCGTCGGCAGAGACCGCTGTCGTCGCCGCCGACGTCGTCATCGTCATCACCAAATCGGCGGAGCCGGTGATGCGGGCGAATTGGTTGAAATCCGGGGTGCACGTCAACGCCGCAGGCGCCAATGCCGCGGCGCGGCGCGAAATCGACGGTGAGACCGTGCTGCGCGCGACGGTGCGAGCCACCGATCACCTCGCCCAAGCGCGTCAGGAAGCCGCCGAATATCGCGATCTGATCGCTGCCGGACGCCTGAAGTGGCAGGATATCGTCGAGCTCGGCGACATCATCACCGGCAAGGTTGCCGGCCGCCGCGGCCCGGCCGACATCACGCTATTCAAGTCGCTTGGCATCGCGCTCGAAGACGTGGCCTTTGCCGATCTGATCTACCGGCGCGCCGTCGAGCGCGGCGCCGGCCGCGCCCTCATCTAGCAACTCGTTCACAATTGCGATTGCGCTGCTCGCGACGATCTA